>Ga0315281_10006541_pt1 | contig 16550 bp, 20 predicted proteins | sample YL17G07_0_MG_FD_204540 | JGI IMG/M metagenome (GOLD analysis project Ga0315281, IMG submission 204540) | Sediment microbial communities from Yellowstone Lake, YNP, Wyoming, USA - YL17G07_0 | ecosystem: Environmental > Aquatic > Freshwater > Lake > Sediment | place: USA: Wyoming | collected... | reverse complement strand
ACCTGTTTACCGTCCTTCCCGGCACAGCGTTGGGCAGTCCGGCCTTCAAGGCGATGATCCTGCCCAGGTTCATGCCCATCTCTGCCTCAGGGAAGGAGCAGCCCATGACCAGATCGTCTATATCTTGGGGGTTCAATCCCTTTGCCCTTTTCACTGCTTCCTTGACCACTTCGGTAGCTGTGTGCTCAGGCCGCATATTTCTGAAGCTGCCATCGAATGCCCTCGCTATAGCTGTTCTGACTGCTGATACTATTACTGCTTCCCTCATCGTTATATCTCCTCAGGTATTAAGACTAGTTTCTTAGGGGTCTGCCTGTCTCAAGCATGTGCTTAATCCTGGCTTGGGTCTTCTCCTCCCCACACAGTGACATGAAGGCTTCCCTTTCCAAGTCCAGAATGTACTGTTCTGTTACCAGCGTATTCTGCTCAACATCTCCACCAGTGAGCACATACGCCACCTTCTTGGCAATGATCGCATCGTAATCGGATATGTATAGTCCATCCCTTAGAAGGTATATAAGGAATTCAATAAGCGCCATGCCAGACCTGCCTGTCACCCTGATCTGGTTTCGGGGTCTTGGCGGGCGATAGCCAGTTTTCTCCAGAGCAATGACCAGTTGCTTGGCGTCATGCAGCAGATGGTCGTAGCTCATGGTAATCCCATCATGTGGACGCAGGTAACCCAACCCCTTAGCATCTTGTGCGGATGTGGAGACCTTGGCCATTGAGATGGTTTCGAAAGTCTTTGCTACGTAGGGAATAAGGTCAGGCCTGCCACCACCGGGAACGGCGCTGGGGACGCTCGCGGGAATGCAGTCAATTGCCCTCAGCAGCATCTCTTTGGTGCCACCTGCGGCCGGAATGACGCCCACACCAACCTCCACCAGCCCCATGTAACACTCGGCATGCGCCCTGACTAAGCTGGAGGCTAAGCATACCTCACAGCCCCCACCCAGGGTCATGCGGAACGGTGCTGCCACCACCGGTTTCTCAGAATATTTAATACGCATCATGGCCTGCTGTAGAGTCTTCACTGCTAGCTCAAGGTTATCCCACTGCTTTTCCTGCGCCGCAAGGTAAATCTGTTTTAAGTCTGCGCCAACGCAGAAATTGGCTCCCTGGTTGCCGACAACAAGCCCTTCGAAGTTAGCTTCCACTTCAGTAACGCTGTCCAGGATCATCTGGATAACATCGGGGTCGATTGCGTTGTTCAGTGAATGAAACTCCAGGCAGGCAACCCCATCGCCTATATCAAGAAGGCTTGCCCCCTCATTGGACTTGATAACCTTCTTCCTCTCCTTCAGCGAGGGTATGAGGATGATCTCGGGCTTCTCCTCAATCCTTTCATAGTCTGCCTTGACAAGGTCAAAATAGTAGCTTCTTCCGCGCCTTTTCTGATAGAAATTCTCTCTGCCCGATCTGAACATCTTTTCTATACTGTCTGGTAGTGCTTCTCCTTCTCTCGTCATTTTCTCTAGAGATTTCTTAAAGCCGATAGCATCCCAAGTTTCGAATGGCCCGAGGTCCCAGTTGAATCCCCATCTCATGGCTCGGTCGACACTTAGTATGTCGTCAGCTATCTCGGGTATCTTGGAAGCAGAATAAAGAAGCATCTTTTTGAGTGCTTTCCAGGCGAAATGTCCTGCCCTATCGTCAGAATATGCCAGAGCCTTCAACCTAGCGGCAGGATCAAATATCCATTTGAGTTCATCCAGCTTGGGCAAGGAAACTTTTTTCTGAGGAGCGTAGTCCATGGTCTTGTAATCCAGGGTGTGAATCTTTGACCCCCCAGCCTCAATCACCTTCTTATAGAAGCCTGCTTGTGTCTTATCACCAAGAAGTCCAGCCTCTACCATTTTTTTGACGAACTCGGGGATAGCAAACTCATTCTTCTCCGCTGGGTCTTTTACGTTCTCGGACACATTCTGGGCTACCTTGACGAAGGTATCCAATCCTACCATATCTGATGTCCTGAAGGAGGCGCTTTTGGGCCTGCCCATCGGAGGCCCGGTTATGGCATCTACCTCATCAATGGTGTAGCCATCCTCTATCATGATCTTGATGACGCCCAGCATGGCATAGATACCTATTCTATTGGCGATGAAGTTAGGCGTGTCTTTGGCGAAGACGATGCTTTTACCAAGGCGCCTCTCGCAGAAATCTGCCATGAAGGAGACGACATCTTTATCAGTGAGTTTTCCTGGGATTATTTCGAGGAGCTTCATGTGCCGTGGTGGGTTGAAAAAGTGCGTACCCATGAAGCGTGCTCTTGATTCTTTGGACATTTTCTCTGCAATTCTCTCTATTGAGAGCCCCGAGGTGTTTGTGGTAAGGATGGTACCAGGCTTTAAGTAGGGTTCAACCTTTTGCAAAAGTTCTTGCTTTATCTTCAGGTTCTCCACCACTCCCTCAATAATCCAGTCAGCGTCTGCAAGCCAGGCCAAATTATCCTCGAAATTGCCCGGGATGACGAGTTTGGCATCATCGGGGGTGTACATTGCAGGGGGGCTTGCACCTATTGTGCTTTGTATGCCTGATAGCGCGAACTTGTTTCTGAAAGCAGCGGAATCTTTGGTCAGCTTTTTCTTCAGGTCCTGCTGATCGAGTTCTTTGGGTACAATATCGAGCAGGTAGGTAGGTATGTCTACACCTGCCAGGAGAGCAGCTATCTTGCTCCCCATAACTCCGGCACCGAGAACTGCTGCCTTTTTAATCGTTCTTTTTTCCATTGCTCACCTTGCCCCTTCTGATATGTCTTGTCGAATTGCTTCTAATCGTTTCATCACCAACTGAGGGCGCTCTTCTACTCCTTAGAGCAAGTTCCCTTTCGTTCTCAGTGTAAGCGCGGATGGTCTGACAAGCCATCTCTCCATCCTTTGCCTCCGTATACTGGACGAAACGCTCAAAAAAGGCGACACTCTTCTTGAGATCTTCAGCGCGATGTCTCAAGGACGCAAACTGAACCCGGCGTGTAACTGGCTCGAGGTCGCTGAGCATCTGCTCCAGCAAGGGATTCTTAGCTGCCTTCTCTCCAACTAAGGCTAATCTGAAGATTGCATCATAGTAGCCGGGGACATCCCCCTTATCTGCGCAATCCTTAATTCTCCTAAGAGCATGGCGAATCCCTTGAAGATCCTTATTTGACCTGTTCTCCGCAGCTTTTCTAGCCGCTAACCCATAGAGCTCAACTATGATATCGTAAAGGGAGGTGGCGTAAGAAGCAGACATCTGCGTGACTCTAGCGCCACGCCGTGGCCTCATCTCAACCAATCGCTTCTTTTCAAGGACGTGTAGTGCTTCCCGAATGGGCCCTCTGCTAACACCCAATGCTTGGGCTAGCTTTGCTTCTTTGATTCTCTCTCCGGGTTTCAATTCGCCTTTAATTATCTGGGTACTTAAGTATTCGGCTATCTGCGCACATAGGTTATCTGATGGCTTGAAGTCCATTCGATAGGTCTCCTTACTCCTTCTGTCGTAGATAGGCCTGCTATCTTAGGACACTATACATTATTCGCTATTTGGTGTCAACAATTATCTTGTAGAATGTTGACATTATATTCAGCCCCTAGACAATCCTATGGCACCCTAATTATGAGGCCCGGGAAATTTCGGACGAGGTGTCAAACCTATTTATTAAAAGCACTTAGAGTATGCCCCAGGACCCTCTTTCGGCTCAGCCATGGTGACTTCGGTGGGCATGTTCGGCATTGAAGAGGCCTATGGACCCATAATCCCATTATCACGGCTTCCCCTGTTCTTAGTGGTCACAGAGGTCCGAGCCCGGCCCTGGGTCGAGGATGGCAAGGTTGTGGTCAGAACCAGTTATGAAGATCATGATTACCCTGGACCACAGGGTGATGGATGGCTATAAAGGCGGCCAGCTTTCCATGGAGTTAAGACGAATTCAAGACCCTGGTAAGGTATTCGGCTTAGCGGAGGAGTTTCCTGTAGGGCTTGGGCATGGACCAGTGGTCACTGAACCATCTTCATTGTATTGTCCTATGCAAATGCCAGACCAATAAACCACATTGATCACCGCCAACCCTTCCAAGCCCGAATCCGGACCGTCTGACCGAAAGACCAGGAACTCTGTTCGGTAAGGTTTGCCTAGTCCATTGACTCCATCAAGAACAAGAACACGGCCTCCGGTTGCCTGGCTTCCGTTTTTTAGTTGCACTGTAGGCAGGAGGTAAGTGTCCACGATTTTCGGGGGCTCTGCGGGAACTGTCTCCCATCCCCCTGCGCTTTCCCACGCTTCACGGGTCATTGACTTATCCTGAGCCAAGACACCTAGCTTCTCGAGGTCCCGTGCCTGGGCGTAAGCTACTGCCTGGTTCAGAACGCTCGTGGCCTCCTCAACGCTGACCTCCCAATTGTTCTCATTGCTGGCAGTCGTCTTACCACAACCCGAGGCGCTGAAAGCAGCGGTTGTCACGACCAGACATATTATCACTATCGCCATTTTACAGGTACTCATGTAAATCTCCTGGGAAGTTTCTTTCGTAGCAACCTGAAGAATAGAAAATCATTCAGTATAGAAAATAGAACATAGCGTGTAATAACGTATACTACAGTCCCAATAGATTGTCAAGCCATTAATATTCCACTCTGATTTGCGAAAAAATGAAAACAGTAGGTGTCAGCCACAGGGCTCCTCACGTTCGTTTGTTTCTCTGCTCATTTACTCTCCATTAGGAGTCTCAAAGAACACTCCAAACCTCTTGACAAAATGGTATATACCTATTATATTGCGCGGTATATACTAAATTCAGGTGGTGCGATGGCTGGAGAGCATGGAAGGTGCCCTAACTGTGGCAGCGACCGCGTAGTGAAGGCTGGAAAGTATAACCGCGGCGAGAAAGGCTTGGAGCAACGCTACCTCTGCAAGGACTGCCACAAGTTCACTACCAAGCCTGTAAGACAGCTTGAGCTTATCAAGTCCCGGGATTTGCTGAGATGAATAACAAAGGGCGTCAGACAAAAGTGCAAAAGAAGAAGTTAAATGTGTCATCAGACCGCCCCAGTCCTCAGGAGAAAGGGGGACAAGTGCCCATAATGTGCGATGAGCTGGTGGCGAAGCTGGAGGAGGTGGACAGGCTGATCCGAGAGGAGATAAGGAGAGAGGTCAGCTCTAACAGAAATAATGGCTTAGCTTCCTCCCGTCTCGCTTGTCTGATGAGGTCCCGTGCAGATGTTCAGAGTGCCATAACATGCCTGCTGGGTGCCAGCCATTAAGAATATTTGAGAATCTTCACCGGTCTGAATCAACCCTCTAAATCCCCTCTTCCTTGGGAAGGATTGGGGGATTTGTGTTATGGGGGATGCCCCCAGTTACTAAAATTAACTCGCTAACAAATTTGGCAGTGCCCTGAAATGGTTTATAATATATAATTAAGTTGTTCAATAGAGGCTGCTCTGGAATAAAAATCTGAGAAGGTATGATTTGATGGACAAGAACCTGAAGGAATCAGTCTACAAACAATTGGCTCAGCGGCTTGATGCTATCCCTAACGGCTTCCCCGCTACGGAGAGCGGCGTGGAACTGAAAATACTGGCAAAGCTGTTCACGCCGCAGGAGGCCGCTTTGGCTATCCAGATGAAGCTGACCACCGAATATGCAGAGCAGATCGCCCAGCGCACCGGCGATGACCCACATGCTACGGAGGAAACCCTCAAAGGCATGGCTGGCAAGGGTCTGATACGGATGAAGCGGGGGCAGAAAGGGCCTGTGTTCGGCCTGATGCCTTACATCGTGGGCATCTACGAGATGCAGATCAGCCGCATGGATAGGGAAATGGCGCAGCTATTCGAGGACTATTATAAGGAAGCCTTCCATAAGGCACTGAAGTTGCAGCCATCGATGCAACGTGTCATCCCGGTCGAGAAAGCTGTGCAGGTAGGAATCCAAGTACTTCCTTATGAGAGTGCCTCGGAGATGCTGGCAAAAGCGCAATCGTGGGGCGTATTGGACTGCATCTGCCGCAGGCAGAAGAAGCTGCTGGGACAGCCATGCGAGCACCCAATTAACATCTGCCTCATGTTCAGCAAGAAGCCTAACGCCTACGAGAAGGCCAAGCATATTAAGTCGTTGACCAAGCAGGAGGCCCTGGAGGTACTGCGCCGCGCTGAAGAGGCTGGCTTGGTTCATACCACCGGCAACTACCAGGGGGAAATAGAATATATCTGCAATTGCTGTACCTGTGCCTGCGCTGTGCTGCGCGGCGCTGCCGAGTTCGGTATTCTGAGCATCCTGGCCCCGTCGGCCTTCCAGGTAAGTGTGGACGAAAACCTGTGCGTCGGTTGCGAGCTCTGCCTGGAACGCTGTCAGTTCAAGGCACTGTCTATGGTGGACGGCATGTGCAAGGTGGATGAACGGCGCTGCTTCGGCTGTGGCATCTGCATATCAGCCTGCGGTGACGGAGCGCTCAGCCTTGCGCCTAGGCCTGCAGGCCGGGTGAAGACGCCGCCGGAATCATTAGGTGATTGGATGATGGAGCGGGCTGTGGCGCGGGGGCTCGATCCGGAGAAGCTGGAAGATATGATGGGTAAGATCCCCCAATAGGGGCGAACCAATGAGTTCGCCAGCGATTTGAGAAAGCGGGGCAGGCCCACTGGTATGCTCTTACATTTTTGAGACAATTGACTCACCAGTTAAGCTTCAACACGCTCATAAATGCCTCTTTGGGCACTTCAACTTTGCCTATGCTTTTCATCTTCTTCTTGCCCTCCTTTTGTTTCTCCAGTAGCTTGCGTTTGCGTGTTACATCGCCGCCGTAGCATTTCGCCAGGACGTCCTTGCGCTTGGCAGGTATGTTGGCTCGAGCTACGATACGGCTCCACACGGCTGCCTGGAGCGGCACTTGAAACAGTTGGCGAGGTATCTCCTCCTTTAGCTTGGATACTATCGCCTCACCGATATCGTGGGCTTTCTCCGGCGGAATGATGCGACTGAAGGCATCCACAAGCACCCCATTCACCAGTACATCGAGCTTGACCAGTTTGGCCTCGCGATAGCCTATGAACTCGTAATCCATGGAAGCATAGCCCTGGCTGCGGCTCTTTAATTGGTCATAGAATGTGGTGAGCATCGAGCGCAGTGGCATATCGTACTCAAGCTGTACTCGCTGTCCCAACTCTCCCGGAGTCTTGGAGTGTCCCAAATACTCCGTGCGTTTATGGACTCCGCCGCATCCCATGATGAGATCCATCAGCGGGCCGATGAACTTAGACGGAGTGATGACCGAGATACTGACCCAGGGCTCTTCTACTTTCTCTATCTCATTCGGTAGTGGCAGATCACTGGGGTTGACCATTGTCACTGTCTGCCCATTGGTCTTGGTTACGATGAAGCTGACGCCTGGCGCTGTGACCACCAGTGACAAAAAGAACTCCCGTTCCAGGCGCTCGCGTACAATGTCAAGGTGCAGCAAGCCGAGAAAGCCGCAGCGGAAGCCATGACCCAGAAGAGGGCTTGACTCGGGCTGGTATGTGAATGAAGCGTCGTTGAGGCTGAGTTTCTCGATAGCCTCACGAAGCTCCAGGTAATCGTCTGGCTCGGTAGGATACACACCGGCGAACACCATCGGCTTTGTGGGGCGGTATCCCAGCAGGGGCTCTCTGGCTCCATTGGATATGGAGGTTATAGTGTCGCCGACGCGGCACTCAGCCACATTCTTCAGTCCGGTGGCGATGTAGCCGACATCTCCCGCTGAGAGCGTCTGTACAGGACATGGCTCTGGAGCAAAGTAGCCAACTTCCAGCACCTCTAACTCAGTGCCTTGGCCCATAAGGCGGAGTTTGCTTCCCTTAGAGATTTGCCCATCCGTTATTCTGAGGTAAGCTATCACGCCCTTGTAGGAATCGTAGTGCGAATCGAAGATGAGTGCCCGAAGCGGTGAATCGACGTTGCCTCCAGGAGGCGGAATGCGCTGCACTATCTTCTCCAGCAATTGCGGCACGCCGAGTCCAGTCTTGGCGCTTATGTGCATAACGCTCTCCGGTCCATAGCCGAGCACGCTTTCAATCTCGTCGATTACGCGGTCGATTTCGGCAGTCGGCAGGTCGATCTTATTGAGGACGGGGATGATTTCAAGGTTGTGCTCCATAGCCAGGTAGACATTTGCCAGCGTCTGCGCCTGGATGCCCTGTGAAGCATCTACGACCAGCACTGCGCCTTCGCAGGCGGCCAGGGTGCGTGAGACCTCATAGGAGAAATCGACATGACCGGGAGTGTCGATAAGGTTCAGCCGATAGGTTTTGCCGTCGTTGGCCTTGTAGTCGAGACGGATAGCCTTCGCCTTGATGGTGATGCCGCGTTCGCGTTCCAGTTCCATGCTGTCCATTACCTGTTCACGAATCTCCTCCCTGCGCATAGCGCCAGTGAGCTCGATGAGGCGGTCAGCAAGCGTCGATTTGCCGTGGTCTATATGAGCGATGATGCAGAAATTTCTTATGCTTGACTTATCCATAATCTGCCATTATTCAAATTCCTCTCCCTTGAGGGGAGAGGTTAGGTGAGGGTGGTTCCCCTTTCTTTAAATCTCTCCAATTTGGGCAGACCAGGGGTCTGCCCCTACGGTTTTATTGGGCAGGAAGCGCCAGAAAACTTCGTTGCCCAGCAGCCTGCCTCGGCGCGTGAGCCTGATTCGTTTGCCTGTATATTCCAGTAGCCCAAACCCGGCCGCTTCGTCGACCTGCTGGCCGTAATGCTTAAGTAAATCTATGCCAAATCTACTTCGAATGTTCTCCAAACATAACCCTTCGCTCAGTCTCAAACCAAGGATAACTGTTTCAGAAAGTTCCAACTCCGGCTCAATGTCTTCGTCCAGTTCCCACGCAGGCGGTAAGTTGTGTGAAAAAGCATTCAGGTAGCTATCCAGGTCTGTGGTATTGGCAAGACGGTGGCCATGAATGTAGGAATGAGCGGCGACACCTATTCCCAGGTAAGGCAGGTTATGCCAATACCCCATGTTGTGTTTGCACTTATACCCGTCCCTGGCCCAGTTCGATATCTCGTAGTGAAGGTAGCCATGTGCTGCCAGCGTATCCTGCGCCAGTTCGTACTGGTCGGCGGTGAGGTCAGGGTCGATTGGGGGGATCTCTCTCCGCTGGATTGCTGTCCTCAAAGGCGCATTATCCTCGAGGGTTAGTGGATAGAGCGAGATGTGCTCCGGTCCGAGTTCGATAACCTGTTCAAGAGCTTCACGCCAGCTTGCTATAGTCTGCCCTGGCAAGCCGTAGATGAGGTCCAAACTCAAATTGGTGAATCCGGCATTCCGCGCAAATTGGACTGCGTCTCTTGCCTCCGATGCGGTATGGATGCGGCCCAGCAGCGCAAGTTCGCCATCAACTAAACTCTGCACGCCCAGGCTAAGCCGATTTATCCCCGCTTTTCTGACGGCTGTCAGATATATCTCGTCGACCGTGCCAGGATTGGCTTCAAGTGTTGCTTCGGATGCTTCGTCCACGGCGAAAAGCGAGTGAATGGTGTGAAGTATGTCGTGAATATGTTGTGGGGAAAGCAGGCTGGGAGTCCCCCCGCCGAAGTAGATGCTGTGCACTTTTTGTCCATCGGTGCGCAGGGCCAGTTCCTTCTCGAGGGCGTTGACATAATCAGGAATGTCGGACTCGCGGCCCTGGTACGATACGAAGGAGCAGTAGCTACACCTTCGTCTGCAAAAGGGAAAGTGAATGTAAAGAGCAATGTCTTGGCTCATTAAATTTCGGCGTTTAGCTCGGCAATAGCCTATCAACTGATATTACCACGAACTCGATTATAGCAGAAGCTACCTCAAAGGAAAGGGCTTTAATATGCTGGAAATGAGACAAAAGTTGCATACAAAGCTTTGCTCCCTTGCTAATATAGATTTTGATTAAGTGTTGGGGTATGTCAAAAGGAGGAGAAAACAATGAGAGAGAAGATTGAAGTAGCGCTTGCTCGCATCCGGCCTGCCCTACAGGCTGACGGTGGAGACGTGGAACTGTTGGATGTAAAAGAGGGTGTGGTTTCGGTTAGGCTAACCGGAGCCTGTGGCGGCTGTCCCATGTCGATGATGACCTTAAAAAATGGGATTGAACGCATACTCAAGCAGGAAGTGCCTGAGGTCAAGAGTGTGGTTGCCGGCTAAAAAATAGGCTGAACTGCCAGAAATCTGCGAGCGGACTTAGCTATTCAGAACGGCTAAGTCCGCTCTTTGTCTTGTAGTAAAGGTAGAGCAGCTTGCAGTTGAGTTCCAAATCATCTGGGGCTCTGGCGGAGGGTGCGTCTGACCTGGAAGATTTCGTCAGCCTGTCATCGAAGATGGCGCGGGGAAACAACTCCTGCAGCTTCGCAACCACAGTGTTGAAATTGGCTGCGGATGAAGGGGCTATGCGGGCACCCAGAAATGAATAGGCTATGGCATGCTGCAACATCTGCACGGTAGGCTCCGAAGATTCCCGATTGTAGAGCCTCACAAGAGATTCCGCTTGAACTGCTACACCGCCGATTTTCTCTTTGACGGTGCGCGAGACGGGAAAGCCGCCCGTCAGCAGGGTAGCGCCCCAATTTATCTCCTTCCTGGTTACTGTGGTTTCTTCCTCCGCAGGAGTTTGCAGACTACCCTTGAGAATCAAGAAGACATCGCCGGACGGTATTCTTTTTGTCTGACCGCCCTTGTCACGAAATATGGTTTCCCCATCTAAGGACTCCAGGGTGTGGGCAGTGAAAACTTTTGAGGGCTTGCGTAGTTCCGAGTCTTTACACACGAAAGCTGCCAGCCCCAGGTCTATCAGATTTCGGGATGTTGATTCTGCTTCCTGGAGGCTGTGATAGTGAGCGATGAGCTTGGGAAGCCCGCCGCTCAGGAGAAGACGTGTCTGGTAAGGGTCTTTATTGACAATAGCCGCTACCTTCTTGATGATTTCCGGCTCGGGGATATTCGGTACAGCTACCGCAACATGCACAACCTCATACCCAGCCATCAACCTCTCCCTTTGGTCAGCGGGCCTGACCGCGCACGAAAGCGTGCTTATGTTATGAGGATTTCTTTTTGCTCACTTTGTTTCCGAACTCGTCCAGCTTCTGTTCGAGTTGCTTCTGCCTCAAGGACATGGTGTAGTCGCCGCGTGTTCTCTCGAGAACGCCTCGCACCATATCGGTGGTGCGCCTCAAGCCGCCGGTCAGTGCATCGTGAAAATCGATGGTGACCAGAAGGCTGTAGATGTCGTCCATAGCCCAGAGTATCTCTTCACAACGCTCGATCTTACCTTCTCTCAAGGTATCGAGCAGGTGCCGCCTCATCTCGCCTGCCGCCTCGCCGAGTCCGTTGAGGTAAGCGGCGTAGCTCACGCCAAGCTCATCGGGATCGGGCAGGGTTTCACCTGCCACCAGGGCCAGGGTAATGCATGCCTCGGCGTACTCCTTTTGGCCGTTGTGAACAAAGCCTCCGTAGAACAGCTCGCCGTGCTTGGCGAGGGTGCGACTCATATCTTTGACATTGGCACGTGCCGAGCCTATGAGTTCCCTTGCCTGGTCGAATTCCCCGCGATGCACGGCCCGGATAGCATTGGCGCTGAAGCGAATTGCTTCCCGGGAAAGCCCCAACCCTCTCTCGCGGGCGCTGTCCTCTGTAGCGAAGTAAGCGCAAACCTTCTCACCAACCGTGTCGAGCCTTGCAGTGGGTCTATTCATTTGGCACTTCCTCTGTTTATTATCTCTGTAAGCCTTTGGCTTGCTTCTTTGACATTGGCAGCACCGAGCACTGCACTGATCACGGCGACTGCATCAGCGCCGGCCCCGATAACTTTGGCGATATTATCCTCGTTTATGCCACCGATGGCAACTACGGGCACTGATACTTTGCTTTTCACCTGTCGAAGCGTTTTAAGACCGGCAAGCCTTGTCGGTGACTTCGACGATGTAGGGTAGATAGAGCCTACCGCTATGTAATCAGCGCCTTCCTTCTCGGCTCTCAGCGCCTCTTCCAGTGTGGCTGAGGAGCAGCCTAGTATCTTGTCCCCAGGCAACATCTTGCGGGCAGACTCGGTAGGCAAGTCTTCCTGTCCGATGTGGAGTCCGTCGGCGTCGGAGGCTATGGCAAGGTCGACATAGTCGTTCACAATAAAGAGTACATTGGACTCAGCACATACCTTTTTCAGCTCTCGAGCCAGGGGCACCAGCATGCCTTTGGGCCGCAGCTTATCGCGCAGTTGAATCATTCGGGCGCCCCCTTGAATCGCCTGCCGGGCGACATTGATTTCGGCTCGTCCTTTCAATGTCTGGGTATCTATTATCACGTAGAGCCCGGTGACCTGCTCTTTCTTGTTATGGCGAAGCAACTCCAGTACTATCTTCTGCTCAAGCGTGTAGAGGGCGAAGCGGGCATGTTTGAATTTGTCCCAGTCCAAGCCGAAATCATCACCCTCGACCTTGGCTAACTCTTCGAGCACCCGCAGGGATTGCTGAACACGGCGTGAGTTTGCGCTGACCAGGCTGACGGTATCATCTCGCTCAGCCTCACTATCCACATCGAGGAAAGCTCCTACATCATCGCCAGCCTTTCGAGCGCTCAAAAGCCTTTTCTGAAGCGACCGGTCTTTAGGCAACAGCTCATGGCGCATGTTCTTCAACTGTTCGCTGAGTTCGGGGTCATTCAGAATGAAGCGTGTGATGTCTTCGAGTAGGCGTAGTCCCTCGCCGATGCGATTGAGGTTAACATCAAGAATACGCAGCATATTGAGGCAATCCTAAAGCAGTTCCTTGAGCGGCTTGGGCATCTCGCCCTCTCTGGCGGCAGCGATCGACTCTTTGACTCCCGAGAAGGTATCTTTATATTCATCACTATCCATATCCACGCCGAGATCTTTGAGCCTCTTCTCGGTCCATCTGCCTATGTTGCGCGGGTCTTTGTAGTAGTCAGGGTCTTTAGGGATTGCGGCGGCCGGGCCGGACTGCTCCCAGACATCCTTGGTTGTCCTGTGGTAAGCGAATCCGGAGATACAGCGGTCGAGTCTGCTGCTGCCGCAGGCAGGACATATCGGGTTCTGGGGAGGATTAAAGCTCCTCACGAAGAAGCTTGCCTTCTGGTGACATGTCTTGCAGAAAAATTCATATATAGGCATAACTGCTCACTCCGCTTCCGTGCCTCCCGTTTCCGTGTCTCCCCCCATCTCAGTTTGTTTGAAATCCTCTACCACCTTGTTCATGTCCTCGCCCGCACCCAGACGGCTGAGAAGCTCCTCGGACTCAGGGGTAACGTCCTCGCCGGTGGCACGCGCCATCTTGCGGCTCCATTCGGCGAGGGCGCGAGGGTCATTTCTCATCAGCCCGTGCGTGAGTTTGGAGTCAGAGAGTATCTCATCGTAGACACCTCTATCGTTCTTGGACCTGCGCACCGCAAAAGAGGAGTAGATACGGCTCAGCTCTTTGCTGCCGCACCTGGTGCAGCTTGGGTTGGATGGTGGAGAAAAGCCCTGGACAAATATGTCCACGCGGCGTCGGCAGTTAGCGCATCTGTATTCATAAATCGGCATCTCATGTAACCTGACAGTCTGAAAATGCTGTCTTTCCAGATTCGATTGTACCATAAAAGGGCCTGCTCAGTAAACCTGTGCGCACGGCTAAAGCGCCATGCTATAATGATGGAGCAGAACGTGGGGTTGCGAATGAACAACGATTCAGCCAAACCATTAGGTATTACTCGCTGCGGAAATATGGAATTCAGGTGGGGGCAGCGCACTTATGTCATGGGCATCGTGAATGTTGACCCTGATTCCTTCTCTGGAGACGGGCTGCGTGATGCGGAATCTGCTATTGACCAGGGGAAGCGTTTCGCTGCCGAAGGCGCTGACATCATAGACGTGGGTGGGGAGTCCACCCGCCCCGGCTTCCAGCCTGTCTCCGCTGAGGACGAGCTGGGGCGCGTGCTGCCGGTTATCGAGAGGCTGGCCAGCGAATTACCTGTGCCATTGAGCATAGACACTTACAAGTCTGAGGTGGCGCGCAAGGCGGTGGCGGCAGGGGCGAAAATGATAAACGATGTCTGGGAATTGAAGCGCGATCCCAAGCTGGCGCGGGTAGCGGCTGAGGCAGGCGTGCCGCTGGTCATCTCGCAGAATCAGAGGGACTCCCGCTTTCACGACTTCTTCCCCGAGCTTATCGCCAGCCTCAAGAGAAGCATTCAGGTAGCTTTGGATGCCGGCGTGGATTGGAACAATATTATCATTGACCCCGGCGTAGGCTTCGGCAAGACGGTGGAGCAAAATGTGGAGATTGTACGCCGCCTGGCTGAGCTGAAGGCGCTGGGGAGGCCTATCCTCCTGGGCACCTCGCGCAAGTCGTTCATCGGGCATGTGCTTGATCTGCCTGTCGATCAGCGCTTGGAGGGGACGGCGGCGACGGTAGCCATTGGCATCGCCAACGGCGCTGATATAGTGAGGATGCACGACGTGGCGCAGATGGTGCGGGTGGCCAGGATGAGCGACGCTATTGTCAGGGGCAAGCACGCGTGAGCGCGGTTACGATATATCTCGCCCTGGGCTCAAATTTGGGTGACAGGATGGGCAATCTGGCGTCGGCTGTGGAGCGCTTATATCAAAAGATGACGATTCAGAAAGTGTCCTCGGTCTACGAGACGGAGCCTGTCTATTACGAAGAGCAGCCGCTGTATTTCAACGCAGTCGTCTCCGCGGTAACCGAACTGGAGCCTTCTGACCTCCTCCGCTTCGTGAAAGGTATCGAGAACGACTTGGGCAGACAGCACAGTTTTCGTAATGCTCCCAGGCTTATCGATATAGATATACTCTTCTATGGTGACAGGGTTGTCCAGACAGCGGAACTCATCATCCCTCACCCTGGCATCGCGGAGCGCGCTTTCGTGCTCGCGCCGCTGGCTGAGATTGCGCCGGAGCTGGTTCATCCGGTGATACATAAGAAGGTCAAAGATTTACTTTCTGAGGTGGGTGGACTTAGCGGTGTGGAAAAGATAGGTAAGCTAAGCCTGAAAACTCGAAAGAGGCAGTGATTTCCAGGAGGACAATATGTATCAGGTATCGGTCAGACAGCATTTCGATGCCGCTCACTATTTAAGGGGCTACGGCGGCAAATGCGAGGCATTGCACGGGCATCGCTTCGAGGTCGTGGTTAGTGTGGAAACGAAAAAGCTTAATGAGATAGGGATAGCCTTCGACTTCGTGGAGCTTAAGAAGTATGTGGCCGAGGTGCTTAAGCGGTTTGATCACGTGTGTTTAAACGACATTAAACCCTTCGACAAAATCAACCCGTCTTCAGAAAACATCGCAGCAACCATGTACAAGGAGCTTAAGAAGCGACTGAGCGGTGTGGTTATCGCGCAGGTTGAGGTCTGGGAATCTCCGGAGTCGAGGGTTACTTACACTCCGTAGAGGCGACTCTTAGGAACACCACTCACGAGGTAGAGCTGGCGGCGCTTTTTTCCTTGGCTCTGGTTTTAGGGGCTTCCTCAGTGGTCGCCATCAGCCGACCGATGGAGAAGCCTATTCCCAGGGCTCCCAGGAAGGCGACGATCACAGGTGCAGCGATGGCCCAGAAGCGCCAGGGCTCACCGGCGACCAATCCCCAGATAAAAAGGCCGGCAAGAACAACACAACCGACACAGATTAATGCCCCACCTACCTTGAACCTGTTCATTTATCTGTTCTTACCTCCTAACTTTTGGCTGGAACCTTGACTTAATTGCGCAGGTCCGGTGGCAGCAGGTTAGGTATGGAATCCTTGATGGGATAAATTTCGGAGCACTTGGTGCACTTTAAAGTACCTGTGATGACCTCTTTCTCGTCCTCCTCCGTGACTTCGAGTTGGAGGTCGCCCTTGCATACCGGACAGGCCAGAATCTCCATCAGGTCCTTTTTCATCGTGCCTCTCTCCGAATAACGCCCCAGTTAAGACGATTGTAGTTTATGGAATATCTTAAGTCAAGTGCATTAAAGGGTTAAGGTATGGCTGCCATCACTATGGAGCGGTTGGGGGCCCATCCCCAATCGTGTAAGGGCCAGACGATGAGCCATGCCTTGCCGACTATCTCATCCCGCGGGACTGCCTTTGTCATGCGGGAGTCTTCGCTGATGTTGCGATGATCACCCATGACGAAGTATTCGCCCTCAGGCACTGTCCATGTCCCGATGGTGCCGCCAGCTTTCATATTTGGGTCTAGATATGGTTCTTGGAGTTTATAGCGATTACCGTCTTTATCAGTTATATAAACGGTGCCATCGCTTTTCACCTCTACCGTCTCGCCTGGGAGCCCTATGACCCTTTTGACCCAGTCGCTCTGCAAATTTCTCGGGTCTTGTGATTTGCAGACAATAACGTCGCCTCTTTGGGGGTTATGTCCGAACCAGTAGGCTGTCTTGTTTACAATAACATATTCGCCGTTGAGCAGATTGGGTTCCATGCTGGGACCGTCGATCCTGAAGTTCTGTATCATGAAATGGATGGCGAAGAAAATGACCAGAGCCAGGAGGATAACCTGCAGTGTTTCGCGGATTAGAGTTCTCATAAATATTTTACAAGGTTAGACAGGGAGCTCATCCCT
>Ga0315281_10006540_pt1 | contig 16553 bp, 14 predicted proteins | sample YL17G07_0_MG_FD_204540 | JGI IMG/M metagenome (GOLD analysis project Ga0315281, IMG submission 204540) | Sediment microbial communities from Yellowstone Lake, YNP, Wyoming, USA - YL17G07_0 | ecosystem: Environmental > Aquatic > Freshwater > Lake > Sediment | place: USA: Wyoming | collected... | reverse complement strand
TACCCTGGCGCCAATGGAGGAGGCCAGCTCCTTCAATCCTGCCTTTTCTAATAGCTACTCTGCCTTTTTCAGTAGTAGTGAGGAGACTTTTTGATGTGAGTTTATAAGGCGGTGGTGGCGTATAGGGAGGCGGTGGCACTTTCGGAGGAGGTGGTGGCGTATAAGGGAATGGTGGTGTAGGTCTACCAGTAGGCGGAGGTACCCTTGATGTGATTAGGTCCTCACGCAAAGGTGCATATCTCTCAGTCATAGGGGCACGCCTCTGTTCAGGGATTGTTCTCCTTTGAGTAGTTCCCACTCTTCTGCCTTCAATAAGATTGCGATATTGTAGTTCTGCACCATAGCGCCGGCTGCCGGTAGTAGGGCGGTATGCTGGTCTCTCTATTGGCCTGAATATACTCTGCCTGCCCGAGTACATGCCGACATAGCGAGGTGGAGAGGCTAGCGGCCGAAATTCTAGCTCTCTAGCTAAACGCCGAGCGTTGGCTTCGGCAACTTTAGCATCATCCATTAGCTTCCCCAGGCGAGACAGGTCTTTATCCTCTTTGGCTATCTTAGCCATTCTGAGGTAGCCCTTTGTGCCTGCCCCAGTATCTATATTTAGTACCCTGTTATCACCTGAATATTTAAATACACCTCTTTGCGGTATGTGAGCATGTACTAATTTGGAGCCTTCGAAGGTTTCCAGAAATTCATCAGCAGAGGCCTTTGTTAATCCATATTTACCGCGAACTAAGTCATCGTAGTATCGGATGGATCCCCCAGGTGTTTTGACCATATCACTGACATACTTGTTTAATGCCTCGATATTAGTGCCTTTATATCCTTTTGCTCTAGCCTCTTTCAGGTACTTCAAGTAGATACTTGGATTGTCTCCGTGGACAAATAAGATTTCACCTTCTTTCGCAATTGCCGCCCGGCTTTTCTCTAACCAGGTTAGTTCTTTCTTAGTGGCTCTTAATGCCTCGGAGACATGCCCTCTGGACTGCCTAAATAAGTCTAATATCCTGGCATCTTCAGTTTTGCCTATGCTACTAAGGTACTCTGAATAGTGACGGAGTAATTCCTTTGAACGCTGTCGGGTGATTCCTTTAGTCATATCGCCGGGAAGTCCCTTTATGACCCTGGAGGCTTGGTAAAAGATGACATCGTGATTACCAACAAGTCCAATGACTTTGCCACCGGCCCGGTTTGCCTCTCCGCTGAGTTTGTTCAGTTGGGATAAACTCTCCAGGCCTTTATAGCCTCTATCTGTGATATCTCCTGTCTGAATTAATATCCGTTTGCCGCCTATCCAGTTACCTTTACTGTCTATGAAGCCGTTTCGCTTTAGCGAACTTATCATTTGGTTATATTGCCCATGAATATCACCAAAGGCATAGAGCCTGTCAGCTTCCTCCGCTGAAATGCGGCTTGCTTTTTGAGCTGCTTCAAACTCTGCCTTTAGTTTCAAAGTCTTTCCTTTAGCAACATTCAACTCGTCATAAGGCGTCAGTTTACCTTTCGCCCATGTTTTAGGGTTGAACATATCATTGATTATATCCTTCCCGCCAAAGACCTTTAGTGTGGCTATATCACCTAAACTAACCTTCTCTCCATACACCAAAATTACTAGCCTTTCTCCGTTCACTGTCCGTGAATAAAGTACCTGAGAGGGCTTACCTATATCTGTACCCTTAGCTAGTCGCGCTTCTATTTCAGCAGTATTTCGGTATAGCTTTCCAGATGGTCTTAGGGCATCAATAAGTTCTCTATTTCTAAATAGCAAAACTCCATGCACGGCACCTTTCTCGCCTACTACGCCTCCTGAAGTGGCAAGACTAAATCTTGAATGGACACTAGGGGAGACAAACAAGTCCTTTCCTGTACCTTTGGCTACCGCTGCTCCGTATTTTTCTGTCATCTCCGGTGTAACTTTGCCAACGATAGCACCCTCAAGGAATGGCCTAATATCAGGAGTCATGCTGTAAAAGGCAGGAGCTAATAGCTCATTGCCTGCCTTCATTTCCAGTGTGGCAGTAGCCTCACCGGCTTTAGTAGCAACTGTCGCCGTTGAAGTCCTTCCTGTCCTAATAGCATTGGCTGTAATCTCATCCCTGAGCGCCATGGCGGCCTTACCTGATCCAACGGCTCCAACTGATAATCTGACAGTGTGGAGGCTTGATTCTACTGCTTCGAGTGGAATGTTTTTAGGCATGGCTAGCAATTCCACTGTGCCCCAGGCCGTTTTTGCGGTGCTTATTGGATGCAAGACAGTAGTGAAAGGTGCCTTAACTTGTGCTACAGTAGTTTTAGCTACCGCCTCGCTTCCTTTTATACCCGCCCGCCGTAATCCGGCTATTAACCTGGTTCCCGGCACCAGCACAAGTAGGTCCAGTCCTATACTAAGTGCTTTAGCTTTAGCATCCATTTTATTCCAGTAAGCCATGGTTCCAACAACCGGAATCATTGAAATGGCAAAGCTTCCAGCTGTTTTTCCCAGACTTTCCTTATTACTAGCCAATTGATGGTATACCCATTCGTCTTCTGTCTCAGTTAAGACCTCACCTTTAAGAGAGGCAGCCCAAGCATATTGCTTATATTCGCTTCTCAAACTGGCCTCATTATAGGCCAAAGTTAGGGCGTTGCCGAAGGTTAATATCTCTTTGAGTTTATCAATTGTGGGGGTGGACTTTGCCATACCAAGGTATATGTCGGAGACGCTCTTATAATCAGAGGGCTTGCCGCCTAGTTTATCAGCTACCCTTGCCTGGTTTATAGTCCCATCGGGCAGGAAAATATCTGAAGGCTTTAAACCGGTAACATCGGCTATTCTAGAAGCCAGGGATACTTTTGCTTGCTCGCTTTGTCTTTCTAACTCAGCTGTCAAATCGGCAACTGCTTTGTTATAGGCTTCGAGCCCTTGCTCCTTATAAATCTTAAATAGCGCTGGTGATTTTTCCTCCAGAGACTCCAAAGCCGCCTCAATCTCTTTGTTTAACTCTTCTACCGCCTTGTTGTAGCCTTCGATGCCCTGTTCTTTGTAGACCTGGTAAAGGTCAGGGTTAGTTTCTTCCAGAGACTCCAAAGCCGCCTCAAACTCATGCGCTGCATTAATGTCATCTTTGTTATACCCAGCTTTAATAAGGGTATCATCAGGTACTCCGGCTTGAATAGCATCACTTAGGGTGTCATATTTACTAACCTCTATCGTCTCTTTCGAAAAGCCCAGGGCCAACAACCTTTTCTCTGAGACTTCATCTTTAACTGCTTGCTTAATATCAAAACTTCCATCACCTTTTAGATACTGCGCAGCTCTTGTGTCCATCTTGTCCAAACCACTAACAAGACTCTCAGGAACAGTAAGCTTAATAGGCTCATATCTTGAATCGTCTTTCCTTTTATCATTCTCTTCTGATTGTTGGTATGTGTAATCCTGAAGGGTTCGTACTGATTGAGCCGCCGCATCCCTCTGGGCCTTGAGATATGTATATTGAGCATTTGCATCTGTGCCTGTGTAAAATACGCTCTTGTTTTCTTCTGATAGCTTTGCTATTTGGGCATCGGCGTCAGCTAATATTTTCTGATAACCACTTATAAGGATATCAGGGTTATCAGGAATGACAGGTGGAACAGGATGTGACTCTATAGTTGCCCAAGTATAAGAAGACCCATCAGGATTATAGACTTTGTGAGTGGTGATTGTTGCTTCGGGAGTGGTTTCAACACTTATTTCTTCAGGAGGACTCTTTTTCTCCTCTTCAGCCTTCTTCTCTTGAGACTGTTCTTCAGTTTGAGATTGCTCCTCAGTGGGAACGGCTGCAGGTGGGTTATATAAAAACCCTAACTGTTTAGCCATCAACTCCGGCGGCAGGGCGAGAATATTCGGTGATTGAGGCGATAATATTCTGATATCAGGCATTTTAACTCCTAAATTGAACTACGATAATCTTAATGAACATGTAAATACCCAGGAAAATAAATGGTAAGGCCTGAATAACCCCATCTAACGATGAGGTATCCAATGATCGGTAGCCGATTAACAGCGATGTCAGACCGGCAAGGAGATATAAAACAATATCCTTCTTCCACATGGCCCATGTTGTCAGCCCCAGTAACAAGATTAGTATCGTCATCAAAAGCCCCTCATTATTGAAGATTCTCTAGCTCCGCTTGAACCAACTGAACTGTCCAAGAAGCAGAAGTTCCGCCATTTACGCTTACTCCAATTTTGCTATTAGCGACTGTGCTATCAAACCCACCCGAAGTAACCTGTAGTGTAGTGCTTATCACGTTTTGCAGACCTCCGGATGCTACTCTATGGTTGCACTGTGCCGTCCCTTGAAGCACGGCTGATGTCCCAGAGCCTACCGTTCGAAATGTAACCCAAACTTCAAATGTTCCAATATCAACAACAGCCGTTTGTGCTAAAAAGGTAAAGGTTAAACGTGCAGTATCACCAGTAGTTCCGCCTGTCCCAAAGCGGATATAGATTATAGGAGTAACTGTTCCCGCTCCTGTTTTTGACACATCAAATATAAGGTGGTATCTCGTTCCTGCCTTTAGTGAGCCACTCGGTATAGCGATTGATGAACCGGTTAGGTAAGTATCAGTAGCAAAGCCCGCTTGCTGGGCAACGCTTTGGTTATAGATTATCGGTATCCAGCCAGATGTTAATCTACCTCCGCTATTAGCTATAGGTATTTTCCCCGATGTTGGCGTAGTGGTTGCATTGGCTGGATCTTGGACTACTTTGCTTGACCCATCAAGAGAAGCTATACCGCTGGCCTGGCCTTTAGATGCAATAAAATTATCTACAGTAGTTTTCCAAGCAGCCGTGATGTTAGTTACCAGCCAATCAACAGAGGTTTTCCAGGCACTGGTAATATTCGTCACTAGCCAGTCGTAGGAGGTCTTAAGAGCAGTAGTAAAAGCCTGTTCTATGGCGACTAAGATAGAACTATTGGTAGCCAGTTTTACATTAGCGCCATCCCCTGCAAGGATGCCGGTGATATTGGTTGTAGTTGAAGTCGTTACTTGATTAGGGCCGGTAGGTCCAGTAGGACCAGAGGGGCCAGACGGACCGGTATTACCGGTTAAGCCCTGAGGCCCAGAGGGGCCGCTAGGACCAGTAGGACCCGTCTCTCCCTGAATGCCTTGTATACCTTGTGTACCTTGAGGCCCAGTAGGACCCGTCTCTCCCTGAATGCCTTGTATACCTTGTGTACCTTGAGGTCCAGTAGGTCCGGTAGCACCTGTATCACCTGTTAAGCCTGTGGGGCCGGCAGGTCCAGTAGGTCCGATGGGGCCAGATGGGCCGGTAGGGCCCTGAATACCTTGTACTCCTTGGGGACCCTGAGAGCCATCCTCATTCATCTCATGCCAAACATCACTATAATAAATGTAGGTTTTCCCATCAGTGGAATTTCTATAAGCCCACCCGACAGCTGGGTCACCAGGGGGAGCGGCAAGAGTGCCCTTCCAGACAATACTTATTCCACCGCCATTTTCCTGAACAAAGTCAAGCAGTGTCTGCTGACCTATGTAGACACTATCTCCGGCCGGTATGTAGATAGTTTCTCCAGCCGGTATATCACCTGGGGCGCAGCCGGGTAAAAGCAAGAGAAGAACCAAGAGGACAAATAAATATCTCTTCATTGTCTTCTCCCGGCGCTATTTGCAGTTTCTACCGCCAATTTCTTGGCCACCTTGGCGAGTGTACCGACTTTAACACCCTGGGCAGCCAGGGCGCTCAAGAGCTCCTCATTCTCCACCTGGTCCCCGGCTAGAATGGCACTCCGCGTCTCTCTATCTAATTCTCTTGCTATCTCCTCCGGTGGCCTCAGGTCTATAACATCTATGGGGCGTTTAACCTCGATTTTGCGAAAGCCTTCAAATATGTCTATTACGGCGTAGCTCTCAAAGCAGTCGTGTATCTTAGTTGCTCTCAAGAGCTTCGGTTGTAGCGGCTGCCATGGCTTACCGGTAATAAAGCCTTTACAGTCAAAGGTGGTCAAGCGTACCATCTCGCCCCTCTTGATACCGTTTTCCCTACCCCACGGGGACCAGCGCAGGTCAAAGCAGTAGGTTAATAGATGGGTCAGCCACCTCATCCTGTTATAAAGCCACATCCAGTTCTGCACCGTGTAGAAGATACCCAGGTTCATCTTCCGCCTCTGCATGCCAACATAGCCCATCAACTGGTTTATCAAAGTCATGTGCTTCGAGGAATCCATAAAGTTCTGGATCTCATCAATACAGATGAGGGTGTCTTTTAGCTCATATGACATGGTAATAAACTTCTGAATGTCGATGGGGCTACTGAGTTTAATCCTATTGCCCTTGCTATCAGTTTTAAGCCCATCGTAGATATCATAGCCGGGGAAGGTGCATACTCTCCCACCTTTGGCTTTATGCAGAAGGGCATGATAAGTCATGGCGGTGGATTTACCACCGCCTTCTGGTCCAACAAAGCCCCAAATCATAGCTCCTCACGCTTTCTCTCATTATTCTGTTCCCTGCCGTCCTTTTTACCATAAAGCGTCGGCAGGACCTTCCCGGTTAATACCTGGGCTAATTCTTTACGGGCAATACCATTGATAGACGGCCTGGAGGCTAACCAATTAAGCAGCTTGCCTTGCCCCTTCTGATCATTAAATTCGACACACCTGGCATAATATTCCACGGCAGCATTAGCCTGTCTCTCATTCTTAAAGATAGAGCGCATAAGGAGCTCACCGGTATCATTGCCAGGGTGGACAAATTCCTTGGCGATAGAGGGCATATTGGCATTGCCGAGCATATTTTCAAGAAAATCCTGGTTAAGTATGCCGGCACCACCGCCACCATCTTCGGGTACTCCGGTAATCATTCTCTCGACATCGGAAGGGGCGGATGCTGCCAGAGGATTAGTCTTTTTTGTCTTTTTACTACCAAATCTCATCTTAACCACCTGTTACAGAGCTATATAAAAGATAAATAAAAAAGGCTACTACCGCCAATAAGGCAAACAAGAGAACTATCTTAATTTTTTCTAATAGCCCCGACTCAAGGGAAAATAGTGGCTTGACGATAGCCTCCCAGTGTAAAGCCCGATACAGTCGCTCCGGCGGCTCTTTCATGTCTTGAGGCACTTTGAGCTCTGTTAACTTGTCACCATGGCGGACCATAATCGAAACCCAACGGCCATCACAGAACCATTTAGTCCCCCTCAATTTCTCTTGGTCAATATGTTCGAAGCCAAAGCCCTTTTCAGGGTCTATGACCAGTGCGTTCTCTTTTAATTTACCCATTAACTACCTCCTAAAACGGCAAATGGAACCTGCCTGACAATACCAGGCCGGCTATTATTACGATAACGGCCACAACAGCGCCGCCGAGAATAAGCACTTGAAGTATCTCGGCAAGCTTGTCCTTGCGGTTTTGCTTCTCGAGGTTAAAATGCGCCCGCTCCCTTGATTCGGCAGCGATCGCGTTAACCAGTTTCGTTATATCTTTACTGGCACTCGAATTACCGTTAAGGCATAAGGGTGCTACGTCACGCTCACTGACTACCAGGTAGCTCTCGTTTGAGTTCTCTCTCCTCACCAATGACTCGTGCCATAGCACCCATGCCTCCTGGGTCTTGTCATCTCTGACACACCCTTTTTCCACTGGCAGGCGTGCCATAACCACCCGCTGGTCTTCGGTTAACACCAGCAAGTTTTGCTCCCTCTGTGCTCTCTGCCATGGAAATTTCATCGAAACCTAGCGGGATTAGCGGAGTGACCTTTTGCCCTTGCGGCCGCCACTGCTACCCTTGACGCCCTGGAAGGTCAAGAGTCCGCCGGTGAATATCAGGCCTACCCAGACAAGCAGCGGCGTAACTGAGACTACTGCTTCAAGCCCGGTATAATCGGCTATATTGGCATCGAGTAGAACGGTCGCAATGCCATCCAGGACGATAGGGAAGACGATAAAGGCGATGGCGATGGCGATGAGGCCTACCACTATCTTCATAGTATTTCCCACCTTTTTTACCTCCTTTCTTTGAAATTTTGCATGAACCCTACTTATCTAGGCTCTACTGCGGAAGGCGACATAGATTCCACCTATCACTACCGCTATTATGGAAACCCAGATAAGCAATGGAGTAATGCCGACAACGGCGCCCATCCCGGTATAATCAACTAGAGCATTGTTCTCGTAGTTGACAGTCAAGGTTCTAGATGAAGCTGCTGTTAGGCCGCCTACTGTTAAAGCCTTCGTACCCGAGTTATAACTAGAAGCTACCGGCACATCAGTAATAAGACTTGAGGTTATGCTCGTAACATAGGCTACATCGTCGTTGTAAAGTTGCTTAGTCAGCGTTACATTAGCTGAAGTCTCACCCCCGCCTGTAACTACTCCGGCAAAGAGCTCTGTCCGATTATCGGTCTGGACGTCATGCGTTGACGACATGATTATCGGGAATACGACCATCGCTATGACAATCCCGATAATCCCAATGACCACCTTCATAGCATTTCCCACAATTTTTACTCCTACCTCCTTTCTTTAAAATTTTGCCGCTAAGACATTTATATCACCGCAAAATAGGTATATTAATGCCAAATGGCATTAATTTCTCGGAAAAGGGCTATTAAATGGTGGGCGGGTGATATAATAAAGCTATGGCACCTGACAAGGCTCGGGTAACAGTACCACCGGGATTGGCTGAGTGTATCAGCCAGGCCTACCGGCTCCCCGAAAGTATAAGGCTCATCAGGGAGAAGGAGAATATTAAGCGCAGTCAATTAGCTGCAATACTAGGAGTTGACCCTTCAATAATATGGAGGTGGGAGAATCGCAAAAGGTCGCCCAGGGAGCCTCTCATAATTCTGGTGATAATATCATGGGCAGAGAAATTAAGAAATGGCTGTACCTCTTCTTAGTAAATACGACTGCTTTAATGCTGCTGGCAGGTTTCATTGCCAGGCCGGCACTGGCTGCTGACCCGGCACTTCCCGACAGTTTTCAAATAATCTCTGTCCAGGTTACCCATTATGTTATAGAGCAGAATGACTTCCTTTTAAGCTTTCACTATAATATCCATTACAACAATCCAGCTAGCCAACCGACAACCCCGGCCAACAAATTATTCCACTTCAGATTAATAGATACCGACGGCTCAACTCAGTTGGGCGCCATTGCACCCTACCCCTACCAGAACTCCGGTTTCGACCAGGGCGTCACCGCCTTCTATTTCCCGGCTAGCACAGCTCCAGATTGGGAGCAAGCCTATACACTCAGGATGGAGGGGAACCCCCAGTACTGGACGAGTCCGCCGGTTATCACTTATACCCTGGTTGCCTCTGACTACTCACAGCTGACGAGCAAGGCGGAGAATCAAACTTTGCTGGGCAATTACTTAATAAATATTGCCCGTGACCTTGAAATTAACTGGTCCACTAAACTTCTAATCGAGTCCAGTTCAGGGACCGTACTGAACTCCACCGGCGATGCCTACTTCCGTGGCACCATAAATGGTCTTCAATATATGGCACCGAAGATATTCGCCAGCCAAAGCACAAACCCTATCTATGAACCAGAGACATGGACTCAGGCGCAGGGCCACGTTTATGAGCAGCGTTATGCCGGCACTTGGATCGGTGACGCTCTCGAGCAGTTGGGAGCAACCTTTCATGTCCAGTGGAACGTCATCACCGGCATATTTATCGTGCTGCTAATCCTCGGCATCTTTATTATTTGCCAGATGAAATTCAGCACATCGACACCTGGAATCATCGCCGGGTCTCTTATCCTATTAATGGGGGCAGTTATGGGCTGGGTTGCCGCGGCCATCATGGCCATTACGACCATTCTCTTTGCCATGTACTTTGGCTATGTAATCTTTTTTAGGCAGGGTTGATATGAGAAAGATTGTTGGCGCCCTTTTACTCAATTGGCTTCTTGTTATACTGGCCTCAATAGCTCTCCTGGCTTCTGATATCAGCGGTGCTGTCTGCCAGGTCAATATCCAGGTAACAAATAGTAGCTATACTGCCACCAATGTCGCCCTGCCTTTCACCTTCAATACTCAAAGCCTGGTAAACGGAGGCTACGTAACCTCGAACTTGGCCAACACAGCCCTACGGACCACGACAGGCACGGATGTCGTCTATATGCCGGCAAGAAGCGGCACTGACAAGTGGATAATGTTCATTCCCCAGATCGGCCAGAACTCTAGCCAGAACTATATACTCTATACTGGCGGACCGGCTATGAATGGCCTAATCCGATACTTCCCGGATACCGGCGGCATGACTACTCCTTATGCTGCCAATCTTGAATTAGGAAATAACTTTCAGATAGAGACTAGCGGGTATGTTGATACCAGTGCCGGCAGCAATAAGTATCTAATCTATAAGGATAATGCCTTTAGAACCTATGTTAGTGCTGCTGGGAGTATAACATCAGACATAGCTACTCTTTATAGTGGTGCTTTTCCTACCGTGGCGGCAACCAATAGCGGTAAAGATACCGTAAATACCAGCCATATAATTAATCTGCCAAGTGGAATTGCGTCTGGTAACCTATTGATTATTTACCTTGACAGTGGTAGTAATCCCACAATAACTTTTCCTAGTGGGTGGACACAGTTATTTCTAACGGCTAATGGCACTTCCAATGAGCTCGGCGCTTGGTATCGTGTAGCTGATGGGACTGAGGGTAGTACCATAACAGTGACTACCTCAACATCCCAAACGACTGCCCACATTTCTTATAGAATTACGGGCTATTACGGAGTCCCGGCGGTTGGGACAGCAGCTACTGGGAGTTCAGTTAACCCTAACCCGTCCAGCCTAACCTCGGGTTTTGGAGCGACAAATACTCTTTGGTTAGCTGTTGAGGGACATTTCAGTACTGGCTCTTTGAGCAGTTACCCAACTAATTATACAGGTGGTATAAACCAATATGGCGGTGGTAGTGCTGCTAGCGTCTCATCAGCTCAAAGAAACCTTAATGCTGCAAACGAAGACCCAGGAGTATATACCATAGGAACTAGTGAGCCATGGGTAGCAAACACTATAGCAATTGGGGCGGCGGCAACCTATCCAATCTTTGTAACAGCCACCAGTGTCTCAAGCGCCGAGCATATAGTTAAGACGACCTTGGCTGGTGGGACTTTGAGCTTGCAGATAGATAGCGGAGCACCTGTTACCACAGCTTTTGCCGGCAGTGTCCCTAATATTCCTACGACTAACTGGGCTTTCCTCCAAAATGGCTCCATGCTTTATATGAGCTATCATAAAATCACCATCTCCGGCATCCTTCGGCAGCATATAATCTGGCAAAACTCCGCCACCTTCACCGACCAGTCAGATAATGGCAATAACGCTACGCCAACCTTCCGAACAACAACTAATGATGCGGATGTGGTCGCTACCCTGGATAATTATAGTCCAATTCAACAAGCTAAACTCGCAGGCACCTATGAAGAAAGCCCGGTCAACCTGGTTACTGAGCCGCCGGCCAACATACCAGAGATGTACACCGAAGGATCGTGGGACCATATACCCGGGGCTACTTTAGTCAATAGCTTATTAGATGCTGCCGGGATTCCCGAGAGTTTGTTCTGGTTTCCAGCAATTTACGGCGGGGCAGCAGTCTTCAGTCTGCTTATTTATGGTCTCTCGCGGAGTTTATTGGCTATGTCAGTAGGTGGCGGCATTGTTTTGGGCTTCTTTGCCCTGACCGGGGCGGTGCCTTTTTGGACAGTCATACCATTTGCTTTAATAGCGATAGGCACTATTATCAAGCAGGGGACAGCGAGTTGGTGAAATAAATGTCAAGTAAAATGCTAATGTTTCTGGTTTTTACTTTCCTGGTAGGGACCTTAATATCCCTATTCATTGAGGGTGCTTACTTCGGACAGAACCAGATGAATATTATAAACGCGCTTACCGGCTTCAATGTCCAGGAAGAAACTAGCACGGTGGGGACATTGTTCGCCTATCCTAAAATGGCTATTGGCTTTTTTACTGTGGGTATACCAAAGATCCTTCTTTGGGATTATTCCTTCCTTGAAGGGGGCTGGAGCCTGGTTAAGTGGCTGCTACTTTATCCTATATCGGCCGGCATAGTCTTTGGTATTGTTAGTTGGTTCTTTAACCGGCAATCTTGATTTACCATTCTGGAGCTCCAGGAATTGATAGGCATAGATTTTAAATCTTCTGATCCCTATATTCCCTTCCATTGAAAGTCTAACCACTCCATGGTCCCAAAGTGCAAGGCACCGGCATCTAACTAAGCATGAATCACAGCCACCATTGCCCTTGCTGCATTCATCTAATTGCCTACCGAGATATTCTAATAAATAATCATTACGTGACTGCTTTTGGTGTTTCATAATCTTCAGAAAAGATTACCTTTGTAAGACCTAGACCTGGTTCCTTTTCTATTCGTATTTCCCCCCGGTTTTTGGGGCAGGGTTTTGTGAAGGTTGGTGAGCTAACCCATCTACCAATCCCATTTCCTTATCAATTACGAAAGCATCTTGATAGCCACGCTTTCGCAGAATCATGTCAAGCCGGCCACTAACTACTGTAGGGAAGAATACCAATTTATTCTTTGCTTCTAATTTATTGAGCCATTTACTGAAAGCTCCATCTCCCTCATGCTGGTTTTCAATGAGAGGCACACAAATTTGGTTATCAGTTTCCCACCAATATCCCCTTAATCCTTCTGGCATATCAAGATATTTACTAGGATGTGCATCGGGAACTTGTATTATCTCTTTATTAGATTTCACTTTCTCTTCTCCCCTTCCATGATATCCGGTACCGTCGCGCCGGACTCCTCAATCCCGCGCTGAATCCTCATCTGGACAAAACCGGGGGTGACTTTTATGCCAGTTTCTTTAATCAGTAGCCTGGCCGCCCCAGAGTAGTTGCCATCGGCATCCTTAAGAGCTTTACAAACTTTATTGAAGTCAATATCTTTGCGCGGCCGACCAATTCTATTGCCTGACCTGGTTCCATGCTCTTTTGCGTGGTCCATGCCGGCCTGCACCCGCTGTCTTATAGTCTCCCTCTCCAACTCTGCCACAGCAGCTAATATATTAAAGATGAATTCTCCATGGGGTGTGGTGGTATCCAGGGTCGGCTCCATAAAACTCCGGAAGCCGACCCTATAAGACCGAAGTATACTTAGGGTATTGGCGGCATGAATGACCGACCGGAATGCGCGGTCTATCTTCCAGACCAGGAGAACATCAAATTTACGGAGTGAAGCGTGTTTCATGAGTTGAGTCCATGCTTTTCTTCTGACCAGGTCCACGGCAGAAGCCTCGTCAATATATTCTTGGTAAAGTTCCCACCCCATTTCTTTGCAGTATTTCCGGAGCCCGTCCAGTTGGAGCTCGGGATTCTGGTCCTTATCAGTTGTTGATACTCTGGCGTAAAGTGCTGCTTTCATGTTTCATCTCTCCCTTTAAAAGCGCCGGGTCTCTTATGTTTTTAGTGGTAACATGGTAACATTTAATATTTCTTAATCGTAATTTAGCTTGTTACCACTTTGTTACCACTTAACCCCTTGTAACTCTCCTTTAGCTTCAAATTTGTTACCACTTTGTTACCACTTGCCGAGAATGTCCCCAAAATGAAATTTTATTGTAAAGTAAATGTTACCACCTATTTCAATCGTAAAAACTCACTTTGTTACCACTAGTGGTAACGCTTTTACGTTTAATGTTACCGATGTTACCGATGTTACCACTAAATATATAAGACCCCCTACTTTTTTGGAGCAACATCAAAGCTAATGGCCATCAACTTCCTCAATAACTGACCTTTTTAGGCGCAATACCCGTTTTGCCTTACCATCTACCCGTTCAACACTTGTAGAATGACGCTCTGTGCCATTAGTGATATATCCCATCCGCCTAAGATCCTGCCATACTGCCTCTCGTTTAATAGTGAATGGGTCACCGGCCCGCTGATAGTATTGGACCACAACCTGGTACACCGGCAGCGGGTCCAGGAGGATATATCCATCAATATAATCATCCCAGCCGATGGGAGTCTGATGTGGCGCCGGTTGTTTTGGGACCGTCTCGTTTTTGTCGCGTAGCATAGCGGTGCCCATGTTAAGCGCCGCTCTTAATGCCTCAATAAAGCGCTTGGCTGGGCGCTCCTCATTTACCCGGGTTCCCTGCTCCTGAGCTAGTTCAACGAAGATTGCCCAACCATCTTCCATGAGTGCGGTGGCTTGCTTTTGTGTCATGGCACCGGTTTCAACAGCGAACTTAACGCCAGTGCATAATCCGGTATACAACAAAGCAATAGCCTCGGGAAGCCTGGGATGCAGCTCCTCGTTTACTACCTTACCACGGCACTCCAGGTATTCCTTTCGGAGCGCCGGCTTTATCTCATCCCATTTCTCGGCTAGCCATGCGATATAACCGGCCATGGCGCAGCGGTAAAGATGGGAGTCGTGTTGTGCTTCTGTTAGCTGCTCTTTATCTAAGTTTCCCTTCTCCAACTCTACGGTGAATATCCGGGCAGTGTGGCTATGGCCTGACGGCAGCTGCTCTCCTGAGGTTATTAAGAAGCCACGTGGAATATAATTCGGACGGCTGGAGGTATCGGGGCGCATCCTGCCCCTACCCTGGCGGTTGCCCTGGGCGCGGATGATATACTCGGCCTTGCTTTCAAGTTCGCGGGCTTTAGATGAGTCCTGCCCCGGTGCCCAGTCATCTATTACCAGCGGCAGGTCTTTAGCCAAAAAGAGAAGCTTCTCCAATAGATTGGCCGTATCTCTCCATGATGCCGGCAGGTGCTTATAATCAAAATCGCCAAAGTGGCAAAGAGCTAATGCCGTGAGGGTTGATTTGAAAGCCCCAGTCGGTCCGCAGTACCACAGTGTGAAAGCCGGGTCCAGAATTTCAGAGAGTGGCGCTAGGTACATCGCCGCCCATAACGGCAGGGTGACCTTAAGGATACCGATATCAATAAAACCTAGGCTTGCTTTTACCGCTTCACTTATATCTCCTTTGGTATTTTCCAGGCGGTAACGCTGGAGCTGGGAGTCTAATTCTATCTCCACGCCGTCAGTGCCGATAGCCCCGGCAGCATGGAGGAAAGCCGGCTTACCATCTATGACGCGCCAGCCGGTATGGGTAAAGATGTTGCGCTCTTTGACATCCTGGGATTGGAGCTGTATTGCCTCCCGGAGGCGGTCCTTGGTGTTCTGGCCGGCGGCGATAATACTCTTCATACCCCAGGAGCTGGTAACCCAGGCCAGTGAATTGAAACTGGCAGCACTGACCTCAGCTACAGGGAGAGAGGTACCATTCCCACCAGTGCCCATTACTTTAAAGAATCTGGTCGTCTCTAACCCGTCATCCTTTATGATGTCCTCAATGACCTTGGCATTGAAGTTGCACAGCGGTATCAACACTTCTCCATCGAGGCCGCGTTTAGACCAGCAGATGCGGTTGTCCTCGACAACATAAACTTGATGTTCGCGCTGCGGGAGCATGGCAGGGCCCGGGGTACCGATGGCCACCAATTGGAGCATATGTTCTAATGTATGCCCTTGGGCTAGATAGTCGTCCGCACCAACCTTGCCGCCATTCTGCCCGGCTGGTAATTGAACATGACATACCCGAGCACCCTTGCGCTCCAAGTGCTCGGCTAATCGGCATAATGCCTGGTTGACTTGAGGGTTAGTACTACTATCAGAGTCAAAGACAGTGTAGATTTGCCTCCCCTTGAAGGCGATATAATCAAAATCGGCCAAGATAGTAGTCCCATTAAATAGGTTTTTACCTTTGAAGCCCCAAACACCGGTAAGCCCTATAGCACAGGCGCCAGCGGTGGCCAAGGCATCCACCTTCTTAATGCCCTCAGTTATCCAGAGTGGAGTATTAGGATTGCCTAGTTGCTCCCGGCACCGGGGTGGAATATCCAGGCGGACGGAAGAGCCGGCGGGGTTTTCATATTTGATAAGCCGCTGGCGGTTTTTGTCCTCCCGAGGGTGATCGGGGCGGTATTGGTAACCAATAATTGTGCCCTCGGGACCGTGAAGGGGGATGAGCATACCCGGGACCCGCTGCTGGACCCTGCTGAAATGAGCCTTAAAGAGTTCATTCTTTCCTAAGATACTTTTATAGCCGCGCTCCTTTATGACCTCTAAGGATACGGCTGAAGCCATTAACTGAGTTAAATGCGGCTGCAGGAGATCGGGCACTTCATTGGAGAATGGGTGTGACATATTTAGGTTCCTTTCTTAACCGCTGCTGTTCGCTAATCTCCGCCCGGTGGGCCTGGTAGTAGGACCGCCGCTGTTCGCTAATCTCCGCCCGGTGGGCCTGGTAGTAGGACCGCCGCTGTTCGCTAATCTCCGCCCGGTGGGCCTGGTAGTAGGACCGCCGCTGTTCGCTAATCTCCGCCCGGTGGGCCTGGTAGTAGGACCGCTGCTGTTCGCTAATCTCCGCCCGGTGGGCCTGGTAGTAGGACCGCTGCTGTTCGCTAATCTCCGCCCGGTGGGCCTGGTAGTAGGACCGCCGCTGTTCGCTAATCTCCGCCCGGTGGGCCTGGTAGTAGGACCGC
>Ga0315281_10006539_pt1 | contig 16557 bp, 14 predicted proteins | sample YL17G07_0_MG_FD_204540 | JGI IMG/M metagenome (GOLD analysis project Ga0315281, IMG submission 204540) | Sediment microbial communities from Yellowstone Lake, YNP, Wyoming, USA - YL17G07_0 | ecosystem: Environmental > Aquatic > Freshwater > Lake > Sediment | place: USA: Wyoming | collected... | reverse complement strand
GCCACTTCGACCGGGGCGCCGGGGAAATCGACGAGGGGCAATACGACTTTCTCGGAGAGGTTTTCGGGTTGACCGGAGCCGCCGTTCTCTTTCAAAAATCCGCACTCTTCGAATCCCGTATCGACGGCGAAGTGTTCGACGAGGATTTCTTTGCCTTTCGGGAGGACGTCGATCTCGCCTGGAGGCTTCGGGGGTTCGGGTTCCGCGCCCTCTACGATCCCGACGCGGTGGCGTTTCATCGGCGCATGGTCGTTCCCGAGAGAAGACGGGAGCTTTCGAAGATCGTCAATTTTCACTCGGTCAAGAATCGTTTTCTCCTGAGAATTCACCACGCGGACCGGGGTTGGATGCTCCGCTGCGGCTGGCCGAGCCTGCTGCGCGATTGCCTCGTGGCGGGTGCCTGCCTCACGATCGAGATCTCGAGCGCGCCGGCCCTGCTCTGGGTTCTTCGGAACTTCCCGAAACACTTCCACCGCCGCCGTGAAATTCTGTCGCGCCGCCGCGCCACTTCGAAGGAGCTTCTGGAATGGTTTTCGATGTGACGACGATTCGAGGAAAACCTTTCCGGCTGGCGATCATCGGCAGCCGGGGAATCCCATCCAATTACGGAGGATTCGAGACCTTCGCGGAGCAACTCGGGGCAAGGCTGGCCGAATCGGGATGGAGCGTGACGGTTTACGGCCGGCGGCATCACGTTCCGGCCGGAATGAAGGAGCACGCCGGCTGCCGGCTCGTGTCCGTCCCGACCGTCCGGTCGAAACATCTTGATACGATCGTCGCGACGTTCTTCCAGGTCCTTCATGCGCTCGGCGGCAGGTATGACGCGGCCCTCGTCGTCAACGCGGCGAACGCTCCGCTCCTCGTTCCGCTCCGTGTGCTGGGAGTCCGGACGATTCTGAACGTCGACGGGATCGAGCGGATGAGGGCGAAATGGGGGCGGCTCGGGCGGCTCTGGTACCGGATCGGAGAATGGTGCGCGGCGCATCTCCCCGATGTCGTCGTGGCCGACGCCGAGGTGATCGCCGGTTACTACCGTGAACGGTTCGGATCCGATCCCGCCGTGATTCCCTACGGCGGCGATCTTCCCTGGCCGCATTCCCAGGAATCGCTCGAGAGACTCGGACTCACGAAAAACGGTTACCTGCTGTACGTTTCGAGATTCGAGCCGGAGAATAATCCCCACCGCGTCGTCGAGGAGTACGGTTTGTGGCGCGGCTCGCTCAGTCAGGCGCCTCCTCCCTTGGTCATGATCGGCGACGCGCCTTATCAAAAGGATTGGATCAACTCCTGGAAAAGAAATGCGCCGGGGGGCGTGATCTTCCCGGGTGCGATCTACGGCGAAGGGTACCGGCAGCTTCTGGCCAACTGTTATGCCTACGTCCAGGCCACCGAGGTCGGCGGGACTCATCCGGCGCTGGTGGAAGCGATGGGTTACGGGCGCCGGATCTTCTACAACGCGTCTCCCGAAAACCGGGAGGTCGCCGGCGGGTGCGGGATTCCCTTCGACGTCCAGGAGCGGGGAGCCCTCGCGGCCGCGCTGGCGGAGGGATTGGACGAAGCGCCGCACTGGCCCGTATACCGGCAAGCCGCCGGGGACCGGGTTCGGGAACGTTATTCGTGGAGCGCGGTCGCGGAGGCCTATCGACGAATCCTTCAGGGGGGCTGAACGGTTAGAATCAGTAGTCCATTCCCGGCGCTCCCGGATGTCCGGACTTCGAGAAACCAAAACCGATGCTCAAACAGCAGACCCGCCTCGTCGCCCTTTCCGCCTACTTCCTCGATCTGGGGTTGACGATTGGCGCTTTTTTCGCGGCTCATCTCCTGCGAAGCTGGGTTTTTCCGGCCGCTCTCCCCTCGAGCTTCCCGACGCCGCTTTATCCGATGGCGAACTACGCGGTTCTTCTCCCCTGGATCGTTCTGATCTGGAGCGTTTCTCTGTTTGCGACGCGGTCGTACAAGAGCCAACGGACCACGCCGCTGGCAACGCAGGTGATTCTCGCGGCCCGGGTCGCGTTCGGGTCGTCGCTCGTTCTGGCGGCGGTCGTTTTCGTTTTTCGATACAACTTCGTTTCGCGTCCGTGGATCGCTCTGTTCGCGATTCTCGATTTCGTGGCGTTGACGGCCGGAAGGCTCGGGATTCGGCTCGCGGCCCGCGGAGCCAGGAAGCGCGGCTACAACTATCGAACCCTTCTGATCGTCGGCACCGGACGCCGTGCGATGTCGCTCACAGATTCGATCCGGATCCATTCGCACTGGGGGCTGCGGGTCGTGGGATTCATTGGCGACGGGCACCATTTCGACGAGGAACGGGCGGGCGCACCGCTGCTGGGTGAGATCGGAAATCTTCCGCAGGTTCTGACCAATCCCGAAGAACCGGTGGACGAAGTCGTGTTCGTCGTCTCGCGCCGGCGCCTCGCCGAGCTCGACGAAGCGTTCGCGCTTTGCGAAGAGCTTGGAATCCTGACGCGAGTCGCCCTCGATTTTCTTCCGCTCTCTCTGGCGCGCATCGAGCTCGAAGAATTCGAAGGCGTTCCGCTGCTCACGTTCACGACGACGCCGACGGATCCCTTCGCGCTCCTGACGAAACGATCGGTCGACATCGCGCTCTCCGTCATTCTCCTGCTCTTCGCCGCGCCGCTCCTGACGGCGGTATCTCTCGCGGTTCAACTTTCGGGGCGGGGCCCGATCCTGTTTCGCCAGTCCCGATGCGGCCTGAACGGGCGTCTTTTCACCCTCTACAAATTTCGAACGATGGTGGACGGGGCCCACGAGAGGCTCGCGGAAGTCGCCCACCTCAACGAAATGACGGGGCCGGTTTTCAAGAGCGCCAACGATCCACGTGTCACCTTCGTGGGGCGGTTACTGCGAAAGTGGAGTCTCGACGAGCTGCCGCAGCTCTTCAACGTCCTGCTCGGCGACATGAGTCTGGTCGGCCCCCGTCCACCCCTTCCCGAAGAGGTGCTTCGTTACGAGCGCTGGCAGCGCCGCCGTCTGTCGATGAAGCCGGGGATCACCTGCCTCTGGCAGGTCTCCGGTCGGAACGAGGTCGATTTCGACCGGTGGATGGAGCTCGATCTCGAGTACATCGACAACTGGACGCCGATGCTGGACTTCAAGATCCTCGCGAAAACGATTCCTGCCGTTTTGTCGGGGCGCGGGGCGAGGTAAGGCGGCGGCCGGAGACCGAGTCTCGGAAGTCTTTCGAAACAAGCCGAATCACCGGGACGGCAGCGACGTCGAGACGACCGAAACAGGTCGAATCATGATCGCGGAGTTCCGATTCGGGGCCCCTTGTTTCTGAGGATCCCGGACGATTGCGGCGCCTCAGGCGGTTGAATCTCCACGAGCGAAACGGACTTCTTCAGGAGTTTCGTCCGCGGATCAGGAAGGGTTCGGCGTCTCCGGCTCTTCTTTCGCCGAACCCCGGGGACGCCCGCCTCGGGCTTCGCGTTCCTTCTCCCGCCGCGCCCGGCGCTCCGGTCCCCGCTCTTCTTCCTCTTTGTACATGTACTTGATCGCATGTTTCATGAGGAGAAGGTTCGGGCCGCGGTCCCGATTGAACTTGACGCAGAGCTTGTCGTACCACTCGATCCAGCCGCGAAGAACTTCGCCGTCCATCAGCACGACGATCATCGGGGTCTTCGTCCCCATCTGCTTCAGGTAGTAAAACGTTTCGGCGTTGGTCTGGTCCGGCGGTAGGCCGGCCTTGCGTCCCGACGCCATGGAACCCGCTCTGACGCTGGGGGTTTCACGGGTCCGGCTCGCGGCGTCGCCGATCGAAGGGCGAATCAATTTCCGGTTCGACATGGATTCCTTTCGTCGACCGCAGGGGGCGCCTTTCGGCGCGCCGGCTCGGGGCGGGCGTCATGGTTCGTTTCGCGCCAGGCGAAGGGCCGCAGCTTTGAAGCTGGCGGCATTATATAGAAACGGAAATGACGGCCGGCCCGTTGAGGCCGGCGTTCTTCTCCTAGGCCGGCGGGAGTTCGCCGTTTTCGGCTGGAAGCGCGGGGGCTGGTTTGGGCACGTCCCCTCTCGATTTTCGTTCGACGTAGACGTCGTTTTCGTAAGCGAGACAGCACATGAGCCGGCCGCACTGCCCGGAAATCTTCGACGGATTGAGTGAGAGGTTCTGGTTTTTCGCCATCTTGATCGTCACCGGATGAAAGTCGTGCAGAAACGTCGAGCAGCAGAGCGTGAGGCCGCACGGTCCGATTCCCCCCGTGACCCGGGTGCCGTCGCGAACTCCGATCTGCCGCATTTCGATCCGGCTCGAGAGCAACCGCGCCAGATCGCGCACCAGGTCGCGAAAATCGATTCGCCCCTCGCTGGTGTAGGTGATCTGGATTTTCTTGACCTCCCAATCGTATTCGGCGCGAATGAGCTTCATTTCGAGGTTGCGCTCGCGGGATTTCGTCATGCAGAGCTGAAAAGCTTCCCGCTCTTTGGCCGTCTTGCGTTTGAGAGTTTCCTGATCTTCTTCCGAAGCGAGGCGGACGAACTTTCGCGCGCCCTTGGTCTGGCAGGCCTTGAAGATCAGAGGGCGTTCATTGATCACCTCGGCAAACTCGAGCCCCCGTTCGGAGTCGACGACGAGCTTGGTTCCCTTGGTGTGCCGATTGATTCCGGTGAAGCAAAGTTGCTCGCGGCCGTCTTCCGCTCCCGCGGACCGAATGCCGACGTAAAGCCGGCCGGCTTCGAAGTTGAGCCCGCCCCCGCCTGTTGCGCAACCGCCGGTGGAACAACTTCCCAAGAGAACCTCCCGGGGCGAGCCGCCCCGATTGCGTCGTCGTTCGTCTTTGTTCTGTCGGGCCGCTTTCGAGCCGCCCGCGGGGCGAGGATCACCGGCCGGAGCGGCCGGGGTCTCGGTTCCGATTCCCATTCTAACCTTCGGACGGGCTCCTCGCGGTCATTCGCTCGCTGCTGCGGCCGCGAGGCGGTTTTCGAGGACCTGCTCCGGAGTGAAGTTCTCGAGGCGAAGATAGAAGTCGGCGGCGGCCTGAAGAGCTTCGGAGGGGACGAGCCCGACGATTTCGCTGCCGACGACGGAGACCCCGTAGCGCTCGGCTTCGCCTTTCACCATCTCGAAAACACGGTGGAGCGGAGTTTTCCGGTAGTTCGTCATGTTGATCGACACCTGGACCTGCCCGCGATCCTCGAGCCGGACTCCCATCGCCTTGACGAAGCGAAGCCCGCCCGAAAGGTGACGAATCGATTTCGAAATCTTGTCGGCGATCTCGAGGGAGTTCGTGCCCAGATTGATGTTGTAAGCCACCAGCGGTTCCCGGGCGCCGATCACGGTGGCTCCCGCCGTCGGGTGCGGCGAGCTCGGTCCGAAATCGGGGGCCCACTTCGCGTCCTTCATTTTTTCGCCGAGACCTTCAAATTCGCCTTTGCGAATGTTCGCGAGGTTCTTCCGCTCTTCATTGGAAGCGGCTTCCTCGTAGAGAAAGACCGGCAGGGCATGTCTTTTCGAGACCTCGGCGGCCAGGGCCCTCGCCAGCTCGACGCAGTCTTTCATCGTTGCGCCGCGAATCGGAACGAATGGGGCGACGTCGACGGCGCCGAGTCGCGGATGTTCCCCGGAATGTCTGGTCAGGTCGATCGATTCGATGCAGGCCGCATAAAGGGCGAGCATTCCCTCGTGGAGTCCGGCGGGGGTTCCGGCGAGGGTGAGCACCGAGCGGTTGTGATTCTGGTCGGACGAAAGGTCGAGGACGGCCAGACCGGGCGTTTTCCGCACGGCTTCGACGATTCGGTCGATGACGTCCTGGCGCCGCCCCTCGGAAAAATTGGGAATCGATTCGATGAGTGAATTCATGGGTCTCCTCGCCGGTTTTCGAACGGGACGAGAGTCTATCGGCGCCGGCGGGAGGGGGCAACGGCGGCCTGGGGAAGGATCCGGCGGTTGTGGAAGTTCGACCTTCGCTTTGGTATCCTTTTTTCGGGTCTCTAGCGCTCAAACGACGTTCACGAGAAGGGTCCGAGAACTATGGCGGAATATCCCGGGAATCCGGCGCTTTCAGCCGAGGTGAAGCAAAAAATCCTGACCACGTTCCGGCACACGGTGAGCCTCTATCAGGCAGGGAAAAAGGAGGACACGGTTGTCGGTTGCGAGTTCATTCTCAAGATGGATGCGCGGTTTTCGCCCGCGCAGCAGCTTCTCCTCGCCGCGAAGAATGGAACTCCGATCGATCCGGCCGCCCTGCTGGCATCACTCGAGGCGGGAGCCCCGGGCGACCTGCTCGATCGAGCCCGCGCCGCTCTCGATGAGCGGGACTTTTCGAAAGCGATCGCGCTTGCGCAACAGGCTTTGTCGGCCAATCCGAGGGATGCGGACGCATCGGACCTGGTCACCAAGGCGCAGGAGCTCGTCGAAGCGCAACCCTTCGTCGGCCAGTTCATTCAAAAGGCGCGTGAAGCGCTTTCGAAAGGCGACACCGGCGAAGCCAGCCGCCAGGCTGACAAAGCCTGGTCGATCGACCCGACTCATCCCGACCTGAAGGCGGTTCGGGCCGCGATTGCCGAGGCGATGGCTCCCGGCGGCGGTGGCTTCGAGTTTCAGGGCGAACCGGAAGCGCCGATCGGGATTGCCGAATCCGGAGAAAATGGATTTGGATTCGAACCCGCGGCGCCGGATGCTTTTGGATTTCAATTCGCGCCGGAAGAAGACCTGTCCTCGATGCCGACGATTGGAATCGCGCCGGAAGTTTCGGCCGAACCCGAACAGGAGTCGGCCGCGCCCGTGGCATTTTCTTTCGACGCCCCGGCTTCCGGAGCACCCGCGGCTTTTTCGTTCGATGAAGCACCGGCTCCGGCCGCCCCGCCTCCCAAGCCTGCCGCCGCTCCTGCTCCGCCGCCCGCTCCACCTCCCAAGGCGGCGGAGCCCGCTGCGTTCGATTTTTCGGCCGCGACCTCCCTCGACAACCCTTTCATGGTCGAGTCCGGACAGAACGAAAAAGTGACTCAGCTGCTTCAGGAAGGTGATCGCGCCTTCGACTCGGGCGACTTGCAGGGCGCCATCGACATCTGGTCGCGAATTTTTCTCATCGACGTCACATCGATGGCGGCCTCGGAACGAATCGACAAGGCGAAGAAATCGAAGCAGGAGCGCGATCAAAAAATCGACGTGATTGTCGCCGAAGGGGCGAGGCTGATGCAGTCCGGTCAGTCCGCGGAAGCGAAAGCGAAGCTGGCGGAAGCTCTCGCCATCGATCCGGGAAACGCTTCGGCTCGCGCTTACATCGAGCAGATCGACTCGGGGGGAGGCCCCAAGGCGTCGGGTGAAACCCGGACTCTCGGCCCTTCGACCGCGAGGCCGGTCGATTCCGGGAAAGACATCCTCTCGGAGGACATTCTCGGTGACTTCGTCCCCCCCGGAGAGGAAGAGGGGCCGATGGAGGGTCTCTACGAAGGGGGACCGTCCGAAGAAGGAGTGTTTCCGGAAGACCGGGAAGGCGCTCCGGGCCGGGTCGAGACGAAAAAGAAGAGCATTCCGGTTCCGATCATTCTTGCAGCGGTAGCGCTCCTGGGTCTCATCGGTTTCGCCCTCTGGTTTTTCGTCGGCCGGACAAAAGGGGGAGGAACGGGAACCGGAGTGGAACTGGTGACCGGTGAAAAACGGGTCAACGACGCCATCGCTCTTCACAAGCTCGGAAAAATCGACGAGGCCATCGGGGAGCTTCTGAAGGTCGCGGCGAACGATCCTGCCTACTCTCGATCTTTGGGACTCATCGACGAATACAAGAAAGAGGTCGCGAAACGATCGGCGACTTCGCCTCCTCCGGCGCTGGTCAACGGGCGTCCCGCGGCCGAGGTGGCTCTGGAGCTCAAGGAAAAAGGAAAAGCGGCAATTGCCGCGAGCAAGTACCTCGAGGCCATGCCTCTCATTGACCAGGCGAATCGATTTGCGCCGGGCGATCCGGAAACGGAAGGCCTTTTGAAACAGGTCACCGAAAAAGTGACGGGACTTCAGAATGTGCTAAAGGCCTTCAACGAGGGAAACTACGAGGCGGCGGTCAAGCTGCTCTGGCAGATGCGCCAGTCCGATCCGAACAACAACGACGTCAACCGGCTCCTGGTTAATTCCTACTACAACATGGGGATCAGCGAGCTTCAATCGGGCACGAAGGAAAAAGCGGCTGAAGATTTCAAGGAAATCCTCAACGTCAAGCCCGACGACGTCGAAGTTCAGCGGCATTTGAAGATTGCCGAGCGCTACCGGACCAAACAGAACGATCTGATGTACAAGATCTACACGAAGTCTCTTCAGCCGCGCGCAAGCTCGTCGCAGTAACGGAACGCCGCCATGTGGGACGACAGCGATCAGGAGGAACCGCCCCTGGATGACACCCAGGGGGGCGGTTCGCGTCGAGCCCGGGAGGAGCCGCTCGACCTCCCCCTCGGCCCCGGGTCTTCGAAAGTGCGGATCGATCCGCCCGCCGCAGAGCCGCTGCCGTCGCATCGCAAACCGAAAGCGGCGCCTTTGTTTCCTGAGTGGGAAGCCAGGCGGGATGCTGCCTCTCGATCCGAAAAGGACCCGGGCTTCGAAGGGAATCAGGGTGGTCCGAACACCGGCCGAGTCTCGAATGCCGGCGGCGCCGGCGAACCCGATCTCTTCCGGCCTCAGGCGTCACTCGGGCCGCGGTTTCTCGCGGGATTCTTCGACGCGGCGATTCTCGTTTTGATCACTTCGATCGTGGCGCTCACCATCCGCCTGGACGGACGTTTCCATCTCGGAATGATTCCGCTGATTTGGATTGGAGCTTTTTCGCTGGAGCTCGGTCTGCTGTCGGCGGTTCTCGCCCTTTTCCTTTTTGGACGAACTCCCGGGATGGCGCTGGCTTCGATCAAGGCGGAGGAATCGGATGGGATGCCGGTCAGGTTCGCACGCGCCATCCGGAGAGTGCTCTGGGGATTCGGGACGCTGTCCCTTCCCGGTTTGTCTCTTCTGGTTGCGGCCATTCGCGAAGACGGGCTCTCTCTCGTCGACCTCCTGTCGGGTACCGTCGTGAGAGTCTCCGAGGATGCTGTTCCCCCGCCCGCAGGCATGGATCAGCGCGCATTCGGCGGCGCTCGCTAACGCCGGGACGTTTCCTTCAATTCCCTCATCAGCTCCTCGACCCGGACGCGAAGCGCGCGCAGCTCCGTTTCGATTCCGTCGAGCCGGGACATGACGCGATCGCTTCCCGCTTCGAGCTCCCGCGCGAGCTCGGGAAACAGGATGGTGGCGCCGGGCGATTCGACCGTCGCGTCGGCAGGAATTCCGTCCTGGCCGAGCGGGTAATATTTCGCCAGCACCCGCCGCACCGACGATTCCGGTGCGACCAGCGGGTCGATCCGCAGGCCGGTGGCCTCCTCGAGCGCCATGATCTGGTCGATGTCGGTCGGGTCGATCATCGCAATTTGAAGGGAATCGGCTTCGAGCCGGATCGGAACCGCCCCCATCTGATGCGCGAGCGGAGCCGGAATCCTGCGGAGCACGCTCACCGGGATCTCGACGTTGAGGAGCGACACGCAGGGGATGTCGATTTGCTTCGAAAGAAAAGCCGCGAGGACGTTTTCGTCCACGAGCCGGAGCTCGACGAGGGCCGAACCGAGCTTCTGTCCCGTTCGGCGCTGTTGATCGAGCGCGATCTCCAGCTTCGTCTCGTCGACGAGGTGCGCTTCGAGGAGCATGTCGCCGATCGTTCGTTTTCTCGTCATCTGGTGCTCGCGTCTCCTCGTGACGAGGCTATCGCCGGGGAGGGGGGGCGTCAAGCGACGACGGTGCTCGCCCCCGTCCGATCGCGTAAGATCGCCGCGCGCGATGAGTACTTCCTTCGGCCAGAAATCCGGCGACTCCGGATCGTTTCTTTCTCCCGCTCCGGGCGTCACCCTGACGGGGACGTTTCCGCGTCCGTTCGAAAACGCCGTTGCGACCGCGAGAACCTGCTATAGCCCGAAAGGGATCATCACCGAGAAGGAAGTCTCCGGGGACTCGCTGCCCGACGCCGACAAGCAGGAGGCGCGGCGGGCTCGCCGTGACCGTCTCGCGCAAGACATTTACAAGGCGGGCCACCACACGACGCTCCAGCACGCGCACTTTCAGTTCGCGTTGTCGAATGTCTCCCGGCAGTTTCTCTGGTCGTTTCTTCATAGCCACCCCTACTACAACTCCGAGCAGGTCTCGCAGCGCTACGTCGAAGTGGCCGCCGGAATGGCGGCGATTCCGCCGCTCGCCGGAGAGGCGCTCGCGGATTACGAAGGGACGCTTTCGTTTCTGTTCGACGCTTATCGCCGGTTGGACGAGGCGCTTCGCGAGCCCGTCACCGAGGCTTATTACTCGGTCTTTCCGGCGCGGAGAAGCCATAGCGACCGTTGGAGCGGTTCGATCAAGAAGAAAACGCAGGAGCTGGCCCGCTACGTTCTGCCGGTTGCGACCTTCGCATATCTCTACCATACGGTTTCCGGGCTCACTCTTCTTCGCTACTGGCGGCTCGCCGAAGCGGGCGATTGCCCCCTCGAGCAGCGAATCGTTCTCCGGAAGATGGTCGAAGCGGTCCTCGATCACGATCCACTCTACAAAGTGATCCTCGAGGAGCCTCTCCCGCTCGAAGAGACTCCCGAGGCCCGGTACTTTTCGTCAGCTGAGAAGCCGGACGCGGCAGCGTCGCAGGTTTTTCGCAGCGAGTTCGATCGCGACCTTTCCGGGCGAACTTCGAAGCTGGTCTCCTTTAAGGGAAACGCCGAGCTACTTGTCGCCGACGCGGTTCGCGAGGTCCTCGGCCTTCCCAAGAGCGCTCTCTCGGACGACGACGCCATCTCGCTCGCCGTGGATCCGGCGAGAAATCCGATGCTCAGGGAAACGCTCAACCTGACGAGCCACGACAAGCTTTCCCGGGCGCTGGTTCACCCGAGCTACACGTTCAAGAAAAAGCTGAGCCACACGGCCGACAGCCAGGACCAGCGTCACCGGACAACGCCCGCCTCCCGCCCCTATCTGACCGCTTATCTGACCGAAGATCCGGATGTGGTGGTACCGCCTCTCGTGGCGGCCCACCCTCCCGCAAAGAAGATTTTCGACGAGGCGGTGGAACGGGCGTGGGAGGGGGCGCGGCGAGTGCTCGCACGGTCCGGATCGCAGGAATACGCCTCCTACCTTCTTCCCAACGCCACCTCGATACGGTTTACCGAGTCGGCCGACCTTCTCGGCCTTCGCCACAAACTCGCGATGCGCCTCTGTTACAACTCACAGGAAGAGATCTGGCGAGCCTCGGTCGACGAGGCCGAGCAAGTTCGCGCGATCGAGCCCCGCCTCGGGAAATGGCTGCTCCCTCCTTGCGGTGTCCGCGTCCGGGCGAAGACGAAACCAATCTGTCCGGAGGGAGAGCGGTTTTGCGGCGTGACGGTCTGGCGGCTCGATTCTGCCGACTGGAAGCGCCAAATCTAGCCGGCAGTGTCCGGAAATGCTGGACTCGCCGGCTGCCATTGGCTAATGTCCGTTTGGTGGAATTGGGCGTTATTCGTTTCTGTCGGACGAACGAAGGGACTGGAAAAATGAAATCAAAAATCGGTTGGCACCTCACTCGAATTTCGTTTGCCGTTTCGATGACACTCCTGCCGCTCCCGGCGATCGCCCAGGAGTCGGCTCCTGCGTCCCAGGAATCTTTTTTCACGCCGCCGGTGTCCGAGCCGAGCCGGTTTCGAATCAGCGGGTGGCTCAATACGAACTTTCGTTCCAGCCAGGATCACAAGGTCAAGGTTGGTTTTCCGATTCCCGTTCCCTTCGACGTCTATGAACGGACGCCCGATCCCGGAAATTCTTTCGAAGTCAGCGACGTCACGCTGATCATCGATGCCGACGTTTCGGATTTGGTCACCGGGCACGTGAAGATCGACGCGCTGGATCTCTACAATCGCAACCCGACGTCGACCGACTACAACCTCGATGTCGACGAAGCCTGGATTCGAATCGGGCACAAGTACGAATCGCGGATTCTTCCTCCGGGGACGAGCTTTTATCTCCTCCTCGGCAAGGCGCAGAAGTTCGAGAAACAGATCACCCGTCATCTCGAGAGTTACGGTCTGGTCTCGACGGCGTTCAACCGGATGCCCGACCTGCAGCTCCAGTTCGGAGGATCGTTCGGCCGGTATTTCTACTACCGCGCCCAGTATTCCAACGGCAACCCTCTCTTCATGCGCGACCCCAACGCTCTGGCCGGAGACAACGGCATCGTCGACCCGGCGCAGGAACAGGCCGATCAGCCGATCAATCGCGGTTTCCCGATTCTCTACGACGCCGAAGTCGAGTCGCTTCACCTCGGGTCTCACTCCTCGGAAGCCGGCGGCGGGCTGGGCGTTCGATTCGGAAACGACGAGGGGACGATCGGCGTCGACTTTCTGGCTTACTACTACGATCGAAAGCTCGCCGACACTCAGGAGCTCCACGGCACCCACTACGGCGGAGACCTCGATGTGTTGTCGGCCGGGCCGGTGGCTCTTCCCTACCATGGCCGCGACAAAAAGGAATGGGGGGGCAATATCGACATGAGGTTCGGCGGGCTTCTCCTGTTCGGTCAGTACGTCGATCAGGATATTGCGGGGCTGAAGCGCAGGGGGATCGAGGCGGAAATCGCCTGGCGGATTTCAATCCCTCTTGTGTTCGCCGTCGATGGAAATCAATTTTTGACGTTCATCCAGCCGGTGGTTCGATACAGCCAGCTCGACAATGATTTCGGTCCGGTCGCGAACTTCCCCGCTCCGAGCTTCTGGTGGGATTGGAAAAAGATGGACGCCGGAATCCGAGTCGGTTTGATGAGAGGGCTCGACCTGACGGTCGAATATTCTCAGAACGACATCAAGGCGAAGAAGCCGTTCAAGCTCGGAGAGGGGCTGGGAACCCTGCACCTGGCGTTTTAAGTAAAAGGAGATCGGGGAGGAGCGTCACCCTTTTCCGAGCATTCCCTGCTTGAGTCCCTCGTGAACCGGATGCGGACCGATCCAGAGGGAAAAGAGGGCGTCGGCAAAGTCCTTCCCTTCGATGGTCCCGGTGTCCTGTCCGATCAGGCGGATCTTTGTTCCCACGCCGGGAATATAAGTCACGTCCAATTCTTCACCTGCATGGACGTCGGTCATCATGCCGTTGAATTTGTCGATTCGAGATTTCAGGGCCGGCTTCTGCGCACCCGAGTTCGCCTCGAACCCGATGTTCCAGGCGTCGACGAGGTTTTGTTTCGGGAGCCTGCTGGTGATGAAGTGGACGACGACTCGCTTCATCTGGTCGGACGAGACAATCTCTGCGGCGTCACCTGATTTTTTCTCGAGGTAGAGGCCCCCGACAGAGAGCTTGACCAACAGGTGCGTTCGAAGTCCGATGCCGTTCAATACGAGAGTTTTTCCCTCCACCCGGATCTGGTCCGGGAGCGTGACGCCTCCCAGTTCGGCAGCACGGGATTGGGAGAGACACAGAAAAACCAGAATGGAGGCCGTTGCGAGGATCAGACGAGGTCCTTGAAATTTCGCTCGCATGGACAAGTTCCTCCCGATGAGATGGCGAGAATATCTCGCGCCGGGATTATGACTCAAAGTGCGGCTGCGGAGCGCTTCGTCGGTCGGTTATGCTTCGCCCGGCGATGCCAGATCGATGAAATCAATCCGTCTGTTTTTTCTGCTTTCAGCACTCACGCCTTTGATGAGTCTCGTCTGGGAATGGGGCGTCGTCGGAACCCATCAGGCGCCGGTCGATCTCACGCTCGAGGATCTCGAAAATCACAACGAAGCGGGAATTCGAGTCGCGCGTGTGACGGGGGGGCGGGGGGACGTCATCGGCGGGAGCTATCAGACCGTCAAAGGAAGCCGGATGGTTTCCGTCGTCTATTTCCCGGTCTACCCGCAGGGTGATCGAGCGGTCCCGATCGATCGCAAGTCGCGTCTGGTTGTTGCGACACGTGCTCCGGATCTACTCGCGATGCTCAACCGATCCGCGTCGGATCCGGCTCCCTCCGTCGATCTGAACGAGCTTCAGCCCGAAAGGGATTTCGCCGGGGTCTTGATTCCCTCGGGAGACGCGACGACCGAGGAGCGCAGCCAGATTCGCCGGCTCGGTTCGAGAATGGCGAACGATTGTCTCCTCCTCCGGGAAGGGGAGCCGCTGAAGATGAATGGTGCCGGGTGGCGGTCGATTTCCGGCGCTCTCTCACTCCTGGTCTGGGTGATTCTGGGCCTCGTGAAGGCGGATTCTGAGAAGAAACAACGGTCCGAAGAGTCCGATGCGATTCCGGCCCGGCCCCCGGCAGAAGCGGCCTCTGGAATCGAAGAGAGTCCCGAAAATTGGGCGCTCGCGCCGGATCCGGCGGAGCCGGCGTTTCCGGCTCCTTCCGGCGCGCTCCCGGTTCCTGTCCTACGCGCCGCACCGGTTCTTCACTCGGCCGGTCCGTCAAATCCTCCCGGGGAAGCCGCCGCAAAACGCCGCCTCATTGATTACAGCGCCATCGCCACGGTGAGCCCCGCCGAGCTCCTGCGACGGTTTCGATTCGTCGCTGACAAGGCGATCCTTCTCCCCGAAGGTCTGCGGGTCTTTCCTGTCGTTGGAAAGGGATTCGATATTCCGGCGGCGGAGATCCACCAGGTTCGGGCCTATCGGTGCCCGAACATTACGCCGTGGCATTCCCTTCTCGTCGTCGAAATCGTTCCGTCGCCTTCTGCCGACTGGCGGGCGCGTTCGCCCATACGTCTCGTGCCGAGAACCAAACTCGAGTTCCCTCCCGAGACCGGTCCGCTTCCGCCCGGCGCGGAAGGGCAGCTTCGGGCGTTCGCGCAGCTCGTGGCAGCTCGTTCCCCGGTCGCAGCCATCGATGCCGACGCGCGGCCTTATCTCGAATCCGGCGTCCCCCCGCCGCGGTTCGAAAGCTTGCGGGCCCTCGCCGCTCACGATGCGAAATTTCCGGACGTCGGTTGAATTCCGGTGCCTCAGCGATTCCGGCATCGGTCGTGAAGAGTCGGAAATCCTTCGGGCCGCTGGCCCCCCGGTTGCTTCGCCCTCGCCCGTGTTCGTGCCGGGCTCGATCGCTGGTATCCTTTCCGCATGAGCTGGAGTCACGATGTTTTCCGTCCGCTCGAACGATTTGAAAATCTTCTGGCCAGCCTTTACCAGGCTTTTGCCGGACGCTTCGAAAGCGATCCGCCCGCGTCGCGTCTTTTCGCAGGTCTGGCGAAGAGCTCGAAAACGCATCAGTCGCAACTCGAATTCGTTCACCGTCTGGCCAAGTCGATCGAAAACAATCTCGCCGAGATCTCCTTCGATTTCAGCCGGATTGCGGTCGAATCCCAGGCCATCGAACGAATTCTCGGTTTGATGGAGCACGTCTCGCTCGAGGCGGCGATTTCTCAATCGATCCAGTTCGAGTGCAGCGGCGCCAAGCAGATTTCGAGGCAGGTCATCGGCCAGGCCCACCCGGATTTGGCGAGGATGATTCGTGGATTTGGTCTTCGCCGGGATGCCGGCAATCCCGCGCTTCTGATGGCGCTGGCGAAGGAACGCGGATTCCCGATACCGCCGCAAGTCGCTGCGGCCGCGCATGCGGCGATCGCTGCCGCCGGCGCCGCCGAAGAACAGGTCCGCGGAATTTCCGAGGCTTCGAAGAAGCTGGCTGAAGAGCGTGCCGCTGAAGAAGCCCGTCTGGAAGCGGCCATCAAGGCGGGGAAAACCGCGATTGATTTTCGGCTCGACGAAACCGCGCGCAACCGGCGCAAGGAGTGATGTCGTCGCTGTTTCAGGGGCGCGGGCCGAGCGAGCCGGGAAACCCTTTGCAGTAGTGATTCGTTTCGTCGCGGCGGACTTTAAAGAGGGCCCGGTTTGCCCCACCCGATGGCAAACCGGACCCGGGGTCCGTTACTTGGCGGTGTCGGCCATCTTCGAAAAACGTTCCTGGAACATTTTTGCGAATCGTTTCCCCGTCTCCGTGTTCGTCGCAACCCATTCGGCGTTTTGGAATGCGGTGGGCGACATCTCTTTACGGAATCGCTCGAGATGGGGTTGGATCTTGGAGAAGAGAACCAGCCCTTCGCCGTTGGCCTCCATGAAATATTCAGGATGGACGATTCCGTGTTTCACCATCCCGTAAACCATTTCCCAATAGCCTGAGACCTGCCGAAAGGCGCGATTCTGGGGATTGTCGGGTTTGGTGATCGCGACGAAATCGTCGTAACTCTTCGGCCAGAATTTCGCGAACATTTCGTTTCGCGATTCGCGCATGACCGCTTCGCGGCGAAGGTCGTAAACCTGAAGAACCAGCTGGGCGTCGTGGTGGTCCGGATTTTCTCGAGACATGGATGAATCTCCTTTCGCGACGTGAGTCGACGGGCGACATTCTATGACTGCTTCCCTGAAAGGGAATCATGGAGAATCGCCAAGCGGCGAGCCGGGCAGCGCAGCCTCCGATCCGGTGCCTGGAAGACAGCCCGATCGCCTGACGTATGATGAACGAAGATCCGGCCCGAGTTGATGAGAGTTCTTCCGAAAAGAGGGGCGTTCTCGTTGGAAACGAGCCGGCAGGGAGGTGCCATGGTTTGGCCTGGTTC
>Ga0315281_10006538_pt1 | contig 16557 bp, 11 predicted proteins | sample YL17G07_0_MG_FD_204540 | JGI IMG/M metagenome (GOLD analysis project Ga0315281, IMG submission 204540) | Sediment microbial communities from Yellowstone Lake, YNP, Wyoming, USA - YL17G07_0 | ecosystem: Environmental > Aquatic > Freshwater > Lake > Sediment | place: USA: Wyoming | collected... | reverse complement strand
ATCTTCACCCTCGGCGCCGCCGTGCCGGTGATCGTCGGCCTCGCGAGCGGCGAGCGCCCGTCCGCGTGGCAGCTCGCCGGCATCGGGATCGCACTCGGTGGGGTCATCCTGGCGTCGCGCGAGAAGAGCGCCGGCGCGCACCATCAGGCCACGAGCAGAGCGAGCATCCTGTTGGCGGTGCTGACCGCCGTGTCCTACGGCTTCGTCATGGTCCTCTACGCCCACGGCGCACAGTCAGACCCGTACTGGAGTCTCCTTCTCGGCCGTTCGACCGCCATGACCGTCTTCGCGCTGGCGTTCGCCGTCGTGCGGCCGGGCCTGAAGCTCACGAGGGCGGCCGCGGTGCCCATCCTCGCCGTCGGCTTGTTCGAGACCGGCGGCATCACGCTGTTCTCGGTGGCTTCGACACTGGGCTACCTGAGCATCGTCGCGGTGCTGAGTTCGGTCTACCCCGTCTTCCTGGCACTCCTGGCCTACGTCTTCGTGCACGAACGCCTTTCGCGGACGCAGCAGTTTGGGATCGCGTCAGCGCTCGTCGGCGTGGCGGTGATCGCCGCCGGCTGACGGGAGCTTGGATTCGACGTGCATTGTCCACCCCGCTAGCTGACCGGAGCGTCGCCCACGGTCGCCTCTGACCGAACGATCTGTGCGTGTTGGCGAAGTCCCCGAAACGGTGGCCGGTCACTGAACAGGCCCGCCGCCCTCGCGGGTGGCGGGCCTCGTCGCGTGCTCGTGATGACTCGGCCGTCGACGCTTCGCCCGTACTAGCTGGTGGACGCGGCGGTCGAGCGGACGTCCTCCGGATCGCCGGGGGCGTCTGGGCCGGCGCGGAGCCATCTAGGGGGCCCGGACGGCGCGGCCGTCCCCCATCCCCCCAATCCTTCAGCCGTTCTCCTTCGTCTGCTCCGCCTTGGGCGCGATGGCGTCCTTGAGTGCCGCGGCTCGGATGTCGACGAGGTGCGTGAACAGCTGCTGCGAGAACCCGAAGACGAGCGCGTACATGCTCTCCTCGGCGGACGACAGGTCAGTGCGCAAGGTGGCGCTCAGGATCGGCAGAGCAGCAGCGGCTACGGCGGCGCCTGTCACGACCTTGAGCAAGAGCTGCGGCAGAGCCAGGTTGTACGGTGCGACGGGGCTGCCCTTGTTGATCGCGAACACCGTCGCCAGCGCGCCGCCAAGAGCGCCGAGCGCAAGTACCGTCGCGGAGGCGAGGTCCAGCCCCCAGACGATGACGTCGAACGCGAACAGGATAAGCGTGAGCGTGTAGAGGATATTGCGCAGCTCACGGGTCTGCTGGTGGTCGGCGTTGCTCTGTGCGTGGTTGGCGGCGAGGATGTCGGCCGCGAGGACGCCATCCGGGGTGTCGTTGTGCTTCACCCAGCCCGTGAGGGTCAAGCACAACTCAGCCGCGCGCGACTTGGGATAGCTGAGCCGGGCCACCTCGCAGAGCCACGGCACGTCGCGCCTCAGCTCCGCGGGATGCTTGGCTAACAGGAGGTTCTCTTCAGCCTGTTTGAGGCGCTGCCACGCGTTCTCCACGTCGGAGCCGCTCCAACTCCGCTTCAGCTTGTCCCACCACCCGTATCCCTGGCTCCTGGTGATGACCTCGATCGCGTCTCCTACGCAGTCGTTCGCGTCCTTGGCGCGAGTACTACGCGAGTCTGTCAGCGCCTCGACGTCCTGCAGGATGCGCTCTGCTCGCACGCCAGCGGACACGCGCCACCCTGTGAGGTCGCTCGACAGAGACGGTAGCGGCACGGGTGGTTCCGGAGTCTCCGGCGACGACTCCTGAGACGGCGACGGTGGTTGCAGCCCCACCGACGTCGACTGACCCACGTCCGGACCAGGTGAGGTCTCCACGCCCCCTCCTCGGTAGACACCATCCATACTACGACGACGCCAAAGTTGGCGAGTGTTGGGTGCAAGGGGAGGGGGCGCGCTAGCACCTCAATCGGCGTTCTGTCATCAACCCCGGGGTGGATGTCGGGGCGGTCGTGGATGGACTTCCGAGGTCGAGGCACGCGGGGCGAGCGCCGAAAGACCGCCGACGGTCGTGGGAGAGCCGCCCGTACAACTATCAGTCGTCGCACATCCCCGCGATCTTCTAGCGGAGTGCGGGGGTTTCAAGGTCAGTCATTTCACGCCGCCCCCAACTGAGCGAGCTCCTCGCGGAGGGCGTCGCGTTCCCGTTCAGCGACCTCAGCGCGGATCTCCGCCGCCTCGCGGGAATCGAGGACGTCCTCCAGCAAGCGCTTCAGTTCGCGCACCTCGTGGCCGCGCTCAAGAAGAAGCGTGTGGTAGTTGGAGACGAGGACTGTTTCCGGGCGCGGGTGATGCGCATCCCAGTGAGCTGACGCGGCGGAGAGATCGAAGGAGAGGCCCCACTGGGTCGCCCAAGTGTGCAACCGTTCGAGAAGCCACTCGGCCTTCTCAGCGCGGGCGTCAGCACTGAGGTAGAGCTCCTCGCACATGGCGCCGGAAAGCTCAAGCGCCCGGCGAGCCTGGTCGTCAAGGTGCTCGAGGGCATCGAAGGCGGCGTCGAGATCGGCCACGGCGGGCTCCTTGGGCGGCTTGTACGAAGTTCAGAGAACACGCGCCTGTGAGCCGATCATTGCGGAGCCATTCGCATCCCGACATGCCCCTATTGGCGTAGTTGAACTGGTGCGTCTGTAGGGCCGGCTGGCACGATTCGCGCACCTGATGGGGGCAAATCGGGTTGCAGATCGCTTTTCCGGCCGCCTCGGGTAGGTACCGACCTCAGGATTTCTCTGCAAATGGCCCTATTGCGAGATTGCCACGCTGGAGATGACCTCCGCCTTCCACAGGCGGTTCTGGGGTCGTATGACGTTCGCACGTCATCGACAGCGCGGTCCCCAATGACCGACTTTGCGGCCTTCCGACGTACTAGCTCCACGCGCCAACGCGGGTCGCATTAGCACCAACGCCGGCAGTCGTCGTCATGCCCAGGGTGGAGATTCGCACGTGGGCCTGGTGGAGATCGTCGCTTCGGTCGCTTTCGTCGCTCCGCATCAGCCGGCACGTCTGATCGGGAGCTGAGACCTAAGCGACGGACGAGACCGAAGCGTGCGACAACCCGCGTCCCGGTGTCCGCCAGGCGTACAAACCACGGCAAAGGCCAGTCAGGGTGGAGCACGGAGCGTATGTGGACGGCACTGTGCGGTGACAAATCTGTGGTCGCGCCGCCCACGTGCCGTGCTAGGCGTCGTGGAGAGCGAACCGACCGTCGGCAGGTCCGCAAGAGTCGAATCTCGCCCACCACGAATGGCCGCACGTCGAACGAGGCTGAGCTAAGCGAGAACCTCCAAAGCCTGCTGAGCGTACTGGCGGACATCAGCAGCGGTCAGCTCGTCCCATCCTGGGACGTCGTCAGTGGCGTGGTGGCTCGGCAATGCGGCGACATTGATGGCCTCAAGGATTGAGAGTCTGTCCTTGAGGGCGGAGATGCGTGGGTCTGTGCTGCCTCGAATGGTGCCAATCATCTTGCCGAGACTGTCTCCGCTCCCGAATGGCGGACCAGGGTACAGATGCCGAAGCCGCTGCTCAACGTAGGGACGAATGCTGGCGGCAGCGTCGGCATGATCCCCACCACGCTCCAGGAAGGCGACGAGGCAGAGGTAGTCCTTCACGTACTGCGATCTCATCGCTGTCTCGATGTCCCACGGCCTTAGATGACTCTCATCTCGGACCTTCTCTACCTCAAGACAGACGGCGTCCCTGCCTAGCTTCGGGTCACGCCAGACCAGGGCTGCCAGACGCTCATCGTGGGTGAGGATGAGGATCTGAGCGCCGCGACGCTGAAGATCCCTGAGCGCAGCTAGAATGGACTGCCTGCGCGCCCCCCCAAGACTGTTGACGGGGTCGTCGAAGACGATTACTCGTCCCGTGAGATCAGCGAAGCCGCGGAGACGTGCCAAGAAGAATGACAGGGCGAGCGTGCACTTGTCGCCCTCACTGAGAACGGTCTCGAAGCACGGGCTGTCTAGCGAGCAGCCAAGCGGAATCTCGTGACCGTAGGCGGTGACGCGGTACTTCACACTCGCTCTCCCGCTTGGGAAGGCAGCCTCCACTTCATCGACGCGAATGTCGCACCCGAAGAACTCAAGGTACTCGTTGATGCCTTCCTGGTACTTGCCGACTACGCTTGTAGCATGGGCGTCAATCTCGGCCTTGAGCTGGGTCTTCTCGCGACGGAGGGCGTCGCGTTTGGCGACAGCTTCGGACAGTCTCTCGACGAGGTTCAGAGCCGCCGGCTCGTGTCGCGATTTCTGATTCTCCAGATGGCACAGAAGCCTCTCCGCCTCCGACTCGTCGGCGCTCTCCAGCCCTTCCTTGACCGCCTTTGCCTTTGTGCCTATTGCTACAAGCCGCTTGTTCACATCGCTTGCCGCAGCAAGCGCCTCATCGAGGTGGCCGAGTCCCTCGTCCGCGGCGGCTGCGTCAATGCGATCTAGCGGGCGACCAAGCTTCGCGGTGAAGATTGAGTTGAGTTCCTCGGCTCCTCGCTTCCACGATTCCTCCGCATCGGATACTGCGCGGCTGAGTCGGTCCAGCTCCTCCGGCCCGATGCCTCCCCACGATGAGGCGATTGCCAGCTGGCTCAGCAAGCCTTTTCGCGCGGGTGCGAACGCTTCATCGCCAAGGGCGGTTCGAATCCGGAAGACATCCGCCGCAAGGGATTGCGCATGGACGCGGTACTCCTGGCTGAAGTAGGACTGAATCGCCTTCGCTAGATCGGACGCGCCGAGGTCCTGCCCACAATAGGGACATGCGCTTTCGGCGTGTTCGGCTCCGTAGGCGAGCCAGGCCTCGCCGTCATCGTCAAGGTGACTTCTGATGTGCTCAAGGACAATGGAAGGGGCGTTGCCACCGACCTGTGAGTCGGTGCGCTCCAAGAGGCCGGTGACCGTGCCATGGTCCACCTCGGGAAGGTCGACAGGCTCAGGCACAGCTCTGGCCAACGTCTTCTCCCTGTCACGAATCTCGTCGAACCGCTTCCTGGCTGATGCAATCTCCCTGTCGATGGCGGGATTGGGCGGGAGCGTCAGGTAGTCGTCCAGAGTGTCAGGCGACTTGACCAAGGGTTTGATATCGATTTCAACGCGCCCTTTCTCGGCTAGTGCTTCGCGCGCTCCTATGTCTGCCTCCATCAAACGCGCGACCTTGGCGACAGCCTGCCGGCCGAGGACGAACTCACAGAGACTGCGCTGCTGATCCACGTCGATGCTGCTAGCGGCGTGGACGTTTCGCGAGACGAAGCCGGAGAAGAACACCTCCAGAGTGTCGTGCGGCAGTTCGGCGTTCCAGGTTCCGTCATCGAACGTGTACGTGACCCCATCCATCGTCACCGCTGCCGATGGCGAGGACGATCCGGGCAATCTCGTTCGCCTGATGATTTCAGTGGGGTTGCATTCGCGGAGGGAGTCCAACACCGCCGCAACGGTGGACTTCCCAGTGCCGTTCTCACCGAAGATCAGCGTGACATCGCCGAACGAACACCCAGCACGGTGGACGTAGTCGTCGAACAGTCCGACCTTCTTCACGCTGTCGAGCCTATCGAGCATGCGCCCTCCGCGCCGAGGTCTTCCAAGGACTCCCGACAGCGCGTGACATGGAGCCCGGAGCACTACACTACGCCATGGTGCGTAGACGGGCCACGGACCGCCCGCGTGCGCACGGCTTCGTCCGACGAGTGGTGTAGCATCGCGGTGGCTGGACGATTCTGGTCCGTCGTCTTCGTGTGAGTCCGCCGGACGGGAGGGGTCTCGATGACAGTCTGGCTCGTGCGCGCCGGTCGCTACGGGGGGCTGTGCTGACCCAATGAGCGTCCGCATCACGCCTGCCGAATTCGCAACGAAGTGGATGGGCAACACGCGGACCGAGCGGGCTGCCTCGCAGGAGCACTTCATCGACCTATGCCGCATGCTCGGTGTTCAGACGCCGAACGAGGCTGACCCCACAGGTGATCAGTACGCGTTTGAGAAAGGCGCCGAGAAGACCGGCGGTGGCGACGGCTTCGCCGACGTGTGGAAGCGGGGTCACTTCGCCTGGGAGTACAAGGGCAAGCACAAGGACCTGAAGGCGGCGTATCAGCAGCTTCTTCAGTACCGGGAAGCGCTCGAGAACCCGCCGCTGCTCGTGGTCTGTGACCTCAACCGCTTCGAGATCCACACGAACTTCACGAACACGCCGACAATCGTCCACTGCTTCGATCTCAAAGGTCTACTCGAGAACCCAACGGAACCCTTGCGGCTGCTCCATGCCGTCATGGAGCATCCTGAGGAGTTGAAGCCCGGCAAGACACGAGACGAGCTCACCGCCCTTGCGGCTGAGCAGTTCGCTTCGCTCGCGGAGCGGCTGAGGGCACGCGGGCACGATCCACACGAGGTCGCCCACTTCCTGAACAAACTCCTCTTCTGCATGTTCGCCGAAGACGCTGGCCTGTTGCCGGTGGGGCTGCTTCGTCGTCTCGCCGCCGCAGCGCCGAATGACCCATCCGTCTTCGCGACCGGCCTGGCCGACCTCTTCACGAAGATGTCCGACAAGGGTGGGCTGTTCGGCGCCGAGCGCATTGATTGGTTCAACGGTGGGCTCTTCGACAGCGGCGCGGTGCTGCCCCTCGACGCGGATGAGATCGGCGTCGTCGACCGCGTCTCGCGTCTCGACTGGTCACAGGTCGAGCCGGCCATCTTCGGCACCCTCTTCGAGCGCGGGCTCGACCCAAGCAAGCGGACGCAGCTCGGTGCGCACTACACGGATCGGCAAGCCATCATGCGTCTCGTCGATCCGGTGCTGCTGACCCCCCTGCGTCGCGACTTCGAGGCGACCAAGGCCCGCGTCGAAGCACTCCTTTCCGAGGGCAAGAAGATCACGGCGCGCACCCCGGCTGACGAGAACCCAGTGGCGGTCTTCAACGCCTTCCTTGAGCGCCTGCGCGCCGTGCGGGTATTGGACCCCGCATGCGGATCGGGTAACTTCCTCTACCTTGCCCTCCAGGGGCTCAAGGACCTGGAGCGTGAGGCCATCCTGTGGGCCTCGCTCACGATGAACATCCCGATGCAGTTCCCGCAGATCGGGCCCGAGGCTGTGCTCGGCATCGAGCTCAATTCCTACGCCGCCGAGCTTGCCCGCGTCGTCATCTGGATTGGCGAGATTCAGTGGATGCTGAGTAATGGCTTTGCCTACGCGCGGGACCCGATCCTGAAGCCACTCGAGACCATCGAAGAGCGCGACGCGGTGCTCGACCTGAGCGATCCGGAGAACCCGCGCGAGCCCGATTGGCCCGAGGCAACGGTGATAGTCGGGAACCCTCCGTTCCTGGGTGCGAAGCTTCTGCGCTCGAACCTTGGGAGCGAGTACGTCGATGCGCTGTTCGAGGTATATCGAGGCCGAGTCGCCGGCATGGCCGACTTCTGTGCCTACTGGCACGAGAAAGCCCGGGCAATGGTGGAGGCGGGACGAGCGGAGCGCGTCGGTCTCCTGGCGACACAGGGGATACGTGGCGGTGGCAGCAGGCAGACGCTGAACCGAATCAAGGAATCCGGAGACATCTTCTTGGCGTGGTCCGATCAGCCTTGGGTGCTTGAAGGAGCCGCGGTACATGTGTCATTCGTCGGCTTCGATGACGGCTCTGAGACAGAGAAACTGCTCGACGGAAGGCCGGTCGACATCATCAACGCCAACCTGAGCTCAGGCGCTGACCTCACCCAAGCGGTCCGTCTCCCCGAGAATGCGGGCCTTGGCTTTGTGGCAGACGTGAAGGGTGGGGCATTCGACATCCCGGAAGACCTGGCATTGGCGATGCTGGCTAGTCCGAACCCGGACGGGCGCAGCAATGCGGATGTAGTCCGTCCCTGGGTCAATGGCCTCGACATCACCCGGCGACCACGGCATATGTGGATCATCGACTTCGGCGTGAACATGCCGGTAGAAGAGGCGATGCTGCACGAGGCCCCGTTCGAATACGTGAAGGACCATGTCGAGCCGATTCGGAGCAAGGTTCGGCGCCAGTCCTACGCGACGAAGTGGTGGCTGCATGTTGAGCCCTGCTCTGGAATGCGAGCAGCCGTCGAGCGCCTACCCCGCTTCATTGCTACACCGACACTTTCGAAGCATCGGCTCTTCGCGTGGCTACCGGCGGGCACGCTGGCTGACCATCAGCTCATCGTCTTTGCGCGTGACGACGACTACTTCTTCGGCGTGCTGCACTCGCGCCCGCACGAGGTGTGGGCGCTCGCGCTCGGCACGCAGCTAGAGACCCGGCCGCGCTACACCCCGACCTCGACCTTCGAGACCTTTCCCCTCCCAGCCGATCCTTCGGAGGGCACGGTCGCAGAGGTGGCTGAGTCGGCAAGGCGGCTCGACGAGCTCCGCGTGGGCTGGCAGAACCCGCCTGGATTGTCGCTCGACGAGCTTGCCAAGCGCACACTGACCAACCTCTACAACTCGCCGCCAACCTGGCTGACGCAGGCGCACGAGCACCTCGACCGTGCCGTGCACGCCGCCTACGGCTGGCCTTTCCCGCTGTCGGATGACGAGGTGCTTGGGCGCTTACTTGCGATGAACCTGGCCCGAGCGCGGTGAAGTCAGTCGTGCCATAGGGTCCGTGTGCGGGGTCGACGGTCAGAACGGTATGTCATCGTCTGCCACCCAGGTCTCGGTCTTTGTGCTCGCCTCTAGATGCGGGAGACTGATTCTTAGGGCGAGGTCGAGCAGGTCATCTCTGTCCATGAACAGGACATGACGCCGGCTTTCCCGATCGAGCCTCTGCGCCAGCCATTCTTGTGCCTGCTTGGTGATATCTCCGGCACAGGCCACGAAGACGTGGTCGAGCAGGTTCCTCTTGTTGGTCTCAGGATCCCACACCGGATGATCGAGCATCATTCGAACCTGGGCGAGGACTTCAGCGACGTTCTCGTTCTTCGACTTGCCGGCCGCATCGAGCTTGGTCCGCTTCGCCTGCACGCCAAAGTAGATCAGGTGCCCCGTCGGCAACCTGTACTTCATCCAGAGATCTTTGCCAAATTCGAGAGCCTTGTCGCGGTGGCCGGAGACAGATACTCGTGTGAATCCGAGTTGGTCGAAGATCGGCACGAGGACGTCCTCGATCAGCTCATCCTCAGACACCATATCCAAGTAGGCTGCGACCGCGGCGCGTCGTTGCAGTTCAGCGGCAGTCCAGGTGCGCTTGTCGAGTTCCAGCGCAGCGGAGGTGACGTGTGTGTCGATGCTGCGGACGAAGACTCGTCCAGCACCATCGAAGTAGGCAGCGAGTCCATCTCTCTTCAGAGACGACGAGAGGTCCTCAAGCGCGGCACCTCTATCAAGGTCGCCAGGGGCGAACTCAGAGGGATCCATGAGCTCCTGAACAACGCGAATCATCCCCTCCGCTGGCAGTTCCGGTCGAGATGCGGGACCGGTATTCAGCTTCGTCAGGATGTCAAGGACCCACGACTGCCGCGTCGATCCGTCGTGGATGAAGTCCATCTCGCAGTGCGCGAAGAACTGACTGAGGTAGTAGCTAGAACGGTAAGGGAAATGCTCACGGCGAAAGCCCCCCTCCAAGCCGTAGGCTCCGCAGATCATCTCCGAGATATCCGTGAGAGTTCGGTTGGACAGCTTCAACGGCTGCTCCAGGCACCCCACTCAGTTGGCTTCCCTCGACTGAGTATATGACCGTGCTCATCCTGAGCCGCCGGAATTGGCCCCGCGACCGAAGCGACGAAGGCGACCGAGGCTGACGCAGAGATCTACTTCTGAGCCTGCTTCCGACGTCCTGCTGACGTGCCGCTACGTAGGCGAGCCCGGGATGGGGGTTCGAATCGTGTAGGGCAACTGGTGCCCCCCGAACAGCACTGACCCCGCCCGGGCGTAGACCACACCGCCGCGAAGCCGCTCTCCGTTCTGATCGAAGGCGCGAATCGAGTCCATGTTGAAGTCCTCGACGGAGAAGTCGTCTCGCAGTATGCAGTCGCCGGTAAGGCGAATGATCGCCTCTGGCTCAATCTCGCCCTCAAAGACAGGGAAGTCGAACGCTTCGAAGTCGACCGTAAACGAGGCTGCAGTGCTTGAAGGATCCTCTGTCGCAAACAGCTTGACGTCGATGCCAGTCACCTGCCCGAGGCGAAAGCCTCGTGACTGTTCGTACTCAGCCGCGACCTTCAGCGCCTCTGCAACGACGGCAGCGTTCGTGGCATCGGCATCAACCGGGGGCAGGGCTGGCTCAATTGCTCCGAGTGCCTCCGCTAGCGTTCTGTGGAGGACGACCTTCTCGTTGCTCTCTCGGCGAAGTTCCGCGGCAAGCTGATGCTGCCCAGCCCCCTTGTCAACAAAGTCGCCGTCTGCTGATACGAGATAGGTTTCGTCGGCGCCGATGTCGACGAGAGCCTCCCAGAGCAGGCAGTCCCTGAACTGCTCTCGCGTGGCCGAGGGTGGATGATGTTCGATGACGCGAGCCAGCGCTCTCTGATGATGCTCGAGTTTGAAGTCAAACGGGAGAAGAACGCAATCGAGGGCCACGAGTCGTTCGGCGGCCGCCTGTCGGAAGGCGGCGGCGTCGGGAACCTTGTAGTCGGGGCATGATCCGGTGAGTGATTGAACCGTCGCGAGGCCAGTCTGTACTTTGGCCACGGCGTCAAGACCCATTCGCTCGACGCCTGCGCGAATTTCATCTCTTGTCACAGACGGGAGGAGGATCCGTGCATCTAGTCGCTTGACAGCATGTATGAACGCCACGCCGATGGCCGAGCGCAATAGGCGTTCCTTAAGCCAGACGTTGGCGTCGATTACGACCAGCATGCACGTGCTCCATGTGACTCGAATCCAACAGGCTGCAATAGCCGACAGACGTACCCGCTTCCGACGTAAGACCATAGCACCCACCAGGGATGGAGGGCAGTGGAGGTGGCCGGTCGCTTCAGCGCGCATCGGAATCAGCTACGTCTGCATCGTCTTCACCGTCTTCGCAGTGTGATCCGGGCGTGATGCAACCGTTCTGCAACCCGTGGCGCTCCGCCGGTCCCCGGCCGTCCTCGCGCTATACTTGTCCCCCTCGTGGGCCGCTAGCTCAGTTGGGAGAGCGCCGCCTTTGCACGGCGGAGGTCAGGGGTTCGACTCCCCTGCGGTCCACCAGCTATTTGCAGGGAAATCGCGTCGCCCCACGCCTTCGAGCTGCGCGAGGGGCGCCAAGGTGACAATCGGGTTGTCTGGTGGACGTTGGACCAGCGCAGCGTCTGAGCGTCTAGGTGGTGCCGCTCGCGGCACTGCGGACATGCGTGAGGACCCCTGCCGCCTGCCGTCACTCCGGCGACAGGAGGCAGAGGGTCCTCATCCGCTCGCAGGGTCAGCTCCCCGTTATCGTGGCGGTGCCGTCGCCGTACGCCCAGAAGTCGATCCGCGGCCGCCTCTGGGCGGTGGTGACGCCGAAAATGACCTGACTGAATTGGCCACGCTTCCAGTTGTAGTGGCAGCCATCGGCCTTGCCATTCCAGAGCTGATAGGTGGCACCGCTGCCGACCACGCCGTCGTACCGCCACTGCATGGTCGTCGCCAGGGTCGTGAGACCGGCGTCGGCCCAGTACTTCGGGTTGCGCACCCTGGCGCCGTTGTACTCCCAGTACTTGGTGCTCGTGAACCAGAACATCTTCTGCCCAGCCAAGGTGTAGGTCATGGTGCCGGACTTCTGCTTGGCCTTCCACCCATCCCTGAGGATCGGTTTGGCCAGCGTGGTGCTGGACTCGGTGAACACGACGTTGTCAGGCACGGTGCTGGCGGCCATCACCACGCTGGTCACCGATAGCAGCAAGACCGTGACGCCTACCACGACCAACAGCAGCTTCAGAGCACGAAGTCTCATCATCACTGCGCCCTCCTTCTGCGACACTGGACCAGCGGCAGTCCCGATACCGAGAGAGTGCTGCGAGTCACGGGACGCGCTCAACCTTGCACGTCATGTGCACGGCAGTAGTCAGGCTACCATTCGCAAAACGGTGGCCTGCGATCGCGTCTGCGTCTGCAGACGTTGGCCCGGCCGGCGCGGCCCCACCCTCGCGAGGTCACTGCGTTCAAGTTCGACCGGACGTTCTGTGCGTGTGGGCATGAGTCACCGAAACGGTGGCCGGTCTGGAGTTCGAGATCAGCATCGGCGGCGGCACGGAGATACGCATGCTCAAGCGCTTGCCGGACGGTGACGGTCGTGAGGGCACGTCGGCCGAGGATCGAGCCTCGAGCCGCGAGCTGGAGAACGACGTGACGCGCTGGGATCCCGCCGGGTGCCCCATTCCCCGCCTGGGGGAATAACTAGCTGCTCGGTCAAACGACCGTGGCGTCGTTGGTCGGCGAGAACCGACTCGGCGGCGCACGCGGCCAGTCGTCGAGAGGACGATACTGCATGCCCGCACTCACCTCCCCCAAGACCTTCGACTGCGAGATCTGCAGCGCGGTACTCAGGTCTCAGCGGGATCTCGACAACCACATGTGCCTGGTTCATGACGAGTGCGGCGAAGCGCGCCTCGGCACCCCCATCACCTTTCGCTGCGCCACCTGTGGGGAGGCCTTCGCGCGCCGCGGCGACCTGTTTGTCCACCTGCGCGAGCGCGGCCACGGCCACCCCGCCGAGTGGGACAAGGCGCGGCCGCCGGGTGCGCAGCGCCTTCGCGGCCGACCACGACGTCGCAGCGCCTGAACGCCCGTCGTTCCGGGCGAAGATCGGTCGCGGCTCGGCCGGCCGGCGTCGGGATGCTGAACTGTCGGTCCTGGCGGTCGTGTCACTGTCCCGCCAGTTCCTTCCACAGTCCCGCATCGATCTTCTCCGCGGCGTCCTCCTCCATGCCCCCGCGCGGTTCGCATTCCGCCTACCATGAAGGTCCGTCCGCGGGCCGTTGCCGTCAGGCCATGGCTGAGATCAGGCGGGACTTGGCACCTGTCCGGAGCCCTGTATCATCGCATCGACTTTGGAGAGGCCATACCGTGACAGAGAGGGCAAGCGGCACGTTTCCGGCGATCAGCGCGAGCACGCCATGCGACTCTGTCTGATCAACCCGTCCAACCCGCTCGTGAGCATGGTTCGGCTCCAGGAGAACCGCTGGAACCGTTACCGCATCTGGAAGCCACTCAACCTCATGGTCCTCGCGGGTCTGACCCCACCGGCGTGGGAGATCTCGATCCTAGATGAGAACCTCGGCGCGCTGGACTATCCAGCTATGCCTCGTCCCGACCTCGTGGGCATCACCGCCTTCACCTCGCAGGCGAACCGGGCCTACGAAGTGGCCGCCTACTTCCGCCGTCTCGGCGTCCCTGTGGTCATGGGCGGCATTCACGCGACCACCTGCGTAGACGAAGTCATGGAGCGGGTCGATGCAGTGGTCACGGGGGAAGCCGAGGCCGTCTGGCGGCAGGTCCTGGACGACGCCCGGCGCGGCGACCTGCAGCGCCGCTATGACGGAGAGCGCTCCGAGCTGAACGATGTCCCGCCGGCACGTCATGATCTCCTGCCGGCGGGGTACTTCTTCGGGGCGATCCAGACCACGCGCGGCTGCCCCTTGAGCTGCAGCTTCTGCAGCGTGACGGCGGTCAACGGGACCCGCTACCGGCAACGACCCATCGCGGATGTCGTGCGGGAGTTCCGCCTGATCCGTGAGCGAGGCGTGCTTGTGGTGGACGACAATCTCATCGGCACGCGACCCGAGCACGTGGCGCGCGCCAAGGAGCTGTTCCGCGCCATGGCAGCGGCGGACCTGCGAAAGCAATGGATCGCCCAGGTCACGATCAACTTCGCCGATGACGAGGAGCTCATCTCGTTGGCCGCGAGAGCCGGGTGCAGGGGTGTCTTCATCGGCTTCGAGTCCCCAGCGCCGGAGGGGCTCCGGGAAGTCGGCAAGAAGTTCAACCTTCTTGGAGACCGCGACTTTCGCGCCTCCGTGCGGCGCATCCAGCGGCACAAGATCCTCGTCGTGGGCTCTTTTGTCATCGGTCTGGACATAGACGGACCGGGGATCGGCAGACGCGTCGCCGAGACGGCCAGCCAGTACGGAGTGAACATGCTCAACGTGTTGTTTCTGACACCGCTGCCCGGAACGCGCCTGTGGGACCAGATGAACGCCGAGGAGCGCATCGTTCTCAACGAGTTCCCGAGAGACTGGGCGCACTACACGCTGGGATTCCCAGTGGCTCGATACAAGCATCTCTCGATGGACGACAGCATCGACGAAGTGGACACGTGCAATCGGGACTTCTATGCCATGTCCCGGATCGTGAGACGGGTGGGGCGCGACCTGGGGGGTCGCCGCCAGCCCCTGAGGAGTCTGGTCAGCAACCTGGCATCCCGAGGCAACGCCCGGCTGAGCTGCGAGACGCATGCCGACTTCAAGCGGGACCAGGGCGAGAGGTGGAACGGGGCGACGTCTCAGACGTGAAGGACCTGCGCCCCCGCACGGGGGTCGGCGCCATTGGCGCGGATCACGCTGACTCCGGCGTCGCCCTAGCCAACGGTGTCATTCTGCGGCTGCGGGGTACACTTCACATGCCCGTCGCAGGTGCTGGGCATGGCGAGGCGTGGCACGGCAAGCAGGATTAGTCTTGGGCCTGGCGTGACACGCCGAGGAGCGGCAAGGTAGGTACGTCTTAGCACGGCTGGCTTGTCAGCATTCCCCCCAAGATGCGGCGGGCTTTTGCCTGACGCAAGGACCGTCGAGACCACCGACAAGCAAGAAACAGGCGAGAAGGAGGATCTGACATGCCAGTCGTCAGGTGGGAACCGTTCCAAGATGCAGCGAGCCTGCAGCGTCTCTACCGCATGTTCGGCTCTGCCATCGAGCGCAGCTGGATGCCGGCCGTCGATATCATCGACACCCCCGAGGCCTACGTGCTGAAGGCGGAGCTCGCCGGGATGAAGCTCGAGGACGTGCACATCGAGCTTGAAGACGATGTGCTCACGATCAAGGGCGAGCGGCACCAGGAGGAGGCGCTCGAGGGGGAGCAGTACCAGAGCACGGAGTGGCACTACGGCGCCTTCCAGCGCAGCATCTCGCTGCCCCGCAGCGTGAAGCGCGACGCGATCGAGGCGACCTACGAGAACGGCGTCGTCGAGGTGCGCGTGCCCAAGGCCGCGGAGGTCGTACCGCAGCAGATCGAGATCAAAGCGAAGACCGAGGTGAGCGCGATCGACACCGGGCAGGCGAGCTGACGAAGCCCTCCGTCGTCACGCATTCGGCGGCGCCGACACCCTAAGTCCCGCGGCCAGCGCTTGGCAAACGAACGTAGCGCTGACCAATGTCAGTTGGCGGCAGTAGCTGGCACTCCCGCCGGCGGCCTCGCGCTCCGGAACGCACTTGCCGGCACTCCCTGACCGCCAGTGACACAATGGTCGCTCGGTTTGCACGGCGGAGGTCAGTGGTTCGACTCCCCTGCGGTCCACCACCGCTTCACAGCGAACCACTCTTGACTGGCCCTCCTCTGGCTCTGCTTTGACGCCGTCGCGAGCGACTGACTAGCATGGTCGTGGAGCACACGTCGTCCCATCGGCGGGCCGCAGAACCCCTGGCCCGCCTCAAGCGAGGGGAGGCTGACCGGTGACCATTGAGGTGAAGATCCTGGGCTGCGCCTGGAGCCCGCGGCACGGCAACACCGAGATCCAGGTACGCGAAGCGTTGCGGGCCGCCGAAGAGATGCCGGGGGTCACGACTGAGTTCTACAGCATCGCCGGCAAGAAGGTGTTGCCCTGCCGCTCCACCTACAAGTGTCAGGACTCCCCCGACCGCGACGTGCTCTGCCACTGCTACAAGCCGACCGCCGACGCCTTTCATGAGATCGCCGACCTGGTGTTCGACGCGGACGGCATCATCTTCGGCTGTCCCGTGTACTGGATGTCCGTGACGTCAGAGCTCAAGGCCTTCATGGACCGCTCGATGGCGGCCGAGATGCTCGGGCGCCCGTGGCGGAACAAGGCGGCCGGGTTCCTGACCGTCGCCTGGGACCGCCAGGGCGGGCTCGAACACTGCATCCAGACGATGGCCTCGTGGGCGCAGATGCACGACATGGTCGTCGTCGGAGTCGGGCCCGAGCGCCCTGAGAAGAGCATTGGCGGCTACACGGGTGCGATGGCGCTGCAGGGCTTCCCCTTCCCTGTCGAGACCCTCGACGCCATCCTCCAGGACGAGATGGGCATGTACGCCACACGCTGTGTAGGCTGGCGCGTCGTCGAGATGGCCAAGACCCTCAAGGTCGGCCTAGGCGCCCTCGAAGATCGTGAGCTGAAATGGCCCAGGTACGGGCTCGAAGAAGGCGTGGCTGAGTCGATGGCCTGACGGCCCCTCGATCTCGCTGCAAACCTGGTCTTTCTTGGGTCTAGCCGGTCTTCCCTGGGACCGTATTCGTGGCCCTTGCGCGACGCAGGCAGGGAGTTCGACTCCCCCCTGCGGTCCACCACTTCTCCCGCACGCGTCTGCCAGCGTCTAGGTACGGCGGAGAGCGAAGCGGGGATGCGCGGTGAGGAGCATCGGTGCAGCCTAGGCCGACGCCGGCGGCGACAAGGGCTTTCGCCCC
>Ga0315281_10006537_pt1 | contig 16558 bp, 15 predicted proteins | sample YL17G07_0_MG_FD_204540 | JGI IMG/M metagenome (GOLD analysis project Ga0315281, IMG submission 204540) | Sediment microbial communities from Yellowstone Lake, YNP, Wyoming, USA - YL17G07_0 | ecosystem: Environmental > Aquatic > Freshwater > Lake > Sediment | place: USA: Wyoming | collected... | reverse complement strand
ATGGTCTTGCCACTCTGTTAACGATAAAACCCGGTGTGTCTTTTACAGAAACGGGTGTTTTACCCAGCTGTTTTGCGAATTCCAGCGCATTCCTGAATACTTCATCGGACGTCTGCTGGCCGCGTATAACCTCGACGAGCTTCATAATATGAGCGGGGTTAAAAAAGTGCATTCCGACGACGCGCTCAGGCTTCTTTGTCGCTGAGGCGATCGCGGTAATCGAAAACGAAGAAGTATTCGATGCAAGAATCGTTGTGGGTTTGGAATCCGCTTCGAGGTGTTTAAAAAGGTCTTTTTTGACCCGCAGGTCTTCGATAACGGCCTCGATAATGAACTCGCAGTGGCCAAGGTCGGGCAGGTTCGTACGCGGGTGAATCCTCCCAAAGGCCTCGGTCGTCTGATCTTGAGTAAGCTTGCCTTTCTGAACGCCTTTCTTGAAATCGTCTTTGATGCGCTCGAGAGCCCTGCGGAGGAGCGTATCGTTGATGTCGTAGAGCAAGACATCCACTTTTGATAAGGCTGCGACCTGGGCGATACCTGCGCCCATCGTGCCGCCGCCGACTACACCGAGATGTTTGAACATGGAAGGGTCAAAGAATGCGTTTCAAAAAAATAATGAAATAGGGCAAGAAAAACAAGGAAAGGAGAGTTATTTCCCTTTGAATTGTGCAGGTCGTTTTTCGAGAAACGCTTGCACGCCTTCCTTGTGGTCTTCGGTGAGAGAAGCGATTTCCTGGATGTATGTCTCGTAGTCGAGGAGTGAATCGAGGTCCGATGAAAGTGCCTTGTTGAGCGTGCGCTTGATCAAGCCGATGGATTTGGTCGGCGCATTTGCAAGTTTCTCAGCGATCTCCATCGTAGCTTTTTCAAGTTCTGCAGCAGGCACGACTTTATTGACCAACCCCACGCGCTCCGCCTCCGCCGCTCCGATATCGTTGCCCAGTGCCGCGTATTCGAACGCTTTCGCCATGCCGACGAGGCGGGGAAGGAACCAGTGGGAACCTGTATCGGGAACGAGTGCTATGCGGATAAATACTTCGATGAGTTTTGCCGACTCAGCCATGATGCGCATGTCGCAGGCAAGCGCAATGCTCATCCCCGCTCCTGCAGCTACGCCGTTAATCATGCCGATGATGGGTTTTTCGGTGGATCGCATTCTGCGGACAATGGGGTTATAGCTTTTCTCCAGTGATTCCTTGAGAGAACGTTTCGTTCCTTTATCCGAGTGCTCTTTCAAATCTTGTCCTGAGCAGAACGCTTTGTCCCCGGCTCCTCGAATCACGATGCATCGGACATTCGCGTCCTTTTCCGCCTCCCTTAAAGCGTCGTTGAGTTCTTCTTTCATCGCCTCGTTGAAGGCATTGTAAACGTCAGGACGGTTGAGCGTGATGGTGAGGATCTTGTTTATCAATGTATACAGAAGAGTAGTATAGGTTGCCATGGCTTATTCTTCAGGTTTGTTTTCGATAAGCACGATTCTGCCGTCAAAATCAGTGACAACAACACGGTTCGAATCCAACGGTGCAACGGTGTTTACAATTGTGTTGCCTATCTTGTGCTGCCACTTGATGGCTCCGATTTTGGCGTCGAGCGCAAATACAGTTCCATTCTTGTGTCCGAAAAAGACCGTTCCATCTTTCTCCATCGGCATTGATGGGTCGATGTCGTATCCATAGCCGCAGTATGTTGCCCAAACGAGTTGCGCTGTCGAAGAAGTCGAAGAGAAAGCAAAGAGAGTATCGTTCATGCATTTTGCATACACGCGGCTGCCGTCTTCGGAGATTCCAATCGCCTCCCGCACCTGGTGAGCCTTGGTGCGCCACAGTTCCTGTCCGGTGAGAACATTAATTGCGGTCATCGCACGGTCCGGTGCAACGATGAATACTTTGCCTTCCGACGCAACCGGCCAGCTTGCAGCAGGGGAAAAACCCCGCCCAGCGTTTCCGTTCGACCACTTCCAGGAAAGCGAACCGTCTTCGATATTCAGTCCGTACAAAAACGAATCCCACGCTCCAAACACAATCTTGTTTCGATACACGAGAGGCTTTGTCTCCACGAATGCCCCCACGCCGCTGAATTGCCATCGGAGTCTGCCGTTCGAGAGGTTCAGAGCCCGGAATTTTCCGTCGCCCGACCCGATATACACAACGCCTTTGGAAATCGTCGGACAGGCGACGACCGCCCCGCCTGTTTTGTATTTCCAGATCAACTTGCCGTCGTCAATATCCAGACAATAAACATTGCCGTCCGATGAGCCAAAAACGACTCTCATGTTTTCCACAGCTGGAGTGGAATAGACAGAAGCGCTTGCGGCAAAATCCCAATGCTTATCGCCGGACTCTGCGGAATAGCAGGCAACCGCGCCCCCGCCGTTCCCCACGATAACATGATCCCCCCAAACCGTCGGAGCAGAAGCGATGGTGAATCCTGTCTCGATTTTCCAGGCAGGCTTAACAGTCGGATATTTCGAGTTGACGGCAAAATCAGGACGAGGATATGTCGTCGTGTCTTCAGAGTAATCCCGCTTCCCAAGTGGAATTCCATGCCAGCCGGGCTTCGTCGCTACGCCGGGCGTCCGCTCGAAAAAGAACATCGAGTCGCTTCGCACGCCAACGATGTTATATCCTACGGCTTCCCTGACCGTGTGGAGATTTGACCGGCCCATGATGCCGGGAATGCCTTCGAATTCAAGAACTTTGTTCCGGTGTCCGTGTCCGCAAAGAACTGCCTGCGTGTTGCGGCGCTTGAGCCGTTGAGTCATTTCGTACCAGTTGTCGATTTGGGTGTCGAGTGGGTAATGTGTTACGAAGAACAGAGGTTGCTCGTCGTCTTTCAGGGTTGTCAGTACGGAATCCGCCCAACGCAAATCCTCCGGCGCAAAATGTCCGTCGCCCATTCGCATGATCGGCCCTTGATGCACACCGAAGAATTTGAATCCTCTGTGGTCGAAAACAAAGCGATCACCTCCAAACACATGTGAAAACTTCGTATTGCCGGATTCCGACCATTTTGTATCGTGATTGCCGGGGAGGATATAATAAGGTTTCGTGAGGCTGTCGAGAATTGATTTCGCCAGTTCAAACTCAGCATTCCAGCCCATCTCGGTGATATCGCCGGAAAGAATCACAAACGCGACACTGTCTATTTTGTTAATGTCGCGGATGGAAGAGCGGAGGTCTTCGGCGCCTGTACTATTGCCAACGTGCGTGTCGCTCAGCCAGGCGAACGTAAACGGGAGGGGTTGGGCCGTGGAAATGCCTGCAGTGCAAAAAAGAAGCAGCAGGAACGGCCGCATTCACTCGTCCTTTGTCCCCTTGATGAGTCTTTTCTTCTTCTTTCCGGCGAACTTGTCGACGAAGTCACCAAGCAACTTGCGCCAATCGGTATCCTGAGGATGACCCCTGGGAGGTTGAGACGGCAGATCTTCTTTTCGCTGCTGGGTGCGGGGCTTTTGTTCTCCCCGGTTTTGCTGCGAATAGGGTCGAGAATATTTCCGGTCGCGCTCGGGACGTTGTTGGGGCCGTCCCGGTCTGCCATGCGGGCGGCGGCGTTGGTCCTGTCCACCCTGCGAAGTCTGATTATCAACTCGGCGGGGCTGTTGATGTTGCGGACGACTTGGACGCTCCTGGTGCTGCCTTTGTGGAGATTGCGTATGTCTGGGACGATGCGGCGGTTGCTTATGCGAGGTTGGCATGTGGGGGGCAACTTCCGGCGCTTTCGCGTAATCGAAACCCGGGAATTTTTTTAGCTCGTATCGCTTGGATGTGAACCGTTCGAGTTTTTTCAGATAGTCCATTTCGTCCCTGCCGACGAATGTGATGGCGTCTCCCGAAGCGTTGGCCCGTCCCGTCCTTCCGATGCGGTGGATATAATCCTCTGGGAACGAAGGTATATCGTAGTTCACGACGTGCGAGATCCCTTCCACGTCGATTCCTCGTGCCGCCACGTCCGTTGCGACGAGAACTCTGAATTGTCCCTGTTTGAAGCCGTCTAATGCCCGCTGCCGTTGGGCCTGGGTGCGGTTGGAATGTATCGCCACAGACTTGATGCCGCGTTTCTCCAGGCGATGAGAAATTTTATCAGCGCCATGTTTTGTGCGTGAGAAGATGAGCACGGAATTCATTTTCATCGTGTCGAGCATATAAAAGAGCAGATCCATCTTTTTTTCCTGCGGGGCGGAGTAGAAATGATGAGTCACGGATTCCACCGGAGACCGTTGCTCCCCGATCTCGATAAGTACCGGATGTTTTTGGATGGCAGACATGAGCTCCCGGACTTCTTTGAAAATCGTCGCGGAGAACATCATCGTTTGCCGGTCTTTCGGAGTGTGCGAGACAATGCGTTTGACATCCTGGATGAAGCCCATGTCGAACATCCTGTCGGCTTCGTCCAATACGAGGACATCGACCCTGGAGAGGTTCACATGTTTTTGCTGAAGAAGGTCGAGCAGTCTGCCCGGCGTCGCGACAACCATATCTACGCCCCGATGAAGATGCTTGATCTGGTTCTGCATGTTGGTCCCGCCATAGATCGCAACAGTACGGGCATGCACAAAGCGGCCGTACGTGCTGATGGAATCTTCAATCTGTTGAGCCAGTTCTCTCGTCGGAGTGAGAATGAGAGCCCTGATGTGATGCTCTTTTTTCTGCGCCTCCGTCCGTTGGACGAGGCGGTGGAGGATGGGGAGAACGAAGGCCGCCGTTTTTCCAGACCCCGTTTTCGATGTGGCGATGATGTCCTTGCCCTCCAACGCGATGGGGATGGCGCGCGATTGAATTTCCGTGGGAGCTGTGTATCCCGTAGCAAGAATTCCTTGCAACAACGGGTCAGAAAGGCCTAATGTTTTAAAGGGCATATTCCTACTTTCGTTTCAGCGTTCGAATGTGCGCAACAACATCATCATGCTGCTCTGATGTCAGGGTTTTGGCGAATCCCGGCCTGCGAAGGTTCAGCTGGCCGTCAGCTATGAAATTCTTGAGCGTTTTGTCGACGATCGTGTTGGCGATTTCCGCAAACACGAGTTTGGTGGGCGGAGCTTACTTGATCAGACAAGAAGGTCGCTCATTTCCCCTTCCACTCTGCCTTCCGTTTCTCCACAAAAGCCCTCATACCTTCTTTCTGATCCTCGCTGGCAAACAGAAGGTAGAAATTCTTGCGTTCGAACTCCAGCCCGCCCTCGATGGTCGTGTCGAAAGCCTTGAGGACAGCCTCTTTCGCCAGCCGCACTGCCACCGGTGGTTTGCTTGCGATCTCTTTTGCCAGGTCCTTTGCTTCCTGCAAAAAATACTCGACCGGAACTACCTTATTAATGAGGCCCCACTTCAGAGCTTCTTCAGCCGAAATCATTTTGCCGGTTAGAACGATTTCCATCGCCTTCGCCTTTCCCACGGCACGGGTAAGCCGCTGCGTACCGCCCGCACCCGGCATCACTCCGATGTTAATCTCGGGTTGGCCGATCTTTGCAGTCTCCGATGCGATCACGATGTCGCAGGTCATCATGAGCTCACATCCGCCGCCGAGAGCAAACCCGCTGACGGCAGCAATAATGGGTTTCTTGATCTTGCGGATTTTGTCCCAACGAGCAAACTGGTCTCGAGTGAGCATTTCGACTGCAGAAGCGTCAGCCATCTCTTTAATATCGGCGCCGGCAGCGAAGGCTTTCTCGTTTCCGGTAAGAACAATGCAGCGAACGTCGTTGTCCCGGTCCAATGCTTCCAAAGCATCTACCAGTTCTTCCATCAGCTTTATATTGATAGCGTTGAGCACATCAGGGCGGTTCAATTGTACTACAGCATAACCAGCCTCTTTGGAAACGAGAATATTCTGATAGTTCATTTCCTACGCTTTCGTCTTGTCTGCGTTCTGCTTTCTGAATTCCGCTTTCTGACCTGACCCATCTGCTTTCTTATTTTCTCATAATCGATCGGGCGTTTCTCTGAAAAGGCGTTGATTGCTTCAACGACTTCGGGAGACGAGGTGTGCACCGTAAGCCAGTCACGCAAATGTCCAACCGTCATAGACCAGGAAAAATCCCGCCAGAAGTTTAGTTGCTGCTTCGTATAGCGTGTGCTTTCAGGGAGCTTCTTCACGAGTTTTTGGCTCATTCGAGCAACAGCTTCATCAAGCTGGTTTCTGGGAACAATTTCTGTAATGAGCCCCCACTCAAAGGCCTTTTGGGCCGGAATTTTCTCGCACAGAAAAAGAATTTCCCGTGCACGCCGGTCGCCCACAATCAGCGGAAGCCACTGGGTTGCTCCGGCAGCCGGTACGCTGCCATGTTCCGTCCCGACATGACGGATATAAACGTCCGTCGCAGCGATGGCCAGGTCGCATGACATTTGAAGCTCGTTGCCGCCGCCGACGACCATGCCGTTGAGCCTGGCAATGGTCGGTTTGCCGATGTTGCGCAAGCGTTCAAAAGTTTCGATGAAAACGCCCATCCACTTATAGAAGTCTGCGGGTTTTCCGAGAAAATCTTCTTTCCACTCTTTCAAATCGGCTCCCGTGCAAAAAGCCTTTTCTCCGGCGCCCGTCAAAACGACGACGGCGACGTCGTCATCCCAAGAGGCATCCTGAAACGCCGCACCAAGCTCCCTAAGCGTATCCAGATTCAGGCAATTATGAACTTTCGGCCGGTTGATCGTAATCGTCGCAACCCATTTCTTCTTCGCGTAGATCAGGTTCTTAAAAATAAACTGCTTTGAGGGAAGGCCGGTGTATTTAGACATTGCAAAAGGGATAAATAGTGAAAAACAAGGGCTGAAATAATGAGAGTGTCGAGATGTTCAAGGTTCCTTAACTTCCGCAAAGAACATGGTGACGATGTTTCCCGCAAACTGCATGAGGTCTCGGGCGGCAGCTTTTCCTTCAGGAGAAGCCATTGCTTTCTGCATCGCATCTTGATTGTCGAAATACATTTCTGCCATCAGGTAGTGCTTTGGCTCGCCAATGGGTGCGCCGTAAATACTGGCCACTTCCAGTTTGCGCAAACCAGGCCATTTTTTGACGAGCGGTGCGTGGGTATCGGCATAGTGCTTGTCAAATTCCTGAGTGTTTTCGGGAGTCTTATAAAGAGCAATAAGCTTGACCATCGATCACCGGCGAGATAATGAGTGATGAAGAAAGGGAGCGAGAGAAATATAGAAGATGAGTGCTTGATAAGCAAGGTTCGCCCAAAAAATGAATCATGAATGTCGAGCTCCTGATGTCGAGGTCGTCCATCTTTTAGCTTATCTGGAAATTCTCCATTGGACATTCCCCGCTGGACATTCATTATTGGACATTTACTCTTTTTGCCATCATTCACTCTTTAGACATTTTTTTGGTATTTTCCTTTGCCCATGTCTGATCCCCTCAAGCAAAGTTTCCAGCCGATTTCTCAAGACGACCTTCTCCGATTACTCGGGCCGATGCTTGTCAATGCCGGGATAAGCCCCGCCGATTTCATGCCGGAGTTGAACCGCTCGCTCTCCAAGTCGGCAGATCGGCGGCGAGCGCTGAACAATTTTTTGCGATTTCTCACATCAGCTGCCAGCCCGGCGCTTCTTCATGAGTTTTCCTCACAAGAAGTTTTGCTCGACCTCGCACTCGATTTGTTCGCACAATCGCAGTATCTGACCGATGTTCTCGTTCGAAACCCCGAGCTGTTCCAGTGGCTGACGACCAGCGATGTTCTCAACAAAACGAAATCAACAGAGCTTCTTCGAACTGAGGCGTTCGCGTCTGCCGAGCCATTCGAGCGAACTGAAAAGAAACTCTCCGCCCTCAAGCGATTTCACCGCAGGGAAATGCTGAGGATCGGTGCCCGGGACATCCTTCGAAAAGCCGACATTGAAACGGTCACGCTTGAGCTTTCCTCGTTAGCTGATTCCATCATCCAGGCGGTGCTCGGAATAGCTGAAGTGGAGTTGCAAAAAAACACCGGAATCGAACTGCGAGATATGCTGTGCGTTGTCGGGCTGGGAAAACTCGGCGGGAATGAGCTTAATTTCAGTTCTGATATCGATCTCATGTTTGTCTATGAGCGAGACAAGGAACTGGAAGTGCCAGGAACACGGATGAGAACAACTTTTGAGTACTGTTCAAAGTTGGCCGAGATCGTCGTCCGGAGACTATCGGAGCATTCCGACGGAGGTCATCTTTACAGGGTCGACATGCGACTCCGCCCCGATGGGCAGGCTGGCCCGCTCGCGATGTCCCGACAAGGATATCGCAATTATTACGAGACGCGGGGAGAACTCTGGGAGCGGCAGATGCTTTTGAAGGCTCGGGTGGTGGCAGGAAACAAAAAAGTGGGTGAGGGTTGGTTGGCCGACCTTGAGCCCTTCGTGTATCCAAAGACTCTCATGTCAAGTCCGTTGGAAAAAATCAGGGAGATCAAAAACAGGATAGAATCGAAGACGGAAACCGACTTGAATATCAAGTTGGGGACGGGGGGCATACGAGATATAGAGTTCATAACACAGGCTCTCCAACTGTTGCATTCACCTCTCAACAATAAAGTTCGACATCAAAACACATTGGCCGCACTCGGGAGTTTGGCAAGCGCGAACGCTCTCGCCAAGAAAGAACAGAGGGATTTGGGGGAGGCATACCTGTTTTTGAGATCGGTTGAACACCGACTTCAGCTTCTTCACGGACAGCAAACGCACTCTCTCCCTGAGACGCAGGACGAAAAACAGAGTCTTGCAAAAAGCCTGGGCTTTGAAAGCTCCGCCAAGTTTGACGCAGTTTTGCGTCAACACCGAAAGCGCGTTCGTAATATTTTTGTATCTGTCTTTGAGCCGCGGGAACCGGGAAGAATCCGTCCGGCGGGAAGCCGGAGGGAAGCGGGCTTTTTCGAGAAAACGAAGTTGATCGACCGAAGTGAGGCGGCCAAAAATCTGAACAAAATAAAGGAGGAATTTCCCGCTTTGAATGAGGGGAGTCTGCAAACAATTTTCTGGAAGAGCCTTCGGAAATATAGCTCCGAAGATTGCGCGCTGAAGAACTTTGCTCTTCTCTGTTCTCTGACACCTTCCAAGGCCAGTTTGACGCAAGCAGTGCAAAATGAGCGCCTGTTCGATTTGATCATCTTGCTTTGTTCAAGGTCAAGTCGCCTGATACAGACTCTTTCCGGGGAGCCGCTCCTGTTTGAATCTCTTTTGGCCGATCCAGAGCAACTTCTCGATGAGAAACCAGGATGGAGTTTTCTGCTCGAATCCGACCCGCTCCGGTTCAGGCTGTTTAATGAGTTCAAAATCTTGCTGAGATTTCTTCTCGGTCACGCAGACCTGGAGTTCGCAACGAGAGGCTTGAGCGATCTCGCCGATATCGTTGTGAAGAAGGCCTTCGGGCTGCATATCAGCCCACGAAGGGCATGCCTCGTAGCAATGGGAAAGTTCGGTGGCCGAGAGATATCCTTCGGATCGGATTTGGACTTCATTTGTGTCTACGACGATTCCAAACGTGGAAGGGAAATGGACCTGGCTCTCAAGAATTTTTTCGATTACTTTCGGTCCGGAATAAACAACATTTACGATATTGATTTCCGCCTGAGACCGGAGGGTAAGAATTCTCCACTTGCCACCGAATTGAGTTACTATGATACTTACCTTGCGAATCGGGCCTCGCTTTGGGAAAAGCAATCATTGCTGAAAGCTCGCGTCGTGTGCGGCCATGATGAAGTTGCAAAAAAGATTCAATCGTTGATCAAGCATCACGTGTCCATTCCACTTCAAAAGGGGTGGACGAAAGAAATTCTCCGGATGCGCAGGAGGATGGAATCAGAGAGGGTGAAGAGAGGCAAAGGAATTGACCTTAAACTTAGCAAGGGAGGACTTTCTGACATCGAGTTTCTCGTGCAGGTACTTCAACTCAAGGATGACACGAGGGGAATCGGTTTGAGTACGTTCTCCTCGATTGGGCAACTTGCAGAAAAGAAAATCCTCACGCGTTCCGATGCCAGAAAACTCTTGAGGAACTACGGATTTCTTCGCACGATGGAGCTGATGATTCGTTTGAATTCTCAGTCAGGTGGGGCCGAGTATCCCGCCGACAAGAAAAATCGGAAGCTCCTGGCATCCGGACTCGGCGAGAAGTCTGAAAAGACTCTGCGGGCTCGCATGAAGCGTGTCTTGCCAGAAAACCGACGCATGTTTCTTAAGGTTCTGAATTTGGCCGCCGCATGAAAACATATTTCGTGAACAAATATTCGGCCTCTTTGTTTGCGAGCATCGTTTCGTTTGCAGTTTATCTCACCACGATGTGCCCGACAGTCGACGTTACCGATGCAGGCGAGCTTGCAACCGTGGCAACAACGCTCGGCATAGCGCACCCAACGGGCTATCCATTGTTTACGCTCCTTGGACGTTGCGTTGTCATGATACCCTTGGGGGCAGAGGAAATATTTCGGCTGAACATCCTTGCTGCGATTGAGACAGCGGTTGCGGCAGGCGTTTTCTTGCTCCTGGTGATGTCTTTTTTTGATGCCAGCAAAACCTTCCCGGCAAGAAAGCGAAACCCGCTCAACGAGAGCGAAAAACTAATTGTTGCCGTGTCGACCTCTCTCACATTCGCTTTTAGTACCACTGTCTGGCTTCAATCCACAAGTGTAGAAGTCTATTCCCTTCACATTCTCCTTCTTGTTCTGACTTGTTTGTTCTTTATCAAGGGGGTTGAAGAACAGATGTCGACAGATTCATCGATCTCAAGATTCCTCTTTTTCTTCGCGTTCGTTCTGGGTTTGAGCTTCACAAACCATATGACGACCATCCTTCTGGCTCCTGCGTTTTTGTATTTATATTTCTCTTCCCTCGGATTCAGACGCGAATCATTCATTCGACTCGTCAAACTCGCCCCAACTTTTTGTCTCGGACTTTCCTTGTATTTCTATCTATTGATTCGTTCTTCAAGCCGTCCGCCGCTGGATTGGGGTCATCCGTCAACTCTCGAAAGGCTCATCTGGCATGTTTCAGGAAAACAGTATCAAGTGTGGATGTTCGAAGGCTGGAATCTTGCTCAAAAACAGCTCGCTGGTTTTTTCAGAAACTTGCCGTCAGAGTTCCAGTGGGTCATTCTCATCATTCTTCTGATTGGAATGTTCCAGGTAGCGACATCGTCAAAGAAGCTTTTTGTTTTCCTTATGCTGTTACTCACCACAAGCGTTGCTTACGCAGTGAACTACCAGATTCACGACATCAATTCTTACTTCCTGCTCACATATCTGGCTCTCGCTTGTTTTATCGCATATGGAATCCGGAGCGCGGTGAGTCTCATTGCCGGGAATCGCTTCAAACGCTCCATCATCGTCGGTCTGACTCTTCTGCTTCCAATAGCTCAATTCTTGAATAACAGGAAGTCTGCAGATTCATCCCATAACACTTTGGCAAGAGACGTCTGCTTGGACGTTCTCAATAATGTCGAGCAGAATTCGGTTGTGATAACAACGCTCTGGGATTACTTCGTATCGCCCGCATATTACTATCAGATTGTCAAAGGTGTCCGGCGGGATGTTACGATCATCGACAAGTCGCTTCTCCAAAACCGCCCATGGTACTTCCTGCAGTTGGAGAGAAACTCGAGTTGGCTTGCAGAGCGATCGCGGGAGCGGCTCAACTCTTTCCTCTCAGAGCTTGGAAAATTTGAACGAGATGAACCCTTCAATTATCAGGTTATGATGGCGGCTTGGTCCAACCTTCTCAACGACATTGTCCGGAATTCGTTGGAAGACCGTCTTGTTTACGTGGACGGAAGGGTGGATGGCGAGTTTTCACCGGCATATAGAAAGACACCGGCTGGATTCTTCTATAGATTGGTCCAAGCGGGAGATTCGTCCAATTTCCGGCAGATTGAGGTTTCAGCCACACTTGGGAACAATACAACCCCCGTTTTTGCAGATTTTCGAGAGTATTATGCATTCATGCTCACGAAGACTGCCCAGCATCAAGTCACGGGAAACAAGTTTTCTGAGGCCAGAGAGACCCTCGAACGGGTTCTGAAGATGGAACCTGGATATCCGGCAGCCGTCTATCTTCGCAGCCAATTGGCACAATAAATCTATGAATCCTACCGTTGACTTTTTGCGAAAATTTGCTATATTTAAAGCTGCAATTTAGCACACGCCCATTAAATCCCTCAAAATTAGTAGAAGGTGAAGGGCCGCGGAGGCCAAAAGACGCAAAACTTCGCGGACGGGACTCACATCGCTTTGCGATGGATTCGCTGGCGTAGCTCAGTTGGTAGAGCAGCTGACTTGTAATCAGCAGGTCACCAGTTCAAGTCTGGTCGCCAGCTCGAAAACTGTAAGCAGGTAATCGTAAAGGCCGAAAGAGAGCTTGAAATCGGACGAAGGCATTTCTGGTGGGAGGGGATCGCACGTGGCCAGAAGTTGGGTAGGTAGCGAAGCGGTCAAACGCATCAGACTGTAAATCTGACGGCTCACGCCTTCGGAGGTTCGAATCCTCCCCTGCCCACAGCTTGAATGCGGAATGCCGAGTGCAGATTTCGGAACAATCCGCATTCCGACTTCCGCAATCCGAATTGAATGCGGGAGTAACTCAGTTGGTAGAGTCACAGCCTTCCAAGCTGTTGGTCGCGGGTTCGAGTCCCGTCTCCCGCTCAGACCAATTTCGAATTTCAAGATTCGAAATTAAAAACTGCTTGCGTAGCTCAGCTGGTAGAGCACGTCCTTGGTAAGGACGAGGTCACCGGTTCAATCCCGGTCGCAAGCTCGCTGACGTGCATAACAATTTTTCGGAGACTCCATCGTGAGAGATATCATTACCCTTGAATGCTCGACGTGCAAACGCCGAAACTACTCGACGACCAAAAACAAGAAGAAACAGACGGGGAGGGTGGAGTACAAGAAGTATTGTCGGTGGTGCCACAAGCGCACCCCGCACAAGGAGACCAAGTAATTACGTCAGTAGCTCAATTGGTAGAGCAGCGGTCTCCAAAACCGCAGGTTGGGGGTTCGAGTCCCTCCTGACGTGCACTGACTATTGCCGAGACGAATCCAATGAAAGAAAAATTGCTGGGCTTCTTCACCGACGTGAGGAAGGAAATGGAAAAAGTAACATGGCCGACTAGGGACGAGTTAGTGGAGTCCACTAAGATCGTCATCACTGTGTCGCTCATTATCTCTGTGTTCACGTATGTCGTTGATTTTATCGTGAGCAAAGCAATGCAATCGATTCTATGAATGAAACGAACGTGGACAAGCGCTGGTATGTTGTCAGGACCTATTCAGGCCATGAATCCAAGGTAAAAGTGTACCTGGAATCGGAAGTTGCCCGGATGACGATGGGCGACAGGATTTCGAGTGTTCTCATTCCGTCTGAAAAAGTGATTGAGATGAAAGACGGAAAGAAGAAAACGAAAATGAGGAACTTTTTTCCGGGATATGTCCTTGTGGAGGCCGTCCTGGACAAAGAGACGACACATTTGATTCTCGAAGCTCCGTCCGTTCTCGGATTTGTGCCGGACAAACATAACCCGGCTCCACTCCAGCCTGGTGAAGTGCGGCGGCTGATTGGAAAGATGGAACAGAAGGAAGCAATAGAACTAGTTGAAATTCCGTTTCGTGCCGGCGATCCCGTGAAAGTTGTGGAAGGGCCGTTCAACAATTTCAACGGGTTTGTGAAAGAGGTAAATCCGGAGAAGCTCAAGGTAAAGGTGGAAGTGAGTATTTTTGGCCGCAAGACACCGGTGGAATTGGATTTTTCACAGGTAGAACTCGAGAAGTAGTCACCATGAAAAGGAAATTGGTCGAATGAAGAAAATCACTGGCTTTGTAAAACTGCAGATTCCCGCCGGGCAAGCCAACCCTGCGCCCCCGGTCGGTCCAGCGCTTGGACAAAAGGGCATCAACATCATGGAATTCTGTAAGCAATTTAATGCCAGAACTAAGGAACAGCAGGGACTCATCATCCCAGTCATTATTACAGTCTTCAGCGATAAGTCCTTCACATTTATTACGAAGACACCGCCTGCTGCTACTCTTTTGCTGAAAGCGGCGAAGGTTGAAAAAGGCTCGGGCGAGCCCAATCGAAACAAAGTTGCCAAGGTGAGTAAAAAGCAGGTACGCGAAATTGCTGAGATGAAGATGGCCGACCTCAATGCCTCAAATGTCGAGTCTGCCATGAGGATGATAGCCGGGACCGCCCGAAGCATGGGTATTGTTGTCGAAGATTGAACTCAGGAGCTCTAAGATGAAGAAAAAAAGCAAACGGTATCGGGGAGCTGTAAAGAAAATCGAAAACAAGAACTACACGATCGTTCAGGCAGTCGACCGAGTCAAGGAATCTGCCACGGCGAAGTTCGCAGAGTCAGTGGATATTGCCGTGAGGCTTGGTGTTGACCCGAAAAAGGCCGACCAGGCAATCCGCGGGACCGTGGCTCTTCCGCATGGAATCGGAAAGGCAGTTCGTGTTCTGGTCATTGCGAAGCCTCCGAAGGATGAGGAAGCCAGGGATGCTGGCGCAGACCATGTCGGATTCAAGGACTATTTGGAGAAAATACAGGGCGGATGGGCTGAGGTGGATGTCATCATCGCTACGCCGGACGTTATGGCTGATCTTGGCAAGCTCGGCAAGATCCTGGGTCCTCGTGGTCTCATGCCGAATCCCAAGAGCGGAACAGTAACCATTGATGTCGGCAAAGCTGTCAAAGAAGTGAAGGCGGGCAAAATCGAATTTCGAGTTGACAAGGACGGCATCGTTCACGCTTCGATTGGGAAAGCGAGCTTCGAACCTGAGAAGCTCGTGGACAACATCCACATGTTTCTGAACACGATCGTTCGCTTAAAACCAGCGACAGCAAAGGGGCAATACATCAAGAGCATCGCCCTTTCGTCAACGATGGGACCGGGCGTCCATATCGATAAGAACGAAGTCGCCTCCCATTAGACAAGTTTACGCACTCGCACTGAGAACTATTTCCTGATGCCCTTCCGCTTGAAGGGGCTTCTCATCGGGGAAACGATGATATGAGGTTACTATGACACGAAACGAAAAAGAGTCCATCGTAGCAGAGGTTGCCGACAAGGCTTCCCGTGCTACAGCGATGTATTTCGCTGACTTCTCCGGGCTCACGGTGGGTGAGGAGACGGAGCTGAGAAGAGAATTCCGGAAGTCGGGCGTCGAGTACACCGTTGTAAAGAACACACTGGCGCGGAAGGCACTCGAGAGGGTGTCCGGCTATGATCGCGTGTTTGATAAGCTTGTCGGTCCGACGGGCATTGCCTATACGTATGATGACATTACGGCCCCGGCAAAAATTATCAAGAAGTTTTCGGAAAAGACGGGCAAGTTCAAGCTGAAAGTCGCGATCCTGGAGAAACAAATCTACGACGGGTCAAAACTCGATCAACTTTCAAAATTGCCCTCGCGAAAAGAAATCGTGGCAAGCATCCTTGGCAGCATTCAGGCACCCATGACGGGTGTCGTCGGTGTGTTGAACGCCGTCGCACGGGATTTGGTGAGTGTTATCGACCAGATTGCCAAGAAAAAAGAAGCCGCATAACAAAGTTTAGAACAACATTTTAACTAAGGAGAATTACCCATGTCCGTAACAGAAATCGTTGAGAAAATCGAAAAGCTCACGCTGCTCGAAGCGGTGGAGCTGAAGAAGGCTCTCGAAGACAAATTTGGTGTGACTGCCGCTGCGCCGATGATGATGGGCGGTATGATGCCCGGTGCTGCAGCCGGCGGAGCTGCACCGGCCGCTGAAGAGAAGACGGAATTCTCGGTCGAGCTGAAAAGTTCCGGCGCACAGAAGATCAACGTCATCAAAGTTGTCCGGGCTGCGACAGGCCTTGGGTTGAAGGAAGCGAAAGATCTGGTGGACGGAGCGCCCAAGGTTATCAAAGATGGTTTGTCCAAGGATGAAGCAGAAAAACTGAAAAAAGAATTGGAAGAGGCAGGCGCTCAGGTCGAATTGAAGTAATCGGGCGGTTTGAACTTCTTCCCGTCATTTTTTGTTCAGAGAGCAGAGTTTTTTCGCAAAAACCTGTCAGAGCCGATGGTTCCCTCTATAATTTAGGGGTTTAGAACCATCGGCTTCTGCTGTTCTTAAGCGAGACCACCTCGTCAGAAGTTTCGCGTTTTCATAAATTCAAACAAGGAGCGGTTCCTTTGAAAAACCAATCCAACGGTACGAACAGCAGGGTTTCTTTTAGTCGGATTCCATCCGTCATCGAAACCCCTGATCTGTTAAATGTCCAGATAGATTCGTTTCACAACTTTCTGCAGACTGATGTGCTGCCCCGGCGCCGCAAAAAAATGGGCCTGCAACAGGTTTTTGAAACGAATTTCCCGATTACCGATGCGCGGGAAAACTTTCTCCTCGAATTCGTCGAGTACTATGTGGAGAAGCCGAAGTATTCTGTCGTCGAATGTCAGGAGCGCGGTCTCACGTATGCCGTCCCACTGAAGGCAAAATTGAGACTGTCTTCGAAGAAGGAAGGCAGCAAGGAATTCACCGACACGATCGAGCAGGAAGTCTATCTCGGAAACCTTCCTGCGATGACGTACCGCGGCACCTTCATCATCAACGGTGCGGAACGCGTGATCGTCAGCCA
>Ga0315281_10006536_pt1 | contig 16559 bp, 20 predicted proteins | sample YL17G07_0_MG_FD_204540 | JGI IMG/M metagenome (GOLD analysis project Ga0315281, IMG submission 204540) | Sediment microbial communities from Yellowstone Lake, YNP, Wyoming, USA - YL17G07_0 | ecosystem: Environmental > Aquatic > Freshwater > Lake > Sediment | place: USA: Wyoming | collected... | reverse complement strand
TGAACAGCGGCGAGCCGCAACATGCACATTGGTAGGTGCCGGTTGCATGATGATCCCAGAATTCACCGGTAAAGGCAGGCTCGGTGCCGCACTGGCGACAGATTTTATACTGCTCGGCAGTGAGTTCCGCTTGCCATTCGTCGTCTGATTTTTTTATCTTGTCGTTCATATTGCCTCGATTTTTATCTCAGATAATCCATTTGGTTTTAATATTCCTATTCCCCTCCCCCTTGCACGGGGGAGGGCCAGGGTGGGGGTAGAAACTTTTTTTATGCCAACCCCCATCCTAACCTTCTGTGAGCCGTTGATTCATCCTTCGCTTCGCTTAGAACCACTCCCTCGTAGTGTTCTGCGCCCTGGGGGCTGGTCCCGTGTAAGGAGGAAGGCGCCGGGTTTTATTAATACTGGATTATAAAACCTCGCCAGCATAATCCGCCAGCCGTGAACGTTCACCCCGCTGTAGTGTGACATGCCCACTGTGCGCCCAGCCCTTGAATCGATCCACGACATAAGTCAGGCCGGAGCTGCCTTCGGATAAATAAGGGGTATCGATCTGCGCGATGTTGCCCATGCACACAACCTTGGTGCCGGGGCCTGCGCGGGTGATCAGGGTTTTCATTTGCTTGGGGGTCAGGTTTTGCGCTTCGTCTATGATCAGGTATTTGTTGAGGAAGGTGCGACCGCGCATGAAGTTGAGCGACTTTACCTTGATGCGGCTGCGTATCAGGTCACGCGTGGCGGCGCGCCCCCAGTCGCCGCTTTCATCGTCCGATTTGTTCAGCACGTCGAGGTTGTCGTCCAGCGCGCCCATCCACGGATTCATTTTTTCTTCTTCTGTACCGGGGAGGAAACCTATGTCCTCGCCGACAGGAACGGTGACGCGGGTGATGATAATTTCGGAGTAAAGTTTGGTTTCCAGTGTCTGCATCAGTCCTGCTGCAAGGGTGAGCAGCGTTTTCCCGGTACCCGCCTGGCCGAGCAGCGTGACAAAATCGATCTCCGGGTTCATCAGCAGGTTGAGCACAAAGCTTTGCTCGCGGTTGCGTGCGGTGATGCCCCAGATCGCATTTTTCTGGTGGCTGTAGTCGGTAAGCGTGCGCAGCATGGCGTTGTCGCCGCTCTGCTCGGTTACTACCGCATGGAAAGGGGTGGCATCACCGTTTTCCAGATAGACAAATTCGTTCACCAGCAGATCGCGGCACAGCGGGCCTTTCAAGTCGTAAAAGGTGTGACCATTGTGGGTGCCTGATTTCATGTCCTTGCCGTGAGACTCCCAGAAATTGTCCGGTAACACCTTTACGCCGGTGTACAAAAGGTCCGAGTCTTCCAGCACCTTGTCGTTGAAGTAATCCTGTGCATCCATGCCCAACGCACGCGCCTTGATGCGCATGTTGATGTCTTTGCTGACGAGGATAATTTCGCGCTTGGCTTGTTGCTTGCGCAAGAACATGACCACTGCGAGGATAGCGTTGTCGGCCTTTCCATTGGCCAATGTATTGGGCAAGTCCTGGTTAATAAACTGTGTTTGCAGAAAGAGTCTCCCGGTAGCAGACTTGTTTCCCAAGGCCTGTAGTGGCACGCCCTCTTCAATGTTGAGAGACGCAGTGCTCACCAGCGAGTCGAGAAAACGGCTGGCCTGGCGCGCATTGCGAGCCACTTCGGTCATGCCTTTTTTGTTGTTGTCCAGTTCCTCCAGTACATACATCGGCAGGTATACATCGTGTTCCTCAAAACGGAACAGGCTGGTCGGATCATGCATCAGCACATTGGTGTCCAGCACAAAGAGTTTAACGGGGGATGTGGTATCGGCCGGTGATTTGTTGATAGGCATGAGCTTCCTTATTTTTTTTTGACCATTTTTAGTTAATAGTTCGGACGAAATCCAGAACCTGCTGTGCGTGGCCGTTGGCCTTGAGGCCACGCCATTCCATGACCAGATCACCTTTGCTATCCAGTACAAAGGTGCTGCGTTCAATACCGCACACTTGCTTGCCATACAAGTTTTTCAGTTTCATTACACGGAAGTGTTCGCATACCTTTTCGTCGCTGTCCGAGAGCAGGGCGAAGGGCAGGCTGTATTTAGCTTTAAAGTTCTCATGCGATTTAATGCTGTCGCGTGAAATGCCCACGACTTCACAACCAGCTTTCCTGAAGTCTGGATAAAGGTCACGAAACTGCTGGCTTTCGGTGGTGCAACCGGGTGTATTGTCTTTGGGATAAAAGAAAATAACCAAAGATTTTCCGCGAGTGGCATGAAGTTGAAAAATTGTTCCGTCTGTTGCGGGAAGGGTGAAATCTGCTACTTCCATTGAAGACATCTAACTTGCTTTCTGAGAGTGATTGACGCCATTGTTTACAAATTTATCCCCCATGGCAAGCGCTTCTGCAGCAAGCCGGTGAAAGTCCTGTTTATCCAGTGTGTTGAGCCGCAGTATGGGGGCATGTTCATAGCAGGGGTAATGGCCGTAGATGGATTTCGTATAAGCAGGGTCGTAATGCAGGGTCAGCAGTTCCGCGACAAATTTGTCCCATTGCTGTTCGGTATGCATCGTCTGCCATTTTGCCAGTTGTTCATTGCTGTACATGCCGCGCAACCTGTCCAGTTGCTGTTGCAGCAGAGCAGGGTTGTCGAGAAAGTGCTGGTACTCCTGCCGTAGCAGGGCCACGCGCAAAGCGGTATCTGTCTCAAGCCGCAGGCAGGGACTGGCCCACATGGCGTGTATCAATGCATCCGGCACCCGAATTGTGCCGATTTTTTTACTTTCCGATTCCACGTAGACAGGCAAGGCAGGATCGAACGTTTTAAGTTTTTCCAGCACCAGGCTGTCAAAGCCCTTTTGCGCCGGTTGAGGTATGTCCGGCATATCGCCCAGAACGGAGCCGCGGTGTTTGGCGATTTCCTCCAAATCCAGCACCTGGGCGCCAGCTTGTTGCAAGGCATTGAGAAGCAAGCTTTTGCCGCTGCCGGTGAGTCCACACAGCACGATGTAATTTAATTTGGAAGGCAGGGAAGCAAGCTGTTCCAGCACATGGTGGCGGTAGCCTTTGTAGCCGCCATCCAGCCTGTCGGCAGCAAAACCGATACTGCGCAAGATATGCGTCATTGCGCCGCTACGCTGCCCACCGCGCCAGCAGTAAATCAGCGGATGCCAGTTTTTTGGCTTGTCCAGCCAATTTTTTTCGATGTGGTTGGCGATGTTGCGCGCGATCAGCGCGGCGCCGATTTTTTTTGCCTCGAAAGAGGATTCCTTGTGAAGTGTGCCGATGCGCACCCTTTCCTCATTACTCAGTACCGGAAAATTGACTGCGCCGGGAATGTGATCTTCGGCAAATTCCAGAGGGGTGCGCACATCGATGATGATGTCAAATTCATGCAGTTGTTCTATGCCAGCCAGCCCTGTAGATCTCACTGAATATCCGATGTTTGATGTAATAACATTTAGGGATTATCCTGCAAACAGCGCTTGCTTGCATTAGTTTTGCTAGAGCAGTTCCAGTCTGATACAGCATAGAGACAGCAAGTTGTTATTTTCATTAAACCGAATTATGTATATACTGAGCGTAATTACAATGATGGAGGCAATTATGCGTACAGCTAAAGTATTCAGGAGTGGTAATTCTCAGGCGGTGCGTATTCCTGCAGAGTATCAGTTTGATACGGACGAGGTAGAAATTTTCCGGCGTGATGATGAATTGGTACTGCGTAAAAAGGCTACTTCGCTGGAGCAGGCATTTCATTTGCTTGTTTCCCTCCCTGCTGATTTTCTCCCTGAGAGAAAAGACGACTTGCCGCAAGAGCGTGAAGGTCTTTAATCATGTTGAAGTATCTGCTCGATACCAATATTTGCATTTATATTAAAAATCACCGCCCGACCGAAGTGCTGGCGCGTTTTTCAAAACTGCCACCGGGTAAAGTAGCCATGTCTGCCATCACATACGGCGAGCTGTGTTTTGGCGCTGAAAAAAGTTCCAGGGCCAGGGAGTCAAGACAGATTCTTGAACAATTGACCTCACTTATTCCAGTGTTGCCGCTTGATGAGCCTGTTTCAATCCACTACGGGAAAATTCGCCAGAGTTTGCAATCAAATGGGCAACTTATTGGAAATAACGATTTGTGGATTTCGGCTCACGCCCTTGCTGCCAAGTTGATACTGGTTACCAATAATGTGACGGAGTTTGAGAGGGTGCCCGGATTGCGTGTGGAAAACTGGGTGGACAAAAGCCGTGGTTGACGCAATGTGTTTTGAGGGATAGCTCAAGTGCAATTGAACGATGAATACTTTATGCGCGCAGCCATTGAGCTTGCCCTTCAGGCCGAGCAGGCTGGTGAAGTGCCCGTAGGTGCAGTAGTGGTAAAGGATGGGGAAATTGTCGGGCGTGGATTTAATTCGCCGATCATGCAGCATGATCCTTCCGCCCATGCCGAGATGATGGCGCTGCGGGATGCGGCACGCAATATGGGAAATTATCGCTTGCCCGGTTGTGAGTTGTTTGTGACGCTGGAGCCCTGCCTGATGTGTGTGGGCGCCATGTTTCATGCGCGTATTGCGCGTGTGATTTATGGCGCCAGTGACCCCAAGACCGGTGCGGCAGGCAGTGTGCTGGATTTATTTAAAGAGCCGCGCCTGAACCATCATGCGACCGTGCTGGGCGGAGTGCTGGCAGAAGAGTGTGGCTCTGTACTCAGTAAATTTTTTGCGGCACGGCGTGCACAGCAACGCATATGAAAATTAACATTACTATTTCAACGCAAACCCTGGAACTGCTCGATGACTCGGGTACTGTTCTAAAGCGTTATTCAGTATCTACCGCATTGAACGGAGCGGGCGAAGAAGCCGACAGCAATTGCACCCCGCGAGGCAAACATATAATTCGCGCAAAAATTGGAGCGGATCAGCCGATGAATACCGTGTTTGTGCGACGCAGGCCGACCGGGGAAGTCTATACGCAACAGCTTGAAGCGGCACACCCCGGAAGAGACTGGATACTCACTCGCATCCTGTGGCTTTCCGGTTGTGAGCCGGGCTATAACAGGCTGGGGACGTGCGATACCATGCGGCGTTACATTTATATTCACGGCACGCCGGATGGCCGAAAAATGGGCGTACCTGTTTCACATGGCTGCATCAATATGCGCAATGCCGACCTGCTGGAATTGTTTGAACTTGTGAGTGCGGGCACAATGGTGCATATTTCTGCATGATGCTTATTACCAATTAAAGGAATTACTTATGTCGCAATCCGGGCCACGTGAAATTGTCACCCCTTTCAGAGCCATACCCCTTGAGATTCCGGAGGGAATGAAGCAAAACGAGTTTTTCAACAGTGCCGAGAACCTTAATGATCTGGTGCACAACAACGGCTTGTTGCAGAATCCTGAAAATCTCCTGCTGTACCGCAAGGCGCTGGGTCACAGCACGGCGTTTGATTGCTCAATTATTTACAACACCTCTCAGGTTGTGCTGAATCCGCTGGGGCGCCCGGTGCGCCGTACGCAGGTGCCGGACAATGTCAGGCATGTGTGGAACCGGATGAACCAGATCATCATCGACTACATGCTGGAGTTGTACCCTGACCCTGAAGAAGCGCTGATCCTTGCGGGCGAGGCCAGCCTGGATGCGACCTGGCCGCTGACATCGCCCGGTGTGCCCAGTATTCGCATGTTGCACAACCACTTTATTATTTTTCCAAAAGAAGATTTGCGCAATGCAAAGGTCGCCGATGCAAAAAACCCCAATCTCACCGATGGCGGGCAGCACAGTCTGTTTCAGGCCTATATGAGCGATGTGTACCGCGAATTTTTCGTCAAGGCGCTGAACCTTAAAATCCTCAAGCCCGCCAGTGAGGAAGATGCGCGTATCGAGCTGACCGGTTACCCTCAGGGCTTGCCCAGTTGGGAGATACAGGGTGGGGCAAAAGCTCTGAAGGATGTGCAATTCTGGAAAGAATATGACGAGGTGCTGAAAGGCTTTATCGATTTTTATCGCACCTTTTTTACCCAGGTTTCAACCCGCAATGCACCGATGCTGCCGGATGTGTATTTCCCCGAGCAGGTTGAGAGTGTGTTGATGTTCAATAATGATTTCCTGAAGACAGCAAAGAAAGTGCGCGATAACTGCATTGTGGACGCCAAATATGCCAATGCAATACGCTGGCAGCCAGCATTTAAACAATTGATCTATCGCAACGATGTGGGGAAATTAATCGTTACAATCAGCCAAAATTCGATTGGAAATGCGATTACGGAGTTACTGGGCGTGGTGGTAAACCGGAAACCGGATGCAGAAGCTTATGGCAAGCTTGAGCCAGCCTTGATCGCGAAGTTGCTTGAAGTGAGAAGGCGCTTGATAGAGGCTGATCTGGGCGAAGGCGTTGCCACGCCCTATTGGGCAAAAGAGTAGTTACCTACTGGGGAGGTGTTCACATGCAGAACCGGAACTTTGAGCAGCTTATTTTGAGGCTGGAAAAATCCGCAAAGGACAACCCTAATAATTACCTGCTGACCGTACTAGGTGTTGCCTTGCTTGGTTTCGCCATTCTCGGTCTGGCCATTGGCCTTGCCCTGCTTTCTGTTGGCTTGCTGATCGGGCTGGTTGCACTGGTGGTTTTTAGCGGGGGTAAAGCGCTGGTGCTTGTCGCAAAGCTGGGTAAACTGGTGATCCTGCTTGCTATCCCCGCCTGGACCATGGTGCGCAGCACTTTTACCTTGCTCTTCAGTCGCTTTCCGAAACCGGTTGGCAGGCAATTGCTGCAGGAAGAGGCACCGCTGCTGTTTGAGCGTTTGAATTCCATGCGCGCAATGATGAAAGGTCCTCATGTGCACAAGGTGCTGCTCAGAGACGAGCTTAATGCAAGCATAGTGCAGCATCCGCGCTTTGGCCTGTTTGGCTGGGAAGAAAATTACCTGATTCTTGGCCTGCCCCTGTTGCAAACGCTGAACGAGGAGGAAACCATCGCGGTCGTAGCGCATGAATATGGACATTTGTCCGGGCACCATAGCCGCTTTGGCGGCTTTATTTACCGCTTCAGGCTGGCCTGGGGGCGCTTGCAGGAGCTTTCAGAGAGCTGGAACGATTGGGGCTCCAAGCTGATCGCACGACTGATCAAGTGGTATGCGCCCTATTTCAATGCATACACCTTCGTACTGGCTCGCCAGAATGAATATATTGCCGATCAGGCATCTGTTGAAATTGCGGGTCGCCAGCATGCGGCCAATGCACTGATGCGTATCGACATCGCTGCCCGTTTTGAGAATCAAAAATTCTGGCCTTCAATTAACCGTCGCGTGGCCAGTGAAGCGGAGCCCTGTTTAAATCGCAGTACCTTGTGGGAGCAGTCGCTCGCTGGCGTGGATGTTGACCTGCGTACCCGCTTGCTGGAAGAAGCGGGCAAACTTGAAACGGATCATCTGGATACGCATCCCGCACTTGCCGACCGTTTGGCGGCAATAGGCGTAGCCATGGATAGCGTGGTCGCCAGCAAGCTTGAGGTACCGCTCAGGAGCGCGGCCAGCGCCTGGCTGGGTGGCAATCTGGAAAGTATCAAACAGGAATTCGATAGGGACTGGCAGGAAAATGTTGCTAAAAACTGGCGCTCACGCCATACCTATTTACAGGAACGCCAGCAGCGTCTGGCGGTACTTGAAGATCAGCAAACATTCACAATAGATGAGCAGTGGGAACGTATCGGGATAATTGATGAGCTCAAACCCGAGGAGGATTTGATGCCCCTGTTGAATTCATTGCTGGAACAAATGCCCGAGCATGCTTCTGCCATGTTCAGGCGCGGCAGTTTGCAGCTTGAGCGGGGCGAGGAAGCTGGTATTGCCGATCTGGAAAAGGTTATGCAACTGGATGCGAGTGCTATCCTGTCTGGGTGCGAAGTGGCCTGGCGTTTTTATAAAACACGGGACGTGGAAAAAACCGAACAATATGCGCAACGCTGGCAGCAACGTTCTGATTATTTGAATATGATTAATACGGAGCTGGGGAGTCTTCCTGCGGATGCAACTCTGGCTCCGGCTGATCTGGACGAAGCTGCCAATGCATCAATACTTAGAATATTGCGGGATAATTGTTATTATATCCGGCGTGCCTACTTGATGCGCCGAATATTAAAAGCGGACAGCAGCATGCACGATTATGTGCTGGCTTTTGAGACGCGACACTTTATCTTTGGTGACAAATCAAAAGCAGTTATTGAACAATTGGTGCAGCAGGAATTCCCGGTGAAAATGTATATCGTACATTTGGGCAGTGCTCCCTATACACGCTTCAGAAAGAGTATCAAGAAAATGAATCTACCCCCGCTGGAGTTCAACTGACAGGAGGCAGCCATGAGTGATCGTGCTACATTGGTACTGGAGCTGATAGGCAATCCGAAAAATGTAAATTCCGTTTTGTCCGAGTTGACAGAGTATGGTTGGTATTGCGAAAAACATCTTGCGCAGGTAACCAAAGTCAACGTTCTGGCGGTTCTGAAGCAGTTTGAAGCCGGTGTGTTGACGGTTGAAGAGGTGACGGCGTGGGCCAATTCGGTAGGCGGGCGCACCGACATCGGTTTTGAGTTTGGTGCCGATGGTGCGGTGGAAGAATCACTCTTCTGGCTCGCGCATCCGAATATCAGCGGCCCGGTATCTGTTGAGCTGTGTCGAAAGATTGTCGCCTTGTATGAGCGGCGCAGCGCCAAACGGAAATCTGCCTAATTTTTTTGTTGATCGAGCAGTGCCAGCGATTCGGCTGCAATTTCTCTTACTTCCATGTTGTTATCTTGCAGGCAGGCTGCCACAAAAGGCCTTGCAGCGGCACTGCCACTGAGACCCAGCAGGTTGCAGGCATCGGCGCGAACCCTGTGGTCGGCATGGCGGGTCAGTTCGGAAAGTTGCGGTAACAAATTCTGCAGGGGAGGTTTGTTGCTGTAGGCTTCCAGCAGTGCATCCACCCCCACGCGCACTTCTATGCTTTTTTCCGGATTGGCGACAATTGCCAGCAGGGGTTTGAGTCGCTGCGTGTCTTCTGCAATAAACAAACCGGCCTGCTTAAAGCCACCCTCGTTCAGCAAATGTTCCACATAATGGGCGACCCCTTCATCGCCGTTACTCCATTCAACCCACTGGCGTAACTCTGCGGGTGTCTGAGCGCCGGTCAGGGTAAAGGGGCCAAGGCGCAACCAGGGTGCGGCACGCACGCCGTATTGTTCGGCAAGCTCCGGATGTGAGGCAGCGTTGACAACGGTAAGTTTCCCTATGGTCGCCTGCTTGACCATGTCGCTCAAACCCTGAAGTACAGCGGGGCAGTGCGGGCAGCCGGGTGTGATAAAAAGCAATGCGTCGGGCGGATTGGCAGACATGGTGGATAATATTAAGCTTGAGGTTTGATAAAAAACGAAAGTCCGGTTTGTTCGAATTTATTGTTATGGTAATGGAATCCTGATGGAGCACGGTGAAAAATTTAATACTTACACGCATCTTGCCGGGACAGTGCTTGCCCTGGTTGGCGGAGTGGCGTTGATAGTAATGGGTGCGCTGAGCGGTGATGTCTGGAAAATAGTCAGCTTTTCAATTTACGCCTTTACCTTGTTGTTGCTGTACAGCTTCTCCACCTTGTTCCATAACGCGGCACACGGGAAGATCAAGGTGATTTTACAGAAGCTCGACCACAACGCCATCTATCTGTTAATTGCCGGTAGTTATACACCTTTTACGCTGGTCAGCTTGCGCGGGCCGTGGGGATGGTCGTTATTTGGTGTAGTTTGGGGGTTGGCCTTGCTGGGTATTTCTCAGGAACTCTGGTTAAAGAAAAAGACCCGCGTAATTTCCCTGGTAATTTATGTTCTGATGGGATGGGTTGCACTTGTGGCCGTGGTGCCTCTGCTGGCAGCGCTTTCCTGGCAGGGATTTGCCTGGCTGGCAGCAGGCGGTGTTGCTTATACAGTTGGTATCATATTTTTTATCTATGACGACAGATTCGCCCACTGGCACGGCATCTGGCACCTGTTCGTGCTTGCGGGGAGTGCCTTGCACTTCTTTGCCATTGTCCTGTATGTGGCCTGAGTGATGCCATTCCACTAAGCTGTTTTAATCGGGTGTTTTCTTCTTTCCCGGGGCTGGTTTTCCAGGTTTGTGCATCTTGATGACATTGCTTTTCTTCGGCTCGTCGGTATAGAAAGGTTTTTCATTTCTGTCCGGCGTTGATAGTTCAGCCAGTTCCGCCTCACGTTCGGATATCAAACCGAACAGATCCCGGATGTCCAGGATAGTGCTCTCCTTAAGGGGGTGTGGCATGCCGGGCGCGGGTGTGGCGTCCTTGACGATGTTTGCCAATACTTTGCGGAGTACACGCAGAATACGTTGTTCTTTGGATAAATTCTTGTCGTTCAAGGTGTGGCTCCGGTTTCTGAAAGGCTGTAAAGGTCGCGATTGTCCTGTTTGCATGTTCAGAGTGTCAAGTAAACAGGGGCTATTAGGTATGCAGGCTGCATGGTTAAGGACTTTTTTCGCTCAGGTTCGTCCGTCAACGTTCAATTTGAGTTAAGCGTCTGCTTGGGGTACAATGCGCGCCCTGTTTGTTCGGTATGGTACTGAATATCAGGAAATTCGCACATCCGTTCATGTTGGGGTGCTCGCAAAGGGTAGTGAATTGCGGGTCAGGCTGACGGGTGGAAGAACTTAACCCTTAACAATTGGAGTTGCTATGTCAGGTACTACTATGCGTGAAATGCTGGAAGCGGGCGTCCATTTCGGACACCAGACCCGTTTCTGGAATCCCAAGATGGCCCCGTTTATTTTCGGCCATCGCAACAAGATACACATTATCAATCTGGAAAAAACCGTTCCCCTGTATAACGATGCGCTGAAGTTTGTGCGCAAGCTGGCAGCGGGCAAGGGTAACAACATTCTGTTTGTCGCAACCAAGCGCCAGGCGCGCGAGATCATCAAGGAAGAAGCAATCCGTGCGGGCTGCCCTTATGTTGATTATCGCTGGCTGGGCGGCCTGCTGACCAACTTCAAGACCGTGCAGACTTCCATCAAACGTCTGAAAGACCTTGAAGCCATGGAAGCCGATGGCAGCTTTGACAAGTTTTCCAAAAAAGAAGGCCTGATGATGCGCCGCGAGCTGGAGAAGCTTGAGCGCAGCCTGGGCGGTATCAAGGATATGGTTGGTTTGCCATCCGCAATTTTTGTGATCGATGTGGGTTATCAAAAGGGTACGGTTACCGAAGCGCAGAAACTGGGTATCCCCCTGATCGGCATTGTGGACACCAACCATTCGCCTATAGGCATTGACTATGTGGTTCCGGGTAACGATGACTCCACACAGGCGATACGTTTGTATGCTCGTGGCATGGCAGATGCCGTGCTGGAAGGTCGTGCCCAGGCGCTGGCAGATTTGGCAGCACAAGTCGAAGAGCGGGCAGCGTAAGCAGCCTCTCGACGGCATGAAGGGGCGCAAGCCCCTTTTTTTTAGATTTCAGAATTTGAGGAGTTAGCAATGGCAGAAATTACAGCAGGGATGGTTATGGAATTGCGCGGGGCGACAGGTCTCGGCATGATGGATTGCAAAAAGGCGCTGGTGGAAACCAATGGCGACTTCAAGGCAGCGGAAGAGTTGTTGCGTATCAAGAGCGGCGCCAAAGCCAGCAAGGCTTCCTCGCGCGTGGCGGCAGAAGGTGTAATCAGCTCGTATGTAACGCCGGATGGCAAGACGGGTGCGGTTGTCGAAGTAAACTGCGAAACGGACTTTGTGGCAAAAAACGATGACTTCGTAAAGTTTGCCAACAGCGTTGCGCAAACTGTCGCAAAGAATAATCCAGCCGATGTGGCAGCACTTGCAGACAGCGCGATCAGCGGCGGCAGTGGTACGGTTGAAGAAGCACGTAAAGCACTGGTGATGAAACTGGGCGAGAATATGACCGTGCGCCGTATTGCACGCTTTACAACTTCCGGCAAGCTGGCTACTTATCTGCATGGCAGCAAGATTGGTGTGCTGCTGGACTATACCGGTGATGATATGCTGGGCAAAGATCTGGCCATGCATATTGCTGCAAGCAAGCCGAAGTCAGTCGATGCAACTGGCGTGAGCGCTGAAGAAATTGCAACTGAACGCCGCATCGCGGTTGAAAAAGCGAAAGAAGCGGGCAAGCCTGCAGCCATGCTGGATAAAATCGCCGAGGGTTCGGTACAGAAGTTCCTGAAAGATGTCACGCTGTTAGGACAGGTGTTTGTCAAGGCTGCGGACGGCAAGCAGACAATTGAACAGCTCCTCAAGAGCCAGAATGCAACGGTTAAAAATTTCCAGATGTTTATCGTGGGTGAAGGTATTGAAAAGGTTGTGGTGGATTACGCCGCAGAAGTTGCCGCTATCTCGAAAGGTTAAATTATGGGTACTGCCCCAGCATACAAACGTGTCCTTCTAAAGCTCTCCGGCGAGGCGCTGATGGGCAATGACAGTTACGGTATCAACCGGACTGTGATTGAGAAAATAGTGGCTGAGGTGGGGGAGGTTGCGGCCATGGGCGTGCAGGTGGCGGTGGTTATCGGCGGGGGCAATATATTCCGCGGCGTGGCCCCGGCTGCGGCGGGCATGGATCGTGTTACTGCGGATTACATGGGTATGCTCGCCACGGTGATGAATGCGATGGCCTTGCAGGATGCAATGAAGCATCAGGGTATTGATAGTCGCGTGCAATCGGCCTTGAATCTGGAGCAGGTCGCTGAGCCTTATATACGCGGCAAGGCCTTGCGCTATCTGGAAGAGGGCAAAGTTGTCATTTTCGGGGCGGGTACCGGTAACCCGTTCTTTACCACGGATACCGCTGCGGCTTTGCGTGGCGTGGAGATGAATGCTGAGGTGGTGATCAAGGCGACCAAGGTGGATGGTATTTATACTGCCGACCCCAAGAAAGACAAGACTGCAACACGTTATAAGACGATCACTTTCGATGAGGCGATTGCAAAAAATCTGCAGGTAATGGATGCAACCGCATTGACGCTGTGCCGTGACCAGAAAATGTCGATTATCGTGTTCAATATTTTCAAGGACGGCGCGCTTAAGCGCGTTATCCTTGGCCAGGAAGAGGGCACGCTGGTAAAAAGTAGTTAATTCAGGGGTTCTTCAAGAAAATTGGCGGGAGATTCGGGATGATTGCTGACATTAAAAAAACCGTAGAACAAAAGATGAGCAAGTCGCTGGAAACGCTGAAAACGGATTTCGGCAAGGTCAGGACTGGTCGAGCGCATACTGGAATTCTGGATCATGTGATGGTGCCTTATTACGGCAGTCCCACGCTAATTACACAGGTTGCCAATGTAACGCTGGTGGATGCCCGCACCATTAGCGTGCAACCCTGGGAGAAAAATATGGTTGGTCCGGTCGAAAAAGCGATACGCGATGCCGATCTTGGATTGAACCCATCTACCAATGGTGATGTGATCCGTGTTCCCATGCCGATGCTGACCGAAGAAAGACGCAAGGATTTGATCAAGGTCGTGCGTGGCGAAGCCGAAAATGCAAAGATTGCCGTACGCAACATTCGCCGCGATGCCAATGAGCAACTGAAAAAGTTGCTTAAGGAAAAAGAAATTGGCGAAGACGAGGAGCGTCGCGCTCAGGATGATGTACAAAAATCGACAGACCGCTTCGTCATCGAAATAGATAAAGCCTTGCACGCCAAAGAGGCAGACTTGATGGCGGTTTAAGTACTGCGCTGAGTGGACAGGTAGCAGAAATGTCCACAACATGATCCAAGTGGGGGTATTGAATTCAGTGTCACTCTTTCAAAGTTCTACTCGCACGATACCCGTTGCGCCTGCCGTCCCCAGGCACATTGCCATTATCATGGATGGCAATGGGCGCTGGGCCAAGCAGCGCTTTTTGCCCCGCGTTGCTGGACATCAGCGCGGTGTTGAATGCCTGCGTGAAACGGTCAAGGCCTGTGGCGCACTGGGAGTGGAGTACCTGACCGTTTTTGCCTTCAGTAGCGAAAACTGGCGACGACCGGCAGATGAAGTATCTTTCCTGATGCAATTATTTCTTAAAATGTTGCAGCGCGAAGTTAAAAAATTGCATGACAATAATATTCGGCTGAAGGTCATAGGCGATCTTAGTCGGTTTGATGATGAACTCAATCGGCACATTGTGGAAGCCGAGCAACTGACTGCAGGTAACAGCGGGCTTACCCTGACCGTTGCAGCTAATTACGGCGGGCGCTGGGATATTATGCATGCGACCCAGGCCATGTTGAAAGCACGCCCTGAATTGATAGCGAATTTCACCGAGGCCGATCTGGAGCCTTTTCTTTCCATGTACTACGCACCCGAGCCTGACCTGTTTATCCGCACCGGGGGAGAGCAGCGCATTTCCAATTTTCTGCTGTGGCAACTGGCCTATACCGAGTTGTATTTCACCGATACCTTGTGGCCCGCGTTTGACCGTGCCGCCCTGGAAGCTGCAATTCAGTCGTACCAGAAACGCGAGCGCCGCTTTGGACGTACCAGCGACCAGTTGCAAGGTGATGCCCTGCCGTCAGCCAAGCAGGGTAATGCAGTCACGAGTGGAGATAAAACATAATGCTCAAGCAAAGAGTGATTACCGCGTTCATCCTTTTATTTTTGCTGCTCGCAATTCTGTTTAAATTACCTGAAACCGGCTGGATTATTGCAGTTGGTATGCTGGTCATGCAGGGTTGCTGGGAATGGCAAAAATTGTCCAAAATGCGTGGAATTGCCTCAGGCGTATATTGTCTATTGACGCTGCTATTGTTTTTGTTGCTGCAACAGAAAATGGTGCCACAGGTATTTGTTTACACGGCAGCGGCTGTATTCTGGATCGTCTGGGTACCCGGCTGGCTCTTTGCTGGCTGGAAGACAAGCAATCCCTGGTTGATGGCTGTAGTGGGCTGGCTGGTATTGCTGCCTACCGGGTTGGCGATGCTGGATTTGCGCGCTGCCAGCCCGCAACCCTGGTGGCTACTGGGCGTAATGGCGCTGGTGTGGATGGCTGACATCTCTGCCTACTTTGCCGGACGTAAATTTGGCAAGACTAAACTTGCACCCAGCATCAGCCCCGGAAAAACCTGGGAAGGTGTTGCAGGAGCAATGTTGGGCGTCATGCTCTATGTGGCAGTGGTTCTCGCCATTAGCGGCTTAAAGATGCATTACACCTGGTTTGTCTATGCTGCTGTTGGCGTTGCCTTGTCGGTTATTGGAGATTTGTTTGAGTCCGCTATCAAGCGGCAGGCGGGCGTAAAGGATAGTGGTGCCTTGCTGCCCGGTCACGGAGGTTTGCTTGATCGCATTGACGCGCTCACCTCTACACTGCCTCTGGCCGCACTGACCTTGATCCTGATGAAAGTTGCATGATGCAGGCTAAAGGCGGTGTAAGCAATTTGACCATACTGGGCTCAACCGGCAGTATTGGTACCAGTACACTGGATGTGGTGGCGCGCCATCCGCAAAAATACAAGGTTCGGGCATTGACCGCCTACCGCCAGGATGAATTGTTGTTTGAGCAGTGTTTGCGTTTCAAGCCGGGCTATGCCGTTATGCTGGACGAGGCTGCCGCTGCGAGGTTGTCCTCGCGCATCAAAGCGGCAGGGCTTGATGTTGAAGTGCTGTGCGGTGAGCAATATCTGGAACAGGTTGCTGCACTGCCTGAGGTGGATGCGGTGATGGCTGCCATCGTGGGGGCGGCAGGATTGCGCCCCAGCCTTGCCGCAGCGCGTGCGGGAAAAAAAATTCTGCTGGCGAACAAGGAAGCGCTGGTGATGGCAGGGCGCATTTTTATGGATGCCGTGCGCAAAAATGGCGCCACCCTGCTGCCTATCGACAGTGAACACAATGCAATTTTCCAGGCACTGCCGCGTGATTATGCGGGCAATATGGCGGCGAGCGGGGTCAGTAAAATTCTACTCACCGCTTCGGGAGGCCCCTTCCGTGATATGCCTGTTTCTGCTTTGCAACAGGTAACGCCTGAGCAGGCATGCGCCCACCCAAACTGGGTGATGGGCCGCAAGATTTCGGTGGATTCGGCAAGCATGATGAACAAGGGTCTTGAGGTAATCGAGGCGCATTGGCTATTCAATGCAGCAGCCGACGATATTCAGGTAGTGGTACATCCGCAAAGTGTGATCCATTCGATGGTGCAGTATGTGGATGGCTCGGTGCTGGCGCAAATGGGTAATCCCGATATGCGTACACCGATTGCCTATGGCCTTGCCTATCCCGAGCGTATAGCTGCGGGTGTTGAACCTCTGGATTTATTCAAGGTGGGCCAGCTTGACTTTGTGGCACCGGATTTTGAGCGCTTCCCCTGTCTTGCACTGGCCTATCAGGCGTTGCGAACGGGCGGCACTGCGCCAGCCGTATTGAATGCCGCCAATGAGGTCGCAGTGGAGGCCTTCCTGAACAGAAAAATATCATTTCTGGATATACCGCGTTTGATTGCTGATGTATTGAACGCTCATTCTGGCGAAGCTGTGAATACGCTTGAAGATGTTTTGATGGCCGATAAACATGCTCGTGTAGCAGCACAGAAATGGATGCTGCAATGATATCCGTCCTG
>Ga0315281_10006535_pt1 | contig 16559 bp, 14 predicted proteins | sample YL17G07_0_MG_FD_204540 | JGI IMG/M metagenome (GOLD analysis project Ga0315281, IMG submission 204540) | Sediment microbial communities from Yellowstone Lake, YNP, Wyoming, USA - YL17G07_0 | ecosystem: Environmental > Aquatic > Freshwater > Lake > Sediment | place: USA: Wyoming | collected... | reverse complement strand
TCGGGATGGCCATCGTCGTTGGCACGTGGGTCACCCTGTACCTCGTCGATGCCTTCAGCATGCCCCTCGCCGCCGCCGGCCTGGTCGGCTCGCTGACCCTGGTCACCGGCATCGCCTCCCGCACCGCGGGGGGCGTCATCCTCGAGGGTGGCCTTCGACCCGTCCGGCTGATCCGCGCCGGGCTGGCGCTGGCGGCCCTTGGACTCTCGACCATCGCCCTCGCCCCGGCGCTGCCGGTGGCCATCGTCGGGCTGGTCGCCACGGGCGTCGGCATCGGGCTGCCCTACGCCGCCGTCTTCAACGGGGCCGCGGCCAGCGTGCCGACGAGCCCGGCGTCGGCGCAGGCACTGGTCGGTGTCGGAGGAGTGCTCTCGGCGATCTTCGGACCGCCGCTGGTCGGTACCCTGCTGGATGCGACGGGCGACTTCGCCGCCGGCTTCCTCGCCCTGGCCGCGCTCGTCGCGGTGGTGCTGGCCGTGACGTTGCTGATCCGCCCGTTCGAGATGGACGCGGCGGCCGCGGAAGCCTGAGCGTCGGTTCAAGCGTCACCGGCCTCGCGGCGTCAGCGCGTGCGCACACGGAGCAGCCAGGCCAGCACGACGCCGAACGTGGCCGCACCGAGCGCCGCGGCGAACTGCTTGTTGGCCAGAAGGAACGCGGCCACGACGATGACCGCCGCACCGATGACCAGCGCGGTCACCACCAGCGACCACGGCCGCCGCGTCGATGCGTAGCGCCGGCCCAGTCGGGTGAGCGGCCCCGGCTCCTTCGGCGGCCGCTGTGCCATGCGCGCCATGTCAGCGGCGAGCCGCCGGTGAGCGGGGGATGAGCGCGCGTGAAGTCGGCCTCATCACCATGAAGAGATGCCGCCTCGCGAGCGCGCCGTCGACCGGGCCACGCTCCGCGCTCGGACGATGACCGCGGAGCTGGGTCGCGAGCTGCGCGACGCGCGGCGTGGCGCTGGGCTGACGCAGGCGCAAGTCGGCCGCGCGGCGGGCTGCTCAGGGTCACGGATCAGCCTCGTCGAGCGCGGCCTGATGCCCGGCGTCTCGCTCCGCCATGTGGCACGGCTGCTGGGTGTCGTCGGGATGGAACTCACCGCGCGAGCCTACCCTGCCGGGAGCCCGCTGCGGGACGCAGGGCACGTTGCGCTGCTCGGCCGTCTGCGGGCCCGACTCGCGCCGTCGCTGACCTGGCGGACCGAAGTGCCGCTCCCGATAGCCGGGGACCTGCGCGCCTGGGACGCCGCGATCACCGGACCACGGTTCCGTATCGGCGTCGAGGCCGAGATGCGCACGCGTGATCTCCAGGCCCTCGATCGCCGGCTCGCCCTGAAGCGGCGCGACGGCGGCGTGGACCACGTGCTGCTCCTGCTGGCGAACTCGCGATACAACCGGGCGCTACTGCGTGAGTTCGGGGCAGCTTTGCGGGTCAACTACCCGCTGCCCGGCCTGGAGATGCTCGCAGCGCTTGCCGCAGGTCGGGATCCGGCTGGCAGCGGGGTCGTCCTGCTCTGACTTCCGGAGCCGCATGTTCGCGTGGCGCACGTAACGTGCACACCGGAGCTGGCGTCAACGCGTTCCTTACGGCTCACGCAAGAAACGTGCATCAAATGCAGGTTCTGTGCTTCTGACGCAACCAAGTTGCCTGGTCGGTGGCAGTCATGCACGTTACGTGCGTGTGGCGCAAATCTCGGCGGATCCGGCCGCCGGGTGGCTGTTCGACGACACGGGGCGGTAAGACTCGGACACTCTCCTGCTCCGACTGCCGCGCTGGACTTGCGTCTGGCGCGCGTAACGTGCAAGGACGGGGCCATAGCAACAGGTTCCTTGCGGGTCACGCAAGAAACCTGCATCAGGTGCGAGTTGTGTGCGCCTGACGCACGAAACCTGCGACATGCGTGGCACGCAGGCACGTTACGTGCGTGTGGCGCAAATCTGGGCGGATCCGGCCGCCGATCAGGCCCGGGCTCCCAGCCCCCGGCGGCGAGCGGGCGATCCGCGATCTACTCCAGGTAGTCCTTGAGCTTGCGGCTGCGCGAGGGGTGGCGCAGCTTGCGCAGCGCCTTGGCCTCGATCTGGCGGATGCGCTCGCGGGTGACGTTGAACTCCTTGCCCACTTCCTCGAGGGTGCGGGCGCGGCCGTCTTCGAGCCCGAAGCGCAGCTGCAGCACGCGCCGCTCACGGCCGGACAGGGAGTCCAGCACCGCCTCGACCTGCTCCTTGAGCAGCTGGTGCGAGGCCGCCTCGGCGGGCGCCAGAGCGGCGCGGTCCTCGATGAAGTCGCCCAGGTGGGAGTCCTCCTCCTCGCCGATAGGCGTCTCCAGGGATACCGGCTCCTGCGAAACCTTGATGATCTCGCGCACCTTCTCGGGCGTGACCACCACCTCCTGACCCTTGGACATGGCCTCGGCGATCTCCTCGACCGTGGGCTCACGGCCCAGCTCCTGGAGCAGCCCGCGCGAGACCCGGATGAGGCGGTTGATGGTCTCGACCATGTGCACGGGGATGCGGATGGTGCGCGCCTGGTCGGCGATGGCGCGGGTGATGGCCTGGCGGATCCACCACGTGGCATAGGTGGAGAACTTGTAGCCCTTCTCGTAGTCGAACTTCTCGACCGCGCGAATGAGCCCGATGTTGCCTTCCTGGATGAGGTCCAGGAACGACATCCCCCGGCCGATGTACTTCTTGGCGATCGAGACCACCAGGCGCAGGTTGGCCGAGGTCAGCTGCTCGCGCCCCTCGCGGCCGATGCGCACCAACTCCCCGCGCCGGTCGCGCGGCTTGAGGGTGTGATCGGGGTCTGGGTCCCAGCCCATCTCGAGGAGCAGGTCGGCGTCCCGGCCGGATCCGATCCAGCGCGTCAGCGCGTCCCAGGCCACGCCCTGCGTCCAGTCGTAGATGGCACGCAGGCCGACGTTGTCGCGCGACTCGAGGTCCCCGTTGTGCACGGCGTTGAAGGCGAAGTCAGCCAGGTCCAGGAGCACGTTCGCGGCGGGCGCCTGGTGGTACTCGGTGACGTGGTGCTTGGCCAGCCGCAAGAGCTCCTTGGTCGGGCCGGCAGCGTCCTTCTGCGCCCGCGTCAGGTGGAAATCTGATGTCAGGGGCAACAGCCCTTCGGCCTCGTACGCGGCCAGAGCGTCACGGACGACGCGATCCACCTGGAGCCCGAAGCGCAGACGATGGTGCGCATGCTTCGTGCGTGTCTTTCGCTCGGTGTCGTTGCGCGTCCACTCCCACAAGGCGAGCACGCCCTTCGCCGGCTCCGCCCCGATCTGCTCGCCCAGCTCGATGGACTTGGCGAGCACGACCTCCTCCTCGGCCGTGAGCAACGGCACCTTGCCGATCTCCTTGAGGTACATGCGCACGGGATCGTCGATGCCGATCATGTCGGCGGCGATGGCGTCGAGCTCCTCGCGGGTCGGCTCGTCCGCGTCCGCCGATGAGAGCTTCGCGGGCGGCTCCTCCCAGGGCTGCGAGCCGGCCTCGTCCACGGAGACGGCGACGCCCAGCTCGGCTACCACGCCCATGCCCGGAGTCCCCAGCGCGTCCTCTTCCTCGGTGTCCTTGGGGCTGACCAAGTCGTCGTCCATGCGCCTCTTGCCGCGCTCCAGCACGGCAGCGACGAGGCGGGTGTCGGCGGCATCGTGGACCATCGTGGGGTTCCTCCTAGGGAGTGGTGCCGGCGGCCGCAGCACGGCGCCCGGCCGATCGGGACAGCAGGGATCCAGCATCGAGGCGCCGATCCAGTTCGGCGCGCTCGCGTTGCAGGGTCAGGATCTCGGCGCGGATGCGCTCGACGGCCGGCGCATCCGGGGCGGTCTCGGCCTCGGCCATCTCGGCGCGCTTGAAATCGAACAGCTCGCTGAGCCGGCGTCGATCCAGGGAAAGCAGGCACTGCTCGACCGCCTGTTCGAGAGCCTCCTCGGTCTCGGGCTCCGGGTCGTCGCGCGCGTACAGGGTCCGCGCCAGGGCGGCCAGCGTCTCGTCCAGGGCGGCCAGATAGCGGTCGCGCCGGAACTCGCCCCCCGCGTCGCCGTCCCGGTCGGCAAGCATGGCCCGCCACAGTTCGCGCGCGGGTGTCGTGACGAGGCCGTCGGTGGGCAGGCGATCACGCAGTCGAAGCTGCCAGGAGGGATGGACCAGCAGCAGACGGAGGAGGGCCGATTCGACGGGCTCCAGCGTGCGCGCCACCGCCTGCGGGTCGAGGGCGCCGGGGCTCGAGAGCACGGCATCGAGGTTGATCCGGCCGCCGGCGTGGGCGCCCTCGAAGCCGGCGCCGCCGGCGCTTCGGCCGCGGCCGGCGCCGACGCCGGAGGGCTGACGCAGCTTCTCGAGCAGCACTCGCTCCTCCACGCCCGAACGGCGGGCCAGGAGCTGGAGGTAGCCGTCGCGGCGGACCGGGTCGGAGACCGCGCGCAGCGTGGGCATCACCGCCGCCACCAGGCGTTCGCGGCCCTGGATGGTCTTGGGGTCGTAGCGGGCGGTGAAGGTGTCGATGAGGTACTCCATGATCGGCTGGGGGGCGGCAGCGGCCGCACGCCACGTGTCGGGATCGGCGCGGATGACCTGGTCGGGGTCCTGACCCTCGGGCAGACGCACCACTGAGACGTCCGTGAGCCGGCCTTTGTGCGCCGAACGCTCGATCTCACCGATGAGCGCGGTCAGTTCGGTGGCCCCGAAGGTGCCCGCCCCCTGCCCTGCCGGGTCGACGTCGTAGGCCAGCGCGATGGCCGGCGCATAGCGCGTGGCCAGCTCGACCTGGCCGGCCGTCAGTGCGGTGCCCAGGCCCCCGACGACGTTGTCGAAGCCGTGCTGGTGCGCCATCAAGGCGTCCGTGTAGCCCTCGACGATGACTGCCTGTTGCGCCTTGCGCATGGGCCCCTTGGCACGGTCGATGAGGTAGAGCGTGCGGCTCTTGTCGAACAGCAAGGTGGCCGGGGAGTTGAGGTATTTCGGCCCGCGATCGCGCGCTGCGGCGTCCGCGCCGGCCGCTTGGCGGGCGTCGGCGCCCGCGCCAGCTTCAGCGTTGTCGGCGCCCCCCTCCCCCGTGATGGCAGTCGGGCCATCAAGGATGCGGCCGCCGAGCCCGCTGGCGCCGCCGGAGGCATCGCGGATGGGGAACATGACCCGGCCTCGGAAACGGTCATACACGCCGTCGCGACGGCCCTTGATGACGAGGCCGGCGCCCTCCATCTCGGCGTCGGTGGCGTTGCGCTTCGTCCTCAGCGCCTTGGTCAGGGCGTCCCACGAGTCCGGCGCATAGCCGAGTTGGTAGGCCTCGACGGTGGCGTCCGTGAAACCGCGCTCATGGAGGTAGGCCAACGCGCGCTCGCCCACCCGGTGGTTCGTGAGCGCGGCGTGGTAGAAAGCGATGGCGCCCTCGAGCACCTCGCGCAGGCGCTTGCGCTGGGCATCCTCGCGGGACGTCCGTTCGTCCAGTTCGACACCCGCGCGCCCGGCCAGGCGGCGCAGCGCCTCGGGGAAGTCGACGCCCTCGCGCTGCATGACGAAGCTGAAGACGTCGCCACCGAGGCCGCAGCCGAAGCACTTCCACGTTTCGCGCCCGGGCGTGACCACGAAGCTGGGCGTCTTCTCACCGTGGAAGGGGCACAGTCCCTTGTACGAGGCGCCGGCCTTCTTGAGCGGCACCTGCTCGCCGATGAAGTCGACGATGTTGATCTTTTCCTTGATCGTTGCGGCGACGCCGGCGGACAACGCGACTCCCGGTGAGCGATGCCGATCAGCGCATCAGGCCCTGCCGCCCGGCGCCGAACGCAGAAAGTGCCGTGTCAAGTCTTGACACGGCGTTCCGGCCTGAAGTGTACCACCTGACCAGCCGGAGCGATACCCCCGGGGGGTATCCACATCGCAGACAGTCGACGCGGCTGATCGAGCGTGCCGGCTGCGAGGGCGCGCCCCGCTCAGTCAGGACGAGGATGGTCACGCGGCGTCCGCTGCGTCGATGACGACCTCGAGCCTCGACCAGGCGGCTCGCAGTGCCTCCTCCACGGCGGCCGGCGTGCCCGCCCGGGCGAAGAGGAAGCCGAGATATCGATCGCCCTCGGGCAGGGGCACGAGGGTCTCGCCGCGCGGGACGGTGATGGAGAGGCCCTCGATGCCGGGCACGGCCTCTGCCGCCGTCTGGCCACGCACCTCTCGCAGCCGCCCTGCCTGCCGGATGGGCAGCATCAGCACGCCTGACGCGCGACCGCTGCGGCGATGCGGAGGCAGCTCAAGGCCAGCCGCGTGGCGGAGGATCAGCTCCTCGAGGCTGACGCCGGCGCCAAAGCGGAGCGCCCGCGCGCACAGACCGCCGATGGAGCGGGCGGCGACCTCGAGCACCCACGCGCCCGCAGCGTTGAGGCGAACCTCGGCGTGGACGGGACCCTCGCGCAGGCCCAGCGCCGCGGTCGCGCGGGCCACGACCGCCTCGACGGCACCGCGCGATGCAGGCGGCAGCCGCGAGGGAGTCACGTACAGGGTCTCCTCGAAATAGGGCCCCTCGAGTGGGTCTGGCTTGTCGAAGACGGCCAGGATCTCCAGGTCGCCGGCGCGCAGCAGGCCCTCCACGGCGACTTCGACGCCGGGGATGAAATCCTCGATGAGGATGCTCGGCGCGTGCGAGGCCGCGTCGGGCGCCGCGGCCAGCGCGAGATCGGCCGGGGCCGGTGGCGGTGATCCGTCGACATCGCAACCGAGGATCGCCGCCACCCGCCGGAACGCGGCCACCAACTCGGCCGTGTCGTCGGCACGGATGACGCCCTGGCTGCCGGACCGTCCGATCGGCTTCACCACGCACGGATATCGCGTCGCGACGGCGATGGCAGCCAGTTCCGCGGGGCCGGCGGCGGCCGGATGCGTGGCATATCGCGGGCTGGGCAGGCCAGCGCCCGCAAACGCTGCACGGGCCGCCGCCTTGTCGCGACTGAGCGCCACCGCCGCCACGGGGTTGTGGGGCAGCCCCAGTCGCTCGGCCGCCGCCGCGGCGACAAGGATCGAACCGTCGTCCACCCCGACGACCGCGTCGAACGGGCGCTCGCGGCCATAGGCCGCGATGACCGCCGCGCCTCGCTGCGGGTCGTCGAGCGGGACGCGGATGGTCCCGCCGCCGGTGAGCGACTCGAGCGCGTTACGCCGCTCTGCGCCGACCACGACTTCGACGCCGAGCCGGTCGGCGGCGGCCAGGAAGTCGGCCGTCCGATAGGTCCGCGTCGGGAGCAGCAGAAGGATCCGCGTCATGGCCCGATTCTGCCCCATGGCCGGAGGGAACCTCGTGGCCGTACGATAGGCGCGTGGACGCGCCCCTTCTGACCATCACGCCCGCGGCACAGGCCAAAGTGGCGGCCGCCGCCAGGAGTTCGGGCCACCCCGACGCGCGGCTGCGCGTGGCCATCGCCGGGCGACGCGGCGGCGGCTTCTCCTACGACTTCACGCTCGTACCGTCGGATCGAGTCGACCCCGACGACCTGCTGGTCGAGACGCCGGAGGGAGGCGTCTACGTCGCGGCCGCCGACGCCGACCAGCTGCGCGGCGCGACCATCGATCTGGACGCTACGGTCACCGGCGGGGCGATCATGGTGGACAACCCCAATGCCGGGTGGAGCGATCCACTGGCCCTGCGGGTCCAGGACGTCCTGGACCGCGAGGTCAATCCCGGCATCGCCGCCCATGGCGGCTACATCGATCTGCTCGAGGTGCGCGACGGCACGGCCTACATCTCGATGGGCGGTGGCTGCGTCGGCTGTGCCCAGGTGGACGTGACCCTGCGCCAGGGCGTGGAGGTCGCCATCAAGCGGGCGGTGCCCGAGATCGTAGCCATCGCCGACACCACCGACCACGCCTCGGGCACGAACCCCTACTACCAGACCGCCAAGAAGTAGAGGCGGGCGCGGCCGACCTCTGAGCGACGTCAGAGACCGAGACAGAAGCGCAGCGCGGCGTCCACGCCCGCGAGGGCCTCCGGGCTGAGACGACCGACGCGGCGACCGATCGTCGCCGCCGGGCGGGTGAAGACCTGGTCACACTTGACCCAGCCATCGCGGTCGAGCCCGGTCTCCTTGCTGGTGGCACGCGCCAGATACGGCGGCACGTAAGCTGGATCGTGCAGGACGCGACTCGTCATCGGACAGACGAGGAGCGTCGCCGACGCACGCATCCGGTCGGCCTGGACGATCACGGCCGGGTGCGGTCCGGCAAGGACGGCCCCACCGATGGTCCCGAAGTCGACCAGCACGATGTCGCCCCGGCGGACCTGCCGCTCCGCCGGCTCACGCCCGATACCTACCATTCCAGCTCGGCTATGAGCGCCCCGTGGACCCTGGCGCCCGCCTCCGCCCACGCCACGTTCTCCTCCGCATCGAGCTGCAGGGCGCGATCCATACGCAGCTGTTCGGCCTCATCCACGAGGCGTCGGAGCGCTGCGGCGATGACCCCGCTGAGGGGGGTCCCGGTGGAAACCGCGACGTCTCGGACAGAGGCAAGGAGGTCCGCTGGCAGGCTTATCGAGAGCTTGGAGTGCGGGCCGGCCTGGGCGCCCGACAGGTAGGGTTCGAGCGCCTCGCGGACGCTGGAGGCGGCCGTGGTGTCGTGGTCGTACCGGTGGTCGTACTGCATGGCACCAATGGTACGACCCTCGTGGTCATGTCGCAAGCCCCGGCGTGGCTAGCTCGCGGCGACCCAGTCGCGGACCAGCCGGTCGAGCATGGGCAGGGGCATCAGGCCCGAGCCGAGAACGGTGTCGTGGAAGGCCCGGATGTCGAAGCGCGCGCCGAGGGCGGCCTCCGCGGCGGCGCGGATGCGCTGGATCTCGAGGCGACCGATCATGTAGGCGAGGGCCTGGCCGGGCATCACGACGTAGCGGTCGACCTCCGCCATAGCGTGGCCTTCGCGCATGGGGGAGTTCGCGAGCATGTACTCGATGGCCCGGCGGCGGCTCCAGCCGAAGGCATGCATGCCCGTGTCAACGACGAGCCGGCAGGCGCGCATCGAGTCGGCCGCCAGCATGCCCATCCGGTCGAGCGGGCTGGAGTAGAGGCCCATCTCGTCGGCCAGCCGCTCGGTGTACAGGCCCCAGCCCTCGCCATAGGCGGCGATCCAGGCGCGCTTGCGGAACTCGGGGATGGTCTCGAGTTCGAGCGCGATGGCTACCTGGAGGTGGTGGCCGGGGATGCCCTCGTGGTAGGCGGTCGCCTCGATCTCATAGCGGCCCCAGCCGGATGGCTCGGAGGTGTTCATGAAGAAGACGCCTCCCCGGCTGCCGTCCTTCGCCGGCGGGAAGTAGTAGGCGATCGGGCCGTGCGTGGTGGCCTCGACGTCGCAGCCCGCCCTGGGCGTCATCCCGAACCAGTCGCCCATGGCCGCCTGCGCCTTGGCCAGGGCGGCCTTCGAGGCGGCCACGATGTCAGCCGCGCTGGTGTGGTGCAGCGCGGGGTTGGACCGAAGGCCCTCGAGGATGTGCGCCAGATCCGCGCTGCCAACGACCTCGGGACCGAGCGCCCGATACTCGTCCGCAAGCAGCGCGACCTGGCGAAGGCCGATCTCGTGGATCTCTTGTGCGGATAGCGGCAGGGTCGTGAAGAAGCGCACGGCACGGTCGTAGACCTCGTCGCCGTCGGCGAGCCAGGTCAGGCCGCAGCGCTCGTCCGACCGGGCATCGGGCAGGACCTCGTCCCGCAGGAGATCGCGGTAGCCGACCATGGCCGGCCGGACGCCCTGCTCGACAACGCCGCGCAGCCGCCCCAGCCAGAGCTCGCGGTCGGCGATGCCCGTCGCCTCCCCCACCGCCAGCAGCGGATCGTCGGCCACGGGCAGGGCAAGCCAGGCATCGAGCTGGGCGATGGTCTGGCGGACGGCGAAGTCGGCCGGGGTGCGGCCACCGGCAAGCCCCTCGCGGTGACGGTCGGCGAGGGCCCGGAACATCGCGGCGATAGCGCGGAACTTGGCGGGCATGGCCCGCGCGACCTCCGCCGTGGGCAGCGACAGCTTGGGGATCCAGACCGGCAGCATGGCCTGTGGCCCGGCGATCGGGCTGACGCCGAATTCGGCCAGCCGGGACGAGGCGCGGTCGGCACGGGCGGTCGCGTCCCAGGCGATCATCGCGCGAGTCAGGCGATCCTGGCTGCCCAGGCCCTCCTCGGCGATGGCGGTGGCGCGGCGGGCGAACTCGCGGCCCGCCCGGATCTCGCGGTCCTCCGCCTCGCGGCTGACGTCCTCGAAGTGGCCGGCGAAGCGATAGTCGCCCTGGAGGTGTGCCCCGGTCGGTGTGACCCGCTGGCGGAAGTCGTGGTATTCGGCGGCCAGGGCGGCGACTTCGTCGAGCATGCCCTCATGGTAGCCCGCCGGGGCCGGGCCCCAGATCGGCGGTGCGCTCACGCGCCTAACCATCGTCCCGGGTGACGCTGACCATCGAGGGACTCGTTATCCACCGCCCCGCAAGCCATCGTTTCCGGGCAGCCGACGTGGCGCCAGGCCCCTCCCCCGAATGGAAGTGCGAATCGATGCTTCACCGACTCGGCGCCGTCCTGACGGCCACGTTGTTGCTGGTGGTCCTGGTCGGCCCGGTCGCGGCGGTGACCGACCTGACCGAGAACGGGCCCGACACCCTCACCGGTGCCCTGATGCACGTCCACGGCGACACCTTCGACAGCCGGGCCGAACACCACGAATGGCGCCTCGTCAAGGCCGACGGGGACTCGGTCGAGCTGGTGCTGCCCGGGGCGGAACCGTCTGACGGCCAGGTGGGCAAGACGGTCCAGGTCAACGGCACCATGCACGGGCACCGGCTGGTGGTGAGGGCGGGCGGCATGCGCCCCGCCGCCCAGCCCAGGGCCACGACCGGATCGCCAGCGGCCGGCGGCTCCGGAGCGCCGGGTACGGGCACGGTGGCCGCTGCCACGACCGCCCAGGCCTTGACCACGAAGCGTGTCGGGGTGCTGCTCATCAACTTCACAACCAACACCGGCACGCCCTTCACGACCCAGCAGGTGAGCGACGCCTTCTTCGGCGCCAGCCCCGCCGCCAGCGTGGCCACCTTCTACGCCGAGCAGTCCTACGGAAACTGGGCGCTCAGCGGTGACGTGCTCGGCTACTACACGGTCAACGGTAACCTGTCCACCTGCGACTGGTCGACCTGGGGCTCCCTGGCGCGCACCGCCGCCACCAACGCCGGCGTCAACCTGTCGCAGTACACCAATATCGTCCACCTCTTCGTCGGCCAGGGGACCTGCGGCTGGTCCGGCCTGGCGTATGTGCCAGGGACCTACAGCTTCCTCAACGGCACCATCAGCACGTACGTGGCGGCGCATGAACTGGGTCACAACTTCGGCGTCCACCACGCCTCCACGACCTCCTGCACCGACAACGGTGTGCGCGTTGCCATCAGCGCGACGTGCAGCGCCAATGAGTACGGCGATCCCTACGACGTGATGGGCGGGAGTGCTCGGATGACCAGCACCTGGCACCGCAGGCAGGAGGGCCAGCTGACCACCGCCGACCAGCAGACGGTGACGGGCTCGGGCGCCTATAGCGTCGGGGTGGCCGAATCGTCGAGTCCGACGGCTCCGCGCATCGTGCGCGTGACGCGCGGTGACGGCTCCTACCTCTATCTGGAATATCGCCAGCCTGCCGGCGTCTTCGACAGCTTCGCCGCCAACGCTCCGCCGGTCACGGGCGTCTCCATCCGCATCGCGCCCGACACGGCCATCGTGCAGAGCATGCTCGTTGACACGACGCCCGCGACTTCGACCTTCACCGACGCCCCGCTCGCGGTGGGCCAGACGGTCTTCGACCCGATCGGCAGCATCACGCTGCGTACGGTCTCCGTCAGCGCCGATGCGGCGGTCGTGGAGATCACGGTCGGGGGCGACACGGTGCCGCCCTCCGGGGTTGGCAACCTCGCCGCCGCGGTGCTCAGCCCGACTTCCGCCCGCCTGTCGTGGAGTGCGGCGACCGACAACGTGGCGGCCACCGCCTACCGCCTGAGCCGCGCCGGCATGAGCGACGTGACCGTGGGCGCGAGCCCCTGGACCGATACCGCCGTGCCGTCGGGAGCCACCGCCACCTGGACCGTCACGGCCCGCGACGCGGCCGGCAACTGGGGTCCCTCGACCGACGTCAGCGCGACCATGCCCCCGGCCGACACCTCGCCGCCCACCGCCGTCGGCAGCCTGGCGGCCACCGTCCTCAGTTCGACCTCGGCACGGCTGTCGTGGACGGCGGCCGGTGATGATTTCGGGGTGGCCGGGTACCTGATCAGCCGCCCCGGCAGGTCCGACGCGACGGTCTCGTCCGGTCCCTGGACCGACTCGGCCCTGGTGGCCGGGAACACGTACACCTGGACCGTGCTGGCGGTCGATGCCGCGGGGAACCAAGGCCCACCCACCTCGGTGAGCGCGACCATCGTCAGCGGCGACACGGCGGCGCCCACGGCACCGGCCAATCTCACCGTCACCAACACGCGGGTTGGCCGGGCCTCGCTGAAGTGGACCGTCTCGACCGACAACGTCAGCGTAACCGCATACCGGGTCTACCGCGACGGAACCCTGATCAAGACGCTCACCAAGAACAGCTACAACGACAACGTCGCCGCCGGCAGCCACTCCTGGTACGTGAAGGCCGTGGACGCCGCCGGCAACGTGAGCCTGTCGTCGAACGTCGTCTCCCTGACGACGCGCTAGGCGCAAGACGTCTTCCGGCGCCGGTCTGGCCTCCGCGCTCGCTCCGGGCGCCTCCGCCGCATCGCCACGGGGCCGCCGCCCTGCCTTGGCGGTGACGCCCGGTCGTGTCGTGACCCAGGTTTGTGCCATTCAGCAACCACGCCACTACCGCGGCCAGAGGTGACACCGATCTCCGTCGCCGGGGGTGGCGCCGAGGTCGCTCCCGAGCGTGAAGCCACCTTGGCGCGGCCCGATCGGCGGCCCCGTGACGCCCTGTGGACCACCCGGACCCGCACCCCATTCGTAGATGGCACGAGATCGACCTTGCGCGCGACTTGGCAGTCAGCCGATGAGTAGGTGACCGCAACTCAGCCGAACGCGCCCCACCGAAGGCGCCCCACCGAAACTCGGAGCGCCGCGCCGCCCCCGCCGCGTCAGCCGCGTGAGCCGCGCCGCCCCCGCCGCGTCAGGCGGCGCGATCGAAGACGGCCAGGTACCACAGGCGAAAGGTTGCCCGGCTGGCGCGGCGGAAGCCGGCAGCTTCGAGGCGGCCCTCGATGACCCGTATGTCGTGGACGTAACCGGGACATGGCCGCCCGCGCAACATGTTCGTGGCGTTCTCCAGCCACACCAGAGCCCGGCCGAGCAATCCGCGCACACCCCGCGAGTCGGGCACGACGAAGACGTAGCGGCGCCCGGCGGCGGCGATCGAGCTGGTGAGCAGCGCGTCCAGGTCCCGGTAGCAGCAGATGACCTTGTCGAGCACGACCCAATCGTGGGTCTCCAGCGCGAGCGAGGCGGCATCGCCGACCCTGAACTCGACGCGGTCGGCAACGCCGGCTTCCCGGGCGCGTCGATCGGCGACTTCGACGCTCTGCGGCGAGAGGTCGATGCCGGTGGCCCGCGCCGCTCCCCGTTCGAGCAGCGCCAGCGTCAGGGAGCCCGGGCCGCAGCCGAGTTCGAGCACCGTCGGCCGCGCGGCACCGACATCGGTCAGCTCGGCGAGCAGCCTCCGGGATGCCGGCAGCATGGCGAACACGTGGCCGGCGGTCGTCTGGCGACGCACCTTCCGGTCGAAGTAGCCCTGGATGCGCGGGTCGGGCAGGGTGGGCCGGCAGCAGGCGCTCGAGTCCGTGGCATCGTTCCCGGTCGGCTCGGCCATGATCCGAACCTTAGCGCCCAGCCACGGGTCGCGGCAAGCGCCGCAGCGAGCCAGAGTGGGGCGGCCCTGCCGTATCCTGACCCGAGCCTGGGAGCTCACCGAGCCGAGGACAGGGTGCACGCCGAACCGCCGACTGCCGTTCCCACGACCGCCATGCCCACGACTGCCGAACCACCGAATGCCGAACTACCGACGACTGGGCTGCTCAGGGTGCGCGGGCTGTCGAAGGCGTTCCGCGGCCTGCAGGCGCTCGAGGACTACTCGCTCGACCTGCCGGCGCTGACCATCCACGGCGTCATCGGGCCGAACGGCGCCGGCAAGACCACGCTGTTCCACCTCCTTTCCGGGTTCCTGCGCCCCTCCAGCGGCACCATCGGCTTCGACGGTCACGACATCACCGGCGCACCCGCCTATCGCGTGGCGAGACTGGGCATCGGCCGAACCTTCCAGAACATCCGGCTGTTCGGGGATCTTTCGGTGCTCGACAACGTGATGGTCGGGATGCGTCGCGACGATCGCTCATCGGTCCTGGCGACGCTGCTCTCGACGCGCTCGTTCCGACGTCGCGAGACCGAACTTGAGGCGGCGGCGATGGACATCCTGGGGCTCTTCGAGCTGGGCCACGCCCGTGACCGGCCGGCACGCAGCCTGCCCTACGGGGATCAGCGGCGGCTCGAGATCGCCCGCGCGGTGGGGCTCCAGCCGCGGGTGTTGCTGCTCGACGAGCCGAATGCGGGCATGAACCCGATGGAGACGCAGGCACTCCTCCGCCTGATCCGCCGCCTGCGCGACGAACTGGCCATCACCATCGTCCTGGTCGCCCACGACATCCCGCTGGTGATGGGCTTGTGCGAGCGGATCCAGGTGCTCAACTACGGCCGCCTCATCGCGGAGGGCGATCCCGCCTCGGTCCGCGCGAACCCGGAGGTCATCTCGGCCTACCTCGGCACGGCCCGACATGCTTGAACTCCACGACGTCCATGTCGCGTACGGCAGCATCCGCTCGCTCCAGGGCGTCTCGCTGCGCGTCGCGGAAGGCGAGCTGGTCGCCCTCATCGGCGCCAATGGCGCGGGCAAGACGACGACGCTGCGCACCATCTCGGGGCTGCTGCGTCCGACGCAGGGCTCCATCACCTTCGAGGGCGCCGAGATCCAGCGCGCCTCGACCGATCGCATCGTCGCGCTGGGCATCTCCCATTGCCCGGAGGGCCGCCGCATCTTCGGCGGACTGACCGTCCGCGAGAACCTTGTCCTCGGAGCCGTCGCGCGGAATGACCGGGCGGCCATCGCGGCCGACATGGAGATGGTCTTCGGGCTCTTCCCGCTGCTCAAGGAACGAGTTCGCCAGGCCGGCGGCACCCTGTCCGGTGGCGAGCAGCAGATGCTGGCCATCAGCCGCGCCCTGATGAGCCGCCCGCGCCTGCTGCTGCTCGACGAGCCATCGCTGGGCCTGGCTCCGCTGATGGTCGAGCTGATCTTCGAGACCATCGCGGAGTTGAAGCGGCAGGGCCGGACCATCCTGCTGGTCGAGCAGAACGTCCACCACGCCCTCGACGTCGCCGACCGGGCGTACGTCATGGAGACCGGCCGGATCACCCTCGAAGGCCCCGCGCCCGTGCTCCGTCATGACCCCCTCGTCGAGCAGTCGTACCTGGGCGTGTAGCGATGGGCGACTACGTCTTCCAGCAGGTGACCAACGCGCTCAGCGCGGGCAGCCTCTACGCGCTGATGGCCGTGGGACTGGCCATGGTCTTCGGCATCCTGCGCCTCATCAACTTCGCCCACGGCGACCTCATGATGATCGCCGCGTATCTGGCCGCCTTCTCGCTCGGGGCCGGGCTGCCGCTGGTGGCGGTCGTCCCACTCATGATCGTGGGCACCGTGCTGGTGGCCCTGCTCATGGAGCGCGTCGCCTACCGCCCCATCCGCGGCGCCCCCGACGTGGCCATGCTGCTGACCTCCTTCGCGGTGGGGCAGATCCTCCAGAACGGCACGCTGCTGGTCACCCGCCTCGCCGACAGGCCGCGGCAGATCGCCTTTCCCAGCCCGGAGGGCCTGGGCGGGGTCATCACCCTGGGCTCGATCACGCTGCCTCGGGTCAACATCATCAGCTTTGTTGTGGGCACGGTGCTGCTGGCCCTGCTCACCCTGTTCGTGACGCGAACCCGGCTCGGCCTGTCCATGCGAGCTGCGGCCGAAGACCTCGTGGCCAGCCAGCTGGTGGGCATCAAGGTGAACCGGGTGGTGGCCGTGGCCTTCGGCATCGGTGGCGCGCTGGCCGCCGTGGCTGGGCTCCTGTTCGCCACCCAGGCCGGCCAGATCAACCCGTACATGGGCTTTGGACCCGTGCTCAAGGCGTTCATCGCGGCGGTCATCGGGGGCTTCGGGAGCATCCCCGGGGCGGTCATCGGCGGCTACGTGCTGGGCATCCTCGAGGTGCTCGTCACGGCGGTGGCCGGCATCGGCGACCTGCTGCCGCCGGGGTCGGTGCCCGACGATGTGCGCGAATTCCTGCAGCAATGGCTGCCCAGCTCCATGAGCAGCTATCGCGATGCGTTCGTCTTCATCGCCCTCATCCTGGTCCTGCTGATACGGCCGCAGGGCATCCTCGGACGGCGCGATCGCGAGGAATCCCTGTGACCGTGCGGCAACGACTCGCCGGCCCCGCCGTGTCCGTCGTCGCGCTTTCGGTCTTCTTCGCCCTCCTCGATGCCAGCGGCCAGGCCTTCTGGCAGGGACTGG
>Ga0315281_10006534_pt1 | contig 16562 bp, 16 predicted proteins | sample YL17G07_0_MG_FD_204540 | JGI IMG/M metagenome (GOLD analysis project Ga0315281, IMG submission 204540) | Sediment microbial communities from Yellowstone Lake, YNP, Wyoming, USA - YL17G07_0 | ecosystem: Environmental > Aquatic > Freshwater > Lake > Sediment | place: USA: Wyoming | collected... | reverse complement strand
CGGCCCGAAGCGCGTCAGCACTCCCTGCGCGAGCAGGTTCCGCAGCCGCTCGATGAGCGTCGCTTCCTCCAGCGCCAGATCGCGTGCCGCCGCGGCGAACGGCCGGCGCGTCACCGGCAGGCCGCGCTGCAGCAGGTTCACGATGCGGCGGTCCAGATCATCCATGCACGGTCTCGACCGGCACGGTCTCCACCGGCGCGGCCGCCGCGTAGCGCGCGCCGCGCTGCTTGAAGCAGCGGCGGCTGAACAGCACCTCGTGGTCGAGGTCCGCGATGCCGAGCTTGTCGCGCAGCGCGCCGATCTGGCGCAGCACCGCGGCACGCTCCCGGCCATGGATCATGCAAAACAGGTTGTACGGCCACGCCGGCGGCCGGCGCGGGCGCCGGTAGCAGAGCGTCACGCATTCCTCGGCGGCGAGCGCCGCGCCGATGCGCCCGGCCCGCGCGTCGGGCGCGTTCCAGACCACCATCGCATTCGCCTCGTAGCCGAGCGGGCGGTGGCGCACCACCACGCCGATGCGCCGCGCGACGCCCTCCTCGATCCAGCGGCCGAGCGTGCGCATCAATTCTCCGGCGCTCAAGCCGGTGGCATCCGCGAGTACCGCGTACGGCCGCGGCACCAGCGCAAACCCCTGCTCCAGCGCGGCGACCAGAGGCCGCTCGGCATCGTCCACCCGGCCCGCCGGCGGCTGCGCGCCGCGCAGCGCGCAGCCGGTGCGCAGATCGAAGCCGAGGTCGATATGGAACTCCTCGAGCAGCGGCAGCGACAGCAGCGGCATTCCGAGCGCCTGCTCGATGCGCGCGAGCGCCGCCTCCAGCGCCGCCTGGGTTGCAGCCGTCAGCACGAACCACAGGTTGTAGCGATGCTCGCGTTCGTAGTTGTGGTTCACCTCCGGCTGTTCGCTCAGGTAGGCAGCCGCTTCCTCGAGCCGGCCGGCCGGCACGGCGAGTGCCGCGAGCGAACTCGCGCCCGCCGCGTTCGGCCTGAACACCACGCCGATGCGGCTGACGATCTGCTCGCCCGCCATCCGCCGGTAACGTTCGAGCACGGCCTGCTCGCTCGCGCCGACGCGCGCGCCGATCGCGGCGAACGGCCGCTCCTCCAGCGGGAAACCGCGCTGGAAATCGTTCAGCAGACGGCGATCGATGACGTCAAACCCGTCCAGCGCGTCTTGCATCAGAATCCGGTCATGAAGGCGCGGCTGGTGAGGAAGATGCCGCTCGGCTTCTCGGCGCGGATGCGCGCCAGTTCGGCGAACGACGCCGGGTCGTAGACGATCACCGCGTCGTCGTCGCGCGACGAAATCCAGACCTGCTCGCCGCGCGCCGTGAACTCCATGTGCAGCACGGCGCGCCCCGGCTTGAGTTCCTTGACGATGCGACGCGTCGGCAGATCGATGACCTGCACCGTATCGTTGTCGGGAAACGCGAAGTTCACCCACACGCGACGCCCGCCGGGTTGCGCGATCGCGAACACCGGTTGTCCATGCACCGTGATGCGCCCCGCTTCGCGCCAGGTAGCGGTATCGACGAGCAGCACCTCGTTGCGCCCGATCGCCGGCAGCACCGCAAGGCCCCCCGCCACCGCCCAGCCGCGCAGGTGCGGCATCTTGTACACCGGCATCGGCTCCGCGCCGCGCCCGTAGCCGGCGAGAATGCGTCGCGCACCCGCCTCCGGATTCCACAGATCGACCAGCGCGAGGCCATCCTCGCCGAACAGGCCGGCAATGTAGTGCCGGCCATCCGGGGTGACGAAGCCGTCATAGGGCTGCTTTCCGACGTTACGAATTTTCTCCACCCGGGGCGCGCGCGGCACGCTCGCGTCCACGATCCATATTTCGCCCGCTTCGAACAGGCTGAATACGAACCGGTTGCCGGAAGCGTCGGTGATGCCGACGACCTTTGCCCCGGTCGATACCTCGGCCAGCGGTTCCAGCGTCGCGGCATCGAAGATGCGCACCCCGCCCGGCTCATAGTTCGCCACCGCGATCAGGCGCCCGTCCTGCGAAATCGCGCCGCCGATGGAATTTCCCGCCTGGATCACGCGCCGCTCGACGCTGGCGCGCAGCAGGTCGACCTTGGACAGGCCGCCATCGCGCCCGAAGACGTAGGCATAGCGGCCGTCGCGCGAGTACACGAGCGAGGCGTGCGACAGGTCGCCCAGGCCGTCGATGCTGGCGAGTTCGCTGCGGCCGGTGGTTTCGACGAGTTTCACGCGGCCGGCGGCGCGCTCGACGATCAGCCCCAGGTCGCCGGTGCCGCGCATCGCCGGCGCCGCGCAGCCAGCCAGCAGAACGACGAACAGCAGCGCCCTAATCACGCGGCAATCCGGCGCGCAGCAGATCGACGACCCAGGCCGCTTCGGCGTCGCTGAGGAAACGGCTCCAGGGCGGCATCGGCGTGCCGCGGCGGCCGTGCAGGATCACGAAGCGCAATTGTTCGGGGTCTTTCGCCGCGATGTTCGAAGGAAGCAGCGCCGGCCCCAGGCCGCCTTTCATCGTCAGGCCATGGCAGGAACCGCAGTCCTGACGCACCATGTTGACCAGTTCGCCGCGGCGCGGCTCAGCCGGAACGTGGGCCGCGTCGGCCGCCGCCATGCCGGCGGCGCACCATCCGGCAACGGCAAAGGCTGCGCGAAGTCCCATGCGTGTAGGAAGCCCCATGCGTGTAGGAAGCCCCATGCGCGTAGCAAGTCCCATGCGCGTAGCCTGCCCGAGCAAGGGATGCCGGACTTAACCTAGATCAAATTCCGCGCTCGCGGCGCGCGCTAAGGTTGGCCGCATGACGAGCATGCGGCATCCACCCCCGGCGGCAACGCAACCCGGCACCGTTTACCTCGTGGGGGGCGGGCCGGGAAATCCGGACCTGCTCACGCTGCGCGCGCTGCGCGTCTTGCTGGAGGCGGACGCAGTGCTGTTCGACCACCTGGTCGCGCCGGAAATAGTCGAACTCGCGCGCCGCGATGCCGAACGCGTCTATGTCGGCAAAGAAAAGGACAATCACGCGCTCGGCCAGGAAAAGATCAATGCCCTGATGGTGCGGCTTGCGCGCGAGGGCAGGCGCGTGGTGCGCCTCAAGGGCGGCGATCCGTTCATTTTCGGGCGCGGCGGCGAGGAAATCGAGGCGCTCGCGGCCCAAGGCATTCCATTCGAGGTCGTCCCTGGCGTCACGGCCGCATCCGGGGTCGCCGCCTACGCCGGCATCCCGCTGACCCACCGCGATGTTGCGCACTCCTGCGTGTTCGTCACCGGCCACCTGAAGGACGGCTCGCTGGACCTGAATTGGGACACGCTGGTGCGGCCGAAGCAGACGGTGGTGATCTATATGGGAGTGCACGGCCTCGCGCCCCTGTGCGAGGGACTCGTCACGCACGGCCTCGCGGCCGCGACCCCGGCGGCGATCATCGAGAAGGGCACCACGCCAGACCAGCGCGTGCTCGCGGGAACGCTCGGCACTCTCGCGGAACTTGCCGCCGGCGCGCACGTGCGCCCCCCGGCATTGGTGATCGTGGGCGAAGTGGTCCGGCTGCGGGAAAAGCTCTGCTGGTACAGGCCGCGCTCGCTCGATGCAGCACCGCAAGAACGGTTGACGCAAATCAACCGGGCGGAAAAATAGGGGCGTAGATTGTCCCGAACAATGGAGGCTCGCATGTTCAAGCACATCCTGGTTTCAACTGACGGCGCAAAACTTTCCGGCAAGGCGATCCGAACGGCGGTCAGGCTCGCCAAGGCCACGGGCGCGAACGTCACCGGCGTATACGTGATCGCACCGTACGTCTCCCCCGCCTATGGGGAGGGCATGATGTACATGCCCGCGGTTTCGTCCAAGCGCTACAAGCAGATCACCGAGCGCGAGGCGCGCAAGGCGCTCGCCGTGGTCGAAATCGAGGCACGCACCGCCGGGACCGAGTACGGCAGCACGATGCTGATCGCGAACAACCCCTGGGAAGGCATCATCCGCGCCGCGAAGGCGAAGAAATGCGACCTGATCGTGATGTCCTCGCACGGCCGCCGCGGCCTCGCCGGTCTGCTGCTGGGCAGCGAGACCACCAAGGTTCTGACCCACTCCAAAGTCCCGGTGCTGGTATGCCGCTGACCGGACATCACAGGCATTACTTCACCATCCAGCAGCGCGAGACGCTGCAGCACCAGCTCGAGGCGCGCGCCGCGGTGCTGCGCGAGGAAGTCGGTGAAGACGTCAAGGCGGACCTCGATGCCGAGCCCGAGGCTGTCTCGCTCGAAATCGACGTGACCGAGTTGCGCGCGGTCGAGGCGGCGCTCGCCCGCCTGCACGAACCCGATTTCGGGCTTTGCGTGGATTGCGACGCGGAGATCCCCTACGCGCGCCTGAGCGCCAATCCGACTGCGACCCGGTGCGTCAGCTGCCAGGCGCAGCACGAGCGAGGCGCGAGACCCGCTCCGAGCCTGTGATGGTGTACCGGCACATACTGGTGCCGACGGACGGTTCGCGCCGTTCCGCGCCGGCCATCCGCATGGCGGCGCGCCTGGCGAAAGCGCTCGGCGCGAAACTCACCGCACTGCATGTGGTCGCGCCCTATTTCTCCGCGCGCAGCGGCGCGGAGTATGCGTCGCTGGCCGGATTCCGGCGCAGCGTGGCGCAGGAGGCGAGGCGCGCGCTGGCCGCGTTCAACGCCGAGGCGCGCGCGCAGGGCGTGACGGCGACAGCCTCGTCGGTCCTCGGCGGCGAACCATGGCAGGTGATCCTGCGCGCCGCGCGCACGAGAAAATGCGACCTGATCGTGATGGCCTCGCACGGCCGGCGCGGCCTCGCCGCCCTGGTGCTGGGCAGCGAAACCACCAAGGTGCTCACCCACTCGAAAATACCGGTGCTGGTCTGCCGCTGAACGCGCGCTAGACGTTTTTCTGCCAGCGCTCGCCCAGTCCGACGGGCGCCGGGGCGAGCGCCACGATGCGCTGGAACAGCGTGGCGAAGTCCTTCTCCCGCAGGTCGGCGATGGGATCCGCGTTGCCGGCGAATGCGGCGGCAATGGCGCTCCAGTCCTCCGCCGAGAGCGCCTGCTGCGCGAGCGGCAGCAGCTCCTTCTCCTCCTTGTTCATGTGCTGCCAATGGAACTGCGCGTAGGCGTCGATCGCGGCTGTGAACTTTGCCACGCCCTTGGGCCAGGTTTCCTCGACCTCGAGCAGCGACTGTTCGAGGTCGCGCACCAGCTGGCGCGCCGTGACGTGCTCGGCCTGGAGAGCGTCGACGAGTGCGCGCGCATCCGGTCTGCGCTGCAGCAGGCGCGCGAAAAGATGCTCGTCTTCCTTGGGATGGTGCATGCGCTCGGGAAACGCGTCGATGTAGTAGATCATCGCGCGAAACACCTTGAATTCCGGGCGCAACCTCGCGTCCTGCGCCATCTGCGCGAGGGACTTGAGGCCGCTCAGGACCGCCGCAATCGAGCGGTGCTCGTCGTAGATGATGCGAAGCGCCTGCTGCATGGCCATCTCCATCCTAAAGGCAGAGCAGCCCGCGCCCGATGGCCTCGCCGAGGCCGCCCGCGTGCGCGAGGCCGTAACTCCCGAATCCTAGTATCGTCCCGCCCACGGCAACGCGCCAAGCGCGCAGGCGAGCGGCCAGCCAGCCCGCCGCGAGCAGGAACGGCAACGTGCCGAGACCGAATGCCGCCATCGCCAGAGCGCCGCGCGCAGCGCTGCCCGAAAACGTCGCCGCGGCAAGCGCGGCATAGACCATCGCGCAGGGCAGCCAGCCCCAGACCAGACCTGCGACGTAGGATTGCCAAGGCGCGCGCGCGGGCAGCAACCGTGCCGCGAACGGCTGCAGCCGCCGCCACAAAGGCAGACCGAGCGATTCGAAACGCGCAAGCAAGCGTCCCGCGCCTGCGAGGTAGAGGCCGACGAGGATGAGCATTACGCTTGTTGCGATCTGCAGGGTCTGCTGGGCAGGCAGTACGCCGGATGCGTAGGCCGCGGCACCGAGCGTTCCAGCGACTGAACCCGCCGTCGCATAGGTGGAAATGCGCCCGACGTTGAACGCAATCCTCAGATGCCAATCGGTTTTCGCTCGAATTGGCACTACCCTCTTAGCGTCAAAAGCGGCAACGACCCCTCCACACATGGCGACGCAATGCACCCCGGAGGCGAGACCTGCGGCGAACATTGCGGCGAACAATCCATCCATGGCGCTGAGCATTTCGGCCTAAATGACTTTCGAGTAGGTGGCGCGCTGGCGCTGCTGCCGCAGGTAGCGGTCGAATACCATGCACACCGTGCGCACCAGCAGCCGGCCCTTCGGCGTCACCACGATCCAATCCGGCTGCAATTCCACCAGGCCGTCGTCCGCCATGCGCCGCAGGTCGTGCATTTCCTCTGAGAAATAGCGCCGGAACTCGATCAGCCAGGATAACTCGATGGATTCCACCGACAGCCGGAAGTTGCAGATCAGCGCCTGGATCACCGCACGCCGCAGCAGGTCGTCGGCGGTCAGCTCGATGCCGCGCCACACCGGCAGCCGTCCCGCATCCAGCGCCTCGTAGTAGCCGGTCAGGCCCTTCGCGTTCTGGTAGTACGACGGGCCGACCGAGCCGATCGCCGAAACGCCGAAGCCGAGCATGTCGCTGCCGGCCTGCGTCGAGTAACCCTGGAAGTTGCGCTGCAGCCGGCCCTGGCTCTGCGCCACCGTCAAATCATCCTCGGGTTTGGCGAAATGGTCCATGCCGATGTAGACGTAGCCGGCGCGCGTCAGGCGCCCGATCGCCAGCGTGAGGATCTGCAGCTTGGTCTCGGGCGACGGCAGGTCCGTCTGCTGGATGCGGCGCTGCGGTTTGAATATCGCCGGCAGGTGCGCATAGCTGTAGAGCGCGATGCGCTCCGGCGAGATGTCGAGCACCTTGTCGAGCGTCGCATTGAAGCTGTCCAGCGTCTGCAGCGGCAAGCCGTAAATGAGATCGAGGTTGATCGAACGAAAGCCGTGCGCGCGCGCCTCGTCGATCACGCGGCGCGTCTCCACCTCGCTCTGGATGCGGTGCACCGCCTGCTGCACCCGCGCGTCGAAGTCCTGTACCCCTACCGACAGCCGGTTGAAGCCGAGGCCCGCAAGCAGCGCCATGCGCCCGGCCTCGACACGGCGCGGATCCACTTCCAGCGATAGTTCCGCGCCCGGCGCGCGCTCGAACTGCGCGTCGATCAGCCCGCTTAGCCCCTGCATCTCCTCGCCCGACAGGAAGGTTGGCGTGCCGCCGCCCCAGTGCAGTTGCGAATAGCGCGGCCTCGCCTCGCGCGCGACGCCCAGCGCCGCGCCGGCGAGCGCCATTTCCCGGCCGAGGTAGTTGATATACTTTGCCGCTCTGCCGTGGTCGCGGGTGACGACCTTGTTGCAGCCGCAGTAGTAGCAGACAGTGTCGCAAAACGGCAGGTGCAGATACAGCGAAAACGGATCGCCGCGACCGCGCGCGGCGCGCGCCTCCAGACGGTGGCGCAGGCTGCCTTCGCCGAAGGCCTCGACGAATCGGTCGGCGGTGGGATAGGACGTGTACCGCGGCCCACTCACGTCGTGCTTGCGGATCAGGACCGGATCGATGACCAGTTCGGAGGACGGATACACCATGCGCTCCACTATGCCGCGCCCCGTTTGCACCCCATTGACCTGAGTCAAAAAGGGGCCTTGGCTTGACAGGAATCGGGAGCAAGCCGTGGGTCGCCCCCGCCGCGCTCATGCTCGCGGCGGCGATCGTGGTGCTCAACGTCGCGGCCGCCGCATTCGGCGCCGACACGCCCTGGCTGGCGGCGGTCAACACAGCCGCCAATCTGACCGTACTCGGCGCGATGGTCGTGGCGATCGTGCGCGCGGGCCTGCGCGCCGAGACCCAGGCAAGCCAGGCGCGCACCGCGGTCGACGAATCGCATGCACGCTTCGCCGCCGTCATGGATTCCGCGATGGACGCGATCATCACCGTGGACGACAAGCAGCAGATCGTGCTGTTCAACCAGGCGGCGGAGGCGACTTTCCGCTGCCGCCGGGACGACGTGCTGGGCGCCAGGCTGGACCGCCTGCTGCCGGCGCGCTTCCGTGCCGCGCACGGCGCGCACATCGAGCGCTTCGGCGCCACCGGCGTCACCAACCGGCGCATGGGGGACACGACCACGCTCTGGGCGCTGCGCGCGGACGGCGAGGAGTTCCCGATCGAAGCCTCGATTTCCCAGGTGACCGAAAGCGGCCATTGCCTGTTTACGGTGATCCTGCGCGACATCACGCGGCGCAAGGAATACGAAGACATGCTGGTGCGCCAGCAGGCCGAGCTGCGCGAAATTTCGGCGCGCGTGCTGGAAGCGCGCGAAGAGGAAAAGACCCTGCTCGCCCGCGAGCTGCACGACGAGCTGGGGCAGCAGCTCACCGCGATGAAGATGGACCTCGCCTGGCTGCGCGAACGCCTGCCGGCGGGAGACGCCGATCTGGACGCCAAGGCCGCGCACATGACGGGCCTCGTCGACCAGACCATGACTGCGGTGCGGCGCATTTCGGCGGACCTGCGCCCGCTGATGCTCGACGACCTCGGCCTGCAGGATGCGGCGGCATGGCTGGTCGCGGAGTTCTCGAAGAACTCGGGCGTCGCCTGCCGGCTCGATGCGCCCGCCGAATCCGCGTTCGAGAATGTCGACCGGGCGATCGCGATCACGCTGTACCGCGTGCTGCAGGAATCGCTCACCAACATCGCACGCCATGCGCAGGCGAAGCATGCCTGGGTGATTCTCGGCGCCGGCGGCAACTGGCTGCAGCTCGAAGTCGAGGATGACGGCCAGGGCATCGCCGACGCCGACCTCGCACGGCCGCGCTCCCTCGGCCTGAAAGGCATCCGCGAGCGCGTGCTCTACCTGGGCGGCTCGGTCGAGATCGGTCGCGCGCCGCGCGGCGGCACGCGCGTGCTGGTGCGCGTTCCAAAGCTGCCGACGCAGGGACCCACGGCATGATCCACGGGGTTCACACCATCCGCATTCTGCTGGCCGACGACCACATGCTGGTGCGCGAAGGGCTGCGCCAGCTGCTCGGCGCCACCGCCGACATCCGCGTCGAGGGCGAGGCCGCCAACGGCGACGAGGCGCTCGCCTTGGTGAAGGCCAATGACTACGACCTGGCGGTGCTCGACATGTCGATGCCGGGGCTCTCGGGCATCGAGCTGATCAAGCGCCTGCGGCTGGAGAAACCGCGCCTGCGCCTGCTGGTGCTGTCGATGCACGCCGAGAAGCAATACGCCGTGCGCGCGCTAAAGGCCGGCGCCTCGGGCTACCTCACCAAGGACAGCGCCTCGGCGCAACTCGCGAGCGTGATTCGCAAGGTCGCGGGGGGCGGCATGCACATCGGCGAAGGGGCGGCGGCGCAGCTGGTGGGCGCCGCCACCGGCGGCGATGCCCTGCCCCATGCCCGCCTCTCGGACCGCGAGTTCGAGGTGTTCCGGTTGCTGGTGGCGGGCGAAGGGCCGACCGTGATCGCCGAGCGCCTGCACCTGTCGGTCAAGACCGTCAGCACCCACAAAACCCGCATCCTCGAGAAAATGGGCATGGAAAGCGCAGCCGACCTGGTGCGCTACGCGGTCGAACACAAGCTGTCGTAGGCGGATTCCTACCCCCCGAATCAGCCGCCGCCGATGGTGCGCGGCCCGGCTGGCGCGCAGACTGGCTGCAACTAGGGAGGCAATATCATGCAGACAGCCACGGTCACCAGACTCAACCCGCGCCAAGTCCCGCAATCGATGCCGCCGGCGGCGCGCAAGCACGAAACCAGCTGCGCCAACTGCAACCTGCGCGAGTTGTGCCTGCCCAAACAGATCGGCGCCGAGGACATGGCGCGCGTCGAGCAGGTGGTGTTCGCGCGGCGGCGCCTGAAGCGCGGCGACTCGCTGTTCAAGGCGGGCGACCCCTTCAATGCGCTGTACGCGATCCGCAGCGGCTTTCTCAAGACCACGGTGCTCAACGCCGACGGCCGCGAGCAGGTGACGGGCTTCCAGATGGGCGGCGAGCTGCTCGGCCTCGATGGCATCGGCAGCGGCAGGTACAACGGCAACGCGGTCGCGCTCGAAGACAGCGAAGCCTGCGTGCTGCCTTTCGCGCTGATCGAGCAGCTCGGGCGCGAGATCCCGGCGATCCAGCGCAACCTGCACAGCGTGCTGTCGCGCGAGATCGTACGCGACCACGGCGTCATGATGCTGCTCGGTTCGATGAGCGCCGAAGAGCGCCTCGCCGCGTTCCTGCTCAACCTGTCGCGCCGCTTCACCGCGCGCGGCTATTCAGCCTCCGACTTCCACCTGCGCATGACGCGCGAGGAAATCGGCAGCTACCTCGGCCTCAAGCTGGAGACCGTGAGCCGCCTGTTCTCGCGCTTCCAGACCGACGGCATGATCGAGGTGCAGCAGAAGCACGTGCGCATCCGCGATATTCCCGGCCTGCAGGCGCTAATGAGCAATTGAAGGGCAGGATTTCAGTCGAGGCCGAGCATGCGGCCGATGTCTTCCAGGAACATGCCTGCGCGCACGCCGTCCGCGCGCAGCTCCGCCGCCGCCCGATCGAACAGGCCGTGAACTGACTTCATCCGGCCTTCGACCAGTTCGGGGGCCGCATCAGGGCGATCGAGCATCGCCCTGAGGGCATCCACCTCGGCGCGCAACTGCGAATACCTGGCGGCATCCGCGGGCAAGGTGGCCAGATTCGCGGAGATTTCGTCTACCAGCAGCTTGGCGCGCCCGACATCGAAATTGCGCTTCATCTGCCGCATTTGCGCTTCATCCGCCGCTAGTGCGACATCAGCACCGGCACGGTCATCGACTCGAGCAGCGTGCGCGTCACCCCGCCCAGCACCAGCTCGCGCAGCCGCGAGTGACCCCAGGCGCCCATCACGATCAGGTCGGCCGAGAGATCGAAGGCGCGCGACAGCAACTGGTTGCCGATATCCACGTCCGGAGCATCGTAGCGGGAGACCGTGACCTTGACGCCGTGCCGCGTGAGGTACAGCGCGATGTCGGCGCCCGGCTCCGCGCCGTGCGCATCGCGTGAGATCTCTGGCTGGAACGCCACCACGTGCACGTGGCCGGCGCGCTTGAGCAGCGGCAGCGCGTCACTCACCGCGCGCGCCGCCTCGCGGCTCGCGTTCCAGGCGATCAGCACCCGGTGCCCGATCGGACGGCGCTCGAAAGCGTAGGGCACGACCAGCACCGGCCGGCCCACGGCAAGCGGCACGCTGCGCTCGAAGTCCCGGTGCACGCCGCTCGGCCATTCGGCATTCTGCTGGCCGATCACCACCAGGTCCGCATAGCGCGCCTGCTGCGCCACGGCGTCCAGCGCGTCCGCCGTGCCTTCGCGCCATTCGGCCCGCTCGAAGCCGGAACGCCGCAGGCACTCGTCGTAGCCGCGCCGCGCCCCGGCCTGCATCTCGAGACGCATGCGCAACTGTGCTTCGCGCATGATGCTCGTGGCCTCGTAGCCGTAAGATGCCTCGGTCGCCGCGCTCAAGGCGTACAGGCAGGCGATGTGCGCGCCGAAGGTGCCCGCGATCTCGATTGCCATTTCGAGCCGCACCGGCGCGGTCTTGCCCGCATCGTAGTGAACCAGGATGGATTTGTAGTCGCTCATGAATGCACACTACTCCCGGCGCGTTGCGCGCCATTGACTCAGATCAACCGGCGCTTCAGGCCCTCGACCATCACCAGGTAGACCGCCACCAGCGCGGCGACCGCCGCCAGCAGCGCACCCGGCGGCGCTACAAACCCCAGCCAGGCGCCCGCCGCGGAGAACGGGATCACCACTGCCGCGGCGACCACCGCAAGCGCCGCGGCCACGAGCGCCGGGTGCGGGCGTCCGGCGAGCAGCGGGCGCCGCGTGCGTATGACGAAGATCACCAGCACCTGGCTCGCCACCGACTCGATGAACCAGCCGGTACGGAACAGTTCCGGGCCCGCCTGGAAGACCCAAAGCAGTACGCCGAAGGTGACGAAATCGAACAGCGAGCTGAGCGGCCCGAACACCAGCATGAAGCGGCGGATGGCGTCGAGATCCCAGGCGCGCGGGCCGGCCATCTCTTCCTCTTCGACGCGGTCGAAGGGCAGCGCGACCTCCGACAGGTCGTAAAGCAGGTTGTTGAGCAGCACCTGCACCGGCAGCAGCGGCAGGAACGGCAGGAACAGCGTCGCGCCGGCCATGCTGAACATATTGCCGAAGTTGGAGCTGGTGCCCATGCGCAGGTACTTCATGACGTTGCCGTGGCTGCGGCGGCCCTCGATGACCCCGGCGACGACGACCATCAGGTGGTGCCGCATCAGGATCACGTCCGCGGCGTCCCGCGCCACATCAACCGCTCCGTCCACCGAAATGCCGACATCGGCGGCGCGCAGCGCCGGGGCGTCGTTCACGCCGTCGCCGATATAGCCGACGGCATGGCCGCGCTTGCGCAGCGCATGGATGATGCGCGTTTTCTGCGCGGGCGACACGCGGCAGAACAGCGTCGCCTCCAGCGCCGCCGTGGCGAGCGCCTCGTCGTCGAGGCGCGCCACGTCACTGCCCAGAAGCTCGCCGCCGACCACGATGCCGAGCTCGCGGCACAAGTGGCGCGCGACGCGCTCGCTGTCGCCGGTCAGGATCTTCACCGCGACGCCGCGCGCGGCCAGCGCGTCGAGCGCCTCGCGCGCATCGCCGCGCGGCGGGTCGAGGAACGCGGCAAAGCCGGCGAGGACCAGGTGCTCCTCGTCGCCCACCGCGGCGGTGGCGCGCGACGGCTCGGCTTCGCGCCAGCAGATCGCGAGCACGCGCATCCCCTCCTCGCCCAGCGCGTCGAAGCGCCCGCGCGCGCGGATCCGTGCCGCCTCGTCCATCGGCACGCAGGTGGTCCCGCCCGCGGCCTCGTAACGGTCGCAGAGCCCGAGCAACTCCTCGGGCGCGCCCTTGACGATCAGCAAGCGCCGGCCGTCCGGCGCGTCCGCGAGTACTGAGACGCGCCGCCGCTCGAAATCGAACGGCACTTCGTCCACCTTGCGCCAGCCGGCGAGATCGAGTTCCCGGTGCCGCAGGATCGCTTCGTCGAGGGGGCTGCGCAGGCCGGTCTCGTAACTGCTGTTCACGTAGGCGAGCAGCAGGACGCGCTCGCTGTCGGCGCCCAGCAGGTCCAGATGCCGCTCGAGCTCGATGCGCCCTTCCGTCAGGGTGCCGGTCTTGTCGGTGCACAGCACGTCCATCGCACCCAGCGAATACACTGCCGCCGGCTGCTTGACGATCGCATCCTGCTCCGAGAGCCGCAACGCGCCGCGCGCCAGCGTCACCGATACGATCACCGGAAGCAGCTCCGGAGTGAGGCCGACCGCCAGCGCCACCGCGAACATGAACGATTCCAGCATCGGCCGCCCCAGTACTGCGTTCGCGAGCACCACGAACAGCACCATGAACAAGGTCAGCCGCATGAGCATCATGCCGAAGCGGCGCGTGCCGGCCTCCAGAGGATTCGGTCGCGTGCGCGCGGACACCAGCCCCGCGGTCTCGCCGAGCAGCGTCGCGCGCCCCGTGCGGAAAACGCTCAGCTCCGCAACGCCGCTCACCACGTGGCTGCCCATCAGCAGAGCCCCTTGCGCGTCGCCGACGGCGTGCTTCTCCGTCGGGAAGGATTCCCCTGTGAGCGTAGCCTCGTTGACGTAGAGGTCGCGCGACGAGAGCAGCGTGCCGTCGGCCGGAACCAGGTCTCCGGCGGCGAGCAGCACCACGTCGCCGGGAACGATTTCGGCGAGCGGCACGTCGCGCTCTGTACCCCCTCGTCGTACGCGCGAGGTCACATGCACCATCGCGCGCAGCCGCTCGACGGCATCGCTCGAGCGCCGTTCCTGGATGAAGTCCAGCACCACGCTCGCACCGATCACGGCGACGATGATGATTGCGCTGGTCTGGTCTCCGCCGCCTGCCGAGATCGCGGCGGCTACGAGCAGCATCAGCACCAGAGGATTGCGGAAGCGGCTCAGCAGTTCGAGGAACAACGGCAGGCGTTTCTCCGCCTCGAGGCGGTTCGGACCGTGCCGCGCCAGCGCGGCGGCCGCTTCGGCTTCGCTCAGGCCCGCGGCGCTGCCGTCAAACGTCACGCGCGGCGCGCAAATTTGAGCGCTTCGAACCATGCAACCCCCAGCACGCCGGCACCCAGCGCGACGCCGAGTTCGAACGCGCCGAGCGGCGCGAAGCGGAACAGGTCCGCGGCGGCCGGCACGTAGAGCGCGCCTGCGAGCGCCGCTAGCGTGCCGCCGACAATCCACCACAGCGCCGGATTCGGGCGCGCGAGCGTCGCGAGGATAGTGCGCTCGCGCGAGCGGGTCGCGAGGATCAGCGCGAGATTGCCGAACACCACGGCCGCAAAGCCCAGCGCGCGCACCTCGCCGTCGGCGCGCCCGGAGGATGCCGCCCAGGCATAGGCGAGCCCCACCGCCACCAGCATCGACAGGCCCAGCCCGAGGCTGGCGGCGAGCATGCGCGCGTTGAACAGCGGCTCGGCGGGCGGGCGCGGCGGCCGGTCCATGACACCCTCCTCCGAGGGCTCGGCCTCGAACACGATCGAGCAGGCCGGGTCGATGACGAACTCGAGGAACACGATGTGCACCGGGAAGAACATCACCGGCCAGCCGAACGCGAGCGGCAGGAACGACATGCCCGCGGTCGGCACGTGCACCGCGATCAGGTAGCACATGGCGTTACGGATGTTCTCGTAGATGCGGCGGCCAAGCTGCACGGTGGCGACGATGGAGCCAAAATCGTCCTCCAGCAGCACCAGCGCCGCGGATTCGCGCGCCACGTCGGTTCCACGCCGCCCCATCGCCACCCCGATGTGCGCGGCCTTCAGCGCCGGCGCGTCGTTGACGCCATCGCCGGTCATGGCGACGATCTCGCCAGCCGCCTTGAAGGCCTGCACCAGCCGCAGTTTCTGCTGGGGCAGGATGCGCGCAAATACGTGCACCCGCCGTGCCGCCTCGGCGAGCACTGCATCGTCAAGCGCTTCGATCTGCGAACCGGTCAGCACGCCGCCCGCGGTGTCGATGCCGGCCTGCGCGGCGATGGAAATCGCAGTGCCGGGAAAGTCGCCGGTGATCATCACCACGCGGATCCCCGCCCCGCGGCACAGCGCCACCGCCTGCGGCACCTCGGCGCGCAGCGGGTCTGCGAGCGCGACGTAGCCGAGCCAGCGGAAACGGAACGCTCGCGGGCTCTCCGGCAAGGCGCCCTCTGCCCAGTCGGCCTCGCCCACCGCCAGCAACCGCAGGCCGCGCGCCGCAGCGTCCGTGACAAGCGCTTGCGCGCCGTGCGCGGCCGGGTCCATCCCGCACAGAGGCAGCACCGTCTCCGCCGCGCCCTTGATCGCCACCCGCCGCTCGCCCGCGGGCGAGCGCCAGGCGTGGCAGACCGCGAGGAAACCGCCGCTCATCGGGTAGTCGCGCTCGAGCGACCACTCGCGCCGCATGGCCGCGATCTGCGGTGCAGCAGCCGCGAGGATGGCGCGCTCCATCGGGTCGAAAGGCTCGAGCTCGCAGGCGAGCGCCGCGGTGTCGGCGATCCGCCCCCCGTCCTCGCCGATCAGGTCGGCGACCGCCATGCGGTTCTCCGTGAGCGTGCCGGTCTTGTCCACGCACAATACGGTCGCCGAACCGAGGGTTTCGATCGCCGGCATGCGCCGCGTCAGCACGCCCTGGCGCCCGATGCGCCTGGCGCCGAGCGCGAGGAACACGGTCAGCACCACCGGGAACTCCTCGGGCAGGATCGCCATCGCGAGCGTCAGGCCGGCGAGGATTCCGGCAAGCCATTCTCCGCGCGCCAGCACGTAGTAGGCGCCCAGCAGCACCGACAGCGCCACGGCAAACGTGGCGACGATGCGCACGATGCGCGCCGTCTCGCGCTCGAGGCGCGTCTTCTCCGGGGAAAGAGCGGCGAGCGAAGCGCCGATCTTTCCGAGCTCGGTGCGCGCTCCGGTTGCGACGACCTCGGCGCGCCCCTGCCCCTTCACCACCAGCGTTCCCGAATACACCAGGCCCTCGCGCTTTTCCACGGGAAGCGACTCGCCGGTGAGCAGCGACTCGTTCAGCGTCAGCTCGTTGGCGGTCACCAGCCGCGCGTCCGCGGGCACCCGGTCGCCCTCGGCCAGCAGCAGCAGGTCGCCGCGTACAACCTGGGCGCCTGCAATGCGCTGCGCGCTGCCATCGCGCACGACCAGCGCGCGCGGGCTCGACAGGTCGCGCAGCGCTTCCAGCGCGCGCTCCGCCTTGCGCTCCTGCACGACGGTGATCGCCAGCACCACCACGATCGATGCCGCGAGCACCAGCGCCTCGCGCAGGTCGCCGAGCAGCAGGTAAACGGCGGAGGCGGAGACCAGCAGCAGGAACATCGGCTCGCGCAGCACGCCCAGCACAATGGCCGCGCCGCTCCTGCGGTCTGCTGAAGGCAGGGCGTTCGGCCCTTCGGCGGCAAGGCGCAGCGCGGCTTCTGCCGCGCCCAACCCGGCGATGATGAATTTCGGGCGGCTCAAGCCGCCTTTTTCGCTTCTTTTCTCGCCGTCGTCGCGGGCGGCGCGAACGCGCTCGTC
>Ga0315281_10006532_pt1 | contig 16565 bp, 9 predicted proteins | sample YL17G07_0_MG_FD_204540 | JGI IMG/M metagenome (GOLD analysis project Ga0315281, IMG submission 204540) | Sediment microbial communities from Yellowstone Lake, YNP, Wyoming, USA - YL17G07_0 | ecosystem: Environmental > Aquatic > Freshwater > Lake > Sediment | place: USA: Wyoming | collected... | reverse complement strand
CATTTCGCGCGCCACGCATCTCTGGTACCGCTCGTATATCAGGCCGCCGTGTTTCGCCGTGCGCGTGGCACTTTGATCGTTGTCAGGGCTCGTCCGCCGTCCGACGTCCCGGATTCCGTCATGTCGACTTCCAGCGCGGTGCTTCTCGCGATGAGAAGCCCGGATGACGCCGTTCAGCGTTCGGCGATTTCCGCGGGCCCCTCTCGCGACGGGTCGATCGGGCTTTCCATCGTGACTGAACCCGGGCTCCAGGTGCTCTCGGCCGAAATCGTGTCGGCCGACGGAAGGGAACGGCCGGCGGCGCGAGCACGATTTGCGATCACCGCCCCGCTCGGCCTTGCCGAACTGGTTCCGGGAGATGTCGCGCTCTCGGACATCGCGCTCTTTGAGCCGCCGCTGTCCGCGGACTCATTGCCACGCTCGACGACCGATGCGATCTCGCGCATGCTCGCCTCCACCGAGTTGCTCGGCCCGTCGCGCATCGGAGTCTTTTTCGAGATGTACGGCATCGTAGGAGTCAGCGACGTTGATGTCACCGTGGCCGTAGCCAGGAACGAGTCACCCGGTTTTATCCGCCGGCTCGGTGCGCGCCTGGGGCTTGCCGATTTGCGTGACGGTTCGGTGGCAGTGCGTTGGCGCGACACTCCGCGTGATTCAGCGGGTGGCGCCTTCATGAGCGGGGACGCGCCTGTTCAGCCTCGATCTGTCATTCTCGATCTCACGCGACTGAGGCCCGGTCGGTACCTGCTCGAGATCAGCATCGCCCGACCCGGCGAAGCGCCCGTGACGTCGCACCGCGAATTCACGATTCGCGGACGCTAGTCCTCCAACGCGGAGATCAGGCGATCTCGAATTTATTCGCGCTCGCGATCTTTCGTTCGTCGATCCAGCAATAGAAGCCACAGTGGGACAGCCGCGCGTCGCGAAAGAAGCGACGCATAACGCGTTCGGACCGATCGATCCAGCCGTCACGATCTCCTTCCATGTTATCCTCAACCGTAAACGTCTCGAGGTAGGCAACGCCGCCGGCCAGTCGACGAATCTCGGCGAGGCCGCTGCGTAGATCTGCGTCCGCGACGTACTGGATGACGTCGGCGCAGACGATCAGGTCGAACGGTTTCTTGAACTTGAACCGGGCGAGCCCGCCGAGGGTGCCAAGGCGTACGTCGCTCCGTTTGCCGAGGCGATCGACAACGTACCGACTCGGGTCGATGCCGATGTACTCGATGCGCGGGCGAAGCCGACGGAGCGCTGACAGCCAGAGCCCGTCGCCGCAGCCGACGTCGAGGACAGTCTCGATTGCCCTCCCGAGAATGAACTCGGCGGCCGAGACCGCAAGGCTCGCTTTGTGACGCGTGGTCTGAGCGGTCCCGATCCTGGTCGCCGGATCACGGTACCAGCGCTTGTAGTAGGCGCTATCGTACTCTTTCATGATTTCGAACGAGTGAGTTGACGTGGACATTCGCAGCCGCCCAGCGGACCCCGCTGTCGAGGATCTCGCCCGCTCGATCTACGCGATGTTCCCGAACTGCATGCGGTGCGGCAAGGCGATTGATACATACGAAGCGGCGGACGTCCGGATACTGAGCCACCGCGTTGTACATCGTGGCGAATGCGCGCGGCTTGAGGGCAACGTGGACGTGACTTCTGTGGGCTGAACGCTCAAGCCGTTGACGCGGGGGCCGAGACGGCAGCAACAGCGACGGCGCCGACGTCGAAGAGAACCCATGCGATCGCCAGTTCAACCGGAAGCACGAGCGCGATCACGTCCCAGTTCGGCTGTCGTGACATGCCGACTAAGTGAATCAGAACCGCGAGCACGCCGACCGCTCCCGCGCCGATTGCCAACCAACGCGCCGCGGTCCTTGGCTGTCCGCGGAGAATGACGATCGGCGCCACCACCGCGATCACCAACCAGAGCGGATTGAGCATGAAGATATTTTCGTTTCCGTGAGTGGCGGTATGATCCGTCAACGTCACGAGCGCAGTGATGATTGTGCCGAGAATCCCGAACGCCGCAGACAGGATCGAAATCACCGCGGCGGCGGGTCGTCGGCGTTGGCTGGCCGAAAGCGCACCTCCCAGCCAGAGCACGAGGACACTCAACGAAAGACCGAGCGGCGCAAATCCCATCCAGAGCCGCGGTGCACGCGACGGTTCCTGCGGGCGGGTCGCCGAGTTGATGGCGAACTCCTCCCCGATCAACGGGCGTTTGCCGCCATCGAGCCTCACCGCGCGCAGATGCCGCATCAGTTGTACGGGTAAGAATGCCGTTTCGTCGGCGGTGGCTTTGGCGTCCGTCGGGCGACCGAGAACCATCTCCACGCCCGACACCATCGGCGTGTTTCCCTGCATCAGTCGCAGTGAATGACTGCGGTAGGTCTCGTCGGTCGCGATCGTCCTGAGTTGCGCGCGAACCTGACCCCCGGTCACGCGATCGATCGCGTCACGAACCCGCGTCGAACAATTGTCGAGGTAGTAGTCGTAGCGGTAGTTCGCGTTCTCTGGCTGGGCGTTCCAGTGCAGAAAGGCAACCAGCGCCTTCTTTTCAGCACTGGTGAGGTTGAGTTCCTGCGCCCAGACGTCGCGATTGAGGTGCCGGTAGAACGGAATCGTATTGTCGAGCGACTCGCCAAGCATTGTGTACTCCATGTCTCCGTGCAAAAAGCGCAGCACAAAGCGTGGCTGGCTAAAGCTGAACACGCCCCAGTTGTAGACGGTATCGATCGCCTGCGCCGGGTCGTGTACCCACAGGGCATTGTGGCCGAACAGTTCCCACACCTGGTCGCCCTGGCCCACTGTTATGAGGTAGATCCGCAGCGAGTCGCTTGTATAGGCGAGCGTGGTCGGGTCCGGCGGCACCCGGGTCGACGCTGGTCGTACCTGTTGGGCGAACGCAGTCGTGTAGCGTCCGGCGACTGCCATCAGCACCAGCGACGCGGCAAATAGCGCGGCGGTGAGAACGGCGCGGCGGACCAGCCTATTCTGTCGCGGTTTGAACGGGCGTGATTGAGGAGTCAACGCTCGGAAACTACACCCGGCTTGCGCCTACGTCGCACGACCCGGCGAAGCCGCGCGCCAGCCATGCACGCCGATCCCCACCATCCCGAGCGCCATGACGAGCCACCCAATGTCCATCACGATCCAGGGCGCGCTCCCAAAGGGGCGTGGCGGAACAGCAGTGATTAACGCGCCGGCGGCGACCATCCACCCCGTCCATGCCGGAAAAATCCCGGCCCGGGCGGTCACCGCTCCAAGGGAGAACCAACCGAGCGAAAAGGTGATCGCGCTGACCGCGAAAATCGGAAGCGGTGGGCTGAACAGCGGGCCGTTTGCCGCGACGGCAAACGGCGACGTTCCGGCGATGAACGGCAACACCGCCGCTGTGATCACGCCCATCGCGAAATAAAATCCGGTCCCCAGCAAGCCGAGAACAAAGGCGAAGTGCCCGCCGACGCCCATTCGCGGCGCGTGAGCCATGTACAGGCCGACGACGCCAAACAGCAGCAGCGCCCCCGATATGAAATGCAAATTGTGCGCGATCATCCAGCGCCGGTCGAGCATCGCGAGCGCGCCCACCAACTCCCCACGGGAGACGATGACGAATGCAGCACCGGTGACGCCCCCGAGTGCAATGGCGGCGGAGGCGAGTCGAGCGACAGGCGATTCTTTCACGGATAGCTCCATTCGAGTCGAGGCGAACTGAAGGCGACCGACGTTAACCGACTGACTGGCGCAGCCCGCTCGCGCCTGAGAACACCGTCTGCAACTGCGCGATGTCTTTCTCGACATCGTCCCCCGGAGCGAACGGCTCGCGGATGCGAATCACTCGATCACCCCAGTCGAAAATGATCGGCAGAATCGGAACGCCGGCGCCCTTGGCAATATGCCAGAATCCAGTCCGCCAGCGGCCAACATGCTTTCGCGTTCCTTCGGGTGTGATCACGAGAAACACACGCGGCCGTGAGGAAAACGCTGCCACCGTTTGCGAAACGACATCGTGAGATGCGGTGCGGTCGACGGCAATGCCTCCCCAGCGGCGCATGATCCACCCGAACGGCGGGTGGAACAGCGTGTGCTTTCCCAACCATGACGCGTCCAGGCGGAGAGCGTAACGGGCGGCGAGGCCGACGATGAAGTCCCAGTTGCTTGTGTGCGGAGCGACGATGGCCACTAGCTGGGGGTGGTCGGCGATGTCCCCCTCGACTCGCCACCGCAGGAGCCACAGGACTAGGCTGCCCGCGAGGCGCGATATCGGGCCGCCGCGGCGGGCAACGTTGGGTCCAACGGCCGGAAGCATCCGGGAAGAATACGGGTCGCAGGCCGGGGGGGAAGAATCCGCCTGACGCAAGCCCGGACAAACCCGCCCCTCCGGCCGCCGCACCCTTTTCAACGGCCGCCGATAGCCGGTACGGCCGAGAACCGAGCGGTTAGAACACTAGACCGCGTTCTCCCTCAGTTCGTCAATCGAATAGAACGTCCCTCTCCACTCGATCCCGCCGCGGGAGACGGTAAGCCAGATCGCCATGGCGGCGATGCAAACGAAGATGAGCGCTGCGATTGGATATCCGATCGCCAACCACAGCCTCTCACCGCTGGCGCGTGCGACTGCCAAGTACATCGCGATCAGAATCAGCGCCACGCCGAAGTTGAGCCACCACACCGCGCCGCTCGTGACAAAGAGAGCCACAAACGGCCAGACGTTCACTGCCAGCTGTATCACAGTCGCACCAATCGCCAACGGCAGACTGTAGTTCAGGCCGGCGAAGGTGTTCTTGCGCAGTCCCCGGGCGAGCTCGCCGACCGTCGAGTACCATCGCACCCGAATCGCACCGATGCCCCCGGCAAAAACCTGCCGCCCACCGGCGAGTTTCACCAGCCGGCCGAGCTTGATGTCGTCGTCCGGCCGGAGCGCAATTCTCGAATGGCCACCGAATCCGCGGTAGAGCGATGTCCGCACGAGGTTGAATGCGCCGATCCCGATGTGTTCCTCGCGCGCCGGGTCAGCGGCGTGCCACGGCCGGTAATAGAGGAGAAAGCCAAGCTCAAAGAAGTTGACGACGAGGGTCAACCACAGGCCTGGCGAATCCATCTCGGGCCAGAGCGCCAGGTGATCGGCTTCGCTCGCTCGCATGAATGCCACGCCACGCGCGATCGCGTCCGGCGCGAAGACGACATCGGCGTCGGTGAAGAGCAGATACTCACCCGTCGCTACCTCCGCACCCGAATGAAGGGCGTGGTTCTTTCCCAACCATTTCGGTGGAAGCTCGGCGATGTGGATCACCCTGAGGCGCCCCCCCTTTGCCGCCATGCGGTCGAGGATGGCACCGGTTTCATCCGTCGACCTGTCGTCGATCGCGATGATCTCGAACGCAGCATACTGCTGCGCCAACAGGGACAGGAGCGCGCGCTCAATGTGCGGCCCCTCGTCACGCGCGGCGACAATGACGCTGACCATTGGCCCGTTCGGATCGCCGGCCTGATCGGTGATCCGCTCCATTCGCAACATGCCGACAAAAAAGCGTTGGCAGATGGCGATGACGCCGAGAAACGTCCCCACGGCCAGGGCGAGAACGGCGACGTGTACCACGCGACTACTTCTTCGTCCAGCGGTTGTTCGACCGATCGATGTCCGGGAACACCCGGAATGGATCGATCTCGATTGCGATCGCGGTGCCCGCGTCCGCCACAAGAGCCGACGCACGTCGCGCGCCGCCAAGCCAGACATCGACCGGAATCACCTGCTGCTCCGTGGCGCCGCCAGCGCGGGTGATCGTCAGAAGAACGGGCATTGGCGCGAGACCCTTGTCCTCGATCGTGACGCGCAGTCCGGTGCCGTCCGGCTCCACCGACTCGATCGACTGATCGAGGCTCCACGTCTCATACCACCACGTTCGCCAAAACCACGACAGATCCTGACCCGAGCACCAGTTGAAGGTGTTCCAGAAATCGAACGGCGTCGGATGCTTGTCGATCCACCGCTGCCCGTACGCGTGATAGCAGGCGTTGAATCGCCCGTCCCCGAGCAGTCCACGGAGCGCGATCATGTTGATCGCCATCTTGTCATAGCTGGCGACGACGAACGCGCGTGAATCGTACGGGTACTGGTCGCCGTGGCGCATCAGCGGTATCTCGGAGTCGGTGCGCGCCAGTGTCAGGTAGCTCGCGCGCGAAACGGCTTCGCGGTCGTAGCCCTTGAAGAAGGCCTGCATTCCCTGCGCCTGGTTGAACCGCGTCAGTCCTTCGTCCATCCAACTGAAACGACGCTCGTCGGATCCGACCTGCATCGGGAACCACATGTGACCGAACTCGTGTGTGATCACCGAGTAGAGGCCCAGCGTGTCGCGCGGGCCACCGATACAGGTCAGCATCGGATATTCCATCCCGGTGCACGACACAGGTCCTTCCATCGCCGTCATCTGCGGGTACGGATATGACCACAGATAGCGCGACAGAAACTCGATCGCGTCCCGCGCATAGAGGGTCGATTTGTACCACGCTGGATACACGACCTCTGGCCGATAGAACGTATTGATGCTCACTGTGTCTGGCGTCGCCGCGCCCGTTCGGCTGGCGACCGTGGCGATCGTCGCGTCCCACAGAAAGCGCGCCGACGTACCCCAGTCAAAGTCGCGCACATTGCGCGCCGTGAATCGCCAGGTCAGCCGGTCATCCGTGCCACGCAGCGTCGAGACGCCGGCAGCTCGATCGTTGAAATCCACCACGCGCATGACCGTGGCTTCGCGGCGTGCCTTGGCCAGCCGCTCGCGGGTCTGCGCTGACAAGACCTGTTCGGGATTGGTAAGTCCGCCAGTCGCGGCGACGAGCCAGGCCGACGGTACGGTCAACGCAACGTCATAGTCGGCAAAACCCATATAAAACTCGGCGTTGCCCATGTACGGGTCGGTCTGCCAACCGTCAACGTCGTCGTAGACCGCCAACTGGGGATACCAGTACGAGATCATGAACACGTCACCGGTCGATCCCCCTCGGGGCGCGCCGTCCGGCGGGACGGTGAACGCCCAGTCGAAACGCAGATCGGCCGAGTCGCCTGGCAGCAGCGCCCGCGGCAGCGTGAGACGCATACGCGTCTGGTCGATCGTGTAGCCGACGCCGGAATCCTTCGGCGCCAAGGTCTCGCCCATCGCCGCAACGTGGAGAACCTCCGTGCCACCGGTGACGGGCGTCGGGCGATCACGAACTCCGCCCGCCGCGAACAAATTCTGATTCAGATACAGCCAGAGGAATGCCAACGTATCCGGCGATCGATTGATGTAGCGAACCGTCGCGCGAGCGGAGACTTGATTTGCCGATGGCTCCAGCTCGGCGTCGATCGTGTATCTGGTGTACTGCTGCCAGTAGTTCGGGCCGGGCGATCCGGTGCGGGTCCGCGTTCCGCGTTCGACCGCCCGCGTAAAGGCCTTGGTCTCGACGATCGGGTAGGGAATCGGGCGTTCGCGCCCCGCTAGCTCGGTCGCCCCGATTGCGACACCTGTTGCCGGGGATGTCGGAGCCGATGAGCAGGTCGGCAACGACTGAGAAACCGCCGCGCCGACGAAGAGTGCCCGCAGGAGCCTGGGTGCACTTGAGTTCACAGCGGAAAGTTAGCCGGATTGACCACCACGCTCCGCCGAGCTCGGCCGTATATCCATGAAGCGGCTTGGGCCGGTCACCCGCCTCACGCGGATTGGCGGTCTTGGAGTTGTATTTTCAGGCAGTCTCGTGCACTCACTTCATCACTTTGCCCTTCGTTTGACGCCAGGCATCCTCCGTCGGGGACTTCTGAGCGCGATGCTGCTATCGCTCCTCCCGGCGATCGCACGCGCGCAAACGATCCACGGGGTTGTTGTCGATCCGGGGGACCGGCCCGTTGCCGGAGTTGTCGTGCTGCTGCTAGATGCGGCGTCCAATGAAGCAGCGCGCTCGTTGAGCAATGAGCGCGGTGAATTTCGAGTGGCCGCCACATCCGCCGGCATCTACCGGGTGCGTACGCTACGGATCGGTTTCCGGCCGTTGACCTCAGACGTCATTGCCCTCACGGTTGGCCAGAATGTGACGCAGCGCCTGATCCTCGCCAGCATACCGTTCTTGCTCGACACCATCCGTTCGCTTGGACGGATGGCCTGCCGAATGGTCGCGCGCGACTCCGCGGCCGCGACATGGGCGGTCTGGGAGCAAGTTCGAACGGCGCTGACGGCGGCGCAGTTGACCGCTAGCGGCCGAGCGATCGGCGCGACGACGGTCAGTTACGATCGGACCCTCGACCCGAGAGGAAGACGCGTTCTTGCCCAGACCGCCACCGTGCGGTCCGAGGTCGTGACGCAGCCATGGCGCGGTATACCGCCCGACAGCCTGCGCCGGTTCGGCTATGTCGTTTCCGAGCCGGACGGCATGACATCATTCCGAGCGCCGGGTCTGGACGCCTTGCTCTCGCCTGTGTTCCTCGAGGACCACTGTGTGCGACTAGTGGCCGCACCAGACCCAACGCGGTTGGGCATCGCCTTTGAGCCAAACGCCGACCGAAAGCGCGTCCCCGAGATCAGCGGCACTCTGTGGCTTGATCGTAAGACGTCTGAGCTTCGCAGCATCGAGTTCCGTTATGTGAACGTTTCTCGTGACGTGGAGGACAATGCCGGCGGTGCGGTGGAGTTCGCACGAATGCGGAATGGCGCCTGGGTCATCTCGCGGTGGAATATCCGGATGCCGGCGCTCGTGCAACGGCGCGCCAACTTCTCGAGTCGGATGGAGATCGGTATCGGCTCAATTCAGGTCAAGGGCGGTGAGCTTGTGCTCGCCAGCACGGTGGCCAGTCGCGGACTCGATACGCTCTGGTCGCGGCCACCGCTCGTGCTTCGGGGAATGGTTCTCGATTCGGTTTCTGGCGCACCGGTGCGCAACGCCCGCGTGACCCTCGCCGGCACACTTCTGGAAGGGGTCACGAATTCCGCTGGCCGCTTCTCGATCGAGGCAGTGATGCCCGGGAACTATGTCGTCGAAACGCGCACCCCGTCGCTGGACGCGATGAACGCGATCAACGAATCGCCCCTGGTGTTTACCGATAGCGCGCACGCCATCGAGATCCGTGTTCCCACCGGTGATCAGATCGCAACCCAGCTCTGCGGTATCGGGCAACTGGACGGGCCGGGCATCGTTGTCGGTCGCGTGACGCTACGGTTCGACACACTGCCCCAGCGCGGTGTGGCCGTTGTCGCCGAGTGGATCGACTTCACGATGCGGAATGGCACGGTCGAACAGACGAAAAGGGCAAATGACGCACGAACCGACGCGAGCGGCTCGTTCCGGATCTGCGGTGTGCCGGTCAACACGGCGCTGAACTTGCGAGCGACGACCGACAGCGCGGCCTCGGCGCCGGTTGCCGTCCGAATCCCGGCCGGTCTGCGCTTCGACCGTGCCGATCTGGTGCTCGACCGGCAGATCGCTGCCGGGGCAACGTTCACCGGAATAGTCCTCGCCGACTCAACGCGCCAGTCAATTGCCAACGCCGAGGTTTCATTACCCGAACTGTCGATGGGTGGTCTGACGAACGACAAGGGAGAATTCCGAATCACCGACGTTCCGGCTGGCACGCACCAGTTGATCGTGCGGCGCATCGGCTACGGACAGCTCGACACGCGAATTTCGTTCGCAGCGAATCAGACCGTCGCTCGCACGGTGGTTCTGAGCCGGATCATTACGCTCGATTCCGTCGTGGTGGCTGCAAGCGGAAACGCGACTGACAACCCGCTCATGGAATTCGAAGCGCATCGCAAGGCCGGCTTCGGGCACTTCGTGACCCGGGCCGAGCTGGCGAAGAAGGAAGGCAGTACAAGCGCCGTGCTGAGGCAGCTCCCCGGGATGACGCTCGTCAACGTCCGGACTCGCAGCTATGTGAGCAGCAACTACGTCCCGCGCGATCAAGCCGGCGCAATCACATGCTTTTCGCAGGTCTACCTGGACAAGACGCTGATGAACATCGGTGAACCCACACCCGGTTACGATATAAATGAACTTGCGCCGGGCAGGATCGAGGCGATCGAATGGTTTGCGAGTCGCGAACAGGCCCCGATGGAATACAACTCACGTCGCGTGTTCTGCGGCGTCCTAATCATCCACACGAGACGCTAGGTCACTTCAGCATTTCCTTCGCGATTGTCTGGAGCTGCATGTTGCTTGTGCCTTCGTAAATCGTGCCGATCTTTGCGTCACGATAGAACTTTTCGGCCGGGTAGTCCTTGGTGTACCCATACCCGCCGAACAGCTCGAGCGACAACGACGTAACGCGCTCGGCGACCTGCGATGAGAAGAGCTTTGCCATCGCGCCTTCCATGACGATGTCATTGCCTGCGTCGCGCAACCTGGCGGCGTTGTAGACCATCAGCCGCGCCGCCTCGAGTTCGGTCCGCGCCTGCGCAAGCTGGAACTGGATTCCCTGAAATTCGGAGAGCGCCTTTCCGAATTGCTTTCGACCCTTCACGTACTCGGTTGCCGCCGCCAGCGCGCCGCCAGCGATTCCGATCATCTGCGCGCCGATCCCGACCCGGCCGCCGTTCAATGCGTCGATGGCAATCTTGTAGCCCTTCCCGACGGGACCGAGCACGTTCGCCGCCGGGACTTCGACTCCATCGAGGATCAGCTCAGTCGTGCTCGATGCGCGAATACCAAGCTTGTCCTCCTTTTTTCCGACCGAGAATCCGGGAAACCCACGCTCGACCACGAATGCGGTGATTCCCTTGCGGCCCGCCGATGGGTTGACGTTGGCAAACACGACATATATCTCTGCCTCGGCGCCGTTCGTGATCCACATCTTGCGGCCCGTGAGAATCCACTTGTCGCCCTTTTGCTCGGCGCGCGTCTGCAAGCTGAACGCGTCCGAGCCGGACGATGACTCCGACAGAGCGTAGGCACCGATCGTATTCGCAGTGAGACGGGGCAGATACCTCGACTTGATTGCATCGCTCCCATACGTGTCGATCGGGTAGAGCACGAGCGTATTCTGGACATCGATGAGAATCGCCGCCGACGCGTCTACCTTGCTGACTTCCTCGACCGCGATCGCGACCATCGTCAGGGTTCCACTGGCGCCACCATACTCCGCGCCCACCTCGAGCCCCATCAGCCCCATCTCGAAGTACTGCTTGGTCAACGACGGGTCGATCTTGCCATCGCGCTCCATCTGCTGAACGCGCGGACGAACTTCGCGCGCCACGAATCCGGCGACCGATTCTCTGAAGAGCTCTTCGTCGTCGGAAAGAACGGTCAGAGGCGGATGCTCGGAAGCGATCGATGTCGGCATGGTCTGAAGTGGCCCGATCAGTTCTTGGCTGTCATGTCGTGGGAAACATACTGAATGCCACCCTCAAGCTCTCGATTCTCCGACGGAACGCAACGTTACGCCCGCGCCAGAACTTCCAAGGCCAGCTCGACCCTTCCGAACGGCGCCGATACCTGCGCGCCCTGAACCAGCGGCCGCACCCGCTCGAGCATCTCTTTCGCAATCGCAATTCCCTCGGCGACGCCTCGCTCTTTCGACACCGCGCTCGCCGCCCTCATCCGCTCGATCGTCGCTGCCGGAACCGTCACTCCCGGGACTTCATTCGCCAGAAATTCCGCGTTGCGAAGGGACACGAGCGGCCAAATCCCGGCCACGATCGGAATCCGCACGTGCTGGATCTTTCCGAGGAACTTCTCCAATTGTACGGCGTCGAACACCGGCTGCGTAATTGCATATTCGGCACCGGCGTCGACCTTCCACTCGAATCGGCGAATCTCGTGGTCGAGGTCAATGGCCGCCGGATTCACGCCGACACCAATCGCAAACCGCGTCGGCTCGCCGATCCTGTTGCCGCCGGGGTCGAGCCCGTGATTCAGGTTGTTGACGAGATTTGTCAATCCGATCGCGTCGACGTCGAAGACGGCGGTTGCGTCCGGATACGGTCCCATCTTTGGCGGGTCGCCGGTGATGATCAGCATGTTGCGAAGGCCGACGGCAGACGCCCCCAATAGGTCGCTGAGCATGCCGAGCAGATTACGGTCGCGGCAGGCGTAATGCGTGACCGTCTCGATCCCCACCTGCTGCTCGATCAACACGCTCGTCAGCAGCGCGCCCATCCGGCTTTGCGCCCGCGGCCCGTCCGGCACATTGACCGCGTCCACCCCGGCGACCTTGAGTTTGCCGACGTCCGTGAGCATGCGCGAAGCATCGACGCCGCGCGGCGGCACGATCTCGACCGACGATACAAACGTTCCGGCGGCAATTTTCGCTGCCCACCGTGAGCGCTCCGCGAACGGGATCGGTGAAACCGGCGTCGCGCCATCGGGAGCACCCAGTCCACCGTCCGGCTTGCTGCCCGCCGCACCTCGCACCCCGATCTGGGCACCGCCGCCTCTCGTTCGCGGCTGGAGCGGCCGGATCCCTTCGCTCATCGCTCGAATGTGGTCCGGCGTTGTTCCGCAGCACCCGCCGACGATTTTTGCTCCAGCCTGCGCAAGATGGCGTGCATACGTTGCGAGATATTCTGGGCTGGCCATGTACATCTTGCGGCCTTCGACTTCTCGCGGCATGCCGGCGTTCGGTTGTGCGCTCAGCTTTCGCGTCGTCACCGCGGCCATTTTCTCGACACACTCGAGAATCGTCTGCGGGCCCACCGAACAGTTCAGGCCGATGATGTCCGCCCCCCACCGGTCCAGCGCTCTGGCGACGTCCTCGACGGATGCACCGTAGGGGGTGTGTCCGTCTTCGCCGACGGTCATCTGCGCGACGAGCGGGATTGCCGGCGCCACATCGCGCGCCGCCAGGATGGCCTGCTCGATTTCGTGCAGATCCGCAAACGTCTCGAGAATGAAAAGGTCGACGCCGCCCTCGACGAGCGCGGTCATCTGTTCGCGAAAGATGGCACGCGCTTCGTCGACGCTCGTGGGGCCATACGGTTCGAGACGAACGCCCAGCGGACCGACCGCGCCCGCGACCAGGGCGCGACCGTCGGCGGCTTCACGCGCTAATCGAACCGCGGCAAGATTGATCTCGCGGACCTGCGTGTCGAGTCCAAAGTTCGTGAGCCGCTGCCGGTTCGCACCGAAACTATTGGTCTCGACAACCTGTGCGCCGGCTTTCACGTACGCCCGGTGCACGTCGCGCACGAGTTCTGGTGCGCGCAGGCACAACTCGTCGTAACACTGATTGATGAAGACGCCCTTGCCGTAGAGCATCGTGCCCATCGCACCGTCAAAGAGAACGATGCGCGACGGATCGAGGAGGTCTCGGACCAGCGCGGCGCGCACTGCGGTCGCCGCCTCTGATGGATTGTCAGGCATTCTGGGCCACCTTGCCGCCTTCGGCGCGCACGGCGTAGTACTTCGCCTGTGGATGGTGAACGATAAACGCGGCTGTGCTCTGCTCGGGCATCAACTGGAACGCGCTGGTGAGCTCCATGCCGAGCGCGTCGGCCGGCAAGAGCTTGAACACCTCGGCGTGATCCTCGAGATCGGGGCAGGCGCCGTACCCCCACGAGTACCTCTTGCCACGACCCGGCGGAATTCGAAACTCGGCGCGCACATGACGATGCATCCACTCCGCGACCGCCTCGGCAGTCTCGACGGCGATACCGTGTGTGAAGAACGCCTCGGTGTATTCGTTTGCTGTCTGTAATTCCAGAAACTTTGCGTCCGGGGCCGTGCCGACCGTCACGACCTGGAGCGAAACAACGTCGACTTCGCCCGACTCCACGGAACGGAAGTAGTCGGCGATGCACAAGCGTTCGCGACCATCCATGCGCGGGAATGTGAAGCGCGAGATCTCGACCGTCTCGCCGTTGGTCGTGTACTTCGCTGGATCGTAAATGACGACGTCGTTGCCCACTGACTGCGCCGGGAAATACCCGTAGACCGCTTGCGGTTTCAACCAGCCGGTGGCGATGGCGTCGGCCTCGAGGCGATGCCGCACCGGCTCGAACTCGTCGCGAACGATGCGCTCGTATTCAGGACCGGATCCGCGACCGCCCCACTGGAGGCGATAGAGCTCATCGAGGTCGAGAAGCGCAAACACCTCGTTCAACGGAATCGCATCCAGAACGCGCGCGCCCCAGAACGGCGGTGTCGGAACCGCGTGGTCTGCCGAGACATCGCTACGGTGCGTCGTCGTCGTTCCGACGGCGACGTCCTTGCCGGTATTCGTAGCGAGGAACTTGTCGGTCTTCGCGTCGCTGAGGTTCTGCGCGATATGGGCGGCACGACGGTCGGGGTCCTGGAGGATTTCCATCGTCGACAATCCTTCGAAGGCATCCTTGCAATAGAAGACGCCAGAGTCGTACGGGCGGTCGCCGTCGACGAACATCGCTCGGCGGCCAAAACGGCGGTTGATCGCCGCGCCGCCGATGAGCACCGGCACCTGGATGCCCCGCCTGTCGAGCTCCTGCACGCACAGCGGCATTTGCTTCGACGTGGAAACGAGCAGCGCCGACAGACCGATCGCATCCGCGCCGACCTCCAGCGCCTTGTCGATAATCGTGTTCACCGGCACCTGCTTGCCGAGGTCGAACACTGTGTAGCCGTTGTTCGAGAGAATGGTGTTGACGAGGGATTTGCCGATGTCGTGCACATCGCCATAGACGGTGGCGATGACCACTTTGCCCTTGGTGTAACCTTCCTTGCGGTCGAGGAACTTCTCGAGGTGCTTGACCGCCTTCTTCATCGCTTCGGCGGACTGGAGCACGAATGGGAGGATCAGTTCGCCGGCGCCGAATTTCTCGCCGACTTCTTTCATCGCCGGCAGCAGCACCTCGTTGAGCACGCGGACTGGCGCCTCGCGCACGCCTGCCGCGTCGAGCGCCGCTTCGATGCCGTCCTTCTTTCGGTGCACCACCATCCAATGGACTTTTTCGTCCGGTGTCATCGACGCCGTCGGATCGTCCTTTTCTGCGCCGCTGCCGCTCTGCGTCTGCGTTCCATCAAACTTCTCGATGAATAGCTGCAGGGCGTCGGGCCGCCGGTTGAAAACGAGATCGTCGGCGAGCCTGCGCTCCTCTTCGGAGATTTCGGCGTACGGCGTGACGTGGGCCGGATTGACGATCGCCATGTCGAGGCCGGCCTCGACGCAGTGATGCAGAAAGACCGAGTTGAGAACGGCCCGCGTCGCGGGCGACAGGCCGAAGCTCACGTTCGAGACTCCGAGCGATGTATAGACGCCAGGCAGTTCGCGCTTGATGAGGCGAATGCCTTCGATCGTCTCGACCGCTGAGTCGATCCACTCGGCGTCGCCGGTCGCCAGCGTGAACGTCAGGTCATCGAAGATGAGATCGGCGGGATCCATTCCGTACTCGCCGACGACGATGCCGTGGATCTTTCGCGCGATCTCGAGTTTTCGCTCGCGCGTCTTGGCCATGCCGATCGGGTCGATCGTGAGCGCGACGAGCGCCGCGCCATGTTTCTTGGCCAGCGGAACGATCTTGTCGATGCGTTCGCGGCCGTTCTCCATGTTGATGGAGTTGATGATCGCGCGTCCCGGGATCGCTTCGAGCGCGCGCTCGATGACCTTGACTTCGGTCGAGTCGATCATGATCGGCGATTCGACGGACATCGAGATTAGCTTGACGAGCTTCGCCATCTGCTCCGCTTCGTCCGCTCGCTCGGTGACCGCGACGCAGACGTCGAGGACGTGCGCGCCCGACTCGGCCTGTTCGCGGGCGACTTCGACGATCCCTTCGTAGTCGTCAGCGAGCAACAGTCGTTTGACCTTTCGCGATCCCTGAGCGTTGACGCGCTCACCGACGAGCAAGGGCTTGGGATCCTGGTCGAGGTCGACGGCTCGCATTGCCGAGCTGACGCGGGGGACAGAATGCTGGTGCCTCCGAGGGGCCGCAACGCGATCTTTGTCGGCGGGGGGGCCCCCCCGCCTCGCGGAACCGTCGCTTCGGCCGACCGCTGCGACGATCGCCTTCAAGTGCGCCGGCGTCGTTCCGCAACAGCCACCGACGATCCGCACACCGTTCGTCTTCACCATCTCCCCAAGCATTGCCGCCATCGGCTCTGGCTCGAGCGGATACACCGCGTCCCCGGTTCCCGTGTTCAGCGGAAGTCCGGCGTTCGGAATGCACGAGATTGGTCGTGATGCGTTCGCCGTCAGATAGCGGATCGGCTCGCGCATGTGCTCAGGACCCGTCGAGCAATTCAGCCCGATCACATCTACTGGCATCGACTCGAGTGTCGTCAACGAGCTGGCGATATCGGTGCCGAGGAGCATCCGGCCGCTCGTATCGAGCGTGATCTGCGCCTGGATCACGACGCGGCGCCCAATTTCAGCGAATAGACGCTCGAAGCCCGCGATCGCCGCCTTTACCTCGAGAATGTCCTGCGACGTCTCGATCAACAGTACGTCGACGCCGCCCTCGACGAGGTGCTTCGCTTGTACGTAGTAATTCTCCTCGAGCTCGCCGAAGGTCGTGTTCGAGAGCACGGGATCACTGCTCGACAGGAGCATTCCCGTCGGCCCGATCGAACCGGCGACGAAGCGCGGCTTGTCCGGAGTAGAGTACTTGTCGCACGCGGCACGCGCCAATCGTGCCGCCGCGACA
>Ga0315281_10006531_pt1 | contig 16566 bp, 14 predicted proteins | sample YL17G07_0_MG_FD_204540 | JGI IMG/M metagenome (GOLD analysis project Ga0315281, IMG submission 204540) | Sediment microbial communities from Yellowstone Lake, YNP, Wyoming, USA - YL17G07_0 | ecosystem: Environmental > Aquatic > Freshwater > Lake > Sediment | place: USA: Wyoming | collected... | reverse complement strand
GAGATATCCATACCTTCGTCTATCAAAACAAGACCATGATCACTTTCGCTCCCTCCTTCCCCCATTGGGTGATGAGGCAAGGCCGGACATGCGACGCCTGTCACCACACCCCGGTCCTTCAAGCTATGACGAAGAGCACGTTCAAACCGATCACCTTCGAGAACGGCGCCTTGAAGAACATCACCGGGATCATCCCGGTGTTGGCCGGGCAGAAATGGAATTTCGTCTTCCTGAACTATGCCCAGGGCGGCTGGGTGCCGATCGCCAACCCGGCCGAGCCCCTGGTCAATTATGCCGGGTACAGCCGGCCGCTGACCCGCGAGCAGTTCGAGAAACTGGAGAAGCCCCGGAGCAAGCCACGGAAGTGAAGTCGCCCCGGAAGACGCGAACGCGCTCCGGGTTCATAGCCGTCCTGATCGCATAGCTCCAGCCGTCCGAGGTGATCTCCACCGCGCCGTCCCTGTCCGTGCGGTAGATCACGGCGCCCGCGGCACGGAGCCTTGTGAGGACCTCTTCCTGGGGAAAGCCGTACGTGTTTCCCTGCCCGACGGTGATGACCGCGATGCGGGGCGAAACGCGGCCCAGGAAGGCCGCGCCGCTCGAGGAGTTGCTGCCGTGATGCGGAACCTTGAGCACTCCGCTCCGCACCTTCGGGCCTTCCCCGGCCAGCTCGCTCTCCGCCTCTCGTTCGATATCGCCGGCCAAGAGGAAGCTCGTTCGGCCATGGGTGATCCTGAGCACGACCGATCGGTCGTTTTCTCCTTTGATCGAAGAGGGGCAGTCCGGGCAGGGATGAAGCACTTCGATCCCGACCCCGGCCATTTCCCTCGATGCTCCACGATGCACCTCCCGATGAACGGCCCGGCGGGGGAGCGCGTCCAGGAGCTTTTGATGAAGCTCTCCCCGGCCCGAAGTCGCCGACTCCCAGAGCTCAGCCGGCTTGAAATTCCTGGCCGCCGCGGGCAACCCCTTGATGTGGTCGGGATGGGCATGGGTCGCGACGATCATGTCGAGTCCCTTGATCCCCTTGCGCCAGAGGAAGGGCGAGACGACCCGCTCCCCGGTATCAAATGAGCCGGTCGGCGTCCCTCCTCCGTCCACGAGCACTTTTTGGCGGCCGGGACATTCGACCAGGATCGAATCTCCCTGTCCGACGTCCAGGAAGGTGACCTTGAGGTTGGGCACCGTCGCGGGGAAGGGATGGAGCGCCAGGACGAGGGCCCACGCGGCCCAGGCCGCGACAACGAATGACATCTGGAACCGGATCCTTCGAGGCAGGAGTGCGGCCAGAAGGAAGGCATAGTATCCCGCGACCACGATGAGGCTCGGGTTGGGGACGCGATACGAAAAAAACGATGACGCTTCCGATAGCTTGGAGATGCCCAGGAGAAGAGCGATCAGAAATTTTATAACACCGGCCAGCGGGAAGGCCAGGAAGTCCGCGGCAAAAGCCAGGGGGAAGAAGACGTAGCCCGCGGCCATGATCACGGCCACTAACGGGACCGCGGCCAGGTTCAGGACGAGCGGAGCCAGAGCCACCCGGTTGAAGGCCCCGGCCAGGAGCGGCATGACCCCGACCTGGGCCGCCGCCGAAAGGGCGATCATCTCGCCGATCTTGAACGGCAGGCGGGGCAGGCGTTTAAGGAACTTCGACTGGAAGAGAATGATCGATAGCGTGGCCGCGTAAGTCAGTTGGAAGCCCGGGTCGAATAAGTTGAAGGGGTTGTCCAGCAGCAGGACCAGGGCGCTGAAGGCCAGAGCATTGACCATGTTGGATTCTCTCCAAATGAGCCTCCCCAGGAGAAACGACACGGCCATGATCGTCGCCCTGAGCACCGAAGCCGAGCCTTCCACGAGGAGCGAATAGAAGACCAGGATGAGGATCAGGGCCGCCGCCGACGGCCGGGGAGCCAGGCCCGCCAGCCGGAAGAGGCCCAGCAGGAGCATGGAGATGATCCCGATATGAGCCCCGGAAATGGCGATCAAGTGGAGGAGACCGGACTCCTGAAAGTCGAGCGTCACCTCGTCATCCATGCGCCTTCGCTCGCCGAGGAGCAGGGCCTCGAGGACGGCGCCGGGCTGGGAGAGCGAGCCCGCCGCCCCGCCTGAAAAAAAAGCCTCGACCTTGTCCTGCAGGGCCTGCCTCAGGCGCGAGGCGATCCGCGCCGGGTTCATGCTCCCGGGACTGCCGAGTTTTTCCACGAGCAGGGCGCTCTTGCAGAAAGCGAGGTTGTGGAGACGCTGGCTTCTCAGGTAGCCTGACGAGAGCGCGGGCCCGAAGTTCCTGTATTCGGCCGGGACGATGATCCTGGCCGCCAGGCGCACCTTGTCTCCGGTCAAGAGCCGTGTCGTACGGGGAAAATCCTCGGAATGCGGCAGAGTCACGCGGAGGTTTCCGACGCGCGGCTCTTCTCCGTCGTCGATCCTCGCCTTCTCCAGGCGGATGTAAAGATAATCTCTATCAGTGCCGCGGGACGGCGACCGGTACAGCCGGCCGGTGAATTCAACATAGCCCTCAGCCCTGAGACGATGAGCGGGGTTGGCTTCATAGGCCTTGTCCGCGATCGAAAAAGTCGCGACTCCCATAAAAAGGGCGGCGAGCAGCAGGCAAAGAACGACTACGCGTTTTGCTTCGGTCAGGAAGAAAGCCAGCCAGCCGGCGGCCAGGATCCCACCCGCGAGCCAGAGCGCCCGGTCCGCAGGAAGGCCAAGCCTGGGCGCCAGCCAAACGCCGGCGGCCAGGGAACAGACAGGAAACAAGAAAGGATGGACCATGGCGTCCCAAAATCCTTGGACGGAATCTTGAGAGAGGCCTGGTTTTGCCCGGCCGGAACAGGCCGGGCGCAGGCCGGAAATGTCCCTCTCTGTTTAAAGGGACGACGTTCCCGGCCGAGAATTCTCTCAGCGGGTCAGGAGATGTATTTTTTGAAAACCGTGAGGCCCGCGTACGAGCCTTTCTTTTGGAGCTGGCCTTCGATCTCCATGAGCCGGTTGTACTTGGCCACGCGCTCGCTGCGGCTCACCGACCCCGTCTTGATCTGCCCGGTGCCGAGGGCCACGCTCAAATCGGCGATGAACGTATCCTCGGTTTCCCCGGACCGGTGGGAGATGACGGCCGAATAGCCGTGCTGGTGGGCGTCGTTCACGGTCTCGATGGTTTCGGTCAGCGTGCCGATCTGGTTCAGCTTGACCAGGATGGAATTGGCGATGCCCCCGGCGATGCCGCGTTTCAGCCGCTCCGGGTTAGTGACAAAAATGTCGTCGCCGACGATTTGGATCTTCTTGCCCAGGGCCTGGGTGAGGAGCTTCCAACCGTCCCAGTCGTCCTCCGCTAAGCCGTCCTCGATGGAGATGATGGGAAACTTGGCCACGAGCTGCTCGTAGAAAGCGACCATCTCCGCGGAGGATTTGCGAGCGCCGCCGGATTTCTTAAAGATATAATGATCGCTTTCGTAAAACTCCGAAGCGGCCGGATCCAGGGCTATGAAAATATCCCGACCCGGCTTATAGCCCGCCTTGAGGATGCTTTCCATGATCACGTCCAGGGCTTCCTCGTTGGATTTCAGGTTGGGGGCGAAGCCGCCTTCGTCGCCGACGGCCGTACTGTAGCCCTTCTTGCCCAGGATCTTCTTCAGGTTGTGGAACGTCTCGGCCGCCATGCGGATGGCCTCGGCGAAGGTCGGGGCGCCGGCCGGAGCGATCATGAATTCCTGGATGTCCACGGTGTTGTCGGCATGGGAACCGCCGTTGATGATGTTGATCAACGGGACGGGGAGGAGGTACGTGTCCTTTTTGCCAAGGTAGGAAAAAAGCGCCTTCCCCTGGGATTGGGCCGCGGCGCAGGCGGCGGCCATGGACACGGACAGGATGGCGTTGGCTCCCAGCTTCTGCTTGGAGGGAGTCCCGTCCAGGTCGATCAGGAACCGGTCGAGCTCCGCCTGCCCCAGGGCGTCGCGGCCGATGACCTTGGGGGCGATGACCTCGTTGACGTTGGCCACGGCTTTCAACACGCCTTTGCCCAGGTAGCGGGCGGCGTCCCCGTCCCTGAGCTCGAGGGCCTCATGCGACCCGGTCGAGGCCCCGGACGGGACCGAGGATTTGCCGGCGATTCCGGATTCGAGGACAACCTCGGCGCTGACCGTCGGGTTGCCGCGCGAATCCAGGATCTCCCGGGCATGGACTTTGGCGATCGTTGTTTTAGACATGGCTTTATCCTTATTAATTCGGGCTGAACCCCACCGTCGGCAGAGTTTTGAACTTTTAGGTTCGTACGGATCGACTGCCGGTCGGGCCCCAGAGGGGATGACGCGGCTTACTTCCTGGCTTTCTCCTCAGCGGGGCCTGAGGATTTTTTCATAAAATCTTCTTTTTTCTTGTCGAGAAAATCCTTGATGGCATCGATGCCTTCCTGGGTCTTTTCCTTGACGACCTTGATGCTTTTCTCGGCTTCCTGGGCGATCTCTTTGGCTTTCTCGCTGGTCTTGGCCATCTCATCCTGGATCTTTTTTCGCGTGTCCTTCCCGGAGGCGGGTGCGAACAGCACGCCGAGGATGAAACCGGCCGCCGCTCCGATGACGAAGGAGACGGTGACTTCGAAGGCGCTGGGGCCCTTATTCTCCGACATTCTTTTCCTCCTTACGGCTTTTCCAGTGCCGCCAGATGAACTGGACGACGGGCAGCAGAATCGGCCAAAGCTTGGCCGCGGGCTTGACGGCCCGGGAGCCTAAAAAAGCGGTAGCCTGGGAAATGGCGTTGACAGCCTTCTTCGAGACCGCGACGACCTGACCGACGTCGTCGAGCCTTTCCTTGACCGATAACTCGAGAGCCTGGAGACCCCTGGCCACGTCGCGAAATTCGGCCAGGGTCTTTTCCGCCTCGGCCGCAGTCCGGCGGAGCTGGAGCAGGAGCAGGACAAGGAAAACAACGGCGACGACCGCGACGATGACCAGAACCAGGAAAAGGAACTGATTCAGTGTGAGAGACATGTTACTATAGATAGAATAATAAGCGGATTTTGTCAATTCCGACTTTCGGCCCCTGATCGGGGACGAGGCCGGCGCCCCTAAAAAAGGCCTTTATGGAGGATTTTCCCCCTTTTGAGGCGGGTCGGGCAGGCCGGTCGCGGCTTCTTTCCTGACTTGTTGAAGCGGCTCAGCGATGCGAGTCCGGCTTCAATGTGGATTTGGCTTCAAAGCAGCGGGGATGAAGGTCACGGGCGAGCTCCTCGAGGGCATCGAACAGGCGGGGGCCGTACCGGGACGTCTTGTTTTCATCCAGGGGGTAGATCCGGCCGCTTTTGATCGCCGGCAGGCTTTGCAGGTAGGGTTGCCCGGAAAGCCATTCCCGAGCCGGCCCAAGATCCTCGGGGCTTTTGACGAAGACGATGAAGACCTCGGGGTTGTCCCTGAGGAGCTGTTCCCGGCCATAATTCGCCCAGCGCTTCGGGATGAGTCCGGCGATATTGGTCCCTCCGGCCTTGTCCGCCATATCGGTCAGGTAGCTCTCCCGGCCGCATGTCCACAGGCCCAGGCCGTGCAGGGATATGAACAGTCGCGGCTTCCGGGCATCACACCGCAGGGCGGACCCCACGGCTTCATACTTGGCCCTGAGGCCCTGGAGGAGAACGGCGGCTTCCTTTTCGCGCCGTGTCACCCGGCCGATCCTTCCCAGGAAGGGGAAGACCGACTCGAGCGTCGGGCCCATTTCCAGGACGAACACGGGCAAGTGCAGGCTCCGCATCCGCTGGACGACGGGCAAGGGGTTGCCGCGAAAGGCTATGATCAGGTCGGGGTTGAGGGCCCTGATCCTCTCCAGGTCCGGGTCGATGAGCCCGCCGACCTTCTCCTTGGTCAGGGCGTCGGGAGGGTAGTCGCAATACCGGGTGACGCCCACGATCTCCTTGCCCAGTCCCAGGGCATACAGGATCTCGGTGATGTTCGGTGCCAGGGACACGATCCGTTGAGGCGGCTTCCCCAGGGGGAAGTCGTACCCCTGATCATCTTTGACGCTCGTTTGGCAGAAACCCGGAAGCGCTAACAAAAGGGCCAGCGGCCCGGCAAGAAAAAACGCAGCCCCGCTCTTCAACACCTCCCCATTTTAGCTGAAATATGGGGTCAGACCTACACATTTGACACAATGTGACGCAACAAGGGGGTTTTAAATGTAAAATGTGTAGGTCTGACCCCTGGCATTCGATCGGCAAGCTCCGAACACCTCCGGTTTGACTTTTTGCAGTATTCACCATAAGATGAATAGGAATTTGACGGATATTCGCAGGAAAAATTCGAGTCCATTATTCACATAAAGGGTATGACAGGCCATGGAGGACACGTACAATTTTCAGCAGATCGAGCTGAAGTGGCAGAAAGTCTGGGAGGACGAGCGCGCCTTCCAGGTCAAGACTGACCCCGGCCGGAAAAAATTCTACTGCCTGGAGATGTTTCCCTATCCCTCGGGACGCATCCACATGGGCCACGTGCGTAATTATTCCATCGGCGACGTGATCTCCCGCTACCTGGCCATGAAGGGCTTCAACGTCCTGCACCCTATCGGCTGGGACGCGCTGGGCCTGCCCGCCGAGAACGCGGCCATCAAGCACGGCATCCATCCCCGAACCTGGACGCTGGACAACATCGCCCACATGAAATCCCAGCTGAAACGGCTGGGCCTGGCCTACGACTGGTCCCGCGAAGTGACCACCTGTCTGCCCGATTATTACCGCTGGAACCAATGGGTCTTCCTGAAAATGTACGAGCGCGGCCTGGCCTTCCGCCGCAAGAGCTGGGTCAACTGGTGCCCCCAATGCCGCACGGTCCTGGCCAACGAGCAGTCCCAGGGCGGCTCATGCTGGCGCTGTGATTCGGGCGTCGAGCAGAAAAAGATGGAACACTGGTTCCTGAAGATCACCGATTATGCTGAGGAACTGCTCTCCGGCCACGACCAGCTGAGCGAATGGCCCGAGCACGTCCTCCTCATGCAGAAGAACTGGATCGGCAAGAGCACGGGCACACAGCTCCATTTCCCCGTCCCCAGGCTTGAAGCCAAGGTCGAGGTCTTCACGACGCGCGTAGACACGATCTACGGGGCCATGTTCCTTGTGCTTTCGCCCGAGCACCCGCTGGTCTCCCGGCTCATCGCCGATTCGCCGCGCCGGGAAGGCCTGCAGGCCTGGGTCGATCGCAGCATCCACGAGGCCCATCTCCGCAAGGACCCGGCCGATGTCAACAAGGAAGGAATCGATACCGGTTGCCGCGCCGTCAACCCTTACTCCGGCGAGGAGATCCCCATTTGGGTGGCCAACTATGTCCTGATGGAATACGGCACGGGAGCCATCATGGCCGTCCCGGCCCACGATCAGCGGGACCATGAATTCGCCGTGAAATACGGCTTGCCGATCAGGACCGTCATCCTCCCCGAAGACCCGCCGACCGTCGTCCCCGAAGGACAAGCGTTCGAGCCCTACGGGCGTCTGACGGCCTCCGGCCCCTTTTCCGGCCTGAAGAGCGAAGAGGCGATCACCGCCATGAACACCTTCGCCGAGAGCAAGGGCTTCGGTCAGGGGCGGACGATCTACCGCCTGCGCGATTGGGGCGTTTCCCGTCAGCGCTACTGGGGCACGCCTATCCCCATCGTCTTCTGCGAAAAATGCGGCGTCGTCCCGGTCCCCTACGAGGACCTGCCCGTGAAGATCCCAACGGACGCGGCCTTTACCGGGACCGAGGGCTCGCCCCTGGAAAAATCCGAGAGCTTCGTCAACACGACCTGCCCCAAGTGCAAAGGCCCGGCCCGCCGGGAAACCGATACCATGGACACGTTTTTCGATTCGTCCTGGTACTACTTCCGCTACCTCTCGCCCAAGGACGAGAAACTTCCCTTCGAGCGGCCCGACGCGGATTACTGGCTGCCCGTGGACTTGTACATCGGCGGGGTGGAGCACGCCATCCTGCACCTGATCTACGCCCGGTTCTTCACCAAGGTCCTGCGCGACCTCGGTTTGACCGACCTTTCGGAGCCGTTCCCGCACTACCTCGCTCAGGGCATGGTGACCAAGGACGGCTCGGCCATGTCCAAGTCCAAGGGCAACGTCGTCGACCCGGACGAGATGATCGCCCACTACGGCGCGGATGCCCTGCGGTTGTTCATCCTCTTCGCCTCGCCCCCCGAGAAGGAATTCGCCTGGAACGAGGACGGCATCGAAGGAAGTTACCGTTTTTTGCACCGGGTCTGGCAGCTCTTCCAGGAAAACAAGAGCTTGTGGGCTCCGTCGCCGGCCTCTCAAGGTGCAGCGCCCGCCGCCTCGGCCGTGCCTCAGCTCGCCGCCCTGCGCAAGAAGATGCACCAGACCATCAAGAAGGTGGGCGAGGACATCGGCAGGCGGTACCACCTCAACACGGCTATCAGCGCCGTCATGGAGTTCGTGAACCAGCTCAAGCGCGACAAGGACGCTTTGCTGGCGAATCCCGAAGGCCGCGGGTTGTTCAAGCAGGCTCTCGAAACGATCGTCCTGCTCCTGGCGCCCTTCTCGCCTCACCTCTGCGAGGAGATGGGGCAGGCCATGGGACGCCGCGGACTCGTCGTCCGGTCGGCCTGGCCCGAATACGACCCGGCCCTGGCCCAGGAAGAGACCGTGACCATCGTCGTCCAGGTGAACGGCAAGCTCCGGGAGCGGTTCGACGTGCCGCTGGACACGCCGGAAAGCGAGCTCAAGGAAGAAGCCCGGCGCCTGCCGCGCATCCGGGGCCTCATCGGCTCTCAGCCCGTGCGGCATATCATCTGCGTCAAGAACAAACTGGTTAATATCGTCCTGTGAGATCTCATGACTGACCGAATTTCTCGTTTGGCCTTGTTCCTCGGGCTGGCGGCTGTCGCCCTTTCCCTGTCCTCCTGCGGCTATCGTCTGCGGGGCACGGGCACGTTCCTGCCCGCCCACATCAAGACGGTGAGCGTGCCCATGTTCCGGAACCTCACCACCCGCTTCCAGCTCGACCTGAAAATGACCCAGGCCGTCATCGACGAGATCGTGTCCCGGGGCAAGGTGAGCGTTGTGACGGACAACAGCAAATCCGACGCTCTTCTTTCCGGCGAGATCCTGACCTTCAACGTCTCGCCCATCGGCTTCACCCCCGGCAAGGCTACGGCCGACCGGTTCAACATCATCGTGGTGGCCAAGATCATCCTTCGGGACAACGTCCAGAAGCGGGTCATCTTCGCCAACCCCGCCTACATGTACCAGGAGGAGTACGAGGTGCCCGAAGGGAGCGATTTCGAGTCCCAGGAATCGGATGCCTTGGACAAGATCGCGGAGAAGTTCGCCCGCCAGCTCGTCATCACGATCCTGGAAGGATTCTGAGGCTTGCGTTTCTTCCTGCTGAACAAGGAAATCCAGGACAAGGACCTCGTCCCGTGCTATTTTTTGTTCGGTGAGGAAACCTTCCTGGCCCAGGAATTCCTCGGCCAGCTGAAGGCCCTGCTCATCCCGCCCGACGCCCAGGACTTCAACCTGGAGCGCTTCCACCTGGAAGACTCCTCCTGGCTGGAGGTCATGGACCTGGCCCGGACCTCACCCTTCATCTTCTCGCCATGGCGAATCATCTTCCTGGAACTGCCGTCCTCCGAGAAAAAGGAAAAGGAGGGGGACGAGAAGAAGGGGCGGGAGATGTTTTCGGCCAAGGACGAAGTTTTGGTGCGGGCCTATCTGACCGCCCCGGCGCCCAAGACCGTCCTGGTCGTGGTCTTCCCCGGCAAGGCCAATGCCTCACGCCGCATCATCAAGTTTTTCACCTCATTCCCGCCCTCGGTCGTGCTGGCCAAGGAACTGAAGCCCCTCAAGGGGGCCCAGCTCTACGCCTGGATGGAGCGCAAGCTGGCCGGCCTGGGCAAAACCATGAGCGATGAGGCCAAGAGAAGCCTGGCGGACCTGGTGGGCAATGACCTCCAGCGCCTGGACAAGGAACTGGATAAGCTGGCGACCTATGTCGGCGACAGGCGGTCCATCGATGAGGAAGACGCCAAACAGGCCACCGGCGGGACCAGGGACCTGGAAAGCTGGGAACTCGAAAACGCCCTGGAAGCCCGGGATACGAAAAAATGCCTGACCGTGTTGGCCAATCTCTTCTTGACCGGACAGGCACCCGAATACATCCTCGGCATGCTTTCCGGCTTTTTCCGAGGGATCCTGACCGCCCACGACGGCCTGCGGGAGGGCCGCGACAAGAAGGAGATCTTCCGCGCCCTGCGGCCCAGGATCACCGAGAGTTACGGGAAATGGTACTATGACCGGCTGAACGATTTCTTTTCAGTCGTGGAGGGGATGACGAGGAAGGGGCTCGACGATTATCTGCAGGAGCTCGGCCGGATCGATTCCCGGCTCAAGACCACGGACGTCTCCGCGCGGGCCCAGTTCGAGGCTTTTGTGATCGATTTTTGCCGGCGCCAGCAGCCGGAGAGGGTTACTTGGAAGGCGCGGCGCTGACCCGGGCGGCCTGACGGCTGAGGCGGGACTTCAGGCGGTTGCCCTTGTTCTTGTGGATGGCGCCCTTTTTGACGGTCTTGTCGATGGCCGACTGGAGCCGGGGCAGGTGTTTCAGGGCTTCGTCCTTGTTCGTGTCGTGAATGAGCTCCCGCACTCTCCGGACTTCGGTCCGCAGGGAGGATTTATTCTTCTTGTTGACGGCCGTGCGGCGGATGCTGACACGCCTCTGCCTGATCGTGGACTTGTGAATGGCCATAGTGCTCTCCTTGTGAGGGGGCTATGATAGAATATCTCACCTTGAAAGTCAACGCTCACATGAAGAAGGACCCGCCCCCGACTCCCAGGATACGAGCCGATTCCCATGGATGACGCCCCCCACCAGCACCGCAGGCTTCTCCGCTCCGCCCTCGCGGTCTCCGTGCCCACGGTCCTGAGCCGGCTCATGGGCTATGCCCGCGATTCGATCCAGGCCTATTTCCTCGGCACCGGCAAGGGGATGGACGCTTTCGCCCTGGCTTTTGTCCTGCCCAACCTCTTGCGGCGGCTGACGGCCGAAGGGGCCATGTCCTCCTCGTTCGTGCCGGTTATCGCCAGCGAAAAACGGACAAAGTCCCAGGCCGAGATCCTGCGCTTTGCCGACGTCTTCTTCTTCGACCTGGCCCTGGTCGTGGTCTGTTTGGTCGTCCTGGGAATCGTCTTCGCCCCGGGCCTGGTCAAGCTCCTAGCCGGAGGTTACGGGGCGGTCCCGGGCAAGCTGCAGCTGACCACGACCCTGACCCGGATCATGTTCCCCTACATTTTCTTCGTCAGCCTGGCGGCCCTGGCCGGGGCCATCCTGAATTCGTTCTACCGCTTTTTCCTGCCGGCCTTCACCCCCGTCCTGCTGAACGTGTCCGTGGTCGCGATCGCCCTGGTCTTCGCCCGGAAGAGCGCCGAGCCGGCCTATGTCTTCGCCTTCGGGGTCGTGGTCGGGGGGATCCTTCAGCTCGCGGTCCAGATCCCGCTTCTGTGGCGGATGGGGCTCCGCTTTCGCTTCGGCCTGTCCTTCACCCATCCGGCCGTCCGCCAGGTGGGCCGTCTTATGGTCCCCGGGATCCTCGGGTTGGGCATTTATCAGGTCAACTTCGCCCTCAGCCGCATCTTCGCCGCCGCCCTGGAGAAGGGGAGCGTCTCTTCCCTGTACTTCGCTTCGCGCGTCGAGGAGCTGACCCTGGGGATCTTCTCCATCGCGCTGTCCATCGCCCTCCTGCCGGCCTATTCCGACCAGGCCGCCTCGGGCGATATCTCGAGCATGAAAAAAACCCTGGTGTTCTCCCTGAAGCTCATCAACCTGATCACTCTGCCGGCCGCCGCCGGCCTCCTCGTCCTCAGCCGGCCCATCGTCCATGTGCTCTTCGAGCGGGGGCGATTCGATGCCCATTCGACGGCCACCTCCGCCCTCTGTCTCTTCTTTTTCAGCCTTGGCCTGCCGTTCATCTCAGGGGTGAAGACCCTGGCTCCGGCTTTCTTTTCACTCAAGGACATGAAGACACCGGTCATCATCGCGGCGCTGGTTGTCGCCAGCTACGTCGGTTTTTCCTTCTTGTTCATGGACCGGTTGCGAGTGGCCGGGATCGCCCTGGCCCTGTCCTTGTCCCAGGTCGTGAATTTCCTGGCCTATTTTGTTCTGCTGGAGAGGAAGATCGGGGCTGTGGACAGGCGCGATTACCTGCGCTCGCTCGTCCTGTGCACGGGGTTTGCCGGGCTCATGGGCGGCGGGCTGCTGCTCCTCCAGAAGGTCGTTCACTTTGAGAACTACGGCCGGGCCGTTCAAGCCGGCCTGTTATTCGGCGCCATCGGGCTGGGCGTCCTGTTTTATTTCACACTCCAGTGGCTGTTCAACAAAAAGGACGTGCGTCCCCTGTTCGGCGTCTTTTCGAAGAAGACAAGCGCGTCCTGAGGATCGGGAGGCAGACATGGTCATCGTCCTTCAGCGGGTGAGCGAGGCTTCGGTCGAGGCCGGGGGAAAGGTCGCCGGCGCGATCGGCCGCGGAGTCTGTCTGCTGGTCGGCGTTGAGAAGGGCGACACCGAAGAGGATGCCCGGCTCCTGGCCAAGAAGACCGCGGAGCTGAGAATATTCCCGGACGCGGAAGGCAAGATGAACCTTCCCCTGACCGCGGTCGGCGGCGAGGTGTTGGCCGTGTCCCAGTTCACCCTGGCGGGTTCCGTGCGCAAAGGCCGGCGGCCGAGCTTTGACGGCGCCGAAGAGCCTGTCCGGGCCGAGGCGCTGTTCCAGGAACTGGTCATCGGCCTTCGGGCGCTGGGCTTGAAGGTTGAAACAGGGGTTTTCCAGGCGATCATGAAGGTCCGCCTGGTGAACGACGGACCGGTGACCTTCCTGCTGGAATCGCGAAAAGACGGCGAACGGTAGTCCTGCGGCGGGCTTTAAACCATATCCAAGAGGTGCCCCATCTTTTCCTTTTTGTCCTTGAGGTATTTCCTGTTATCGGAGCAGGGCGGGATCTCGATGGGGACGCGCTCCACGATCTCCAAGCCGTAGCCGGCGAGGCCGATGAACTTGCGCGGGTTGTTGGTCAGGAGGCGGATCTTGCGCACGCCGAGCCCGACCAGGATCTGGGCCCCGATGCCGTAATCCCTCTGGTCGGCCTGGAACCCGAGCTGCTTGTTGGCCTCGATCGTATCGGCTCCCTGGTCCTGGATGGCGTAGGCCTTGATCTTGTTGGTCAGGCCGATCCCCCGGCCTTCATGGTTCATGATGTACAGGACGATGCCCTTGCCTTCCTTCTCGATGACCTCCATGGCCAGGTGAAGCTGGTCGCCGCAGTCGCATCTCAAGGACCCGAAGGTATCGCCCGTCATGCACTGAGAGTGGGCCCGCACCAGGGTGGGTTCGTCGGCGCTGATCTCGCCCTTGATGAGGGCCACGTGGTTCTCGTGGTGGATGATGTCCTCGAAGACCGCCACTCGGAAATGGCCGTACTTGGTGGGCAGGTCGGCCTCGTCGATCTTCTGGATGAGCCGCTCGTGCTTCATCCGGTACTGGATGAGGTCGGCGATCGTCAGGATGGGGATGTTGAACTCCGCGCCGAACTTCTCGAGCTCGGGCATGCGGGCCATGGTCCCGTCCTCGTTCATGATCTCGCAGATCACCCCGGCCGGGTAAAGCCCGGCCATCCGGGTCACGTCCACGGCCGCCTCGGTCTGGCCGGCCCTGGCCAGAACGCCGCCCTCCCGCGCCTGGAGAGGGAAGATGTGCCCCGGCCTGGCCAGGTCGGACGGTTTCGTGGACGGGTCGATGGCCGCCAGCACCGTCACGGCCCGGTCGTGGGCCGAGATACCGGTGCTGACGTCCTTCTTGGCGTCGATGGAGACGGTGAAGGCCGTCTCAAAGCGGGCGGTGTTGTCGCTGACCATCAAGGGCAGCTGCAGCTCGACCAGCCTCTGCCGGGTCAGCGGCAGGCAGATGAGCCCCCGGCCGTACCGGGACATGAAATTGATGATGTCCGGCGCGACTTTTTCGGCCGCGACCATGAGGTCGCCTTCGTTTTCCCTGTCCTCGTCATCGGTGATGATGATCATCCGTCCTTCGCGGACGGCCTGCAAGGCCGATTCCACGGAGCAGGCTATTTTTAATGATGGATCCATAATCTAACCTTGAATGTTCCCTCTCCGGCGGCTGCCGGGTGGGCGGATTTTGCTTATCGGCCTTCTTTGTTCAACCAATTATACACATATTTCCCGATCATGTCACATTCGATGTTGACTCCGTCCCCGGGCCGGAGAAGCCCCAGGTTGGTCGTGTCGAGCGTGGCCGGGATGAGCTCCACGTCAAAGGAGGAGGGGCCGAGCTGGGCGATGGTCAGGCTGACCCCGTTGACGGCCACCGAGCCTTTAGGGATGAAGAGGTGCTTGAATTCCGGGGGAAAGGAAATGGAAATCCGCTTGCCGGGCGCCCTGACCGCGGCCTTGAGCACCCGTCCCTTGAAATCAACATGACCGGAAACAAGGTGTCCCCCGAGCAGGCTGTTGAGCGTCAGGGGCAGCTCCAGGTTGACCACGGCCCTGGGTTTCAGCCCGGCCAGGGTGGTTTTGGACAACGACTCCTGGGACAGGTTGAAGTACAGGGCCGAGCGCTCCCTGGAGATCACGGTCAGGCAGACGCCGTCCACGGCGACGCTGTCGCCGACGGCGGCCTTATCGGCCGGGCCCGGCGTCTCGAGGCCGAGCTCCTGTTTGCCGTGCCTGAAACCCACGATCCGGCCGGTGTGCGTGATGATTCCTGTGAACATTAGAGGTATCCTTCCATGATAAGGTCAGAACCCAGGGCAAACGCCCGGATTCCCTTGAGGACGATGCCGTCCTTCAGGCGGGCGACGCCTTTGTCTCCGGCGATGAAAGCCGGGGCTTCCCGGCCGCCGACGAGCTTGGGAGAAAACACAAGAAGGACCTTGTCCACGAGCCGGCGCTGGAAGAAAGACGAAGCCAGCCTGCCGCCGCCCTCCACGAGCAATCCCGCGATCTCGTTCCGGCCCAGCCAGGCCAGGGCGGCAGACAGGTTTACGCGGTCCCCGGCTCCGGGGAGGCGCACGACGCTTGCCCCGGCTTTTTCGAGGGCCTCGGCCTTGGCCCGCGATGAATCCTTGCGGGTGAAGACAAAGACTCGCCCCCGGTCCAGAGTGGAAAGGACCCGAGCCTTCAGGGGGAGTCGCAATCGCGAATCGATGATGGCCCTGGCCATGCTTTTGTCTTTCCACTGAGGGTGGCGGACCGTGAGGAGGGGGTCGTCGCGGAGAACGGTATCAATGCCCACCATCAAGGCGTCGCTTTCGCCGCGGAGCAAATGGATGTAGTCCCGGGCCGCTTCGGACGATATCCAGCGGGAATCGAAAGCCCGGGTGGCCATGCGGCCGTCAAGAGTCACGGCCGCCTTGACCGTGACAAAGGGCGTACGGCGGGTGATGTATTTGATGTAGGCTTCGTTCAGGCGGCGATTCCTGGCTGCAAGCAGTCCGGTCTCGACCTTCACTCCGCTTTGCACAAGCCTGCGGACACCTTTTTTATAGACCAGGGGGTTTGGGTCGAGGTCGGAAACCACGACTCGCTTCAGCCGCGCCGCGAGGACGCTGTCGATGCAGGGGGGCGTCCGTCCCCAATGAACACAGGGTTCCAGGGTAATGTAGGCCGTGGCCCGCTCGGCCCGGCGGCCCGCCAGGCGCAAGGCGACGATCTCGGCATGGGGAAGGCCCGGACCCTCATGAAAACCCGACCCGACGATGATTCCGTCCCGGACGATCACGGCCCCCACGTAGGGGTTGGGGCTCGCCCGGCCGATGGCCTTTTCGGCCAGGCCGTAGGCCATCTGCATGTAGCCGTAATCAAGGGAGTTCATGATAACAGCGCCTCCACGAACTCCGCGGCGGAGAAGTCCTCGAGGTCCTTTTCGGTTTCGCCGGTTCCCAGGAACTTGACCGGCAGATGAAGCTCATCCACTATGCTGAGGACACTGCCGCCTTTCGCCGTCCCGTCGAGCTTCGTCAGGAAAATGCCGGAAATCCCCGAGAATTTGAGGAACTCTTTGGCCTGGACCAGGGCATTCTGGCCGATGCTGGCGTCGAGGACGAGGAGGATCTCCTGGGGCGCGCCCGGGATCTCCCGGGCCACGATGCGGCGGATCTTTTCCAGTTCGTTCATCAGGTTGGTGTTGGTGTGGATCCGGCCGGCCGTATCGACCAGGAGGGCCTGCAGTTTCTGGGCCTTGAGGGCCTGGACCGCGTCGAAGACCACGGAGGCCGGGTCGGCGCCGTACTGGCCCCGGACGACCGGGACATTCAGCTTCCGCCCCCAGAGGGCCAATTGCTCCTGGGCCGCGGCGCGGAACGTGTCGGCCGCGGCCAGCATGACCTTCGTTCCCCCGGACTTGAACCGGAAGGCCAGCTTGGCCAGGGATGTGGTCTTTCCGCCGCCGTTGACGCCGACCATGAGCAGGACAAAGGGAGTCCCGTCCATGCGGAGTGTGGGGTCATACGGCGACAGGAGCTTGATAAGCTCTTCTTTGAGAAGGTTTTCCAAGGCCGCAGACCCGTCCGTCCTGCGG
>Ga0315281_10006529_pt1 | contig 16568 bp, 22 predicted proteins | sample YL17G07_0_MG_FD_204540 | JGI IMG/M metagenome (GOLD analysis project Ga0315281, IMG submission 204540) | Sediment microbial communities from Yellowstone Lake, YNP, Wyoming, USA - YL17G07_0 | ecosystem: Environmental > Aquatic > Freshwater > Lake > Sediment | place: USA: Wyoming | collected... | reverse complement strand
GGGTCAATATCCGGAAACTGCATAACAGAAGCAATCTCTTCCACATCCTTGAAAAATTGCTTTACACCTTTATTCTCATTTGGAAAAAGTCTTGTCAGTTCTTCGATCATCTTTGGGAATGAAAGCGAGATTGGGATCTCCAGATCAAATGCTTTGATTCGATATTGGATTTGTGAAAGCTTAAGGTCACCTCCGTCCAATATATTTAGAGTCTCTCTAACCAGTGAAGGAGTGCTGAAACCAAGAGGACCCATGGGAAAGGTAAATCCTTTCCGCTTATATACATAAGCCGTGCCGCCAGGATGCGGATTTCTCTCCAGGACTAAAACTCGCAGTCCCGTCTTTACCAGCATGGCTGCGGCTGTAAGCCCACCTATTCCCGCACCCGCGATAGTCACATCCCATTCATCAGACATGATGAGAAACATAGCACAGGCTTAGAAATTGAACAAGAACTCTTAGGCAACTTATTGAAAGACCAACCAATAATCTGCATTTTGAAGCATAATAGGGGTCAGGTCTTGAAATATAAGTAATTCTCTGCTAGAGTTGGTTTGTGGCAAGACCGTTACGAATCGAATATTCTGGAGCTATCTATCATGTCACTTCCCGTGGAAATGCGCGGAACAGGATATTCAGCGACGATCAGGATCGGGAGATCTTCCTTTCCATCTTAGGCACAGTTGTCAAGCGGTACAACTGGCTCTGCCACGCCTACTGCCTGATGAATAACCACTACCATTTGATGATCGAAACGCTCGACGCCAACCTGTCAATCGGCATGCGCCAGATGAACGGTGTCTATACTCAGAGATATAACAGAAGGCACCGTAAAGCCGGCCACATCTTTCAGGGAAGGTTCAAGGCAATTCTGGTACAAAAAGAAAATTACCTTCTTGAACTCTGCAGGTATGTGGTACTGAACCCCGTACGCGCACGGACGGTAGAAAGACCTGGAGCCTGGAGATGGAGTAGCTACCAGCCTACTGCAGGGCGAAGGAAGGAGCCGGACTATCTCACCACCGACTGGATTCTAGGGCTGTTTAACAGCAAAAGCACCATAGCCCAGAAGCAATATCGAGCATTTGTTCGAGAGGGGATTCATCGGGAATCTCCTTGGGACCAGCTTCAGGGCCAGGTACTACTGGGAGAAGAGGGATTTGTCGAGAGATTCAAGGATCTTTTAGAGGATAAGAGGCAGGTGAAGGAGATTCCTCGCCCGCAGAGATATGTAAACAGGCCGAGTCTCGAAAAGATATTCGGTGGACAAAAGGGGAAGACACAGAGAGATATAAGCATCAATATGGCTCACATGACTCATGGATATACGCTGAAAGAGATTGGGGATTATTTGGGAATTCATTATACTACCGTCAGCAAGGTGATAGCGAGGGGAGCGGTAAGCAAAAAGTGATATTTCAAGACCTGACCCTTTAATTCCTACTTTTTAAGCCAGGTCATTCCAATTAACTTGGATAATTTAAACTGAACTTTTGATAGATTTTCTCATCTTGAAAGGCTGATACAAAGAGAGTTGGATAAGTAATTGGGAGAGATTCATCTTTTCCGATGACAAGATATCCCTCTTCTTTTAAACTTTGAGCTATCTTTTTTAACACATTTATCTGGCATTCTTTTGAAAAATAGGTGAAGGCTAAATTCCGGCAGAAGATGATGTCCATTCCAGAAAATGGTTCTTCATGAATGATGTCATGCTTCTTAAATGCCACCCCCTGCCGGATGGATCGATCAAGAATATAAAGTCCATTTTCCATCTTAAAAAATCTTTGGAGGATATCTTCTGGGATCTCTTTTAAACTGCTTTTCTTATATTTCCCTTCCTTTGCTCTTTCAAGAAGGTCCTCATTAATATCCGTAGCCAAGATGGAGAGATGGGTATGGGGGTAAATCGTTTCAAATTTCTCCTTCCACAACATGGAGAGGCTATAAGGTTCTTCACCATTTGCGCAGCCAATTGACCATATCTTGAAATCACCCCCACCTTTATGTTCAATGATTAATGGGATGATGAAATTCTCAAGGATGTCAAAAATTTTCTTATCTCTGAAGAATCTCGTAATGGTAACAGTAAGGATTTGAGAGAGGTGAATTTTTTCTTCAGGATCCCTCTCAATTTTCGACAGGTAATCTTCAAAATGAGAGAGGCCAAGTTCGGTTATCCGACGTTCAACTTTTCGCCTGATCCCTCCCCTTTTGAATCGTCGCCATTGAAGATCAAGGAGCAAAGCAGCTTCTTTGATGAATTGCTCAAAATCCATGGTGCTTTTCGAACTCTAATAACTGTTTTTTCACCTTGACCCCGTGCCCAAAGCCGCCCAGGCCACCATTGCTTTCAATCACTCTATGACAGGGGATGATCAATGGAATCGAATTCTGGCCATTGGCATTCCCGACTGCACGAAAGGCTTTGGGATGACCAATTGCCCGTGCGATTTCTTTGTAGGATCGGGTTTGGCCGTATGGAATTTTTGCCAGTGCCGACCAAACTTTTTTCTGGAACGGGGTTCCTTCGAAAACTAACCTACAATCAAAACGTTTTAGCTCGCCTTTTAAATACTTTTTTATTTGTAACAGTACCTCTTTATTTCTTCGATTGTCTCTAATAATTTCCCCTTGAAAACGCTCCCTCAATCTTTTTAAAAAGACCTTCTCTGATTTGAGGAAATCCACCATGCAAGCTCCTCTTTCCGTAGAGGCAACAAAAACCTTCTTTAAAAGGGGTGATTGAAAATAAGAATAATAGATTTTTTCCGTTTTCATCTCCGACCCTTTCTCACCCCCACCCTCACCCGTCCGGAGGGGGAGGGAGTGTTTTAAATTTTTCCCCCATCAAGAGGGAGAGGAGTTATTTTAAACTCTATGCGTTATGCACTCTGCTCTATGCTATTTAATTCCAAACCAGTATTGGGCTGCTCTGACCAAGCCCATCGCTCCTGTCATCATGGTATTTCCACCAGGGGCGGCGTAGATGAATTTAAATGAGGTTCCCTTAAAAATGTCTCGGTTGGGGCCAGTAACGATCACCGATACTTCCCCATGGAAAGGCTTCAGAGTGATGGCACCATGCCCATTCTCCTCAAAAACCTTTTTCCCGCTTAACTCCCCCCGTATGAGGAGCCTCAAATCGCTTTCCAATTTTTTGGAAGTCAATTCATGGGTGTGATGCTCATAGAGAGCTTCAATCTTCCTCTCCAACAGCAAAGCGGCAATAGTGTGTCCATTTCCCACATTGACGATCAGAGAGGGACCAGTGACTTCATCAAGACAACCCAAAATGGCAGAGAAACAGGTATCCATCACCAGCACTGGAACAGAGGAGGTCCTTTTCACTGCGGCAACTGCTGACCTCATCCGCAGGTAATGGTCTGGGATCGTATCCCCTAAAAAATGAAATGTCTCAGGTCGGTTATCTTTTCGGAGCATCCTCTCCATATTCTCAAAACGGAAGGCTCGGTCCGAAACCTCTTTGGGAGAAACGCCATGATCCTGAACTGCAATAGCAATGACATCAACCTGGAGATCCTCTCCAAAGTTTGAAAGGAACTTTTCGAGCAATGGTAGATTCACTTCCCGGATCTCCAATTCCGAAAAATCGTTATTTTCAGGCTTCCCCCCCACCCCAATCCCCATTGATCTGACCTCATCCAAATCATTTCGAATGGAATAGGCTGCAGACTCCTCCATCATCACACGATATCCCTTTTGAATGTGCTGAAGGATTGCCCTGCCAAGGGAGCCTCCTCCGATCGTATCGCCATGGATATACACATGGTTTTCAATGGCCTTCAGTTTTTCTGCAAAATATTTGGATGGCGTGGGGAGGACGAGACTAATACAATTTTCGGTCTTTTTTTGTGAATCGAAAAGGAGAATATCCTGGGTGCCCGCTCCTATGTCTATGGCAAGAATTTTCATCTTAGAATAACGTGTCTCGTGTCTGTGCTCCGTGTCCGTAACTCTAAACTCATAACTCTTAACTCTTCACTGCTTTCTGCTTTCTATCCTTTAATCACTCCCATGGGCACAAGCTTCGCGACTTTTCGGCTGATCCCGACATGATGGACCACATTCACGACATCATTGACATCTTTATAGGCCTCGGGGATTTCCTCTACAATGGTTCCTCGGCTTGCCCCTTTTACGATGATGCCTTTATCTTCCAATTCCCTTACAATCGCCCTTCCCTTTGCTGCTTTGATGGCTTGATGGCGGCTCATCACCCGGCCTGCTCCATGGCAGGTGCTTCCAAAAGTCTCTTCCATCGCTCTTTCCGTTCCCACCAATACATAGGAACATCTGCCCATATCACCCGGGATGAGGACGGGTTGGCCGATGGATTGGTAATCCGAGGGAATATCCGGATGGTTTGGAGGAAAAGCCCTGGTTGCCCCTTTCCTGTGGATACAGAGCTTTTTTTTCTTTCCATTCACCGTATGGCTTTCAATCTTTGCGATATTGTGGCAGACATCATAGATCAAATCCAACTTTAAATCTCTCGGGCCTTTATGAAAAACTTGTTCAAAGGTCTCCCTCACCCAATGGGTGATCATCTGCCGATTAGTGAAAGCAAAATTGGCTGCACAGGCCATCGCCTCGAGATATCGCTTCCCCTCTGGTGAAGAAACAGGGGCACAACAGAGTTGGGGGTCTGGAAGTTCGATTTGATATTTCCTGGCGGCATCCAGCATGACACGGATGTAATCATCACACACCTGGTGACCCAAACCTCTTGAACCAGTATGGACGATAATGGTGGCCTGATCCTTCCACAGCCCCAATGCTTGAGCGATGACCTCATCGAAGACCTCAGCCACATACCCCACCTCAACAAAATGATTTCCGGAGCCCAATGTTCCCAATTGGGCCCTACCCCTTTCCATCGCCTTTTCAGAGACGCGGTCTGGATCGGCTCCCTCGATGCATCCCTGTTCCTCAATGTGGTTAAGATCTTCCGCTGAACCAAAACCTTTTTCTATGGCCCACTTGGCCCCTTTTTTTAAGACCCGCCGTTCCTCTTCCCGGCTCAGCTTGAGGTCTTTCCGGTGGGACCCCACACCTGAGGGGATGTTGACGAAGAGGGCCTCCACTAATTCCCTGATTCTTCCCTGGATATCCGTGCGGCTCAGACCTGAGCGCATCAATCGGACACCTCAGTTGATATCGTAACCCACTCCTCCAGGAGAGACGACACCTTCATCCATATCGAAGCCTGCCACTCCCCCGATGGGAAAACCATAACCCCAATGGATATCCGGCATTGCCAAGGAATGACCTACAATGCCTGGAAGCCATGCGACATTGGCTACTTGGACCAGACTCTGGTCCTTTCGAATATCGTTGAACAATCGCTCATCAGCATAGATGATTCCATCGGTCCTCATCTTTCCTTCTCGAGGAATTCTCCACCGATAATCATCTATCTTCTGAATCTTGATTTTTTCTTGATCAGGCATTTGTTCCTCCTATTTATTCATTAATCCCCTAATCCCCCCTAATCCCCCTTTAGAAAAGGGGGGCGAGGGGGGATTTTAAAAAAGGGTAGCAAGGGGGATTAAAAAATCAGAGATCGAAAATGACTTGGGCCCTCCAGCTTCCGTCTTCCTGTCGAACCTCTATCTGATGGTAGGTCACGGCTTTCACCCCGGTCTTGATCACATGGACTCCCTCCTGAAATGGTTCCCCTTTCACGACGGCCCTCAAACCATCCTCTCCAACAGACTCGACTTTAAACCCTTTAAAGAGGAGATTCTCTACATCATGAAGGTAGAGAAGTTCACTCAACCAATCTACCATCAGGCGATCCAAACTTTCCCCACCAATATCGATTCGCCTCTCGGTCCGCCGCCTCACCTTTCTCAAATCGGTGATGAGATGGAAAAATGCTTCCCCGGCATTCTCAAAAAGAGCCTTGAGGTTTTCACCATGAACGATGATGCCAATATCGGCTGTATGGTCCAAGATCTCAAAGCGCTTCATTGCAACTTCAATTTCTTTTCCACCCCCACCCTTACCCTCCCCTGTCGAGGGGGAGGAGTGAGTGGGGGCCCGCTTGGTAAAGTTTTTGAGATATACCTGCCTGCGGTGGGCAGGCTTGTCTGATTGATTTACAAAATGTTTAGGGTCACTCAGTCTTTTTCTTTCCTCTGACGATATTGACCGCCTTTTCTACCATCTCAGGAATCTTTCCAAAGAAGGCCTCCACCATTGCCGGCATTCTCCTGAGATTGAGAATAGAGACTTCCCCATCCCTGATCACCAGAAAGGCAATGGGCTCGACACAGATCCCTCCCCCTCCTGCACCCCCGCTTCCGCCGGAGGTCTTGATTTGTTCTGTCCCAGCGCCTGCCCCGATGCCCAAAGAGATTTTGGAGACAGGCAGGACAGTGAATTCCCCTGCTTTAATGCCTTCTCCAACGATGGTTTCTGTCTTTGCTACGGCTTTAAACCCTTCTAAAAGTGTTTTGATCAAATCAGTGGCTTCCATCATGATTCACCTCCTTTTCGTGGCTTCCTTCCCCTCATCTCACGGACCAGAGGAAAGATCCAACTTCTTAAATGATTGAACAATATTTTGAGAGAAAGTTTGACTTCACCTCGGCACCAATTCTCCCCTAAGAAATTGACCGTCATATGGATCTTCCGATCTGCTCTCCCCGTCTGAATGGCACTTATCCATCCGTAAAGTATCCCATTGACCATCGGGTCTGGAAAAGAAAGAGTTCCCTCCACCTTTTTAAGTTTCCATTTTGTGAGAATGGAAAAAATTCCCTTCAAATAAATCCATCGTATGGGAAGGTGGCTGGGGAGTTGGATCTTTTTCTTTTTCAAAGGGAGGGGAATGGGCACTCCGAGAATTTTTGCCGAAATCTTCCCGTTTTCCCATCCTGAGGAGATAAACCCCTTCCATTTAAGCAAGACCGATCTTTTTCGAGTATCCCAGCATAATGAAACAGGAATCATCCCGCCCTCTTCTTCTCCACCTTCTGGAGAAACCGTTCTTTGGATACAAGAACCCTTTCATGCTCCCCTTCTGCCACCTTTTCCTTCTCATCATAGGCGTCCACCAAGAAAAGAAGCCGGTTCTTTTCTATTCCTTTAAGAAGGGCACTGGCAGTGACTTTCATGCCAAGAGGTGTTGCGGATAGGTGTTTGATTCGCACCTCTGTCCCAAGACTCAATTGATCCATGGAAATAAAATCATGAATCGCCTCAATGGCGGCTGTCTCCAAAAGTTGAATCAGCCTTGGCGTGGAGAGGACATCTACAGGGACGTCCCCCAGCCGGCTGACCAAATCTTCCGCTTTGACGATCATCTCAGATTTTCCAGTCAATCCAGGTACCATGTCTCCTCCCCTCAAACTCACGAAAACCAAAGCTCAAATGTCAAATGCCAAAGTTCATGCCTGCAGGAGGCAGGGATTTTGAAATTTGGATTTAAAATCCTTACTCAAAATTCTGTTAAAACCTCTTCGTCATAAATCTTCTCCAGTTTTTCTTTATGGGTCGATTCTTCCTGGGCGAGGATCAAAAGCAATTTTTTCAAACTCGATTCTGTCACCATCTTTTCTGTGGAAAGATAAAGGCGCTGGGATTTCTCCTCATTCTTGATCGCCATCCGAAGAAGGTCGGCGTAACTCATATCTGAACTAAAAGGCACGTCCTCCATCATTTCACTCATTCCCAACCCTTTGGTCTCCTTCAATCTCATCTGACCGATCTTTTTCAGATCAAATTTTTCGAGTTTTTTCTTATGCCCTTCCTCCATTTTGGCCAATTCTTTAAAGGTCTTCTTGGCACCAGGGTTGGAACGATCCGCTGCCATTTTGTAAAAAGCCGCCGCATCTGCCTCTTTCCGAATGGCAAATCTCAAAATCTCATCCAAGCTGTCCAGTTTCATCTTCTTCCTCCTTTACAAAAGTTTTTTTGATCTCGGAAATGAGCTTTTCCGCCTCTTCCTTATTCTTTTCAGAAACCATCACGACTCCCCATCCTTTCTGGGGAATATAGAGCCCATCATAAGCCGTATCGAGAAAGGATTTGATGAGAAATTGAATCCCAGCTTCTTGAAGGGCTTGAGAAATCCTATCCCCTTCAAATCGATTCTCAACCGTCCCTGCCTTCACCCATGGGTCCATTGCTTCCATCATTTTCATTATATAATGAATTAAGCATAACCCAAAGAATAAATTTTGGGTCATGAGGGTGCTCCGAATAACAGAGGAGAAGCGGGCCGGTCAATTGGGGGGAAACTAAAAATTAAGTTGAAAAATAAAAAATTGGGAATATAATGAAGTGGCAACCTAGGAATTCAAGAGTGAGGAGGAAGCATGCCAACCAAGAAGATGGATGAAAAATCATTCGGAGCGAAGATGAAACAACTTCGCCAATTGAGAAAGATATCTTTTGAACAACTTGCCAACAAAACGGGATTTTCACAGCGGTATTTAAAAGAGATTGAAGAAGGGGTTGCCATTCCTCCTGTCTCAGCGGTGATCCAGATCGCAAAGGCTCTTGCCATTGACGCAGGCTCCTTCCTCTCCGCTGAAGAGCAGGAAGCTTCAGAAAAAAGAAGAAGGGAAAGCTTTTATAAACGAACTCAGGCCTATTCCTATAAAACCCTCACTCCGGATGCAGAAACAAAACACATGAAGGCCTTCCTCGTCACCATCGATCCCAAGCAGGACCATAAGATGGTGGAATACAAGCATGGGGGGGAGGAATTTATTTATGTTTTAAAAGGTCATATCGAGGTGATGGTAGGAGAGAGTCAAAATCTTCTTAAAAAAGGGGAAACCCTTCATTTCAATTCAGGCATCGCACACAAACTTCGCAATCTCAGCGACGAAGAGGCCAAACTCCTCGTCGTGATCTATACCCCCTAACCCCATAAAAATATCAATGTCAAATGACAAAGCTCAAATTTCAAATCAAATCCAAAACTCAAATGTCAAAAATTTTGGAATTTGGGCTTTTGACATTCATTTGACATTTGGACTTTGAATTAACTTATTGTCTCCAGTTCCGGGGGACGCCGGCGAAGGAGGCTTTTCTTTCAAATTCACTCAGTTGATTTTCGAAATACCGGATCGCATTATTGATTTGATTAAGCTCGGAACTTGACCCTCTTGCTTCATACCTCTTTTTTGTTTTTTTCAACTCATCCAGGACTCGGTTATAGAAACGAAACTGGCTCACCCAAAAATCCCTTCCATAACCACCCGGGCGATCGGGTGACGGTGTCCCCTGCATCGAATAGAGCGTCATCTTTCCATTCATGGAATCAATGACCACTTTAAACTTATTCAGAAAGGAATTCCCCAAAAGACCTGCCGAATCAGAAGGCATAGTATAGACGAGGACATCCACATTTTCTACCTCTGCGTCCCCAACCTTCACGGACTTCAATGTCATGAGAGGGGTGAAGATGAGCGAACTCGCAGTGAAGACCGGCATGAAAGGAGTATTTTCATCAATGACGAGATCCAGTTCTTTTGCAGTTTGTCGACTGATGAGGGTGAAACTTGCCCCTGTGTCCACAATAAAATACTGCTTTACCCTCCCATTCAGGACGACCTCTGCCAACGACAATTCGTGCTTTCTCACAAGGTCAACGACAATCCCTTCGGGCTCGGAAACCTTTGGAGGGATAGAGGATTTAGGTATTTCCAGGGGTTGCGGAGTTGAAGTCTCTTTGGGAGGCTTTCGAGTTTCCGCATCTTGACGATATTTCTCTGGAATACTCGAAGGATCATCAGTAAAATGAACCGTCCCTTTCTCATCCACCCATTTATACATCTCTCCATAACTGGAGGGTACTAACACAGCCAACATAATGATGAGGAGAATGATTAATCTCATTTTCTCACTTCCTGTTCCTGAAAACGTACACATTTTACTCATTCTACCTAAGGATGTCAACCCTTCGACTTCCCTTCGACTTCCCAGCATAAATGCTGGGGTTTGCTCAGGGTTGACCCTGCACTTCGATAAACTCAGTGTCCTGAGCCTGCCGAAGGAAGCGGCGCTTCCTTATCCTGCTTTCAAAGGCGGAGATTGGCGCCGCCGAATGGGTCAATTGCTGTTTCCAATCCGCTCTGTTATAATTTTTCATATTTAAAAAATCGAAAGGAGGGCTTTATGGGAACGAAAACGGAAGGAAATTTGAAGGAGGCATTTGCAGGGGAATCTCAAGCCAATCGAAAATATCTCGCCTTTGCTAAGAAGGCAGAAGAAGAAGGATATTCACAGGTGGCTAAACTTTTCAGAGCAGCTGCTGAAGCCGAAACTGTCCATGCTCACAATCATCTCCGGGTGTTGAAAGGAATTAGATCAACTAAGGACAATATCCAAGAGGCAATCAATGGTGAGACCCACGAATTCAAGACCATGTACCCTGGGATGATGGAAACCGCAAAGTCCGAGAAGGATGATGCAGCTTTCCGGACATTCAACTTCGCCAACGAGGTAGAAAAGATCCATGCTTCACTTTACACAAAGGCCTTAGAGGCCTTGGGGAAAAACGAAGTCGCGGATTATTATGTTTGCCCTGTTTGCGGCAATACAGTTGAAAAGGCAGCGCCGGATAAATGCCCGATCTGTGGTACTCCCGGAGCAAGATTCATAAGGATCGCTTAAAAAATAGATGTCTTTGATGAAAGGGCCAGGCTAACGACGCCGGCTTAGTCGAGGGGTTACAGGGCAAGTCTCTAAAATCTTATTCTTGAGCTCGCAACCCTTTTCACCCAAACGAAACGGGCTTCTAAACCTCAACCTTAACCTTTGATGAATACTTACTTTCTCCATCCTGATTCGATTCGAAACCTCTTTGACAACATTGCTCCCACCTATGACTTTCTCAATCATCTTCTCAGTTTGAGAAGGGATCTTTATTGGAGGAAAATGGCAGTCCGGGAGTTGAAAGGGCTCAAGGGCTGGATATTGGATATCGCCACTGGAACAGGGGATGTGGCCATCGAGATTAATCACCAGAATGGTCATCATAGGAAAGTTTTCGGATTGGACTTCTCCGAACCCATGATCAAGAGGGCACAGCGAAAGGTCTTGGAAAAAGGCCTGTCGCAAACCATTGCCTTTAGCCTTGGAGACGCCCTCTCCCTCCCTTTCCGAGACAATACCTTTAGCGCCACGATGATCGCCTTTGGTCTGAGAAATATCGTTAGGAAGGAACAGGCCCTTTCTGAAATGGTTCGAGTGATCAAAAAGGGTGGAAAGGTAATCATTTTAGAATTCACTTTTCCTCAAAAGGGGCTGATGAGAAGATTGTATCCGATTTATTTTCAAAGAGTCCTCCCCTGGGTGGGGGGATTCATCTCCGGCGACCGAGGAGCATACGCTTATCTCCCGGAATCGGTTTTCCATTTTGCATCCGCTGAAAATTATGAGGAGATCATGAGGAAAGTTGGATTGGAAAACGTGGGCTCCCAACCATTGACCGGTGGGGTTGCCTCCGTTATTTCAGGAATAAAAAAGTGTTGATGATCCGGCCTTTCTCCTTCTCCGATTTAGATTCCATTCTCCAAATCGAAAGCCAGTCATTTCCCAAATCACCGTACGATTGGACCACCTTTCTTAACCTTTACACCCTCTATCCTGAAACCTTTTTGGTTTGTGTCAATACCAATCAAGACCCAAAAGAAGAAATTTTAGGATACCTCATCTTCTCTCGGGATGGACATGTCATCTCGGTTGCTGTCCACCCCGATCATCGGAGAAAAGGCATTGGGACCCAACTCCTCCAGAGGGCGATGAAGACCCCCCATCTTAAAAAGGTATGGGCAGAGGTGAGAAGAAGCAATCACGGAGCTCAGGCGTTTTATTCCAAGATGGGATTTCAAATCACGGGTGTGGTTCCGAACTATTACGGAAATGAAGACGCCTTGATCATTCAACGGACTCTTGTCATTCGTGAATCTTGAGATTTCTGGAAAAGTGTGGAAATCTCTGGTTACATCCCTGCCTGCTGGTAGGCAGGGATTATGAATGGATTACGCGGATCAGATTCGATAAACAAAAAAAGTGAAAGTCCATCTCGGCATTGGGATCATCAGCGATCGGTCTCCCCAAAGGGAAACTTTGTCTCTACTGCTGGACCGGAGACTATTAAATAATTTAAATTTCGGAATTCGGAATGCAAATTTCGGAGTTTGTGTCTTTCCTCCTGTCAAAAACAATTCCGCAATCATCAATCTGAAATCTAAATTTTTCAGATTTTCCATTTTCACTTGGAAAATCTGATTTGATCTCCTACTTTGATGCCATGGGAAGAGAACCAACCTTTGTTCATCTCTAAAGCATAGAGGACGGGTTTGGGTGGATCATGGGAATCTAATGTCAGAGGTTTCATATCTGTAATCCAAACGATCTGGCCATCCTTGCGGATGAAGGCAATGCTCAGGGGGATGAGGGTATCTTTCATCCAAAAACCGTGATAGTCCTCTGCTTCAAAGATAAAGAGCATCCCCTCGTCTTTCCCCAAATGTTTTCTGCCCATCAATCCATGGTTTCTCTCTTCCGGAGTCTTGGCAACCTCTACCCAGATTTCTTTGTGATGGATGTAAAGAGGAATTTTCAGGACATTTTGGGAATTTGTAATGGGAATCCAGAGTAGAAATAGGATGAAAAGGATTCCTTCAATCCTTTGGCCCAGCCATCTCCTTTCCTTTTCCATCCCATTCCCTTTTTTCAAGCTGATCGACGAGGTTTCGAATTTCATCCTTAATCTTGCCTGTATTCCACTGGATGAACAAAACCCAGAGGGGAAGAAGAAGCCAAATAATCAGGAGGATACCCAAAAAGACGACCATGGCAATGGCGATCCCAAAAGGAAGTTCTTTAAAGATTTGTTCAATATACCATTCCATTCCCATACACACCTCCTTTTACCATTCCTCACACCAAAACTAAAAGGTTTTATAAATCTTGAATCTGGCATACCTAACTTTCAAATCCAAATTCCAAATCAAATAAATTTCACATGACGAGTCTATCACCCTCGAACGATGGAAATGAAGATATCATTCCCGCGAAAGCGGGAATCCAGGATAGAATCAATCAAATAGATTCCTGCTTCCCCAGGAATGACAGACGGTGGTAAATTTTTGTCCATTTTATTTCCTATGTAATTCTAATTTTCAATCCCTTCCTGCGCCCGCTTGCGGTAGGCAGGGCAGGTAGGTACCATCTGCAATTTCTTACCGTTCTTTTTCCCCTCCCAATTGTTTCCTCAGTTTTTCGTTGACCTTTAAAATTTGATCCACATCTAAACCGTTCAGTTCCCAGGAATAGCTATCCTTGCCATCTTTCTTCAGCCTGATCTTTACCTCCGGGGGAAGCGGTTGTTGCTTTTCAACCTTCTCTTTTTCCACAACAACCTTCTGGATCGATGACCCCTCTGATTTTCCCTGGGGAGGAAGAGGTTTCCTTTCGCAGGCGAATAGGAAAAAAACGAGTCCCATGGAGAGGATTAATATTTTTCTCATACTCTCTTGGTCCCTGAAGCTACAGAAAGGGTCAATCCTCTTTTAGTAACAGCCGACACCCTTTCAGAAAATCCTCTTTGTTACGGGCATCTTTTGGGTAAGAATAAGTTCTGAACTGAACGTCTATCCCTTTTGGAATATAGTTCCCCTGTGTCAATTTCACTTGAACCCTTTCGCCAATTTCCTTAGCCAACTTCTTATCGTTGAAAGAAAAAATATAAACCACGCTGTTTTGGAAAGGAACGACCGTGTCCACAGCACGGACCATCTTTTGAAGGGCATACATCACCCCTTCCCAAGACTCATGGTTGAGCACAGACTCCCGTTTGGTCCGTTGGTCCCAAAAGTCCACCCGAATCATCGAAAACGGGGCCTTATCCCTATCCGCTTCTTCAAGCATTGGATTGAGGAGGAGGTTGTAGATGGTCTCTATTCTGAATACAGGAAGGGTGAAGACAAAGGAGGCGCCACTTCCAAATTTGCTCTCCGCATGGATATAACCCTGATGACCTTCGATGATCTCTTTGGTAATGGCAAGGCCCAACCCTGTCCCTGTGATGAGTCCTGTCTGGGTTCTTCCTCCTTGATAGAAACGGTCAAATACTTTGGGCAAGTCTTCTGGCGAAATGCCCACTCCTGTATCTGTCACCACGATCTTCAAATAATCACGCTTCTCGGTGAGTCCCCTTGAATCAATGGTGATCTTCCCTCCCGGAGAGGTGAACTTAATCCCATTACCGATGAGGTTGATGAAGACTTCCACCAATCGATTACGATCGATTAAAACGAGAGGGATATCCGGATCGAGCCGATTTTCAAGGGTGATCCTCTTTTCCTCCAATTGCTGAGAAAAAGTCATGACCGCATCCTCGACGACCTCCATCAGACGAGTTGGTTCAAGTCTCAGTTTTAACCCCTTTCCGGATTCGATCCTGGAGAAATCGAGGAGGGTTTCGATCAGGTTCGTCAGGCGGATGATATTCTTATTGGCAATGCCTAAATATTCTCTCTGATCCTCAGTGAGAGCCCCCACATGTCCTTCGAGCATGAGGGAGATAAATTCCTTGATGACAGTTAGAGGGGTTCGAAGTTCATGGGAGACACTGGAGATAAAGGTGGACTTCAATTGGTCGAGCCGTTTCAGTTCTTCATTCGCCTTCTCCAATTCCATCGATTTCTGAGTGAGATCCGCGATGAGATCCTTCTCACGGATCACCCGATTCAATTTTGCCCTCATCTCGTCGATGGTGAAGGGTTTGGTGATATAGTCCTTGGCTCCCACAGCGACCACATCGGTATAAGCATAGGAGCCTCCATGGGCGGTCATACAGATAATGTGAATATCTGGAAATTGATCCCGGACCGCCTTCATCAATTCAAATCCATCCATCTCCGGCATCTTGACATCCGTGATTATGATGCTGAAAGGGTCATTCTTTAAAATCTCCAAAGCCTCTTTACCACTTCCGGTGGTAACCGCTTCATGGCCGATAACGTTGATAATTTTAGAGACCATTTCACGAACGTTCGCCTCATCATCCACCACTAAAATTCTTTCCTTTTCCACTATAGTAATCCCTTTTTGACCAGATTTAATCCCCATACCCCCCTACCTGCCTACCGCAGGCAGGTAGTAAAGGGGGGCAAGGGAGGATTTAGAAAAGGATATTCTTTTTCCCTAACAATTTCAACAAAATTGTGGGACTCTCCCCCGCTTGTAAATTATTTGCCTTCCATCCCCTTTTTCCAAGCCGAGAAGAAGGCCCAGAATTTCTCAGAAGTCCCTGTAGGGAGATTGAGAAAATGAATTCCAGGGGGAATGGCTTCCTCAAAGAGGTGCGGGTTCATCTCTTTGATCTCTTTGTAAAAAAATCCAGTAGCCTTTGCCACCTCCATAATGGGAAGAGGTCGTGTCAGTTCAATTTGAATTCTCTCCACCTGAAGTGGGTTATAAAACTCTTTTTCCTCCAATGTATACCCATATCTCCCTGGATCGGAAAGGATGATCTTGGCCACGGCAATCTTATAGACATACCGTTCTGTCTCCATTGGAAGATCGAGATAAAAATAATTCCTCGTCTTTTGAAGTTCGATCTCCTTTCGAACTCTATTCTCTCCTGCGTTATAGGCGGCCATCGAAAGGGTCCAACTTCTGAATTCTTCATAGAGGCTTTTCAGATAAGAGAGAGCACCTTCAGTGGCTTTAAAAAAATCGAACCTTTCATCAATGCTTCGATTTTTCCTCATCCCATATTTCTCGCCAGTGGACGGAATGAACTGCCAGATCCCGGCTGCACCGGATGAAGAAACGGCCTCAGGTCGAAGGCTGCTTTCTGTGATGGTCACATACTTTAAATCATCGGGAAGTCCCATTTCCTTCAGCCTCCTTTCAATCAATGGAAAATATCGCCGTGCCCGTTTCATCCATAAGAGGACCTGGGCCTCGTTTGACAATGCCAGGAGGAATTCCCGGTCCAAATTTTCCCAAACATTCCTATCTTCTAATGGAAAATACTCTCCGCAGAGGGAAACCGCTTTGGGAAGCTTATAGGTGATGAGAGAAGGACGAGTTTGCATGTTGTTCAAACGGTATCCCAAATTTGTCAACTCTGAGCGTAGGACAGAGATGGATTGTTCCACTGCTTTCAATTTCTCCAACAAGGCATCATATTTCTCAGAGGACTCACTCTGAACAGTTCCCTTCTCGGGTCCTTTTTGCACGGATTGACCTGTGGCACACCCGATAGATAAACAACAAATTAGTAAGATGAATCCAATCCTCTTTACCATCTTAATCTCTCTTTAACCTCTCTTTAACCTCTCCATTATTCAAATTTCAATTTCCTTCCCCTTCATCCTTTCCCCTGCCTACCGCAGGCGGGCATCAAGGGGGAGAAGTTTTTAGGGGCTATTTTCAAGGGGTAATTGAATCGAAATGATTCTCAAATTACCATAATTCCTTTTGAAGATTCAAGTCCTGGTTTTCCCTTTGCCCACCCCCAGTTTTTCCTTCTCTTCGCCGATGGCCTGGGCAAACCCCTTTTCAAG
>Ga0315281_10006528_pt1 | contig 16568 bp, 22 predicted proteins | sample YL17G07_0_MG_FD_204540 | JGI IMG/M metagenome (GOLD analysis project Ga0315281, IMG submission 204540) | Sediment microbial communities from Yellowstone Lake, YNP, Wyoming, USA - YL17G07_0 | ecosystem: Environmental > Aquatic > Freshwater > Lake > Sediment | place: USA: Wyoming | collected... | reverse complement strand
TTCTGTTGTTGCCTGTAAGGCAGCATTGTCAAATAGACCGAATTCGTTGCCGGATTTTTTTTCACAATCGCATCCACGTTATACACTTTCTTGATGTTGTCCGGGGTGAGAATCTCGTCCGGCGTCCCTGTCGCTTTTATCTTTCCGTTATGCAGAAGTATGAGCCAGTCGCAGTATATGGATGCGAGGTTCAGGTCATGGAAAACAGAGATGACTGCGAGCCCGTCCTTCGTTAAATTTTTTATCAGACCAAGAATCTCGATCTGGTTGCTTACATCGAGATGCACATACGGCTCGTCGAGCAGCAGAAGTTTCGGCTGCTGTGCAAGCGCTCTTGCGATGAAAACCCTCTGCCGCTCGCCGCCGCTCAACTCCGTGATGGGGCGCTCTGCAAGATGAAGGGTGTTTGTTATCTTCATAGCATTTCTGGCAATCTCAAAATCTTTCTCGCTTTCCATCTGCAGTCTGCGCAGGTGCGGGTTCCTGCCCATAAGAACAATCTCCAGCGCGGTGAAGTCGAACCCGATTTCTGTCTCCTGAGACACAACGGCAATATTTCTGGCAACGTCCTTGCTTCGCATCGAGTAGATTTCTTCCCTGTCAAGATACACCGCTCCGACATTGGGCTTAAGAACCCTGCTTATGCTCCTGAGCAAAGTCGTCTTGCCTGAGCCGTTCGGACCTATGACACCCACGAACTCGCCCTTTGCAGCAGAGAAATTTATACGCTCAAGCACCTTCGTACTTCCGTATTTGACGTCGATGTCCTCAACCTTCAGCGCCATGGGACAACCCCCTTCCGCCTTCGGCGGTCAATCCTCTTATCATGATACAACCCTCTTTTTTCTCCTCAGCAGATATACAAAAAATGGTGCACCGAAGAGCGCTGTGATTATGCCAACCGGAATCTCTGTCGGGCTTATGACAGTTCTGGATATGGTGTCCGCCCATACCAGAAAAATTCCTCCGACCAGCGCAGAAGACGGAATCAGAATCCTGTGGTCCGACCCGACGAGGAGCCGCATTATGTGCGGTATTATCAGACCTACAAATCCGATGATTCCGGAGACCGCAACGGCAACGGCAGTTATTAACGATGCCGATACAATCAGTATTTTTTTCACGGTCTCGACTTCTATACCCAGGTGTTGCGCAGACTCTTCCCCGAGAAGCATCGCATTCAGGTCCCGTGCAAAGATGAAAATGACTGCAGAACCGAGAATGACCCATGGGAGTATTATGAAAACGTGTATCCACGAGCGCCCCCAGAGCCCGCCCATGAGCCAGAAAACAATCCCGTGCAAATTTTCGCCTGAGGTGTACATGATAAAAGAAGTCAGCGCAGACATGAAAGTTCCAACTGCTATGCCTGCAAGCAGGAGCGTTGCGACCGGTACTTTTCCTCCGATGCTTGCGATGCTGTAAACTATAAAAACGGTTAAGGTCGCCATAACGAAAGCCATCAACAGCAATGCATAAAAACTCGATGAAAAAGTGACTATGGCGATGCTCGCGCCCAGCGCAGCACCTGACGAAATTCCTATAATATACGGGTCTGCCATGGGATTTTTGAACAGCCCCTGCATCGCCGTTCCGGCAACGCCAAGGGCAGCACCTACAAGGATGCCCAGAATAATTCGCGGCAACCTGATGTCCAGCACTATCGTACGCTCGACAGGCGACGGGGTGGACCCCAAACCAGCGATTGTGCTGATAACCACGGCGAATGGTATTTCAACCGGACCTACGGCAGTTGCGGCGATGATTGTTATACCCAGAGCAATAACAAGTGCGAGTAATATCAGTTTCCACTGCAACCTCTTTCTCAGATGAGCTGCTGCCAATGTTCTGTTTCACCTCTGCGCAGATATTTCAAGATACCAGTATCCGCCCCTCATAAACTTTTTCTTCTCCACGATTCCGACAGGTTTCTTAAAAATCGGCCCATTCATCACAAACGTATGGTACTCGCCTGACTCGCCGCAGAGGTCCACGTCCGGTTTCATTTTCTGCATATCCTGCATGAATTTTTTATCGAGCCTGCGACCGAGCCACGTCTCGTCGAGCATCTCTGCCTTCGTGCATACGATGATTGCCTCGAATCCCGCGTCTATAAACTCCCTCATCACTTCCCCTCTCTTCATCTTCCAGAGAGGCGAGACAGGTATCAAATCGCACTCTTTGCAGACTCTGTCTGTCCAGTCCTTGTGCTCCTGGAGGTCTATATCTCCAAAAATCGCATGTGTGACGCCATTCTTTTTCAGTTCTCGAAGCACCTGCTTGAAATCTCTTTCGTAATCATTCCAGCATGTTTCTTTCTGGACAATCGGAATTCCGATGGCATCGGACTGAAGCGCCATCATCTCAGGGCTTCCGTGAGAAAGCGACCTCTCGTTCGCCATATTTATAAGGTTAGTCACACTGAATCCTGACTTGATTGCTTTGTAACATGAAAGTGCGCTGTCTTTCCCTCCGCTCCATGACACTGCGGCTTTCATCTGTTTTTCCTCATGTGAAAACCTCAGGATGTATAATCTTGGCAACATCTTCCAGCCCGTCCACTATCCTCGGCCCGGGTCTATCGACCAGATTAGAATCTATATCGTAAATCCTGTTATTTTTGACCGCAGTTAGGTTCTCATCTTTTAACATCTCTTTTACACCGTCAACTGTTGCTCCACCGCCTCCCATCTCGGAAGACACAGTGATTATCTCCGGATTTTGTTCGACCAAAACCTCTAAACTGTAGACAGGATACTTTGTCTTGGCATTCCCCGCTATGTTCACTCCTCCTGCAAGTTCGATGAGTTCGTTTATCAGTGTCCCATTGGAGGCGGACATCAGCGGGTCGTGCCATGTTACGTGGAAAACTCTCGGTCTGCTTGCATTTCCCACTCTTTCCGTTACATTTTTCATCCGCTTTTCCATGCTTTCTGTTATATTTTTCGCCTCTTTTGTTTTTCCTGTTGCATCGCCGACGAGTTTTATGCTGCTTATTACGCCGCTTACGTTCTTCGGGTCCAGCACAATGATGGTTAGATTTAATCTCTCCAACTCTTTGACAATCGACTCCTGTATCCCACCTGTTATCAGAACAAGGTCCGGGGAAAGTGAAACAACTTTCTCGGTGTTCACTGTTTTAAACCCGCCGACTTTCGTTTTATTTTTTGCCTCTTCCGGATAATCGCAATAATCCGTCACTCCAACCACTTTGTCTCCAAGTCCGAGTGCAAACAGAATCTCCGTATTGCCTGGCGCCAGAGATATTATTCTGTCAATTTTTTCGGGTAAAGTGACATTTCTTCCGAGACTGTCGGTTATGGTCATGGCACTTCCTTTTTCCGCAACTTTCTGGCTCACGCACCCGCTTAGCAGTATCACGAGAAATAATATCAGCATCGTAGCCATGAGATACCTTCGGGAACACAACATGCCCTATTCACCATCCTTCGCAGAGGATAGAACCTTATCCATGGTGAGGTAACTTATATCCCAATTTCCGTTGACCGACTTGGCTATCTCATCGATTTTTTTAAAGTTCTCCAAAAGTTCGTCTGCCCGAACCTCGACAACCTTGTAATCAGGGTCATAAGCGCTTTTATAGGCAGAGGTCTCCAGAGTTTTGGGGTAGACAAAGAACTCCACGTTGTCGAGATATTTTTTGGCGACATCAAAGGCTTTCAGCATTTCTTCTTCTCTCGGGCTTCTCATAAGCTTAACGTCCAGTTGTTCAGGGGCGAACTGATACAATCTGTAGAGAATATTCTTATCGACGCTACTTAAGAATTCCGCAATTTTTTCAATTTCAGGAACGTCAACGATATCAGGAATGAATATCGTTCGAATATAAAAGTTCAGGCCATAATCGTGCAGCAGTCGTATGGCTCTTAACGTATTGATGTTGCTCTCGCCGGTGTACCACCTGTGAACCCCCTCGGTATATGCTTTTAAATCCAATTTGATATAGTCCACAGAGACGGATTTCAACATATCAACCAAATCTCTATCGAGCATATGACCGTTAGTCGATATACCGATTTTATTGACGCCGAGACCTCTCAGTCCTAGAACGAGCGAGAGCAGATAATCCTGGTCCTTCGTTGGCTCACCGCCAGTCATCTGGACATCCTCAATCAGACCGCCATAAATCAACCGGCAGGACCTGAGCAGCAGGTCAAGAAGTTCCTCGACTGATAGGCTTCTCCCCGCTTCCTGCCTGGCGAGAGCGAAGCATCCCCGGCAGTTGAAATTACAGCCAGATAAATTAATCTTTACTTTTCTATGGGGGTTCACAACAAAACTTAAAAACGGTATTTTTCTACAGGCTGTCATATTATGCCCTCTTGCTTAAAAATTGCCTCCTTTGTAGCGGAAGTTACTGCCCTTGCCATAATTTCTCCTATTTTGACATGGTCACACCCGTATACGTCATTCTCGGTCCAAGTCCTGATGTTTTCCTTAGCGTTCGATTCCATCTCTTGCCTGTATACCCCTCTGGTAGTAATGCTTTATCTCTTTCATCTCCGTGACCAGATCCGCCTCTTCTATAATCCGCGGGTCTGCCATTCTGCCTGTAATCACCAGCTCGACTTCTTCAGGTTTCGAACGTATGAAATCCAGCAGGTCCTCCACAGAAAAGAGATTGAAATAGGTAGCAATATTGGCTTCGTCAAGAATAATCATCTGATATTTTCCGGAACACATAACCTCTTTGACCTCTTTGAGCCCTTCCTGCGCAGCCCGGATATCCTCCCTCTCGGGGTTTCTGTTGATAAAACAACTCCGACCGTATTGTTTTACCGTAATGGAGTGCGACAGTCTGGCTAAGGTATCAAGCTCACTGTATTTCATTCCCTTTACAAACTGAGCAATATATACCTTAAGACCTGCACCAGCGGCACGCATGGCAAGCCCTAAAGCTGCCGTCGTCTTTCCTTTTCCATTGCCAGTATAAACCTGCACATACCCTTTCATATCATAGACCCTTTTTTACCTCCGTTTAATTATCAGGACTGCGACTGCTGCTATAACGGCAATGATTGCAACATACCACATTGGCTGGATGGATGGGATGTGGTATTCTCCTGTAGAGGTTGTGGGTTGCGGTGTCTGCACGGGAGTCGAAGTTTTTGACGGTTCTTCAAGCTCCTCTGCGGCTGAAGTGGGTGCTAAAGTACGGGATGGGGAAGGTGTGACAGTAGACACAGGCGTTTGTGTCGAAGTAGGCGAAGTAGTCGGCGCCGCTGCAATTTATTCAATACTGCCCCCTCCTCCCCCGCTTAGGCATGCACCGCAGTCCTGCGGACAGCCTGAGCAACTTTCACCAGCGCTGCATGAACCATCTCCGCAGTATGGGTTTTTAGTACCCGCTATCGTGAAGGTGCTGAAATGAGAGACGTTTGCCCAGACCGAACCAGCGTAAGTTCCGACATCTGTGGTATCAACGTTGCTTGTGAAAGATTCCCAACTTTGGGAAGATGGGTCGTATCTTTGAAGTACAAGCGAATTTTCTGTGAGGTACGATGCATCGAGTTCGCTCTGAGTGTAGTAGATGCGGAGTATAGCCGATGCAAGTTTGTCGCTGATGTTTCCGCTTATATTTATGTATTTCCCGATGGAATTGCTTATCGCGCTTACACCCGCTGGAGGACTGCTGTTTTTTTGTACAGTGATTGTTACATCGCCGCCCGCAGACATATTCACAATCGGAAACACGTCCGGAATATCAACTTTTAGAGGTATTGCAGTGTTCGGCGTCAGATTCTGGACGAGACCGCCTGATACGGTTTGAACCTTTAAGATATTATATACTTCTTCCAGCCCGTCCACAATTCTCGGACCAGGGCGCTCAATTATATTCGGGTCACTTATTACATGAAATCTCCCCATCTTATAGGCGTCTGTTGTGCTCACGGCAGGATTTTGCTTCAGGGCGTTGCATACGCTTTCACCCATCCCCATCGCAGAGCATATAATAACCTGCGGATTTCTTACAATCAAGGACTCGGAGCTAAACACAGCCCACCCGCTCACATCGGATGCGATGTTGAGCCCTCCTGCTGTAGTGATAAGGTCATTAGCAAAAGTCCCGCTTCCTGTGGTCCATATCGGGTCAGCCCAGATTGTGTAGAAAACCCTGAATTTTTGTGTGGTCTCAAGAGACGACACATTATTTTTTATTTGGTTGATGCGCTGGCTCATGTTTGCCGTGAGATTCGAAGCATTGCCTGTTTCATTTGTAATTTTACCCACGAGCTCTATGTGGCTCATTACATCATCGAGATTTTCAGCCTTCACGCCAACGACTTTATATCCTGAATATGCAAGGGCATTAAGTATATCTATGGGATTTCCGTACTCAGCAAGTATGAGGTCTGGCGTAAGGCTGACAATTTTTTCCAGATTTATATTTGCCGCATACCCCCCGACTCTTTTCGTGCTGTCCCATGCAGCCACCTCTGGCGGGTAATCACAGTAATCCGTCACCCCGACAACCTTGCTACCAAGACCAAGAGCAAAGAGTATCTCTGTATTTGTAGGAGAAAGCGAGATTATCCTCTCTGGCTTTTTTGATATTTTTACCGTTCTCCCCAGACTATCTACGATTGTCAGCTCGACGGTCACGTTCCAAGTTACGGTCTGCGTAGTTCCATTTATGTTAGAGCCGTTTGCAGTTATGACGTAAGTTCCATAATAGTCTCTGGAGAAAGTCAGCGTAGCAGCATTGTTATTTTGAACTGCATTATCCACTGTCCAGTTCCAGTTATCTACTGTCTCGTTTGAAAAGACCTGTAAAGATACGCTCGCGCTTGTACCTATCGTAAAATTAGTCACATTCGTATTCGTTTTGCTGTTGCTCGATGATGTTATTACAGGAGATGCGCCTGCAACTCCTCCGAGGATTAGCATACATGCCGCCAGAATCCAGAGTATCCTGCTGTTCCAGTTCATTGCTTTTTTACCTCTTTCAGCCGAAAGACTTAAATATTCCTGTTTAGATAACAATTATAACCCAAATGGATAAATTTAGAGTTCTCGGGAGCAAGACAAGGAGAAAGATGCTGGAAATTCTTGCCAGGAAAGAGTTGCACATCTCAGGTCTGGCAAAGGAACTCGGCATATCCGTTCCAGTCACGGCGAAGCACGTCGGGATTCTGGAAAAAGAAGGTTTAATAGAAAGAAAAAAATTCGGAAGGACTCATGTGCTGTCAGCGAATACAAAGAAACTGGATGGGCTGCTGGACGCATTTGTAGAGTCCCTGAGCGTGCAGGTTCGCAGGGGTTCGAGCGTTCTGGACGTGCTTAAAAAAACTTCAGGGGTCGAGTTCAGAAAGACAGGCGACAAGGAATTCGTGGTCTCTGTCAACGGCGAAGACGGGTATTACATCTACGAGGTGGACGGGACTTCCCCGAACGTCCCGATGGACGAGTTTTTGCTGGCAGAGAATGTAAAGGTCAAATTGAAAAAACTGGTACCTGTTGGGAAGAAGGATATAAGTGTGAAGATAAAATAAAGCAAGTCAGAAGTGCAGCACACCAAAAATCGCAGTTTTCAGGTTTATCCCTGTGATATTCAGTATAACATAAATTCCGAGGAAGAATCCAATCATCGCACCAACGTTTGTGATGGCAGCAACGAGCAGTACGCGGAACAGGTTGTTCTTCATCAAATCCCTCAGCGATTCCGCATCCATGAGCGTACGGAAATCCTTTGCGCTCGGATTTCGAACCCGCGCCTCCACGAGACCAGAGAACCATCCAGCCGCAAGCAGCGGATGCAGCGTTGTCATCCAAGCAACCCCAAATGCAGTCGCTATGGACAGCGGATGCGCTCTCGCAACTGCCGCCCCTGCCGCAGCGAGAATTCCTGTTATCAGAATCCAGTATCCGAAAGAAACGAGGAATGCGTTTATGCCCAACGCTGCGATGATGGATATAAAAATCCAGAGCATCATCGCGAGGAATACAAAACCAATCGCCTTTCCGATGCCGAACCTCCTGCGCTTCACGACTCTTAAACCCTCAAGTTCAGGAATAGACTCCGGTTGCTGGAGGTATTTATTAACGCCCTCGACGTGCCCTGCGCCAACGACAGCGACAATTTTTTTATGCTCCTTTGCAAGTTGAAGAAGGTTGCCTGCGATATAAGCGTCTCTCTCATCTATGAGCACCCTCGCCGCGCCAGGAGAGAACTTTCGCAGTTCTTTCACGAGTTCCGTAACAACATCCTGCTCTGTTATCTTCTCCAGGTCTATGTCTTCCCCTTTTGCAAAAAGTGCGCCGAATAGGGCAAATACCATCTTTATTTTCTCCCTGAACTTCATCATTCCCCAGAAGCGCTGGAGTGTGATTTGCAGGTCCCTGTCAACGAGCGCGACTTTTGCGCCGTTTGCATTCGCTGCATCAACAGCAGCCATCATCTCAGCCCCGGGCTCGACACCGACATCCGCTCCCAGTTTCTTCTGCACGTAAGCCATCAGCCACTGCGCCAAGAAGAAGTAGAGGCGCCCGCCTTTCAGCGCATCCCTCATCGAGATTTCTTTTGCCTCGCCGCAAAGTGCATGGTACCTCGCGCTGCACAACTCCACTGCGACAACGTCGGGCTTCTCTCTCTCTATCGTCTCTCTAACGTTTTCGATGCTCTTTTTGGAGATGTGCGCCGTGCCTACGAGGATTATGTTGTTCATATCTGATAGCGCTGACTCCCATATTCATCATAAAACATCTTGAAAATTTTGCATGCGATGCCGAGGTCTGCATTTATCCCGAAGTAATGCTTAAGCGGATGGCGCTCCGGCGTGGTTTCGTAGTGACCTGTCACGGTAACTCTGTTACCGGACGACGGCATTACTCTGTAGTGATACTGATAACCTTCGCTGATTATCCTGCAGCTCAGCAGTTGCCGCCCGTACTTATTTTTGTCCACGTACTGGATGAAGTGGTCAAACTCGCAACGCCCGCCAAGTCTCTTTGCCAGATACATGAATATCTCCTTGAGCCCTTCTACATCACCGCCGGGTATCTCTGCACATCTCGTCGGCTTTTCCTCCATTTCCAGGACATTCCACCTTCGCCTGAGATACCATATAGTGACCTTAATCTGCTTTCTGTAGCCTGCGACAGCTATGACAAGTAGAGCCAGCGATATGATTATCCATGGATTTATCATCACTAAACAGAAACTACCTTCTTTACTCCAGGCACCTGCTCTTTTATCACCCTCTCAACCCCGCTCGTCAGGGTCATCTTGGACATCGGGCATCCGCCGCACGCACCCGTGAGGCGCACGCGAACCGTTCCATCCTTACCTACATCGACAAGTTCAACGTCTCCGCCATCTGCCTGGAGGTGTGGTCTGACTTTCTGAAGCGCTTTTTCAACTTGGTCTTTCATGTTTTCCAATTTCGGCAGCGATACTATATATAATTTCTCTCATACAACCAGCTCTTCTCCGATGCTCACTATTTTAACATTAAGCCCTTCTTTCTCAGCATTCGCTCTGAACTCATCAGGATTTGCGCCTATCCCGGGAAATGTATTGTAGTGCATCGGTATCGCCAACTTTGGATTTATAACTTTCAAAGCCCGAACCGCCTCACTGGCATTCATGGTGAAGTTGCCGCCTATCGGGACCAGCATTATATCTACATTGGCGAGCGGTTTCACGCCTTCCAGATAGGTGTCTCCGGTGTGGTATATCCTTTGCCCCGCGAATTCGACGACATAACCTACAGAGTACTTGCTCTGCGGATGAAGCGCGGATACCACCTCGACGTTTATGCCCTCAACGTTCTTTTTCTTTCCTATCTTTACAAAATTTGCATTTCGTGCCTTGCAGGTCTGCGGGCATACCACGGTGCAGCCGTACCCCGAAATAAATTTTGAATCAAAGTGGTCAAAGTGCTCGTGCGTTACAAGAATCAAATTTGGCGTTCCTTCATATTTTGGTGCAAGTCTGTTTCCGGAAAAGTACGGGTCTATCAGAATCGTTTTTCCATTCCTGAACTCAAAACCAGAGTGGCTAAGGTATCTTATCTTCATATATCCTGGACTTATATACTTCTAAAAATTAAACTTTCGAAAGCGTTATTTTTTTCTGCGCCTGGTACTTTCCTTTTTTGTCAGCATATGAGACCTCGCACGTTTCATCACTCTCCAGAAATATAATCTGCGCAATGCCCTCGTTTGCATAGATTTTTGCAGGCGCTGGTGCAGTATTGGAAATTTCAAGAGTGGCATAGCCCTCCCATTCCGGCTCGAAAGGCGTTACGTTCACGATGACGCCGCATCTCGCGTACGTGCTCTTGCCGACGCAGAGCGTTAGCACGTTGCGCGGAATCCTGAAATACTCCACAGAGCGGGCGAGAACGAAGGAGTTGGGCGGGATGATGCACTGCGCGCCTTTGTACTCGGTGAACGCACTCTCATCAAAGTTTTTCGGGTCGACGGGGTCTGCCCCAACACCTTTAAAAATTTTGAACTCGTCCGCAACCCGCATATCGTATCCGTAAGATGAAACTCCGAAAGAGATTTGACCCTTTGATATCTGCCGGTCTGTGAAGGGCTTAATCATCTCCCTCGAGAGAGCCATTTTTCTTATCCACCTGTCCGATTTGACGCTCACGAAGTCTTGATAGAACGGGAAGGTTTATAAATTATGTTTGAAAGATGCTCTTTTATGCATCATAGATTGTTAGCGCACATGTTCCCCTTCCCGGGAGAGAAAGGCAAAAAATACAAAGGAAAGGAAGTTCTCGACATTTTAAAGGAACTTTTCACAGAGGAGGAGGCGGTACTGGCATCAAATCTCTCCTTCGCTCCGGAGGATGTAAAAACAATAGCCAGGCGGGTCGGGAAGAAAGTAGAGGAGATTGTCCCGATTCTGGATAAGATGGCAAAAAAAGGTCTGATTTACACAGACGAGAAAAAAAGCGTGAGAAGGTACTGCCTTCTGCTGCTCGTCCCTGGCATGATGGAACTGCAATTCATGAAGGGGGAGGAGAGCCCCGGTAAAGTCCGACTTGCCAGGTTGTTCGACGATTTTTTTGAGATGATGGGGGCTGATTTTTACGATGTGGATACGCCGCTGCCGAGAGTGCTTCCGGTAGAATCGAATATTCCACCCGTCCTCGTGCTACCGTATGAAAAGGCATCCCAGTATATCAACGACTCCAGTTACATCGCGGTCTCAATCTGCTACTGCAGGCATCAGGCGAAACTGCTTGGTAAAGGGTGCAAGAGACCTTTAGATGTATGCATGACTTTCGGGCCATTTGCAGAGTTTGCAGTGAAGCACGGGTTCGGGAGAAAAGTATCAACCAAGGAAGCGCTGGAGGTTATCGACAGGTGCGAGGAAGCAGGACTGGTGCACCTCACAGAGAACTGCCAGGAGAAGATAACTTTTATCTGCAACTGCTGCGGGTGCTGCTGCGGCTTCATGAGGGGCATAACGAAGTACGACAAGCCGAATTCAATAGCGTCTTCGAATTTCCTCTGCGCAGTGGATGAAGGCTCCTGCAGCGGGTGCGAGTTGTGCATTGAGCGCTGCTACGTGAAGGCGCTCTCGATGTCGGGTGGAATCGCAAAGGTCGATACAAACAGGTGCATCGGCTGCGGTCTGTGCAGCGTGGTGTGCCCGACCGACTCGATGAGCCTTGTCAGAAAAAAGAAAGTGAGCACGCCAAAGAAGGACTCAAAAGAACTGCGGAACACGGTGATGATGGAGACGGTTGCCAGAATGAGCAGGAAGTAGGAGACAGCAAATCGTAATATTAAACCACAGGATTTCACGAGATTAACACAGATTAATTGAATTGCAATTTGGTGCTTTACCGTTTTCTCGTGGAAATCTGTGTAATCTTGTGGTTACATATCGAAACTGCCATAAAGTATATAGGCGTCAAGTGCGACTCCTGCAATTGGGATGGATCCGAGATATAACTTCAGGGAGTGTACAAATTGCAGGGGTTGGTGGGGCCCAATCGGATGTATGAGCGGCATAAAAAGAGAGAAAGCATATCCTCCGGGCGGAATCATACCGAGGGCGCACAGATGCTTCGGGTTTATGGAGAAAGTTGAGGTGTGGGAGAAAGGCGTTGCGGTGGCGTGAAAGGGGTCTTGATTATATAGCAGATAGGGAGGACATCACAGGTCTCGCAGAGGATATCGTTCAAGCATGTCTTTTGTCGTCAGCACGCTGACTCTCGCTTTCAGTTTTTTATTATCGAAATGCTTTTTATTGTATGTCCAGATGCCCTCATTGTCTACGGACATAGCCAACGCCACTAGCGGCACATCATCCGAATCCTCAATCAATTCTCTTGCCTCGTTCGTGTGCTTTACATAGACCTCATCTTCTATCGGCATTATGAAAATCCGCTTGACCTCGTTCACTATTTCTCTTAGAGTATCCTCAGACAGTTCGTGCCTGTTCCATCTCTTTCTATTTTCCCAGAGTTCGTCAAAGCAGTGCTCCGGAGCGATAAACAGGTCTTTGTTGCTCACGATTAGTTTTCTCGTGATTCCGTCAACCAGCAGGAACGATAGGATGACGTTGGTATCAACTATTATCATCTTGCTCTTGCGCTTTTCGACTTTCGCCAGTTATTCACAATCCCAGCTGTTTCATCCTCGTTCATGCCCTTGATTGTGGCTTTTTGGATGAGCGAAAGTGCCTTCTTTCTCTCCGCATCTTCCAGAAAATCTCTCACCCTGCTTCTGAACCACTCGTTTCTCGTCTTGAAGCCTGAGACCTTGAGATTTTCATCTAATTTTCTGAGCAGTTTGTCATCGAGTCTTACAATTATCTGTGATTCTGCCATGTGAAACACCATATAAGATATCATTTTGCTATCATTTAAATCTTTCGACCGATGGGATGTTTTTCTCTTTTCTTTAATCGGGCGTGACGGGATTTGAACCCGCGGATTTCAGCTTAGGAAGCTGACGCCTTATCCGTGCTAGGCCACACGCCCGAAACACCTTTTCTTTCTTTACTTCGTCGCTCACTTCGCATTCTGCTCGTTCGCTCCTCGCAAAGAAAGAAAAGGTCTCTCGACACCCCAAAAGAAAGAAAAACGCTTATATTTTTCTCTTCTCTTTTGCAGATGGCAAGTTTCGTTTATCGTTTTAATTTATTACTTAGTAAATACGGGGTTGGTAACGCACTTGGGGCGTTCTCGATTAGGCAGGGAAACTTTTTATATAACGAGTATATATAGTTAGTACATAGTATATCGCGTCAAAGCCCCCACGGATTCTTCTGGATTCGGTTTTGAAAAATCGATATATATGGGGAGAACAAAAAGCACAAATGCGAATAATAGGAGCGCAAAAAATGAGATGCACGTTAACAGGAGAAAAATGAAGTACAAGAGCTTTATTAGTAGGGGCACTGGAGAATCCTTATGGTAGATATTGAAATTATGTTGAGCATTGTTGCCGGATTAATCAGTGCTCTTGCGGCATTTATTGCATTTAGTATTAGTGTCTTATCTTATCATCACGAAAAGAAACGAGCCGCTAAGAGAGAAGTACCTCCAGGCGAACGAATACAGAAATCAATTTCAAAATTAAGTAACGCCTCTAAGGAAATTGATGTCATAATACAAGATATTGTCAACGACATCAAGAAGCGTCAAACCGTGTTAGAACAGTTAAAGGCAAGTAATCAAACTCTAAGACAAGAGGAGGAAGAAACTTCAAAACGATTGAAAATACTTAAGGACACCCCGCTTGAAGTTGCGAACTACTTCCAGCAAATCAGTGAGCAGACTCTACAACAGGTGGAAAAAAGAAGAGCGAGAAGAGACATTGTAATGTTCATTTTTGGAATACTTGCTACAACTGTTATAGCAATATTATTGAGCGCATTTGGGTTGGGGTAGGCGGGAGATTTATAAAATAAATCAAAAATCCGACTTTTAACTTTCGTAAATTATATATATCCTCCTCTCTTCTCCCCTATTTGGTGATTTTAATGGACATACTCGACCATATACGCACGAGGCGAACTGTTCGTGACTTCAAGGCAGGGGCGGAAATTGAGCCCTGGAAAATAGAAGCGATTCTTGAATCGGCGAGGTGGGCTCCTTCTCCTGATAACAGGCAGTACTGGAGAATCATAAAAGTGCAGGACCCTGACTCGAAGAAGTACATCGCAGACATGGCGCAGGAGGCGGCGAAACTCGTTTTCGGGCATGCAAACTGGGACATAACGAGCGGGCGGCTCTGGTATCTTCCGCCTGACAAGAGGCCTGCGGTTGTCGAGCCGACCGCCGACGGGAGTCTTTTCAGATATTCTGAGACAGCGCACACAGTCTTCATAGTATGCCACTCGGATGCAGGAGTGGATTCTCTTGAGCACGTGACGCCCGGACATGCGCCCGTGACCTCGACCTCGATGGCTGTCCAGAATATGTGGCTCACCGCGTCCGCGCTCGGTCTCGGCGGGGGTTACAATGCGCTGCCAATCGGCGACGACAGGAGAAAGATGCAACTGGAGGAGAAATTCGGAATTCCAGGCGGCGTCAGCCCGATGGTCTGCTTCTGCGTTGGCGTACCCAAGGAGAGGAGAATCGTCGGTCCCTCGAGATTCCCGCTCGAAGGCATAGTCTTCGACGAGTACTGGGGCAACCCGTACAAGAGGATGATGTTCCGAGGAAAAGGGGGTAGATAGAGATGAGCATGCAAATAGACCTTAGCAAGGAAGCGATGGCAAGATACGAGGAACTTGGCAAAGAGTGCAGGGTGCCCGTCAAAAAGTTGCTGGAGTTGATACTCGAATACTATCTCAAAACTGGAGGAAAGACGCACCACGGCGCCTGGGAAGAAGGCGTGCGCGTCGTGATTGCGTGGCCAAACCGCGCGGGGTACTCGATAGTAAGAGTCCCGACAAAGGAGGTGGAGTAAATGGCAGAGTTTCTCGGAAAACCGAAAGTAAAACTTGAGGAGATTGCCGAGTCTTTCAGAATCCGCCCGATGACGTCGCAGTACTACATAAACGAGAAGAAGGCGAGGCTCATGCTGACGATGGACTATGACCTGTCAGACAAATTCTTCGCTGCAGTGACGAAGAAGTTCGGCAGGGTGAACATCTTTACAGTGGAGAAGGCTGCAAAGGAAGCGGTGGAGAAGTGGATTAAGGAGGTGAAGTAAATGGGAGAACTTGAGAAAAAGTTGCAGGCAATAGCGGACAGGGTGAACGCGGACAAAAAAGCAAAAGACATGCTGAGGAAGTGGGTGGACACGTTCAACGGCAAGATAATAATGTTCAAGATAAAAGGCGGCAAATCCTACACGATATCGTTCACCTCCGAAGAGGCATGGGTGCAGGAAGGAGAATATCCGAGCCCTGATTTGATTTTCGAGGGGGACGAGAATACGCTGCTGGGCATACTGTCAAAGGAGAAAATCTCTTTCAGCAAGGCAATGAAAACAGGCGAACTGATGGCGTACGGAAACCTGAACGAGGCGTACCCGTTTGGCGGGATTGTAAGGGCATATCTGCCCTGAGACAAGTTTCTGTATAACTTTTTTTTATTTTTTTATCGTTAGTTAGCCATCACGTTCTCTTTTCCTTCGCCGCCTGTACGCAGATGCCACACAAATGCCTGCGCAGAATAGCACAACCCACCAAACCCAACTCCAATCTTCCGCCTTCTTCGCATTCCAGTCGTGCAGGAAAACTTCTTTGAAGTAGTTCGCGGCATCAGGGCTCTCCACTATGACTCCGACTTCCCGGTTGTACGCCGCCGAGTTCTCATTCCAGTTTATGCTCGAAACCAGCGTCTTATTGTCCGCAACTACGCCCTTCGCGTGCAACTTCACGAGCCCTTCTGCATCGAGGTCTATCAACCTCGCTTCGATGCTAATGTTCTCTTTTTTAGCGATGCCGTTCACGTAATCCACGGTGTGCACGTTGCTGTCGGGGTCGTCAACCTCAGTGTTGTAATAGTAACTGTCGAGCAGAATTTTAACATCCGCCCCCCTCCTCGCAGCATCTATCGCAGCCTCAAGATATGGATTCTGTGAAGTGCCCCACTTCGGGTAAATATAAAATTGCTCGATGTACACATAATCCTTTGCGGATTTTATCATTTCCAGAAGCGTTCTGTTATCAAGGGAAGTGTCGGGTGCAAGCACAGGCGTAACGTTGAAAGTGCCGTAGAATTTTTCTGCATGGAACTCTGGTGCGTAAGTACCGTATGTTATTCCGGAAGGTGACACCTGCTGTTTGCTCACGTTTACCATCTCATCTCCAGTTCTCATTTTCCAGTCATCCAGGAATATGCTACCGTAATATCCGGCAACGCTTGAATTTTCCAGAATTATACCCCAGCCGCGGTTTCCGTACGTGTTCACCGCAGGAATGCCGTCGTTTTTCCAGTTCTCAGTCGTGACAATCACGCTGCTGTTGTCTGCTACAGCATATTTCTCATGGAAAAATTTGTACCTTTGGCTTCTCACAATTCTGACCTCTGCGCCTGCATTTGTCAGCGCGCCCGCTATCTGAAGTTCGCTTTTCTCGATTCCAGTCACAGGACTGCCCTCGAGGAAAACCTTGACTT
>Ga0315281_10006527_pt1 | contig 16569 bp, 21 predicted proteins | sample YL17G07_0_MG_FD_204540 | JGI IMG/M metagenome (GOLD analysis project Ga0315281, IMG submission 204540) | Sediment microbial communities from Yellowstone Lake, YNP, Wyoming, USA - YL17G07_0 | ecosystem: Environmental > Aquatic > Freshwater > Lake > Sediment | place: USA: Wyoming | collected... | reverse complement strand
TGAGCTTCCCCGCCGGTATCTCCCACAGGCGCTTCCCCACCGCGTGGCGATGCTGTTCGACGAGAAGGATTCGGCCGTCTTCCAGGATGGGAAGGACCGTGGCCGCCCCGGGGCGGAAGACGACTTCCCGCTCCGCGAGAGAGCCGTCGGGAAGCCGGACACGATCGACCACAAGCCGCAGGAAGCTTCCGGAGAAGACCTCCCGTCGCTCCACGAGCGCCTGTTCAGGGGACGGCGTTGTACCCCTCCTCGAGCGCCTGCACGTTCGCCGCGACGGTCTTTCCCTTGCCCTCGCTCTCCAGCGCGTGGGTCATCGCCTGCCGGGCGACGTCGAGCGGGATCGCCCCGCTCGCCTTGAGGTATGCGCCCAAGGCGGCCATGTTCAGGGAGCGAGGGCTCCCGACCTTGGCCGCGAGGGCGTTCAGAGGAAGGGTGAAGGCCCGTACGTCGCGCCGGCTCACGCCGCGATCGACGAGGGACGAGTTCACGAGGATCGTCCCCCCGGAGACGACGATCGGCTCGAACTTGTCAAGCGAGGGGAGGTTCAAGGCAATGAGGGCGCTGGGCTCATCCACGATCGGAGAGCCGACCGGTTCCTCGGAGAGGACGACCGTGCAGTTCGCCGTTCCGCCTCGCATCTCCGGGCCGTACGACGGGAGCCAGGTCACCTCAAGGCCGTGGTCCATCCCCGCCTGCGCGAGGATCTTCCCGGCAAGGATGACCCCCTGCCCGCCAAAACCCGCGATGATGACCGAGCGTTCCATCCTACCCCCTGTTCACGAGGTCTCCGAGCGGGAAAACCTTCGTCACAACCTCGGCCACGTGCCGGTTCGCCTCGACTGGCTTCATGTGCCAGTTCGTCGGGCAGGTCGCGAGGACCTCCACGAGCGAGTAGCCCTTCCGCTCGACCTGGTTCGTAAACGCCTTCCTGATCGCCTTGGTCGCCTCCTGGATCCGCTTCGTGTCGAAGAGCGCCTGGCGGGTGACGTAGACCGGCGCCTCGAGCTGTGCGATCATCTCGGAGAATCGGATCGGGTAGCCAAACAGGGCTGGGTCACGGCCGTCCGGGGTCGTCGTCGTCTTCTGACCCACCAAGGTCGTCGGCGCCATCTCACCACCGGTCATCCCGTAGACCTGGTTGTTCACGAAGATGACGGTGATGTTCTCCCCGCGATTCGCCGCGTGAATCGACTCGGCCGTTCCGATGCTCGCGAAGTCGCCGTCCCCCTGATAGGCGAAGACGACGAGGTCCGGCCTCGCGCGCTTCACGCCCGTCGCCACGGCGCTCGCGCGTCCGTGCGCGGCCTGCAGGGCATCACAGCGATACCACCGGTAGGCGAAGACGGCGCAGCCGACCGGCGCAATCCCCACCGTGCGCTCGACGATCCCCAGGTCGTCGATCGTCTGGCCGATGATGCGCGTCAGGATCCCGTGATGACACCCCGGGCAGTACGTGGAGTGCGCTCCGGTCAGGCTCCGTGGCTTCTCGAAGACCTTCACCATCCGTTCCACGCTAACCGACATGGCGCTTCACCTCCCTCAGGATCCCCTTGGGGGTCGGAACGACGCCGCCCAGCTCCCCGTAGAACGGCGTCTTCGCCCGCTCGGCGACCGCGAGCCGCACGTCCTCCCACATCTGTCCGGCGCTCATCTCGACCGTGAGGACGGTCTCCACGCGGCTGGAGAGCGCCCGGAGCGGCTCGTAGGGGAACGGCCAGACGGTGATCGGCCGGAAGAGTCCCAACCGAATCCCTTCGGCCCTCGCCATGCGCACAACGCTCTTCGCAATCCGGGCGACCGTCCCGTGGGCCGCGATGACGATCTCCGCGTCCTCCGTCTCGGTCTCCTCGTGGCGAACCTCCTTCTCCCGGATCGTGCGGTAGCGCGCCTGAAGCTCGAGGTTCATCCGTCTTAGTCCCTCCGGGTCCAGGTCGAAGGAGAGAATGATGTTGGGTTCGCGGCCCTTGGCGCCGGTCGCCGCCCACGGCTTCGCCGGGAGCGCCGCGGGATCGACCGGGTCGGGGAGCAGGACCGGCTCCATCATCTGACCGAGCATTCCGTCGGCAAGGATCATCACCGGCGTGCGGTACTGATCGGCGAGTTCAAACGCAAGCATCGTCAGCTCGCCCGCCTCGGGGACGGTCGAGGGCGCGAGGACGATCATGTGGTAGTCGCCGTGCCCGCCGCCCTTGGTCGCTTGGAAGTAGTCGCACTGAGCCGGAGCAATGTTCCCGAGGCCCGGTCCGCCGCGGACGACGTTCACGATCACCGCGGGCAGACTCGATCCCGCGAGGTAGGAGATCCCCTCCATCTTGAGGCTGATGCCCGGCGAGGAGGACGAGGTCATCGTACGCACCCCCGCGGCCGACGCGCCGTAGACCATACTGATCGCGGCCACCTCGCTCTCGGCCTGGACGAACGTCCGGCCGAGGCGCGGCATGTTCCTCGCCATGTGCTCCAGGAGCTCCGCCTGCGGGGTGATCGGATAGGCGAAGTAGCACTGGCATCCCGCGCGGATCGCCGCCTCGGCGATCACCTCGTTCCCGCGCATCAGGACCCGCTTTGCCATCGATCCTCCTCTAGGAAGCGACCTTCTCCCGGTACACCTCGATCGCCACGTCGGGGCAGGTCAGCGCGCAGAACGCACATCCCAGGCAGCTCTCCGGACGCTCCATGCAGGCCACGTCGTATCCGCTCCGGTTCAGCCGTCCGGAGAAGCCGAGGACCTTCTGCGGGCAGGCCGCAATGCACAGCCCGCAGCCCTTGCACCGTTCTTCATCGACGAGCACTGTCCCTTTTGGCATCCGCGCCTCCCTCACCCTCGTCGTCGTAGAAGGCCTCCGCCAGCCGTTGTGCGCGGTGATCGCGCAGACGGGAGAGCCCCGCCTCGGACTGGGCAACCCACCTCTCCACCTCTTCCTCCGGCAGCCGCTCTCGCGAGGCTCGCGCCGAGGCGAGCTTGGAGGAGCGGCCCTTGAGGACGGACTTCAGACGGTGGAACTCTCGGTCAAACGCGTCCGCCGGCTTTTCCTCGTGCGGAAGGATCACAAGCTCGAAGCGGCCCTCCGGGCCGTGAGCCAGGATCCGCGCCGTCACTCGGTCCCCCACCCGCAGCGGACTCCCTTCCCGCGTGCCCGCGCCAGCCGGAGTCGAGGCAAACCCGGTCCGCCCCTCGGAAAGAGCGACGACGACTCCCTCGGCCACGATCGCGCTCACCTCGCCGGTGACGCTGCTACCGATCTCAAAGGCCATCTTGTCCCTCGCTTCTGCAACCGAGAACGCGATCTCTCCGGGAATCGGCCGGTGCTGGCCTTCCCGCTAGACTGCCTTCGTGACCCGCCCGGACTTGATGCAGCGCGTGCAAGCGTCAATCCAGGCGCTTTTCCCGTTCATAAACGCGTGCACCCGCTGGATGTTCGGGAACCGCACCCTCTTGGTGTGTCGCAGCGAGTGGCTGATCGTGTTGCCCGCCACGGGGTGCTTTCCACAGACGTCACAGACTCTTCCCATGATTGTCACCTCTCCTTTGACTCGATCAGGGCGCCGCGAGGCCCGCGTCAGCGTAGGCCGGCTCAAGCAAGTAGAGCTCGTCCTTGCGGTAGCCCTCCTCGCCGAGTCGCGCGACCCACTCGGGGGACGGCCGGTTCGCCTCGCGCTCGGCCACCTTCACCCCCGGAATTCCCTCGAGATCCTGCCGGATCGCCTCTGCGCCGCTTCCCACCACGCACAGAGACCTGCCCTCTCCCCGGACCCGCGACAGGAGCGCGGACCTCTTCATCACTCGGACCTCGCTCCTAGGTCCCTTCCGCCCAAACCACTGAACATACACAAGGTCTAGCCGGCACGGGATCACGACGCAGACGAGCGCCTCGCCGGCCACGCGGGCGCGATAGGCGGCCGTGCCCTCCACGCCGACGAGGGGAACGCCGAGAGACTGACAGAGCCCCTTCGCGGTGGCGATCCCGATTCGCAGGCCCGTGAAGGATCCCGGTCCGCGGTTGACGCTCACCAGCTCAATCCCCTCCTTCTCCACTCCGCACTCGGCAAGGAGACGTTCCAGCGCCGGCAGAAGGGCCTCCGCGTGACGGAGCGGCTCTTCGAGGGTCACTTCCCCCAGGCCTGTCCGTTTCTGACACAGAGCGACCCCTCCCCACGCCTCGGAGGTCTCCAATCCAAGCGTCATCATCCCCGCGAATGGTAAGTGAGCTTTCAGGTGATCTCAAGGGAGAATGCGGCGCGGAACCTCATCGGATGAGGCAAGAAGGGAGCGAGCGAGGGCCGCGTCGCGCTCCATCTGGAGGCGCAGTGCCTCGAGAGAGGGAAACGCCCGGTCGTCGCGAAGCTTGACGAGGAGGTGCGCCTCGACCGTCCTTTCGTACAGGTCCTCCTCGGGAGGCGAGAAGAGGTGGATCTCGCAACGCACGCCCTGCCCTTTGACCGTTGGGCGTTCACCCACGTACAAGAGGCCCGGGCTTCGTCCCGCGGAGACGAACGCCTGGGCCAGGTAGATTCCCGGCCCGGGGACGAGAACCCGCGGATCGAGGGCCAGATTCGCCGTGGGGAATCCCAGGGTACGGCCAAGGCCGTCGCCCCGAACGACTTCGCCGACGAGGAGCGGCGGGCGGCCGAGAAGGCCCCGCGCGCGGCCGACCTCCCCCCGGGCGACGAGACTGCGGATCCGGGTACTGCTCACCGCTTCCCCGTCCACGACCACCGGCGCAACGGCGAAGACGCGCAGGCCGCGCTCCTCGCCAACTCGGCGAAGGAGCTCAAGGTCGCCCTCCCGACGGCGTCCGAAGCGAAAGGCCTCCCCCACGACGACGGCCCGCGCGGCGAGACGTTCCACCAGGACGTCGCGGACGAACGATTCCGCAGAAAGATGGCGTAGCTCGGCGAAGTCCGCCCTCTCCACCCGATCGACCCAAGAGAGCAGGAGCCTCTCCTTCACAGGCGGCGGGAGCAGGAGGCAGGAGCCCTCCTGAGCAGACCCGGCCTCCCGAGGGGGGAGAAGAAACGCGTAGGCAACCCGCTCGAGGCCGCTCTCCCTCGCGACGTCCCCCGCCCGAGCAAGGACCGCCTGGTGACCGAGGTGAACCCCGTCGAACGTCCCGACCGTGACCACGGCGCCCGTCATCCAGACTCACTCCTTCCCCTCCGAGAGCCGACGGAATGGTAGCCGAAAGCCCTCGCCCACACCTCAAGGCCCTTGGCGCCCTCGCTTGCGGTTGGACGGGTCCGCCGCGCTCCTGTACCATCGGGCCGCCATGCGGATCGAACGGATGGCCGATCTGTCCCTGGAAGACGAGGCCGCCCTCACCACGGTGCGGCCGAGCCGCCTCGACGAGTTCGTGGGACAGGAAGCGGTCAAGGAGAAGCTCCGAATCTACGTTGCCGCGGCCCAGGGGCGTCACGAGCCGCTTGACCACGTCCTGCTGCACAGCCCGCCGGGCCTTGGGAAGACGACCCTCGCCTACATCATCGCCGCGGAGATGGGCGTGAACGTCCGCGTCAGCTCGGGACCGGCGATCGAGAAGGCGGGCGACCTCGCGGCCATCCTGACGAATCTGCGACCGCGGGACGTCCTGTTCATCGACGAGATCCACCGACTGCGGACCAACGTCGAGGAGATCCTCTACCCAGCGATGGAAGAGTATCGCGTCGACGTGATCCTCGGCGAAGGGCCGAACGCCCAGTCCCTTCGCATCGACCTTCCTCCGTTCACCCTGATTGGGGCGACCACCCGCGCCGGTCTGATCTCCGCCCCGCTTCGCGACCGGTTCGAGGTCTCCTTCCGTCTTGCCTTCTATGGCCAGCAAGAACTCTGCGCGATCGTTCTCCGCGCCGGACGGATCCTGGGAATCGAGATCGACGAAGACGGAGCTCGCGAAATCGCCAAGCGCGCCCGCGGCACCCCTCGCATTGCCAACCGGCTGCTGCGCAGGACCCGCGACTACGCCCAAGTCAAGGAGAGCGGCCGGATCGACAAGGAGATCGCCAGACGGTCGCTCGCGATGCTGGAGATCGACGAGGTCGGGCTCGACCGGCTCGATCGCTCGGTTCTCGAGGCGATCGTCAGCAAGTTCGACGGCGGACCGGTGGGCCTCGAAACCCTCGCCGCGGCCCTTGCGGAGGAGAAGGACACGATCGCAGACGTCGTCGAGCCCTTCCTCTTGCAGGAAGGGTTCATCAAGCGGACCCCACAGGGAAGGGTAGCGACGGAGCGGGCTTACGCCCACCTTGGCCGGGGAAAGCCGCGCCTCCTCTAGCTAGCGCTTCTGCGCCGCTCGCGCGTTCTCGATGAACTCGAGCACGACTCCCCTAAACCGCCGCCAATCGAACAGAAGCGCGAGAGCGATCCAGATGACGAACATCCAGGCTGCCCTCGGCGCGTTGAAGTAGGCAAAGACGAGGGGAAGCGTGACGAGGGGGAAGGCGAACGACATGGTGACTGACTTCGAGCGGAAGTAAGCGATAAACGCCGCCGCGATCGCGACGTAGATCGCCGCCGCAGCGACCGGCACGAACCCTGCCATCACCAGGTAGCAGAGGCCGCCGAAGACCATCACCATGTCGAAGAAGAACTCCCGCTCCCCGATCCACGTCGCCTCCTTCTTGTAGCGTCGGGCGAGGCGGCCGTCGAGGATGTCTGAGGTCCACCCGAGCAGGGTGAGGAGGACGACCGTCTCGAGCGCCCCCCGTCCGGCAAAGCCAAGCGAGGCGATGGCGACCGCGATCAGCCCGCGAAGAGCCGTCAGAAGATCGGGAACCCTCTCCATTCCTATTTCACCTGTGCCATTGTAGAAGGAAGATCCGGGCAAGGCAACAGAGCGCATTGCCTCACCAAGAAAGTACACGAAGCGGGATCGTTGCCTCAGCTAAGGAGCGCCTCCGAGCCCGAGGTTGTCGTCTCCCGGGTAGACAAGCTACGATCGAACGCACACGGAAAGACCACAGGGTTTCGAAGAGGGTCGATGGAATACACGAGGCTGGGGATGAGGGCGCGAAAGCGGGTCGCCCTGATCGCGCACGACAACAAGAAGGACGACCTCCTCCGCTGGGCGAGGGAGAACAGGGACGCCTTGACGAAGCACGAGCTCTTCTCTACCGGGACGACCGGTGAGCTGCTCGAGAAGACCCTTGGGCTCACCGTCGGGAAGGTGGAGAGCGGGCCGCTGGGAGGCGACCTGCAGATGGGGGCGAGGATCGCTCAGGGCGAGATTGACTTCCTCGTCTTCTTCTGGGATCCCCTCGAGCCCCAGCCGCACGACCCCGACGTCAAGGCCCTCCTGCGCATCGCTGTCGTATGGAACATACCGGTGGCCTGTGACGACGCGTCGGCCGACTTCATGTTCTCCTCCCCGCTCATGTCGCAGGAGTACGCGCGCCTCGTGCCGGACTACCAAAGCTATAGGAACCGCCGCTTGCGAGAGCGGCCGAACGGCGGCTAAGTCTCCCTCACCGCCCGGTCTCTCGGGCGCCGGCGAGCGACGGCCGCGCACTCTGCCCCAGTCTGCTTGTCGGCGCGGCGGGCCCGGTTACAATTCCCATCCCTAGGGAAGAATCCATGTTGCGCGAGGAGGGACCGTGTGCGGGATCTTCGGAATCGTGACCGAGCGCGAGCAGGTGTTGGGTGCCCTCCTCCTTGAGGCCGGGCGGAGGCTCGCCTACCGCGGCTACGATTCGATCGGCTGCGCGACCATCGACGGGTCCGGACAGATCGATCTGCGCAAGGACGCTGGGAAGATCGACGAGGTCGACGGCCGCCTTCACTTCAAGGAGATGCGCGGCCGCCGCGGGATCGTGCAGCTCCGCTGGGCGACGTTCGGTTCGCCCTCTCAGGCAAACGCTCAACCACACCTGGACTCCGACGGCGACCTCGTCGGCGCGCACAACGGGAACATCGTGAACAACGTCTCCCTGCGCGAGGAGTTCCTCGCGCAGGGGATGACCGTTCGCGGGACGAACGACGGCGAAAGCTGCGTCCACGCGGTCGAACGCTACGTCAACCAGGGACGCGACCTCGTGGAGGCGATCCGTTGCGCCGCCGGCGATCTTCAAGGCGACTACGCCTTCGTCGTCGGCTCCTCGAACGAGCGCGGCGAGGACGGGCACTCCCCCCTGCACGCGATCAAGAAGGGGTCTGGCCTCGTCGTCGGACTCGCCAAGGGAGCGACCTGCATCTCCTCCGACCTTCCCTCCATCCTCCCTCTCACCAACCGCATCCTCCGCGTCTTCGACGGCGAGATGGTGACGCTGTGGCCGGACCGAGTCGAGCTTCGCCGCGTCGATACCGGCGAGCGGATCGAGCGCGCGCCCGAGGTGTTCACGCAAGGAATGGACGCGGCCGTCAAGGGCGGCTACCGCCACTTCATGCTGAAGGAGATCCACGAGGAGCCGCAGGTCGCCGCCGAGCTCATCCACTGGCTCCAGGCCTCGCCCCACGTCACCCCATTCCTCGAGGCCCTCACGGCCGCACGGCGGCTCTACCTCGTCGGCTGCGGCACGAGCTACCACGCCTGCCTCGTCGGCGCGGCCTACTTCAACCAGCTCGCAGGGATCCCAGCGGTCCCGGTTCTCGCCCCGCAGTTCCGCGAGACCCTCGCCCGCACCCTCACCGCGGACGACGCGGTGGTTCTCGTAAGCCAGAGCGGGGAGACGAAGGACGTCCTGAACGCCCTGAACGCCTCGCGCCCCACCGGCGCGAGACTGCTGGGAGTGCTGAACGTCCTGGGCTCAACTCTCATGCACGCAAGCGACCACTACCTCCCTCTCGCCTGCGGCTACGAGATCAGCGTCCCCGCGACGAAGACGTACCTGAACCAAGTCCTCCTCTTCCTCTACCTCGCCGACCGGGTCCGCACCGATGGTGGGAAGGTCGATTGGACTGAGCTTCCCGACCTCATCGCGACGACCCTCGAATCGACGGACGAAGGGGCCCAGTACGTCGCGTCGATCTTGAACCCGCTTCGCGAGATGTACTACCTCGGCTACGGCCTCACCCTGGGAATGGCGCTCGAAGGGGCGCTCAAGCTGAAGGAGATCACCTACGCGCACTGCGAGGGGATCCTCTCCTCCGAGTTCAAGCACGGCCCCCTCTCCTCCGTCTACGAGGGGTACCCCGTCCTCTTCGTCACCGCCCCGAACGACGCGGCGATGATGGTGAACCACGTGAACGAGGTGACCTGCCGCGGCGGGCGGGCGATCGCGATCGCTGTCGAGGACGCGCTTCTGCGCCAGAACGTCCACGACTACCTTGTCCTCCCCTCGGCCAGTCAGGAGGTCGCGACGCTCCTCTCGGCCCTGCCCCTCCAGCTGATCAGCTACTACATGAGCGTCGCGCGGGGAATCGACCCGGACTTCCCGCGCAACCTGAGCAAGACGCTGACGGTGGACTAGCTGCCTGGGACCCGTGGGCAGAGCCCGCTTCGGCAGAGCGAAAGCGAGGAACCGATGACGGTGGATGCACCTCGAACGAGCGAACCCTTCCCGAAGGAGAGGCCGCCCCGATCTCCGTTCGAGCGATCCCTTGAGCTTTGTAGCGTGATCGGCCTCGTCGCCGGAGCCGCCGTCGCCGCCGAGGCCTGGCCAGGCCTTCCCGATAGAATCCCAACTCAGTTCAACGCCGCGGGAGCTCCGACGGAGTGGGGCGGAAAGTGGATCCTTCTTCTCCTCCCCGCCGTCTCCGTCTTCCTCTACAGTCTCTTGTCGCTCGTGCGGCGTCTTCCGCTTCGCTTCTACAACATCTCTTGGCGCGTGACGCCCCAGAACGCTCCCCGCCAGTACGGGCTCGCCCGCTCGCTCCTCACGACCCTCAAGACCGAGATTATCTGGCTCTTTGCCTTCCTGGAATGGGAGATGACGCGCTCTGCCGCCGCGGCGACCCCTCACTTCCCGTTCGTCCTGTTCCCGGTCGCCCTCGGCGTCATCGTGGCCACAGTGGGGATCTACTTCCGCAAGTTCTACCTCGCCCGCTAGCGCGGGCCCGCCCCCTCAGGAGAGCGCCTGCGTGGAGAGGTCCACACCGGGCCGGAGCTCCTTCTCGTAGCTTCGTGTCTCCATGCTGACGGACATCCCCGCCCGCTCGTACACCCGCGTCGCTCCGGTCAGGCTGTGCGAGTCGACCCCGAGCTTCACGCTCGTCTTCCCGCGGCGGCGAAGCTCGCTGAAGGAGTGACGCAAGAGAGCGAGAGCGATTCCCCGCTTACGCCACGGACGACGGACGCCGAGCACCTCGACGCCTGCTCGGTCGCGATCCTCGGGGCTCACCGGCCAACAGAGTGAGACCCCGGCGATCTCGTCCCCGTCCACGGCGAGGAACCACAGGGACGGGTCGAAGTCGGTGCTGTTCTCCATCCAGTGCCGCCATTCCTTGAGCTCTTCCTCCAGAGGCCTCTCGACGTCGCCCCAGTGGTCGCGGAAGGCGTCCCGCACGGCGGCGGCCATGGCGACGTCGTCTTCGCCAGGAACGAACGTGCGAACCCGGATCCCCTCCGGCCACTGCGGCTCGGGCGGCGGCTCGTCCAGCTCGATCAGCATCCGCCAGAACCGCCGGACAAGAACATACCCCCTCGCTTCGAGGAGGCTGTGCATGGCGTGGTCCTGCTCGACGTAGCTCTGCGTCAAAACGACTCTCGCCCCGGCCGGCGCTTGGAGGACCGCCTTCTCCGCTCGCTCCTCAATCCAGGGAAGGAGCGCTTCCTCAATCTCCCGGCCTCGCCACGTCGGAGCGATCGCCATCCGCGCGTGCACACGAACGTGCGGCTCGGACGTATCCCACACCTCCCCGTGGGCGACGATCTCGCCCCCAGCCGCGACCACGCGCGCGTCCCTCTCGAGCGAGAACCCCGGGCTCTGCCAGTCGGTCAGGGTCTCGTTCGCACTCCGCGATGCCTCTCCGACCAAAGCGAGCGTGTACCCGTTCGACACAGCGACGACCCCTTCAATGTCCTCGAACCGCGCCGGCCGAAGGATCAAGCCATCCCCAATCCCTGTACTCATCATCTCTCCTTGCGGACTCCCAAGCGACAGAGCCACGGGCGAACCGATTCCGCCCGTGGCTCCTCATGAACAGAAAGGCCGCCCGCTCGGACGGCCGTCAGTCTCCGGCATCGAGAACTCGGGTCTAGCGGCGAGCGCCTCCGAGGCGGAACCACAGGACGTCTTCTCTTCCCATCCGAATCATGGTCGCGCCTCCTATCGCCAGACTCGCCTTCCGACGTCGACGTTCGAGGCGACGCCGGCCCTCTTCCCTGAAACCGGTTGGTGGGGAGTATACCGGCCTCTCCGCCGCGGCCGCAACCGGCCGACCCGGACGCGAGGAAACGCGGTACCATCGGAGAGACCACGCGACCATGGACGAACGGCCAAGGTTGAGCCAGAAGAAGAAAGGTGAGAGATCCCCGCCTCCTCGCGGACGGGTCAGCCTCGCGCGAGCTCTCTCCAAGCTTGGTTACTCTTCCCGCAAGGCCGCCGAGGAACTCGTCCGCGATGGACGCGTCTCGCTCGACGGCAGGCTCGAACGTGACCCCTCGACCCGGCTCGACCTCGAGCGCAGCCGGATCGAGGTCGATGGCCGGCGCATCCTCGCTCTGCCAAAGGTCCACCTTCTCTTGAACAAGCCCCGCGGCCTCGTCACGACGACGTCGGATGAGAAGGGACGCGATACCGTGTACCGCTGCCTTGCGGATTCCCATCTTCCCTGGGTCTCTCCGGTCGGTCGTCTCGACAAGGCGAGCGAAGGGCTCCTCCTCTTCACGAACGACACCCGCTGGGCCGCGGCGATCCTCGCGCCCGAGAACCATGTCGAGAAGACCTACCACGTGCAGATCGGCCGAGCCGCTGATGACGATCTCGTCAAACGAATCCAGGGCGGTGTCGCGACCGACAAAGACGAAAGGCTCGCCGCAAGGCGCGTCCGCCTCCTGCGCCGGGGGACGAAGACGAGTTGGCTGGAGGTCGTTCTGGACGAAGGCAAGAACCGGGAGATCCGCCGCCTCCTCGATGCGCTCGGCGTCGAAGTCCTTCGCCTCGTCCGCGTCGCCATCGGCCCGCTCGCGCTGGGGACCCTTCCCAAGGGCGCTTGGCGACACCTGAGCGAAGGGGAGACCCGAGCCATGGTCCATCCAGGCAACGGGACGGCTCAGCCTGCGCCTTGCCTCCCGCAGGACAGCGGTCCCCCGAGACCCTGAGCCACAGCGGGCCTCGAACTCACGCCGTTCTCCTCCTCGAGACGCCCCCCTCCGGTAGAATCTGGGAACGCCGTTTGGAGAGACGGCGCAACCGAAAGCGATGGCCAACTGGTTCGTGAACCAAAGTCCAATCCTGCAGGCGCTCCTGGCGACCGTCGGCACGTGGATCGCCACGGCGCTCGGAGCGGGCGTCGTCTTCCTCTTTCCGCGCCTCGATCGGCGCGCCCTCGACGCGACGCTCGGGTTCGCTGCCGGAGTGATGATCGCGACCTCCTACTGGTCCCTCCTCGCCCCGGCGATCGCGATGGCAAGCGGAGACTCGCTCCCCGGGTGGGTTCCCGCCACCGGCGGATTCCTCCTCGGCGGCGCCTTCCTCTGGGCGGTCGACAAGGTCCTTCCTCATCTCCACCCCGGCCTTCCCACTCACGAGGCGGAAGGCCTGAAGACGGGCTGGCGACGGAGCGTCCTCCTCCTCCTCGCGATCACCCTGCACAATATCCCGGAAGGGCTCGCCGTCGGCGTCGCCTTCGGGGCCCTGGCCGCGAGGCTCCCCGCCGCCTCGTTGGCCGGAGCGATCGCCCTCGCTCTCGGGATCGCAGTCCAGAACCTTCCGGAAGGGACGGCCGTATCCATCCCCCTCCACCGGGAGGGCCTCTCCCCTCTCAAGAGCTTCTGGTATGGGCAGCTCTCCGGGCTCGTCGAGCCCGCGGCCGGAGTCCTCGGCGCGGCGACCGTGCTGTGGATGAGGCCTCTTCTCCCCTACGCTCTCGCCTTCGCCGCCGGGGCGATGATCTACGTCGTCGTCGAGGAGCTCATCCCCGAGGCTCAAAGGGAGTGCAACACCCACCTCGCCACCTTCGGGGCGATGCTCGGCTTCGCGCTGATGATGGTTCTCGAAGTCGCGCTCGCCTAGTCGCCTGGTCAGGGCGGCTCCTTCCCGCGCCGCACCCTCTTCTCACGACAGGGGCGCCCGCGTACCATCCCGGCGTGAGGATCCGCGAGATCGAGGCCAAGGTCCTCTTGTCGCGCGTGAAGCAGCCCGATACCTGGTTCGGGCTCCTCTACTCGATGAACCTCTACCGCGGCTGCGCCCACCAATGATGGAGCAGGACGTGTGTCATCTGCGCGTCCGGTCTGGCCGTCACAGTACATCTCCGCGACGATGAAGCGCCCTTTCGGCCTGAGCACGCGGGCCATCTCGGCGAGCACCCGCTCGAGGTCCGCCATGTGATGAAGTGAGTTTGAGATGCACACCGTGTAGAAAGACGCGTCCGCGAAGGCCATCTCCCGGGCGTCCATCTTCACAAAGTCGATGCCCTTGCGGTCCTTGAACGTCTCCCTGAACGCCGGCTCCGCGCGCTCGTTCGTGTCAATGCCGCTGATCTCGGCGTAGTCCTTAAGACCGTCCGCCAGGAGGCCGACGAACTGGCTGTTCCCGGTCGCGACGTCGAGGCCCTTCCCGATGGATGGACCGGATCTCGCGGAAGACCTCCGCGAGCCCCCCCGGAATGGAAGACCAGCGATCGTCCCCGTGGAGCAGAAGGACGCCGGGAGCGACCGTCACCCTCCCGTCTACCGACGCCACGGAGTAGGTCACGACCCGCGGCCGAGCCATGTTCGGCTCTCCTCCCAGATCGTCCGCCGGAATGCGGAGCATGGAGACAAGGCGCGCGAGCCGAGTCCTGGAATCACCCCGTCATCCTCGCCGCCTCGTCGCGTGTGGCGCGGGCTGCCTCGTCACCGGACGCAGAGCTGGTCGGGGATCAGGAAGTCGCTGGAGACGCTGTCGGAGAACCCCTCGACGTCCCACACAGTGAGTGTCACCGAGTAGAAGCCGGGCATGTCGAATCGACGCTCCACCTGATACCCTTACGGCGCCGACTCCGTCGCTCCACGTCCACGCGTACCGCGCGAGCGGCTGGCCTTCCGGGTCGGACGACCCAAGACCCAGGAACCCGACGTCGATGGGAAAGAACGGGACGACCGTGCCTCCGGGACAGCCCGGCGACACCTCCGGCGGGAATTGGATGGCCATGCGCGCCGTCGGAGCGTGGGTGTTGATCGCAACGTCGGTTCCATCGAGACGGATCCACGCCGCCTCGACGATCCTGGGGCCGCCGAGAGGCCAGTCGATCTCCCACGTCGCGAAGGTGGGAACGGGCCCCTTGAACACCAGAACGCCGCCCTCGTTCGATTCAAGCACGAGATCGGCGCCGATCCCGAACGCCTGCAGCGGCTCGACGGCGCCGGAGAACTTCACCCTCAGGCCGCCGTACGTCTCCGTCGCGCCGTTGTGGAAGAGAGCCACGCACCACCCAGTCTCGAAGAACTGGAAGGGCGCTGCAGAGGAGATCACGGCCGCCAGGACACAGAGGACCAGCGAGAGCGAAACCACACGTTTCACCACGGACCCTCACCTCCCCGTCGCTACGTACTCATCCGCAGCCATTCTAGCGTCCGACCGCGAAGAAGTCATCAGAAGAGAGCCGGCAGGAATGAGCAGAATCCGTGCCATCGCCTCGGCAAGGGAAAGGCCGAGAACGTCGAGAGGCACCACGCGCCCCGCTCGAGCGCAGCACAGGCCTCGCGGCGGCTGGCGCGGTGCGTGTATGCTCTTTAGCGAGGTGAGATCTATGGCGCCGAAGTCTGGGACTGATGCGCTCGAGGCCCTGCCGAACATCGGCGCGACAGTCTCCTCAAGGCTGCGCGAGGTAGGAATCACGACGCCGGAGGAGCTGCGAGGGCTGGGGAGCCTGGAAGCGGCGGTCCGCCTCGAGGCCGTTCAGCCAAATGATCCTCCCTGCCGCAGTATGCTCTCCGGACTCGAGGGGGCGATCCGCGGCGTCCGCTGGCGCGATCCCCAAGGACGAGCGCGACCTGCTGTGGAAGGACTTCCAGGCGCGGACAACGCAGGCCGGGGGTGCCTGACACCGGCCGGTAGCCACGGAACTTGACCTGGAGGCGCGGCGCAGGGAACCCCTCGAACCCGAGCCCAGAGGCCTCCCGCGGGACACGACGGGCAGAGACCGTGAGATGTCGCATTGCAGGTCCTTGCTGCCTGTTGTCGAAGGCACGGCTCTTGCGGAGGAGAAGCGGGGGATGTCCAAAGACAAGATGCGACCCCAGAAGCCTTCTTCCACCGACGGTGGCGACGTGGTAGGCTCTCAAGGCGAACGGCGGCAACCATGAAAACCGAACCCGAGCCCCGACTGCAGGCTTATCTCGGCGAGCTATACCACGCTTTGCCCGATGTCGGTCAGAATCCGCTGACGATCCGCCCTCGGCTTCACGTCGAGGAAGCGGAGGACTTCCTGGACGGATTGGAGGCAGGACTGTTCTCAGTCGACTGCGACGGGTACGTCCAAAGCCCTCTCCTCCCCCCTGCGCTCAACTCCACAAGCCGCCAAGAGATCCTGCAGATCTTCTGGCATTGGAGAGGAAGGCGCGTTCTCTTCCGAGAAGGCGTCTGCCAGCTCGCCGCGGCCTCGTCCCTCGTGTTGGAGTACGGGTGGGGAGTGAAGGACGTGCGCCTTGAGCCTAGCAGGGGCGATCTGAGAGCCGTTGCCTACGGAGTCGACCTGGCGGTCAGAGAGCCCTCGGGCGGTCGCATCCTGATCTGCGGAGAAGTGAAGAGAGACACGCTGGAACTGAAGAATCTCCTCGATGACCTCACAGACTGCCTCCTTCGTGGATCCCATCCCAGGACCGCCTGCAACCGGAAGAACCATCCGAAGTTCGAGTTCTGCAGGCAAACCAACGCAGAGCACTTCTGGGCCGTGTGCCCAGGCATGCGCCGGGCCTTCCGCATCGAGTTCGTGAATGGCGTGTTGAACCTCAGGCCGGTGGAGGACATTCCAACAAACCCGAGAATGGCGGGGCCGTCTCTTCACTCGTGATTGCCATCCGAAGACCCGATCCTCTCGGTGCACTGAATCCGACGTCGCCAGCGACACGACGCGCCTCCGCATGTGGTCTCGGAATCCGGGTCTGGCCAGTTCTATCGCAGGCACCTCTCCTGCCGTGGAGGGTTCGGAATGTCAAAAGGCAAGATGCGACCCAACAAACCGCTAGGCCGCACTAGGCCTGAGTGCCCTTGGAGGGTTTCATCCGTGTGCCTTTTCGGAGTTCTCCCGCTCGCTAGTGGCGTCAGGCGCATAGGTACCAATCGGAATCCCCTTACTGCGCATCCGCTCGAGAAGCGACTGCTTCCAAGTCCGCCACCATCCTTCTTGGGCCCACTCGTGCCTGTCCATGAACCCTGGGCCCATCGCTGCGAGGATCATGTCCTCGAATCGAGTGAGTTGTCCCTGTCTAGTTCCATGGACGGTCCTGCTAACCCCGTCGTGATCATACCGACCAATAGCAGCCTCGATTTGACCGA
>Ga0315281_10006523_pt1 | contig 16571 bp, 11 predicted proteins | sample YL17G07_0_MG_FD_204540 | JGI IMG/M metagenome (GOLD analysis project Ga0315281, IMG submission 204540) | Sediment microbial communities from Yellowstone Lake, YNP, Wyoming, USA - YL17G07_0 | ecosystem: Environmental > Aquatic > Freshwater > Lake > Sediment | place: USA: Wyoming | collected... | reverse complement strand
GGTGCAGAACGTGCCTTCGGGTGGCTCAATGCCCGTGGCGATCTGGCTCAAAGCCCGTGGCGATCACCTGGCTCAAAGCTTATGGCGATCCGAGCCTCAGGTGGATCAATACTCGCGGCGATGCACATCCTGACTCGAGCCGTCGTTCTGCAGCAGGAACATTCAGCCAGGCACCTTGCCCTTCTGGACGAGCTCCTTTCTGTGCCCGACCCGACCAAAGAACAGTTACGAGCGTTTGCGCGGGAGATGCCGCACGGAGCGAGTTCGCTACGCTACTTCTTCGACCACCTTGTGCACCCCGGCTGGCTGGAGCCATTGCGGCGAAACGGCTACTTCGCGCAAGTGCCTGCCCCGATCCAGGTCGGTGACGGATATCGCTTTCCACGGTGGCCCGCCGCCAGTTACCTCCAGAGAATGGCACAGGAGCAACCGTGTGTTGTCGGGGACCTGATTACCGAGGTCGAGACCAACGGGAACTGGGCCGTCATGGATGACCTCACTGCAATCGCGTTGGAGCTTGACGCGACGGACGCGGGGAAGTTCGCTGCGTGTCTCGCAAGATGCATCCGGGCGGCCGACTGGTTCCCGTCGGGCCGTCCGGAGCTGGTGGGCGAGCTTGCTGTTCACGTTGCATCGGGGGGACAGCCCGACGTTGCACTCGATCTCATGAGCGCCGCACTGGCGATCCTTCCGGACGACCGGACGATGAACGACCCCGCGGACGGTGACTTCCGGCTGCCGCCGCATCCGCGAACTCGTTTGCGGGAGTCCTACGACTACGCCGAGGCCCTTCATGCAGCGGCTCCGGGGCTTGCCCGGAGCACAGGCGTGGCTTGGCTCGCGACGTTGGCCGACCTTCTCTCGGAATCGATTGCTCTTTCGTCGGCGCCGCCAAGACAACCTCCTGAAGACCACTCGGTCATATGGCGGCCCGCGGTCGAGGACCACGCGCAGAACTTACGGGACCATGAGGCCCGCGGCCACCTGACATCCACACTGCGTGACGCGGCGAGTCTGGTGGCTTCGGAGGATCCGGCCCAAATCCAGCGTGTGGTCGATTTCCTATGGGAAGGCCAGTGGCACATCTTCAAGCGAATTGCCCTTCACGTCGTGGCCGAATGCGCCGCGACGCCGCCGGAGGCAGTCGCGACGGTGACTCGAGAGAGAACGCTTCTTGATCTGTACGCCCTGCGCCACGAAGCGGGACGCATGCTCAATGCGGCTTGGCCCTCGCTGGGCGAACAGGATCGATTTAAGGTTCTCGACTGGATAGAACAAGGCCCGGCCGACGAAGAGCTGGTTCAGGAGCAGCGTGAATGGTGGCAGCTGCGCTGGCTGTTGATATTGCGCGCGGTTCTGGACGAGCGGCGACTGGCGCTACTCGACGACCTGGGGAGCAGGTACGGCACGCCCGAGCACCCTGATTTCGTTTCCTACTCCACTACCGCGGGATGGGTCTCCGAGTCACCATTAGGAGCAGTCGACCTTCTAGCACTCCCGCTTGACGACATTGAAACGTTGTTGGAGGAGTGGGAGCCAACAGGCGAGGCGCTGGGCCCGAGCTATGAGGGGGTGGCCAGAGAGCTCCGAGCGGTGGTCAATCAGCGAGCGCCTGAGTTTGCCGGAGTTGCGGAACGTTGGGGAGAACTGCGTCATACATACGTGCGCTCCATCCTGGAGGGTTTCGCCGACGCGGTGCGCGCCGGAACGAGCCTGGACTGGGCCAGGATGCTCGCGCTCTGCTCCCGCGTACTCGAGCAAACGTGGGAACGGAACCCTGAGCGCGTCTCCTTCGGGGACGATCCCGACTGGGGCTGGGCTCGTCAAAGTGCGGCACGCCTGATCGAGGCAGGGCTCATTGCCAAGAGCCCCATTCCACCGGAACTTCGCGAGCATGTGTGGGACCTGATCAGCCGATTGGCCGAAGATGAGGAACCATCCCCTGCTTCTGAGGAACGCGACCGAGAAGGCGGCCTTGACTCGTTCACCCGGTCGATCAACTGCACAAGGGGCGTAGCGGTTCACGCGGCCATCAACTACGGGCGTTGGCTCCACCGCCAGGGAGTGGTGTCAACGCGGGCCTTCGAGCCTATGCTCGAGCTTCCTAACCTCCTGGAACGCCGATTGGATCCAGCGATTGACGCAACGGCGTGCATTCGCTCCGTGCTCGCGCACCATTTTCGAGCGCTTGTATGGCTAGACAAGGGCTGGGCATATACCCATCGAACGGAGATATTCTGTTGGTCTACGGAGCAGCCAGTATTGTCGCTGGATGTTTGGCACGCTTATACCGGGTGGGGTGGTCTGGACGAGGACGTGGTCGATATACTGACCGAGGACTACTTCGAAGCTCTCAAATTGCTCATTAACAACGACCGTCCGCGTGAAACACGAGACTCAATGACTCATCTGGCGATCATGTGGTTGTCGGACATACCAGAGAATGTCGATGCCCCGTCCCGCGTCTTCGAATTGGGCAGTGACGCGCTGTCGGCGGCATTCGTTGACGCCGTTGAAGAAGTGGTGGCTCGGCGCGGGGAGGCAACACTCCCTGATGACGCCAAGAAGACGGCTGGGCTCTGGGCGGCGCGCTTGGGCGAGGTTGCCTCCGAGCCTAGCGAACACTGGGGCGAACTCCTTGCATGGGCGTCGGTGTTCTCGTGGGAAGGCATCCCGATCGACGAGAGCGGGATGCTCCTGATACGAACACTCGATGCTTTGATTCAGTGTGTGCCGGCGGCTGGAGGGGTGTCTCGGTATGACACGCGTCGGACGATTGCTCGGCTTGTCGCCTGCAGCCGAGAGCAGCCGCTCATCGCCATGCAGGCCCTCATTCGGCTGGTAGAACTGGACCGTGACGGTTGGCTGTTCGTGCTCGTTCGGGCCGACATGCGCGAATGCGTCGAGATTGCGGTTCGCTCCGGCGACGGCGAGGCCGAGCGGGAGGCTCGGGCCGTCGCGAACCGTCTCGTGGGCCGAGGACACGTGGAGTTCCGCGACCTGGCCGATGCGTAGCCGCGCAACCTGATGCGCCCTTGCGGCACTGGACCTCCCGACAGTGCGCTCCCGGATTCCGAGGCCAACGTCGGATTGCGCTGCGAAACGGGGGATAGGCGGGTCCACGAGTTGACGCGCCGGTGCCGCAGCTGACGCGGCCCCCCGCTGCGCGGGGCCGCGTCAGCTGCGGGAGAACTCGAGGCCCGCAAGGTTCCCTTCGGCGCGCCATTCGTCCAGCTTCCTCGAGAAGGCCATGATCCCCGGAGCGTAGGTGCCGTTGCGGCGGATCAATTCGCCGTTTGGCTGGCCTTCGTTGTTGTAGTACCCGGGGGTGCACGACTCGAGGAAGTTGATGTTCATCAGCGACGCCTCGACGACGGTCTTCACCCAGTCGGCCTCGGCCTCCTCGGTCACGTCGACGGTGGGAGCTTCGTGCTCACGCGTGTGCTGGATGACGTGGGCGATGTGCCCGCTCTGGACTTCGAGCACATGAGTGATGTTCGCGCTCGCGCCGACCTGGGCCAGGCCCACGATGAAACAGTTCGGAAAGCCGCTGGTCTGCATGCCGAAAAGCGTGGACACGCCGTCCCGCCACTTGCCGCTGAGGGCCTGGCCGCCCTTGCCGTAAACGTCGTAGCCGGCGCGGTGCTCGAGTGGCGTACCGACCTCAAAGCCGCTCGCGTAGATGATGCAGTCGACTTCGTACTCCACGCCGTTGGCCACGACGCCGCGCTCGGTGATCCGTTCGACCCCGTGGCCGTCGGTGTGGACGAGGGTGACGTTCGGGCGGTTGTAGGTCTGGAGGTATTCGTCGTGGAAGCAGGGCCGCTTGCAGAACTGCCGGTACCAGGGCTTGAGGGCCTCGGCTGTAGCCCTGTCCTTCACGGTTTCCTCGGCGCGGGCGCGGATCTGGTTCATCTTCTCGAAGTCGGCCATCTCCATCACGCGGCCGATCGAGGCGGCGGAGTCGTCACCGGCGACGCCAAAGCCGTCGGTAGCGCCACCGCTGATCCGGCCGCGGAGGAGCTTGGCGATGATCTCGGTCCAGCCGTCGGAGACCAGGTCCTCCTCGGCGTAACCGCCGGTGGTGAGGGTGGAGAAGTTCTCCTGCCGGTATCGCTGCCACCCCGGCTGGAGCGACTCCGCCCATGCGGGGTCCGTGGGGCGGTTGGCTCGCACGTCGACCGACGAGGGCGTGCGCTGGAACACGTAGAGCTGCTTCGCGCTGGCGCCCACGTGGGGGACGCACTGGATCGCCGTCGCGCCGGTACCGATGATGGCGACCCGCTTGTCGGCCAGGCCCGCCAGGTTGCCGTAGCTGTCGCCGCCCGTGTACTCATAGTCCCAGCGGCTCGTGTGGAAGGAGTGGCCCTTGTAGCTCTCGATGCCGGGGACACCCGGCAGCTTGGGATAGTTGAGCGGACCGTTCGCCATGCACACGAACTTCGCCCGGAAGCGGTCGCCGCGATCGGTCGACACTATCCACTTGCTGGCCCGTTCGTCCCAGCGCAGCTCGCTGATTTGCGTCTGGAAGAGCGCGTCCTTGTAGAGGTCGAACTGCCGGCCGATCCGCTGGCAATGGGCCAGGATCTCGGGCGCCTTCGCGTACTTCTCAGTCGGGACGTAGCCGGTCTCTTCGAGCAGCGGCATGTAGATGTAGGCCTCGGTGTCGCACGCCGCGCCCGGGTAGCGGTTCCAGTACCAGGTGCCGCCGAAATCGCCGCCCTTCTCGATCATGCGGATGCCCTGGACGCCGGCCTTGCGCAGCTTCGCGCCGATCAGCAGGCCCCCGTGGCCGCCGCCGATGATTGCCACTTCGACCTCGTCGGTGAGCGGCGCACGGTCGATGGGCGCGGCATAGGGGTCCTCGCGATAGTGGGCGAACGACCCGGAAATCTCGGTGTACTGGTTGTTGCCGTCGGTGCGGAGCCGCTTGTCTCGCTCCAGGCGGTACTTCTCACGCAGGGCTTCGGCGTCGAAGGCGAGTTCGCTGGTCGCTGTGTCGGTCATGGCGATCTCCTTGTAGTTGGAACCTGCTCGCTCGCGTGAGGGAGGGTCGGGCGGAACGCTGCCGCGATACTAGATAGTTAGCGTGGCGCTATGCAAGCTGTTCGCCGCGCCTCTTTCCCGGCCGCTGAGGCGAGGGCCCCCCAGCGTGCCGAACGCCTCAGGGCAGGCGCCGAAAGTAGCCGCGGGCGACGACGACGGCGCACCCGCCTACCTGCACCCGCTCGATGGCGTCGGGCGAGCCGAGCACGCGCGAGAACAACCGGGACGGCCGCCCAATCTCGACGCCCTGGAGAATCTCGATCTCGTCGCCGAAGGCGATGTGACCGTGGCGCACGAGGTGGACCGCGAGCGGACCGGCCCCTGAGCCAGTCGCCGGGTCTTCGGGTATTCCTAGAGCCGGGGCGAACATGCGCGTCTTCCAGTCGCGCCCCGCGCCGGCGAAGCAGTTCGCCGCGACCGGCGGCAACGCGGCCAGCGCGACCATGTCGGGCCGGAGCGCGGCGACCTGCTCCCGGCTGCCAAGATGCACGAAGACGTGGCGCGGACCGTTCTCGTAGAACTCCACGGGCGTCACCGAGCGCTCGACGCCCAGTGCTGCGAGAAGCTCTTGCTGGCGGTCGTACGGTCGCGGCGTTGGGATGGGCTGGTCCATGCGGCCGAACGTGAATTGTCCGGCCGAGCCCTCCAGCGAGATGGGGACAACGCCGGCGCCAGTTTCCAACCGCACCAGATTCGCGCCAAGCAGTTGCCCCACGAGGAACGCCGTGCCGAGCACCGGGTGTCCAGCGAAGGGCAGCTCGACCTTCGGCGTGAAGATGCGGACGCGGACAGAGCCGCCCTGCCCGGCAGGGAACACGAAGACCGTCTCGGGGAAATTCATCTCGCGGGCGAGAGACTGGAGCAGGTCGGCCGGGATTCGCCGCGCGTCCGTGAAGACGGCGAGCTGGTTCCCTTCGAGCGGAGACCGGGTGAACACGTCGACCATGAAGAACCGGTGCTCGTCCGGGCCTTCATCCTGCAGGGCCGCTGGCAACTCGTTCTGACCGGCCACGAACGAACGATAGCGCCTGCGCGCGGTCTTCGGCGACCGAGCGCGCTGCGTCACCCCTCTCTGCGCCCACAACCCGGAGAACGACCAGGCCGGTCAGCCCGCGGGCTGCGTCCCGAACCAGCGCTGCCGGCGGGTCGAGCCGAAGGCCTTCTTCTCCTGGACGTTTTCGAATGAAGCCTTGACGAATGGCGCTTTCGGAGCGGGGCCCGTGAGGAAGTCCGCGTCGACGCGGCCGACTCTGCCCCCACCGAATTCGACGTAGCAGGAGCCCGCGCCGTCATATGGCGCCGGCGGGTCTCCGCCGCGGAGTTGCACGATGATCTGCTCAGCAACGGTCCGCCCGGCGCTCTCGGCGAACACGCCGGCCTTCGGCACGGGAGCGCCGGCCACGTCACCGATGGCGTAGACACCCGGGAAGCGAGTCGCGAGATTCACCTTGTCGACCGGGACCCAGCCATCGACGGCAAGCCCGGAGTCCTGGACGACGGCCGGAACGCGGTGCACGGGCACGGCGAGGAACAGGTCGTAGGGCATTCGACTGCCGTCGCCGAGCAATGCGACCTTGGCTGCGGGGTCGAGGCTCTTGATCGCCTGGTCCGGCACGAACTTGATGTTCCGCTCGGCAAAGCGTTCGAGGATAGCCCGGGAACCGTCCGGCGACGGGGGAATGGGCCTGCCGAACGGTGACACGACGCTGATCTCGACGCCGGAGCGCAGGCCACGCGCGGTGAGAAATTCGTCCAGCAACATCGCCGCCTCGCATGGCGCGGGCGGGCATTTGAACGGCTGACCGAGGACTCCGATAATCGCGACCCCCGACTTGAACGAGGGAAGCACGTCCCGGAGCCGCAAGGCGCCCTCGACGGAGTAGAACTCGTAACCGCCCTCGCGGAGGCCAGGAGTTGCGTCGAGGTCGTACTCCGCCCCGAGGGCGACGACCAGGATGTCCGCGTCATACGTGCTCTGGTCTGTCGTCACGCGGCGGGTGGCCGGGTCGATAGAGACGATCAGCTCCTGGCGGAACTCAACGCCGGGCTTGACGATGTCGCGATAGTACGAGCGGACGCCCTCGAGCGTCGCTTTCCCGAACATCAGGTCGAACTTCGAGAAGCCGAAGACGAAGGCTTCGTTTTTGTCGATGAGGGTTACCTCGACTTCGCCGGCGAGGGCCTCCGAAAGCCGGGTCGTCAACTCCAGGCCGCCGAATCCTGCTCCCAGGACCACTACGCGTGTACTCATGAGACAAGAGTACGGCTTCTGTGACGCCCGGCACATTGTCGGGTCGCGCGCCGGCAACGCTCTGATGTAGGCTAGGCCGGCGGTTTACCGCATTGATCCGAGAAAAAGAGAGGAATTCACATGGGAAGGCGTCTTTCAGTCTGGCTGGCATTCCTTGTCGCAATCGCGGGGGCCGGGGCTATCGCCACGTCTGCCGCGGCGGAGGACCCGGGCTACACGGGCCCGGCCGTAAAGACCATCACCTCGACACTCGTCGGGACCGACGGTGCAAGCCTCGGGAACGTCCAGCTCTCGCAGGGCGCGAACGGCGTCGTCCAGATCATCGTCGATACCAGCCGGCTGCCCGCCGGGTCACACGGGATCCACATCCATAGCGTGGGAGCGTGCGAAGGCCCCGCGTTCACCAGTGCCGGAGGGCACTTCAACCCGTCGGCCAGGTCGCACGGCCTCGAGAACCCGGCCGGCCCGCACGCCGGCGACCTGCCGGAAATCGACGCCAACAGCGTGAGCCAACTGGAGTACACGGCCACGACAGACCGCCTTTCACTCACCGCCGGCACGACGAATATCTTCGACATCGACGGGACGGCGTTGATCATCCACGCCAGCGCCGACGACCAGGTGACCGACCCGACAGGGAACTCGGGCGCTCGCATCGCCTGCGCCGTCCTCGCGGCACCGAACCCGGCTCTCGCAACGCCGAAGCCTCCGGCCACCGGCAGCGGAACCATGAGGGGCGCGAGCAGCCCAACGCTGCTCATCGCGGGCGCCGTGGCGCTGCTGGCAATCGGGTGCGCCATGGGTGGCGCCTTCGCGCTGAAGAAGCGGTAGGCGTCCGCGGACGCACCGTGGACTTCTGCCCACGCGGGGGTCTTCCGCCTACGCGGAAGGCTCCCGCCGCGACACCAGGTGTCGCTGCCGCAGGAGGTGTCAGTTGGAGACAAGCGTCAAGATCCTCGTCGTGTCGGGAACGCTCATTCTCACGTATGGGTTCCTGCTGGGATTTGCGATGGGACGCGCACGAATGGGCAGTGCGCAAGCGCCGCGCCACCTCGTGACCACGCACCTGGAGGCACTGATCCTCGGCGCAATCCTGCTCGGCCTGACCGTCGCGCTGGAGCTTTCGACGCTCCCGCGCGGCGTCGAGGTCGCGGCGGCGATCCTCGTGGTCGCCGGAGGCGGTCTCGCCGTGGCAGGAGGTACGGCCAACTGGCTGCAAAAGGTCGGGGACCCGTTCGCCGAGCGGTCTCCCGGGTGGCTGCTCCAGGCAGCGAGCGGCCCGCTCAGTGTCGCGGGCATCGTGCTGGTCGCTGCCGGAGCGGTGGGAGGCGTGTAGGCGACAGTGCACGCTGATGGCCGGAGCGCCATCTGTGATCGAGTGAGCACACGACAGCAATCCGGCCGAGAGCGTCGCCGGGCCCGGTTCCCTCGTCGCGGGCAGCTACCTCGTCGCGACGTAGTAGTTGTTGAAGAAGTCGCCTTCGACGTGCGCGGTCTCGATCTTCTTGAACCCGGCCGCGGTGATCATCTCGTGCGCCTTCTGCTCGCCCCACATCGCGCCAAGGCCCATGCCCCCAAGCGCGAGGGAGACGGTCATGCAGTGCGCGGTCGAGACCGTGTACATCATCGGACCGAGCGGATGGTTGAGGTTCTCATCGAGATTGCTGGAGGCGGCGACGTCGACGCAAAGGTAGGCGCCGCCCGGGCGTAGCGACGCCGCGATGCCCGCGAGCATGCGGTCCGGGTGAGCCTGGTCGTGGACGGAGTCGAAGGTGGTGATGAAGTCAAAACGGGCAGGACCGGAGAGCGTCGCGGCGTCCTTCACTTCGAAGGTGGTGTTGGACAGGCCGAGCGCTCTGGCTTCGTTCCGGCCGGCAGCGATCCCCTCCTCCGAGAAGTCGACGCCGGTGAAGCGGCTCTTCGGAAACGCCTTCGCCATGACGTTGATGGCGTGGCCGCTGCCGCAACCCACGTCGGCGACGTCGACGCCTTCGTTCAAGCGGGCGACGAGGCCGGGCACGAGCGGGAGAGTGACGTCGATCAACGTGGCGTCGTACGTGGCCGCGCTGAGTTCAGCCATGAGCATCTGGAACTTCGGGAAGCGCGCGTAGGGCACGCCGCCACCATTGCGGAAGCAGGCAACGAGGTCGGCCTCCACGTCACCGAGGAGTGGGATGAACTGCATCATGTTGGCGAGGTTCCCGGGGCCCGCGGCCCGCGTGAGTGAAGCTGCATGCTCTGGCGGCAGCCTGTAGGCGCGCCGGGCGGCGTCGTACTCCACGACGCCGCCGGTGGCCATGGCCCCGAGCCACTCGCGCACATACCGTTCGTTCAGCCCCGTCGCCCTCGCCACCTCGGCGCTGGTGGACGGGGGGAGCGAAGCCATGATGTCGAACAGGCCGGTCTGGTGGCCGACGCTGACCATGAGTGCCAGCATCCCGTTGTTGATGACGCCCATCATCTGGCCGCCGAACGCCTCTGCCTTTGCTATGTCAATTTCTGCCGTGGTCACTGCGCTTCTCCTCCGCCGTGGCGGTCGTGATGAAGGCGGGATACTACATGGCAAACTACTGAGAACACAAGATAAGCATCGACGACCCGGGGCGCCCAAAGCGCAGGACCCGCGAAAGCGACGTGAACGCGACCGTTGGGCGCGTTTAATCCCCGCTATTGGCCGGGAAGCTCGGCTGCGAGCGGCAGCCGGTAGACGCGCGCGGCCGTGTCGTGGAAGAGCAGCACGCGCTCGTCCGCGCGGAAGCCCTTTGTCAGCTTCTTGAACTGGTTCCAGAGGACCGTATAGGAGCAGGAGAGACGGTCGACCGGGAAGTTGCTTTCGAACATGCAGCGGGCGGGCCCGAACTGCTCGATCGCGTGCTCGTACCAGGGGGCGTTGGTGGCGACCAGCTCATCGGACGAAGGCGGCTTGTCCCGCTCGTGCCAGCCAAAGCCGTTGACTGCCATCTGGATGCCGCCCAGCTTCATCACGACGTTCGGGCAGGCCGCCACGGCCGAGATGTCGGCCGTCCAGCGGGCGAAGATCTCTTCCGTTGTGCCCGGGAACTGCCCCTTGAGGATCGGGCCGCCGAGGTGGTTGAGGATGATGGTCGTATCCGGAAATGCCCGCGCGAGGTCCGCCACGTCGGGGATGTCTGGGTGGAAGAGCCACGCTTCGAACGTCAGCGCGTAACGACGGAGGAAGGCGAAGCCGCGCCGGAACTCGGGGTCAAGGAGGAGGTGCTCGCGGGGCACGGGCTGGCCGCGCGGCGGCGTGCGCGCATCGGGCCAGGCGGCGCGATGACGGACGCCCCGGAACCGGTTCGGGCTCGCAGCGACCTGGGCTTCGAGCACCGGGGCCACGTCGTCGCCCAGGCGAAGATCGGCGGTACCCACGATGCCCGCACAAATCGCCGTCGCGCCATAGCCGCCGCTCGCGCTCTGGGCTGCGATTCCCTGGACGAACTCGGTCTCGCCCACGGGACGGAACTGGTCCGGGCCCGTCCGGCGGTACATCGACGTGCATTCGATGTAGACGGTCTGGCGGACGTTGTGCGAGGCAGTGTCGGCGACGATTTCGTCGAGCATGTACTTGTTGCCGGGCCGCTCCCAGAGGTGATGGTGGGGATCGAGGATGGGGAGGTCCGGCTCGAGTGCGGCCTCGGGGGTCTGGCTCAGCCATTCGTCGTTCAGCACCATGCGAAGCACCTCGTGGGACGCGCCATGACAATTCACGGCGCCGGAGTCGAGCGCACTCTACGCGCCCGACAGGCCGAGGGCTTCTCTGCCCCTCTCGAGGTCCGATGCGCCTGCGCCGAGCGGCTTAGACCCCCACCCCCAACGACTGGTAGACCGCCGCGCCGAGGGCGACGGTGCGCAGGTCGCCCTGCGTGGTGGAGTTCATCTTGGTCATGGCAAATGCGACGACGAGCTGTGCGTCGAAGTCGACGAGCGCCAGCGAGCCGCCCCAACCACCCCAGTAGCAGGTGCGCGGGTTGGGGCCGAGTGGCATCTCCGGGCTGTTCAGGCCGAAGCCGATGCCGTGGCGCAGCGGCGTGCCGAGCACGAGGTCGGTGCCGTTGATCTGCTCCTGGAAGATGGTGTCGCAGCCTTTCGAGGAGAGGAGCCGCTTGCCCCAGGCTTCGCCGCCGTTCGCGAGGACCGTGTGGACGCGGGCGATCGAGCGCGCGTTGCCGTGGCCGTTGCCGGCCGGGATCTCGGCGCCGCGCCAGCCGCGTGTGCGCGAATCGAGCGCATTCAGGGGCGGCCAGCGAAAGACGCGCCCGGCGACCGTCGAAGGGTCTGGGGCGAGCATGCTGTCCATAGCCTCGGGCGGGATGAGGTCGGCGACGCGCGAATCGTGCTTCGCGTCGAGTCCGATGTGGAAGTCGGCGCCCAGCGGACCGGCGACTTCGGACGCAAAGAATTGGCCCAGCGACTTGCCGCTGACGCGTCGGACGACTTCCCCCACGAGGTTGCCCTGCGTGATCGCGTGGTAGCCGGAGGCGGTGCCGGCTTCCCACCAGGGCTTCTGTGCAGCGAGGAGCGACGTCACCTTCTCCCAGTCGTAGAGGTCTTCGACCGTAATCGGCGTGTCCCAGCCGGGGAGGCCGGCTGTGTGACTCATGAGGTGGCGGACCTCAATCTTCGCCTTGCCGTTCTGGGCGAACTCTGGCCAGTACTTCGCGACGGGAGCGTGGAAGTCGAGTTCCCCGCGGTCGGCCAGGACGAGCGCACAGACGGCGGTCATCGTCTTGGTCGTGGAATACACGTTGACGATGGTGTCGCGCTCCCATGGGCGCGTCCCGTCGTCGTTGGCGACGCCGGCCCAGAGATCGACGACCGGTTCGCCACGCAGGGTGACCGCGACCGAGGCGCCCACGTCGAGGCCCTGGTCGAAGTTGGCAGCGAACGCTTCGCCGACGCGCTCGAACCTGGGATCGCAAGTGCCGTGTACGTCAACCATGGGGACCTCTTCTCAGCGGCTCAGCGGCGTGATGAGGCGAACGGTATGCGAATTCGGCCCGGCCGACAACGGCTCGGGGCACTGGTCTGCGCCGACCGGCGCGGCTCCTCGCAATGTGCTATGATAGTTCTCGAGCGCACGCTGCGGCGTGCCGCGGTGGTTTCCTCGGGCTCCCTGGTGGCGAGTGATTGAGGTATTCCCCCCCGATAACGGCCTCACTTCGCTCTACCACATCATGGAGTTGTACCTCTTCTGTTGACCCTCGTAAATTCTGAAACCCCGGGCGCGGCATCCGCCGCCCCACAGACACGCGTGCCCAACCCGGACGCAACAGGCTTTGCCGCCCTCGGCCTCTCCCGCGACATTGTCGCGGCGCTGGCCGCGCGCGACATCACCTCGCCCTTCCCGATCCAGGCACTGACCATCCCCGACGCCCTCGCCGGCCGCGACGTCTGCGGCAAGGCGCAGACCGGCTCGGGCAAGACGCTGGCCTTCGGCCTGCCGCTCATCGAACGCACCGCGAACAGCGCGCCGCGAAAGCCCCGCGCACTGGTCCTCGTCCCCACGCGGGAACTGGCCAGCCAGGTCGTGCGCGAACTGGCGCCGCTCGCCGCGGGCCGTCGCGTCCGCATCGCCGCGGTCTACGGCGGCGCTTCGCTGAACCGCCAGGCTGATTGCCTGCGGGCGGGCGTCGACATCGTCGTCGCCACACCGGGACGCCTCTTCGACCTGCTCGAACGGGGCGCGCTGACCCTCGTCGACGTGGCATCGGTAGTCCTCGACGAAGCCGACCAGATGGCCGACATGGGCTTCCTGCCCCAGGTCGAACGAATCCTCGCCCGGATCGAGCGGCAGCACCAGACGCTGCTCTTTTCGGCAACCCTCGACGGCGCGGTCGACCAGCTCGTGCGGCGCTACCAGCACGACCCTGTGTTCCACGCAGTCGCCGAAGCCGCCGAGAGTGCGCCCGCAATCACGCACCGCTTTGTCGGCGTCGCCGAGGCCGACCGCGTGGCCGTAGCGGCAGAGATCGCGGCCGGGCCGGAGCGCACCCTCATGTTCGTGCGGACCCAGCGTGGAGCTGACCGCCTGGCCAAGCAGCTCGCGGCCGAAGGCGTGTCCGCGGGCGTCATCCATGGCGGGCTCAGCCAGCCACAGCGCGAGCGAGCGCTCCGGGCGTTCTCCAGCGGGTTCGCCCCGGTCCTGGTGGCGACGAACGTCGCTGCCCGCGGCATCCACGTCGACGGCATCGACATCGTGGTCCACCACGACCCGCCCGAGGACGCCAAGACGTATCTGCACCGCTCGGGGCGGACGGCGCGCGCCGGGGCCTCTGGCCTCGTCGTGACCCTCGTCTCGCCGGAGCAGCTGCGCGACGTCAACCTGCTCCGGCGCGAAGCCGGGGTGCGGGAGACGGTGGTGGCGATGGCCCCCGGGGACGCGCGCCTTGCGGACCTCGAAGGCTGGGAGCCGCCGCTCGAAGATCACTCCATCCGGCCCGTCCAGCAGCGAACGAGCCCGGGCGGGCGCCAGTGGGGCCCCCCGAACGGTGGCGGCCGCCACTTCCGTCCTGCCGACCGCGGCCAGCGCCCGGCGCCACGCATCGTGGGCGACCACCCACGGGCAGCCGCCGGCGCCCCTGCCGGCCGGCCGTCTGCCCCGCGGCGCTGGGGAGCGCCCCCGCGACAGCCGCTGAGCTGAGCCCCGGGCTCCAGCACGGCAACTCACCAGGAAGGCCCTTCTCCGGAAGGGCCTTCCTTTGCGTGCGAGACCGGCGCGGAGCCCCTTCTGTAAACGGACGGCAAATTCGAGTCGCTACTGCGTGACCACCCGGTGACTCTGCCTGATACCGCCGCGAACGCGGCCGACCATGAGCAGTGAAGTACCCGTCGACAGGCCTGCACGGCACGATCCCGGCTCGCAAGCCAATTGCGAGCACGCGGGAGCGGCCACCCCGGCGCCGGCCTGGAGCGCAAAGGAAACTCCTCATGAACACCCGGAGACGCTATTTCCAGCTTGCCATCGTGGCAGTTCTCCTGATCACCGTCGGGTCGGTGTTTGCCGGTCACGGGCAGGTCGGCGCCAGCGCACCGTCCACCGCCAACCCGACGGACACGATCATCGTGAAGTTCAACGCGAACGCGAGCGACCAGGCGATCGCCGCACTCAACGCCTCGCAGGCGACCCAGCAGGTCGACGCCATCCCCGCCCTGGGGCTGCGCGTTCTGCGCGTGCCGGCGGGCAATGGCGCGGCGGCCGTCGCTGCTGCCTATGCGAAGAACCGCCTCGTGCAGTTCGCCGAGCCGAACGCGCTGGTGAAGCCCGAGGCCGTCCCGAACGACCCCTATTACAGCTCGGCCTGGCACCTCTCGAAGATCCAGGCGGCCTCCGCGTGGGACAGCGCGAAAGCGACCGGTGTCCTCGTCGGGGTGTGCGACACGGGCTTCGAAGCCACCCACCCGGACCTGCAGCCCGTGCTCCGCGCCGACCTCGGCTGGAACGCCGCCGACGGCTCGACGAACTGGGCCGACGTCATCGGCCACGGCACGGCGGTCGCGGGCGCCGCTGCAGCGGCCACCAACAACGCCGCAGGAGTGAGCGGCGTGGCGTGGGGTGCGTCGATCATCCCGGTGCGGATCAGCAACAACCTCGTTGACGGCTCCGCCTACGTGAGTGACGCCGTCAAATGCATCCAGTACGCAGCCGATCATGGCGCTCGGGTGATCAACCTCTCTTACCGCATGGCAGGGTCCAGCTCCATCGACAGTGCCGGCGCCTATGCCCAGACCAAAGGCGCTGTCACCGTGGTGGCTGCCGGGAACGACGGGATCGACCCGGGCTGGCCGAATTACGCCGGCTTCCTGGCTGTCGCCGGCACGAATAGCATTGACAACACGGCCAGCTGGTCGAACCACGGGGCCTTTGTCGACATCGCTGCCCCGGGTGCGACCATCTGGACGACACAGATGGGTGCGGCCTACGGCACGTCGAGCGGCACATCGTTAGCGTCGCCCGTGGCAGCCGGCGTTCTCGCGCTTGTCTTCGGCGCAAACCCCACACTCACTGCCAGCCAGGCCCAGGGCATCCTCCTGGCGTCTGCCGACGACCTCGGAGCCGCGGGATGGGACCCGTACTTTGGCTCCGGGCGCGTCAACGCCTACCGCGCTGTCCAGGCCGCGCTCGGCGTTACCAGCACGGACACCACGCCTCCCACGGACTCCATTCTCTCGCCCTCGAGCGGGACCACGGTGGCCGCCACCGTGAGCGTGGCTGTCAGCGCCTCCGACAACGTCGGGGTCACGAAAGTCGAGCTGTACATCGACGGCGCCCTGAAGGGGACGTCTTCGACCGCGCCCTTCACGTTCAACTGGGACACGACCTCGGTGGCCGACGGCGGCCACACCCTCAGCAGCAAGGCGTACGACGCCGCGAACAACGCGGGCGCTTCCACCCAGGTGGCCGTGCAGGTCAGCAACGCGGCCGACACCACCCCGCCGGCGGTCGCCATCTCCGCGCCGCTGGCCGGGGCCACCGTGAGCGGCGTGACCACGGTCTCGGCCAGCGCCTCCGACAACGTGGGTGTGACGAAGGTCGAGCTCTACGTCGACGGGGTGCTGAAGGCGACGGACACGGCTTCGCCCTACAGCTTCTCCTGGGACACCACCGGCGCGGCGAACGGCACGCACTCGCTCACGGCGAGGGCGTACGACGCCGCGAGCAACGCGACAACCTCCGCGGCGGTCAGCGTGACCGTCTCGAATGCGGCGGCACTCGTCACCCAGACCTTTACGGGCAGCGTCGGGGGGAAGAACAAGCCCACCTCGGCGACGCACAGCTTCGCGGTGAGCAGCTCCGGCCAGGTGAGCGCGACCCTGACCTGGGGGTCGAGCCGCACGACGCTGCACATGGTCGTGCGCGACTCGGCCGGGAACGTTGTCGCCTCGGGGAGCGCGACCTCATTGACGAGCGAGACCCTCTCGTTCCTCGCCGCGCCGGGCTCGTACACCCTGACGGTCAGCGTCGTGAAGGGCAGCGGCAGCTACACGCTCACCGTCACGCACCCCTGACGGCACGCGGCGGTTCGTCTTCGAGACGCAGAAAGAGGAGGACTTGCGGCCTCCTCTTTCTTGTTGAGGGTTGGTGGGTGCGGAGACCGCACCCCGGGTCAGTTCGAGACTAGCTCTCCCGGTTGAGGCAACCGAGGAGCATGTTCATGGCGCCGGCCTGGGCCTGCGTTGCAGTGCCGCCCGACGCGCTGTTGGCGATGATGACGTTGGCAGCCGCGAAGACGCTCGCGATGCTGGTCGAGCCCGC
>Ga0315281_10006521_pt1 | contig 16573 bp, 14 predicted proteins | sample YL17G07_0_MG_FD_204540 | JGI IMG/M metagenome (GOLD analysis project Ga0315281, IMG submission 204540) | Sediment microbial communities from Yellowstone Lake, YNP, Wyoming, USA - YL17G07_0 | ecosystem: Environmental > Aquatic > Freshwater > Lake > Sediment | place: USA: Wyoming | collected... | reverse complement strand
TTCCGAAGCCCTGAACCACGACTTTCGATCCGGCGATGTCGAAACCGCGTCGTTTCGCGGCTTCCCGGGCGATGACCATGATTCCGCGGCCGGTTGCTTCGACCCGTCCGGCCGAACCGCCCAGCGAGATCGGCTTTCCCGTTACGACCGAAGTGACGGTGTGCCGGGCATGCATCGAGTAAGTGTCCATCACCCAGGCCATGTGACTCGAGTTCGTTCCCATGTCGGGCGCCGGAACGTCGCGATCGGGTCCGAGGATGTCGATGATTTCAGCGGTATAGCGGCGCGTGATTCGTTCCATTTCCCCGCGCGACAACGAGGCCGGATCGCAAATCACGCCGCCTTTGCCGCCGCCGAAAGGAATGTTCACGACCGCGCATTTCCAGGTCATCCAGGCCGCAAGAGCTCGAACCTCGTCGAGATGAACCCCCTTGTCGAATCGGATGCCCCCCTTTGCCGGGCCGCGGGCGACATTGTGCTGAACCCGGTAGCCGATGAAAACTTCCAGCCGGCCATCGTCCATCTGAACCGGAATGGCCACCTTCAGTTCTTTGGACGGTTCTCTGAGGATCTTGTAGAGTCCCGGGTCGAGCTTGAGAAGCTTGGCCGCCTGGTCGAAGCGGGACATCATCTCTTCGAATGGATTCGCGTGCTCCAGCCCCTCGAGAAGCTTCATGTCTTCAATTTGAGCCAAAGGGTTCGACCTCCGATTTTCACGCCGCCTTCGCGCCGCCCGATCTCGCCGAAACTTCGTTCGACCTGGAGAAGGCGCGCGCGGGCGGGTGTTTTTTTGACGCCGAAGCGGGATAGTAGCGGATATTGGCCCATCGGGAGAAGGGCTTTTGGAACCAGAATCGATGACTCATGGCACGAATCGTGGTTGCGGGAATGCCGGAGGGGGTTTCTTCGGGGCGGGGCTGTTTTTCGTGAAACCTGGGGCGAAGTTCGTCGTAAGTCCAATCGACCGGAGGAACGGTTGAACACGGCCGACGAAAGAACCGACCAGGAAGTCGTCCGATCCGTTCTTGCCGGCGATCCGAACCAGTTCGAGGTTCTGGTTCGGAGGTACCAGCGGCGGCTCGTGGGGGCGATTTACCGGTTGGTGGGAGATTACGATGAAGCGCTCGACTTGTCCCAGGACATCTTCATCAAAGTTTACGGGGCTCTCGACCGGTACGACGAATCTTTCCGCTTTTCGACCTGGCTTTTCCGAATCGCCACCAACGGCGCGATCGACCACCTCCGCAAGAAGAAGATCCGAACGGTTTCGCTGGGACGATCCGATGCCGACGGAGAAGAGGATGCCCCCGATTTCGACCCCGCGTCCCAGGACAAGAACCCGGAGCAGATGCTCCGAAATCGAGAGCTCGGCAAGCGCCTCGAAGACGAGATCGCGGCGCTCCCGGAAGATTACCGGGAGCTGATCACCTTGCGGCACTCTGGAGAATTGGCTTACGAAGAAATTGCGGAGCTCAAGAACATGCCGCTGGGAACCGTGAAGAACAAGATTTTTCGAGCCCGGATGATTCTCCGGGAAAAGCTCGCGAGCGATCTCGATCCGTCATGACGGGAGGAAGATGCAGATGAACGCACCGATGGGAGATCGTCCGGCCTGCCGGAAATATTTCGATTGGGCCACCTCGCCGGTGGGAGGGGTCGAACCTCCCGAGGTTCTTTCGCGCCACATCGAGGGGTGCAACGATTGCATGGCCGACTTCGGACGAATCGGAGCGGAGGCCGAGCGGATCTCCGGAATTCTCGAGGACCGGAGGGAGATCGATCTTCCCGCCGGATTCGCCGAGCGGGTGATGGGCTCGCTGGTGACCCCTTCCTGGCAAATTCGACAACCGAGGATCTGGGTCCTTCCCGCCGGGCTTCTCGCCCTTTTCGGCGTGAGCGCGGCGGCGCTTCTTCATCCTCTGCCGGCGGGACTGGCGGAAAGATCGATGCTCTTTTCGATGTTCCGGGCGCCCCTCGAAACGATCGGAGAGGTCGCGCGGGTCATCGGACGGGGAGTTGCGATTCTCAGCGAATCGGCGACGTCGATTTCCGGACTCCCGCATTCTGGCGGAGCCCTGCTCGCGCTGTTCGGTGCGCTGCTCGCCGGCGCAGCGGCACGGCGGCTGGCGGCTCCCATCGTTTCCGTGAAATCGAGACTCGATTAGCGTTCACGAATCGATGAGGTCCCTTCTCCGACTCTTCGTCCTCCGAAATTCCGCCGGGCTCCTCATTCCGGCGGTTCTTGTTTCGATGGCGATTCCGGCCGCTGTGAGCGCGTCTTCGGGCGAACGGAAAGAGGCGGGCGAATCGTTGATCGCCGGCCGTTCCACCACCGTCACCGGCGAGCGGAAAGGGGATCTCGTCCTCATCGGCGCCGACACGAATGTCGAGGGGCAGGTGCAGGGCGATCTGATCGCTTGGGGAGGGCGTGTTCGCCTCGGACCGGATGCGGAGATCACCGGCTCGGTTCTGCTGGTGGGAAGCTCCTATGAACCGGCCTCTGGCGCGAAGGTCCGGGGCCGGACTCTCGTCTGGGCCGACCTGGGTGAGCTGGCTCGCCTCGCCGTGACGCAGGAGCAGGCTCTCCCCGGCGAGACGATCCGGCGCTGGATGTGGGGGCTCCGATTCGCCTCGCTGGCTGCGTGGCTTCTCGGGGCGCTCATACTCGCCGTGACCGCTCGGGAATCTCTCGAACGGGCAGCGGAATCGATTCGGATCGCCCCGCTGAAAATGTTCCTGTCCGGTCTCGCGGTCTTTCTGGGGTTCCTGCTCCTTGCATGGTTCTTTCTCGAGATTTCGTCGACCGGCATGGGTTTTCCTTTCCTGGTTTTTCTCGGCGCCATTGCCGTCTCGGCGAAGCTCTTCGGAATGTCGGCGGTGTTTCTCGCCGCCGGCCGGCGCCTCCTGCGGCGGCCGGATCGCGGAATTCCTGCTCCCGGCCCGACTGCGGTCGCCGCGGGGCTCGCGCTGCTCGGCGCGATTCGTCTGGTGCCGGTCATCGGCACCCCGGCCTGGGTCGCGGCCTCTCTCGTGGGTCTCGGTTCCGTCGCCGCCCTTCTCGCCCGACGCCGCCCGGCCACGGCCATCGTTTGAATCGGAAAGCGGCCTAGGAATTTTCGGGCAGAAACTGGGCGATGACGGCGGCGGTGCGCGCGGCGGCGCCGCGGCTCGCGTCGACGACGCACCGTCCGGCCTCGCCGATCATGGAAGCCGCCGCCGGTTCGTCGATCCACTTTTTCCATAGGACCGAAAGACGGGCTGCGCCTTCGACGACGACGATCCCTCGGCCCTGCGAAAGGGAGTCGACGATGTCCCGGAAATTCGAAACGTGCGGACCGACGGCGACCGGAACTCCGAAGAGCGACGCTTCGATCGGATTGTGCCCGCCCACGGGCACGAGACTCCCGCCGATGAAGGCGCCGGCCGCTCCTCGATAAGCCCTCCCGAGCTCACCGATGGTGTCGAGAAGGAGAACGTCGATTTCTCCGGATTCGTCGCGAGCTCGCCCTTCAGGAGTGAACGACGATCGGCGCGAGACCCGCAGGCCGGTTTTCTCCGTGAGGCGTGCCACTTCGTCGAAACGATTCGGATGACGCGGGGCAAGGATCAAAGCCGCTTTTTCCCCGTCGCGCGACGCGAAGCGGAATGCGTCGAGCACCGATTCTTCCTCGCCCTCCGCCGTCGAGCCGGCCACGAGAATCGGGCGGGAACCGAAGAGGCGTGATCGATCCGCATCCCAGGAAAGGGTATCGGCGGGAAGTTCTCGATCGAATTTGACGCTTCCGGTGACGATGATCCGGTCCGATGGAAGTCCGAGCGCAGCCAGTCGCTCCGCGTCGAGCGGGCCGGCGGCGAGGACCCGGTCGATGCGATCGAGGGTCGGCTTGAGAAGAGGTTTGATGAATCGATAACGGGGAAACGACCGATCCGAGATCCGCGCATTGGCCAGAACGATCGGCACGCCGGCGCGCGACATCTCTTCGATGATCCCTGGCCAGATCTCGGTTTCGATCATCACGAAGGCCGAAGGTTGCACCTCCTGCACGGCCCGGCGGGCGACCCTGGAAAAATCGAATGGAAAGTATCCGACGGAGTCGTCTGGAAAAGCCGCCTGCGCCCGCGCCTGACCCGTGACCGTCGTCGTCGTCACGAGGAGCGGCAAGTGGGGGCGCTGGCGGCGGATTTCGCCCGCGAGAATCTCCGCAACGCCGACCTCGCCGACCGACACCGCCTGAATCCAGAGCGAACCCGAGACCGCGTCGAGCGGCGGCCGCCCGAACCGCGGACCGAGAACCTGCCGGTACTTCGCCGCTCCTCCGCGCGTGAGTGCGTAACAGGGGAGGGCGGCCAGGAACGCCGCCGCATGAAGAGTTTGATAGATGCGGCCCATCGGGAAGTGAATCCTAACGATTTCCGGGCATCGAAGGAAAAACAGGAAAGTCGTGCAAACGTTTCCGGGGTCAGCGGTGCGGTTTTGGCCGGGCTGCCCCTCCCGCCAGCGGATCCTCCGGCCACTTGTGCCTTGGGTAGCGCCGCGAAAGCTCTCTCCGAATCGCCGGGTAGTGCCGCTTCCAGAATCCGGCGAGGTCGGCCGTGACCTGGACGTCGCGGCCGTTCGGCGCCAGGAGATGGAGAACGATCGGAACGCGTCCGCCGCCGACGAGCGGCCCGTCGATGCAGCCGAAAAAATCCTGAATTCGCGACGACAGCGACGGGGGCTGGCCGCTGACGTAGTCGATTCGAATGTTCTTTCGTCCGGGGACGTCGATCCGTTCCGGAGCCAGACGGTCCAGCTCTTTCCTCTGTTCCGCGCTGAGGCGTGATCGAAGTGTTTCGACGAGAGAAGTTTTTCGGAGCTCGTCGAAGCTCGTTCGCCCCTCACAGTGATTCCGAAGCAGGCCAGACAGCTTTGCGTCGTCCGGGCGGAGCTGCCGGCTTCCGTGTTCCGCCGCAAGCTCGACTCGCGCCCGGAAGCTCCGCAGTTCGTTCATGTCGCAGAACGATTCGATCCCGGCGCCGAGCGCCGCGGTTGTCAGGCAGGCGGACGTTTCCTCTCCGCTCCCGGCTGGCCGGCTCTGTTCTTCGAGAACGAGGCCGTGAAAATGAATCCGGCTGACGGACTCGACCCTCTGTCTCTCTTCCGAGAACACGATCTCGCGAGTGTCGACGATTTCTTCCGGAAACAGTCCGGCGAGCCATTCCGGCTCGACCGCGCTGGCGAGTCGAACGAGCGATGAAGCTCCCCGTTTTTCCTCCGCCTCCACCGCCACCAGCAGGTCGGCCGAGCGCACCACTGAGGTCTCGGCGAGGCGCGCCGATCCGTTCGCGAAAACGATTTCCGGGGATTTTTTCGATCTTCGTTTCGCGAGACGGTCGGGAAATGCTGCGAGGGTCGCGACGAGGAGCGCCTGTTCGATCTCGTCGGGCTTCAAACTTTTCTCATCATTCAGACGAAGGAGGCGGACGATCTGGTCGCGGCTTCGACTGGCGGCGAGGACGGCGCCGGGATCGAGCCCGAGCCGGGAGATTCGGTCGGGGCGGAGCCCATCCTTCTCCGCTTTCTCGAAGGCCTCGAGACGGGCAAGAAGGTCCGACGATGCGGACTCGTCGATTCCCGGCTGCGAATCGCCGGCATGCGTTCGGGCAGCGGTTCGAACTTCCCTCTCGCTGGTCAGGGCTGCCAGCAGCGCGCCGCTTCTTCCCGCTCCCTGATCGCGCGCCGCCAGTACGAGGCGCGCGAGCCGGGGATGAAGCGGCAATCGGGACATTTCCTTTCCCGTCGCAGTCAGCCCTTCTCCCGCAGCCGTGGCCCCGAGTCGTTCGAGAAGAGTGGATGCCGCAGCGAGTGCTTCGGAACGGGGGGCCTCGAGCCATTCGAAGGAATCGATTCGATCGACTCCGCTTGCTCGAAGCGTCAGCAAGGTCGCGGCCAGATCGCTGCGCCGGATTTCGGGTGCGTCGGCAATGGGGCGGGTGTCGTGGTCGTGTTTCGTATACAGGCGAATGGCTCTTCCCGGCGCGGTTCTTCCCGCACGTCCGGCCCGTTGCGCCGCCGCCGCCCGGCTGATCGGAGAAACCTCGAGCGACGAGAGACCCGACCAGGGAGAATGCCGCGCGATTTTCGCCAGCCCGCCGTCGATCACCGCGACGACGCCGTCAATGGTGATCGAGCTCTCGGCGACGTTCGTCGAAAGAATCAGTTTGGATCGTGCCGAAGGGGAGACCGCCCGATCCTGCGCTTCGCCCGGAAGATCGCCGTGAAGCGGAATGACTTCGAGCCCCATCTCCCGCGAAACCTCGGCGCACGATTCCTGCGCCCGCCGAATTTCTCCGGCGCCCGGAAGAAAGACGAGGATGTGCCCTCCCGGCTGCTCACCGGCGATCCTTCGGACGGCCGAAGCCACCTGACCGGCCAGCGGCCGCGAATCCTTCCGGTCGAGATACTCGATCTCGACCGGAAACCTTTTCGCCTCGATGTGAATGATCTCCGCCTCGAGAAACGCCGCGACAGGGGCCGGATCGAGAGTTGCGCTCATGACGATCAGGTGGAGATCCGGCCGCAGGCTTTTCTGCAGGCGGCGAAGAAGCGCGAGCGCGAGGTCGGCCTCGAGATGCCGCTCATGAAATTCGTCGAGGATGACCACGCCGAAACCTTCGAGCGTCGGATCGGTCACGAGCTGGCGCGCCAGAATCCCTTCGGTGACGAAACGGATCTTCGTGTTTCCACCGGCCCGCTCTTCGAATCGAATCTGATATCCGACGGTGTTCCCGACCGCCTGTCCCATCTCTTCCGCCGCTCGGCGCGCCGCGAGCCGCACCGCCAGCCTCCGCGGCTCGAGAACCACGAGATCCCTCTCTCCGCCGATTCCGGCCTCCAGCAGGTGACGCGGCACCCGCGTCGTTTTCCCCGCTCCCGGGTCGGCCACGAGGACGAGGTTCCGGTTTCGCCGCAGCAATTCGGCGATTCGAGGGAGGTGAGGGTCGATGGGAAGGGGTTGCATGGTCTTTCGGGGCTCGACGTCGAATCGCCGATGCGGAATCGAACGACAGCTTATGGCAGGCGGCGGCCCGCGCTCACCGGGCCCTGTCGATCGCTCTTGCTACTCTGGAGACTGCGGTACTTCCCGGGCGTCCCGACGCCGGGATTTCGTTCCACCCGAAACCTATTGTATTATCAGCAAGTTAGATCGTCGCCGTCTCCTTCCGGAAACTGGCTTGGACGCTCCACCCAAGGGGTCCGTATAACGCATTGTCATGGCTCTCCGCCTCGCCTTCCGCCGCCCCGAACCTGCTGAAATGACTGAAGCTCTGCCCGTTCCCGACGCCGAGCTGGCCCGCCGCGCAGCGGCCGGGGAGATGGCGGCGTTCGACGAACTGGTTCTTCGAAAATTTTCGAAGGTGGTCTCGGTGGCTCGACGAATTCTCGGCGACGAAGAAGACGCCAAGGACATCGCTCAGCTGAGTTTCATCCGGGTCTGGGAAAACATCGACAAGTACAGCGAAACGTGGTCGTTCAATACCTGGCTGTACCGGATCGTGACCAACCTGGCGATCGATTTTCTCCGGAGCCGCGGCACCCGGGAACGAACGGCGCAGGGATTTCTTCACGTCGTCCGCCTTCGGGAAGAGCAGGAAGGCTCGGCGGCTCTCCGGGAGCTCGAGCGGCAGGAAGTGGAGAAGATTTTCGACAAGATCTCGGGAGTGCTGACCGAGAGGCAGCGCACGGTTTTCGTGTTGAAGGAAATCGAAGAGCTCGACAGCAGGGAAGTCGCCTCGATTCTCGATTGCGGCGAGTCCACGGTGAGAAATCATCTTTTCAATGCGCGCCGGTTGTTGCGCGTCGAGATCCTCCGGCTCTATCCCGAGTACGCCTCGCGTTTTGCGGCGCCCTTAGCAAAGAGCGGAGAGCCTGGGGGCGAGAGGTGAACATGGAAACCGGAATGGTGATCGAAGAGATTTCCTGCGAACGGTTCGGCCGCGATCTGGAGCCCTATCTTGCGGATCGGCTCGAAGGGGATGAGGGCGCGAAGTTCCGCCGTCATCGGGCGGAATGCGCCGATTGCCGCCGGTCGGCCGAACGAAGCGAGCCCTCGCTCCTGTTCGCCAGGATCGGCAGCGGCAGCGCGCCGGTCTCGAGCCCGGAGGATGCTGCGCTGTTTCTCGCTTCGGTTCGTCGCGGGATCGCCCTGAAACAGACCGAGACCAAAGTCGGAAAGACCCGCCGCGCAGTGTCTTCGGTTCTTCTCCGCTGGGCGGCGGTTTTCGCGGTGATGACGGTCGGCGTCGCGATCACTCATCGGATTGTCGATCGCCCGGCGATGCCCGGGGTGATCGCGGGGCCTGGTCCATCGAAGAGCGCGGCGCCGCTCCCGTTTCCGGGCTCCGGTGCCGTTGCGGTGGCGGGGCGTGCTCAGATGTCTCGCCCGGGAATCGAAGATCTCGACCGGCCCAATGCTTCGGTCTACGAGCTTTCGTCGGGCGGAAACGATGACGATCCCGAAGTGGTGTTCATCGTCGACCGCGGAATGGACATTTGAACCGTTTTTCGAGGCGGCGAGCCGGACGGCTCGCCTCGAAGCGAGGATTCATGACGAGGAGCTGCCTCATCGCTTTTCTCCTCGCCGCGGTTCTCGCGGTGCCGGGAGTCGTGTTCGCGGAGCCCGAGTCGAGCCAGTCTCCGCGGCCCGCGACTCCGCCCGTCGGGCCCTTGCCGCCGCAGCTTCTCCCGCAACCGGCTTCACGAACGATCCGGCTCTTCAAGCTCGTCCACAAGAGCCCCGGAGAAGCTTTCGGGGTCATTCAGCCGCTTCTCTCTCAGACCGGGTTGATCACGGTCGCGCCGCGAGCGGGTCTGGTCACCGTCCAGGATGACGAGGCGCACCTCAAGATCGTCGGCGAAGCGATTCGCCAATTCGACATCGCGCCGAAGAGTTACCGGGTTCAGGTCACGTTCTACCGTGCGAGCGGAAATGTCGAAGAGAGTGCCGCCGCTTCGGCGCCCGCACAGCTGCGGGGGCTCGGGAAAAAACTGGCGAATCTCCTTCGCTACAGCCAGTACGCCCCGATCGACGAAATCGTCGTGACAGGGGAAGAGGGCGGGTCGCTCATTGCCCGGATTGGCACCGAATATCAGATCGAGTTTACGATTGAAGGGGTGGCGGCCGGACAGTCGCAGATCCGGCTGAGAAATTTTCAGGTGAGCCGGATCAAGAAGGACGATCATGGCGACGAATTGCTCTCCCACGTTTTCCGGACGAGCGTGAATCTTCAGCTCGAGAAGCCTTTCGTTCTCGGGGCGGCGCGCGACGAGCAGAGCCGGACGGCCCTTCTCATCGCCCTCCTCGCCAAACCGGTCGGCGACTGACGAACAACCGGCTGCAGTTTCCGGCCGGTAGCGACGAAATTGCCGCCCGCAGCGTAGAATCTCCGAGGAGAGAACGGTCGAAACGATGCCCGAATTCCTTTGCCGCGTCGGGACACCCGACGGAGACATTCGAGAAGAGACAATCGAGGCGGCCTCCGCATTCTCAGCTCGGGAAGAATACGAGAAGCGGGGATATCTCGTTTTTCGACTTCGCCGGCGAGGGGCGGCGGCTCTGCTTTCGCCGCTTCTCGGCTCGTTCCGCCGCCGCCCACGGATTCCCAAGCAGAGCTTCATCGTTTTCAACCAGCAGCTCGTCTCTCTGCTCAAGGCGGGTCTGCCGCTCCTCCAGTCGTTCGAGATTCTTCTCGAGCGGCAGGAAGATCCGGTCTTTCGGGAGGTCCTCAACGACATCCGGGAAAAGATCAAGTCAGGGACGAGTCTGTCGGACGCGTTTTCGTCGCATGGAGATCTCTTCCCGAAGCTCTACTCGACCTCCCTTCGGGCCGGAGAAAAGAGCGGCGAGCTGGAGAGCGTTCTGCGGCGCTTCCTGGCTTATGAAAAGGTGATTTCGGCGACGCAGAGGCGGGTGATGGGCGCGCTGATTTACCCGAGCGTGCTGATCGTTCTGTCCTTCGGTGTGATCACGATCATGATGACTTACGTCATTCCGAAATTCACCGAGTTCTACGCCGGGCTGGGGAACCAGGAGCTTCCGCTGCTCACGCGAGTCGTCGTTGGAACGGCCTCGTTCATGAGAGCGAATCTGGTTTTCGAGCTGGTGGGGCTGGTTCTGGGTGTTCTCTTTCTTCGGATGTGGCTGGCGACGATCGCGGGACGCCGGGTCCTGCACACCTTCCTGCTCCGGATTCCGCTTCTCGGCGGGATTTTTCAGAAATACGCCGTCGCTCAGTTCACGCGAAGTCTCGCGACGCTCCTGGCGGGAGGCAATCCGCTCGTTCCGTCGCTCGAGATCGCCGCCACATCCGTCGGAAATCAGAGAGTTTCGCACCGTATCACCGGTATAATTCAGCTCGTCCGGGAAGGGGAACCGCTTTGGCAGGCGCTCGAGAAAACGGGCGAGATGACGCCGCTGACTCTCGAGATGGTCAAAGTGGGGGAAGCGACCGGAGCTCTCGAAGAAATGTTGAACAATGTCGCCGAGTTTTACGACGAAGAAATCGAGGATCGTCTCGGCCGGATGGTCACGCTGATCGAGCCGGCGATTCTGGTCATCATGGGGGGAGTGATCGCCACGCTCCTTCTGTCGGTCTACCTGCCGCTTTTCAATCTGCTGGGCAAGGTGGGCGGCGAATGAGGGGCGAAAAGGATCGAACGTGTCGGCACCGGTGAAGTCGGAAACACAGAAATCTCTTTTCAAATCGGGCCCCCGCGATCCCGAGGCGGACGACCTGCGTGCCCGCGAGCTGGCCGAGAAGCATTCTCTCGTCTACGCCGACGTCGCCCACTATCGTCCCGATCCCGAATTATTCCGCACCATTCCGATGGACTGGATGATCCGGTACAACTTCATCCCCGAGCAGCGGGAGGGGGATTCGATTTCCGTCATCGTCGCCGATCCGACCGACGTGGTGAAGCTCGACGAGCTGGAGACGCTCCTGGGTGCGCCGCTCAAGATCAAAGTCGGTTCCGCCACCGCGATTCGCGACACCCTCCAGAAATCCGATTCGACTCAGCGCGTTCTCGAGGAGGCGACCGAAGAGTTTCGTCTCCAGCTCGTCAGCGAGGACGAAAGCGGCGAAGAGTCGCTTTCGATCGACCGGATCAGCCAGGACGCCAGCCCCATCATCAAGCTGGTCGACTCGGTGATTTTCAACGCGATTCAACGGCGGGCCTCGGACATCCACGTCGAAACGCGCGACAACGAAGTCATCATCAAATACCGGATCGACGGCGTCCTGTACGAAGCCATGGCCCCGATCGACAAGCGTCATCACTCGACGATCATCAGCCGTATCAAGGTCATGAGCGAGCTCGACATCGCCGAAAAGCGGGTTCCGCAGGACGGGCGTTTCAAGCTCCGGGTGAAGGATCGAACGATCGACTTCCGCGTATCGATCATGCCGACGGTGCACGGCGAGGATTCGGTCATCCGGATTCTGGACAAGGAGTCGACGAACAAGGAGTTCAAGAATCTGTCGCTCGATGTCGTGGGCATGGATCCGGAAACCGTTCGCAAGATCAGGAAATTCATTCGCGAGCCCTACGGGATGGTGCTGGTCACCGGTCCGACGGGATCGGGAAAAACGACGACGCTCTACGCGTGTCTTTCCGAGATCCAATCCGCCGAAGACAAGATCATCACGATCGAAGACCCGGTCGAGTATCAGCTCCGAGGGATCACCCAAATCCCGGTCAACGAGAAAAAGGGGCTCACGTTCGCCCGCGGCCTGCGGTCGATTCTGCGTCACGATCCCGACAAGGTCATGGTCGGTGAAATCCGTGACAACGAAACGGCCGACATCGCCGTTCAAGCGGCACTCACCGGACACCTGGTCTTCACTACCGTTCACGCCAACAACGTCGTCGACGTTCTGGGGCGTTTCCTGAACATGAAGGTCGAGCTCTACAACTTCGTTTCCGCGCTGAATTGCGTTCTGGCCCAACGGCTCGTCCGCCGGATTTGCGAGCACTGCAAGCGGCCTCTGGTTCCCACGGCGCAGCAACTCGAGGATTCGGCGCTGACGGTCGAGCAAATCCGTGGAGTCACGTTCTTCGAAGGTGCCGGTTGCATTGAATGCAACGGAACGGGATACCACGGCCGGCTGGCGATCGCCGAGCTTCTCGATCTCTCCGACCGGATCCGCGAAATCATTCTCGACCGCCGTCCTGCTTCCGAGATCAAACGCGTCGCGAAAGAAGAGGGGATGAAGTTCCTCCGAGAAAGCGCCCTCGATCGGGTCTTCGACGGCACGACCACCCTCCGCGAAATCAACAAAGTGACGTTCGTCGACTGATGGCCGTTCTCGAGAGACTTTTCGCTCCGGTTTTCCCCCCTGACGTTTTCGTCCTTCGGGACGCGGGAGCGTCGTATTTCCATTTCGACTCTCCTCGAAAAGGGGAGTGGAGGCTGGCAGCGGCCCGGGAGAGCGACTTCCCACCCGACGCCTGGCACGATCAGACGCTCGGCAAAACTCCGGCCGGCCCGCGGGTGCTGGCCGACATGATCGAAGGGGCGAGGCGCCTCGCGGGAGGACGGCTGAGCCGGGCTTCGGTCGTGATTCCCGATTCCTGGATCCGGGTTTTTCTCGTCGACTTCGAAGAGGCCACGGGCTCGGCGAAAGAAATCGAGGAGATGATCTCCTGGAAGCTGAAGAAACTTCTCCCCTTTCGCCCGGAGGAATTCCGGTTCGTCTGGTCGCCGGTTCAAATGTCCGGGCAGAAAAAATGTTTCGTGGTCGGCGTTCTCGACCGTGTGGCGCTCGGGATCGAATCTTCCTTCGCGGAGCTGGGAATTCGAGTCGGCTCGATCGAGGCCGAGAGCTTCGCAGTCTCCCGCCTTCCGTCGCCGGCGTCTCCCTCGTCGCCGGTCGACGAGTTCGTCCTTCTGGCCGCCGGCGGACACGGATTTCAGATCCTGATCGTCCGCTCCGGAGAGCCGCTGCTCTACCGCTCGAAGAAGTTTCTCGGCGAGGAAGGGAAAGAGCACGACGGCCTCGTCAAGAGGGAGCTCGATCTGACTCGCGCTTTTCTGGCGAGCGGAAAAGGGCTTCCCGGACGCTGCCGCGTCTGGCGCGATCCCGCCGCGCCTCCCATCGACCTTGCGGCCCTCGCGGGTGAGGTCGTCGGAGGAGAGATCGAAGAGATTCGCCTGCCCCCGGCCATCGAGGTTCCCAGGGAATTTCCTCCGCAGCTGGTCGCGCGCGCCGCGGTTGCCGCTGGAACTTTTTTCGGACGGAGCAGGCCTTGAGCCGCTTTCAGTCGCGCGTCGAATTCAATCTCGCGAAGCGCCCGTTTCTCGACACGCGGCGGCTCAATCTGGCGGCCGCAACGATGCTCGCTCTGGGTTTCGTTCTCGGCTGGTACAACGTCAAATCGTGGATTGCAGAACGCCGCCAGGGGATCGGCGCGGAACGGGTGGCGAACCAGGAGCAGGCGATCGGCCGCCTTCAGTCGGAGATCGAAACCGCGCGCCAGACGACCGAGGCGGCGCTGACGTCCGAAACGCAAAAAGAGATCGACTTTCTGAACGGGCTGATCAACGAGCGGACTTTTTCCTGGATCCGGATGCTCTCCCGACTCGAAAGGGCGCTTCCCGACGACGCCGCGCTCGACTCGATCCGTCCGACCTTCCGGCCGCGCGACACGCTGGTCGAGCTCGACCTTCGCGGGGTTTCTCCTTCGGCGGACGGGATGTACCGTTTCATCGAAAATTTGTACGCCGACCCTTCCTTTTCTTATCCGACTCCGCGAAGCGACCAGGATCAGGAAAAGGCGGGAAATCCGGAAGGACACGAGTTCGTCATCCGGGTTTTCTACGATCCCGCCCGCGCCGCAAACACTCCGCTTCCGGCCGCGAGAAAAGCCGTCAGCGAGGCGGAGGAATTTTCGGCGCCCGGGAGCGTGACGATGCCGGTGAAGATCGAGCCGCCGGTGCGAAAGGCGGCCGTCGCCGCGCCGTTGCCTCCCGCGGCCGTGATCCAGCCGCCGATCTCGAATCCGCCGGCCGCGAATCCGGCGGCACCTTCCCCGGCACCCCGTTCCCCTCTGGAATCGCGGGGGAATCGAGCTTCGGCGGCCCCGGTTTTTGCAGCTCCCCTGTCTCCCGCCACGGCGGGGTCGGCGTCGACTTCGGCGACTCCGCCGGGTGCGCCGGGGCGGGCGATGCCGAAGTTGAGACCGGGAGGCCCGTCGTGATCCGGCTGACGCCTCTCCGCTCCCGCGCTCTTCTCCTGGCTGGTTCCGCGCTGCTGCTGGCGGCGAACCTGGCCTGGCTCGTTTCCTTCGAAGTGCTTTACGTCAGGCGGCAGGAATCGCGGGCGCAGGAGATTGTCAGGAACGACGAAAGGCTCACTCAACTGCAAGCCGAGCTGCGGAAGAAAAAAGACGAGCTGGAACGGCTTCGTACCGTCGGAAAAGATCGGGAGCTTTTTTATGGAGAGATCCTCGATCGGGCCGAGAATCGATTCACTCCCCGTCTTCGCCGGCTTCGCCGCCTGGCGGCAGATTCCGGGCTCCGGATTTCTTCGTTCAACTTCACCGAAACCGAAGATCTCGACTTTCCGGTCAGAATCATCGAGGCTCGATTTTCAACCGATGGAAATTATGCATCGCTCAAGAAACTCCTGAATCTCCTCGAGATCGACAAGGAGTTTTTGACGGTGACGAAGATCGGTCTCCAGCGAAACGATCCGGCGACGGGAAGAGGGGAAGTCACCCTGGCCCTCTCGGTTCGGACCGCCTTCTACGATCCGCAAATGGCCCAGCGGCCGAAACGGGGTAAGGGTGGTGCGAGCATCCCGGTAGCCTCGTCCGGAGGTCAGAAGTGACGGGGCGCGAGAAAACGCTGGTGGGCACGGCGGTCTTTCTGGTCGCCGCGCTGGGCCTGGAGCTGTATTCGAGCCGGACCCCGGCGCCGGCGGAGGCGCTTCATGGAGTCTCCGCACCGAAGCCGCGGCCGGCAGGACAAAGGCGCGGAGCGTCGGCCGTGAGGCCGGCTCAAAGGCCGGATGAGAAGAAGGCGGCGCCGCCCTCCAGAACCGCCGCTGCTTCGGGAGCCGCGAAACTGCCGGGAACGAGCGGCGGAACACCTTTCCTTCGGATGGACCTTCTCGCCTCGATGGGAGAGGGGCGCGTATCGCTGACGGGTCGTAACGTGTTCGCGTATCCTCCTCCGCCTCCTCCGCAGCCTCCCCCTCCGACGGCGCAGGAGCTGGCTGCCGTTGCCTGGAAGAAGAAATGCGGCGAGCCTTGTCCGCTGTTTTACGGCGAGACTTACGGACCCCCGACGCCTCCGCCTCCGCCACCGCCGCCTCCGCCCGCGCCGCCGCCGGTCCCCCCGACGGTCAACTACAAATTCGTCGGGGAGTTCGGCCCGGACGCGAATCCGATCGCGATGCTGTCGGACGGGAAAGCGATTCTCAACGTCCGGAAGGGCGCAGTGGTCGATGACAAGTTCATTGTGCGGGGCATCAGCCGGGAGGCCGTGGAATTCGGGTTCGTCGGATTTCCGGAAAACGAGACGAAGCGCGTCGTTTTGGCGCCATGACGAGGTTTCCAGCATTGCTTTCGTATAGTCTGTGTGCTCGGCATGACGGCCGGCCGGGCTCGGGATCGCGGGATCGATCGACCGGAAGGGAGCTTTTGGGATGAGGATGACGACGAAAAAAGGGAAGCACGGGCCGGAGCGAAAAGGTCCTCCCGCAGGACGGTTCGGTTTCATCGCTGCGCGAGCGAAACTGAATTCCCGTTCCCTGGCTCTGTTGCTCGCTGCCGTTCTGACGGCCGGATGTGCGGCTCACCGCCTCGTCTCGAACGCACAGGATGAAACCCGAAAGCAGCATTGGGATCTGGCCGTGATTCAGTATTCGAGGGCTCTCGATCTCGAACCGGAGAATCCGAACATCAAGATCGCCCTCCAGAGGGCAAAGTTCACCGCTTCCCAGGAGCATTTCAAGAAAGGGAAGATCTACCGCGGGTCGGGGAACCTCGATCTGGCGCTGATCGAGCTCCAGATGGCGGTGGCCCTCGACCCGAACAACAGTTTCGCCCAGGTCGAGCTTTCGAAAGCCCAAAAGGGAAAAGAAGAGATCGAGCAGCTCGGACGACAGAAGACGCCGATCGAAAAGCTCAAGGAGGCGGCCAAAGGAGCTCGTGTTCAGCCGCCCATGCTGAACCCGAAATCGCAGGAACCGATCTCCCTCACGTTCCCGAAAGATACGAGCATCAAGGACATTTATTCCGCACTTGGAAAAGCCGCCGGAATCAATGTTCTTTTCGATCCGCAGCTCAAAGACGACAAAGTCTCCGTCGAGCTCAAGGACGTGACGCTCAAGAAGGGGCTCGAGATCCTGATGCGTCAGTCGAACCACTTCTACAAGGTTCTTGACGAAGAAACCATCATCATCGCCGCCGATACGCCGCAAAACCGGAAGGACTACGAAGATCTCGTCATCAAGACGTTCTTCCTTTCGTCGGGCGACGTGAAAGAGGTCATGAACGTTCTCCGGACGCTCATCGAAGCTCGCCGGA
>Ga0315281_10006520_pt1 | contig 16573 bp, 16 predicted proteins | sample YL17G07_0_MG_FD_204540 | JGI IMG/M metagenome (GOLD analysis project Ga0315281, IMG submission 204540) | Sediment microbial communities from Yellowstone Lake, YNP, Wyoming, USA - YL17G07_0 | ecosystem: Environmental > Aquatic > Freshwater > Lake > Sediment | place: USA: Wyoming | collected... | reverse complement strand
CACTCGATGATGCTACGAAGAGTCAGCTGATGGAATCGGCGAACGCCATCCGCTCAGGAACGGAGAAGCTTGGGTTCCCAAGCAGCGGCTAAGAGCATGGACAGGCCCTTAGATGTCGTCGCTGTCCCGTTTCCTCATGTATACGGCATCATGCGTCTTGTATCCTTCTTGAGCAAACAGCTCTCGTGAGACATTTTTGCCAGCCTCGATCAAGACCGCGAAGATCTGAATACCCAGCACGCGCAGTTCCCGTTCTGCTGCAGAGATCAGCTTTTTGGCATGTCCCTTGCGACGATGATCAGGATGGACTAACAGTCTGTTAATCCAACCCTTGCGGCTGTCGTGTGTGACTGCTACGGCACCGATTAGTTGACCAGCTTCTTCGAGGCCGATAACTTTCTGCCCGGCAGTCAGCTGTGCGGCGAATGCATCACGACTGTCGCGTCCGTGTAAGCGCACACTTCGCAGGCCGGCTTGTTTCCACAGGTGAATGATGACATTATAATCGTCAATTGTCAGATATCGCAGACTAGCCATAATTGGGATCGCCTCTGAGCAGACCCCCTGAAGTTACTCCGTTGATATAAGACGCAACTTGATCACAAGTGGAACGGAGCTGGCTCATTCACCCGTCATCCATTTCAACCAGAGAGACGAAATGAATGCGGCGTGTCACAGTTGAGCGGACAGCACTCTGATACTTCACATTATCTGGGGCGTCATTCAACCCTGTCCTACTTGATCGATAAGCCTAGAGTGTGGAGGCGCATTCCCTATCTCAGAGAGAATGAGGGCCATGCACCGCCTCTCGTGTTAGCTGTGGGCGATCGACGACGTGTCTACACCATCGCGGGCAGACTCAAGAGAACGGTTCTTCTTTCCGAAACTGCTGCTAGGCTGTCAAGTCAACGCGTTTCCGCGAAGGATCTTCGGTCGGCTCCCGAGTTTGGTCGGGTTGCCATGGCGATTGGCCTCATTTCATCGTCAGTTCCGGTCTTGGTGGTGGAAACCCAGATGGGCGCTCCTGCGACTCAGATCATCATGAATGAGGTGCTCTCAGACGAGCTGACGAGCACCAGCTATCGAGCAGGCAAGTTCAGAATTGACCTGCCACACAAGATCGTGATCCGAGTCGGCACAGCAGGAGGCATCAACTGCGACGGAAAACTCACGATTGAATTGGGCGATATTGTCAACGCGACGCACTCGATCGGCGCGACTGGAGCAGTAATTCAGTCTCTCCTACGCTTGGACTTCTGGAGCTCAGGAGCCATGGAGGAATTCCGGAAACGCTGGACCGACCTAGGCCCTGACTTCACGATAACCGAGGACGGGCATCCTAAGGTCGAATGCAGCGACGATGTGGTTGACGCTCTGGACAACGCTGGACAAGACATTGCGAAAGGTGCATATCACAAAGGAGGAAACGTCACGAAAGACTCACTGTATGCCGAGCTGGGCGATGATGCTTTTCTTAGCCTCTGCCACGCACACAACTGTCGCTCTACCGAAATGGAACTCTCAGCCATCGCCGTCTCGGCACGAAAGAACGATGCGCATTTCGGCATGATGTCCGCCATCGTGGGCCTCCTGCCAGGAGCGTCCTTCGCAGAACCTCAGAAAGTCAAGAGTCTGGCGGAACAAAGATCACTGCGAGCTGCGCTGGAGGCAGTGAAGGATCTCGCTTCACGAAATTGGTGACTAACAATATCCGCTGAGACCGATCATCCACACTAGACCAGTCGCTTCTCTTCAGAGATTCTCATCGACTCAGAAGAAAGAAGGGGCGGAAAGCCGACCCGGATCAGGATCGGAATTTCCGTCTACGTCGAAGCACCGCCAATGTGGCGATGCCGCCTACGAGTCCTGCGAGGATCGATTCGATCGGGAAGCCCGGAACGGGTGACGGCGGTATCGATGTGGTTGTACTCGTTGAGGTTGTGGCACTTGAACTGCTAGTGGTGGTGCTGAGGCTGCCTGTGGATGTGGTGGTTTGGATAACCGTTGTTATTGACGTGGTAGTTCCAGGGACACTTTCGGGACCGTAGTGAAGGATCAAGCCTTGATCGCTAACAATCCAGCCGTCCAGTGATGCGACCATGAACACTGAGTTCAGGGAAACCGCCATGGACGGCGGGAGAGGCAACGTCGCGACTACGTTCCAAGTCAAACCATCCCAGTGAACAATCAGACTCTTGCCAGGACTCGTAGTGTCATTTCCGACCGCCCAACCATCAGTCGGGCTTGTCATGTGGACTGAGTTCAGGACTGAGTACACGACCCCTACGACCCCACCCACGGTCGGTCCGGGGACGCTAGTCCATTGTGATCCGTCCCAGTGGATTATCGTGGCTTGTCCTCCAGCTGCGGAGGCATACCCGACTGCCCAACCATTCGTCGGGCTGAGCATGAAGATATCTCTGAGTCCATGGATTCCGCTGGGAGGTGTAACTGCACTCCATGCTAACCCATTCCAGCGTACAATGATTGAACTCTGGCAGCCGCTCGTTGGGTCGGTGCAGCCCACCGCCCACCCATCTGTCGAGCTGAGCATGTTGATGCCATAGAGAGATGTTCCTGCTGGTGTCCCGCTGGGCACCGATGTCCATAGCGTACCATCCCATTTGAGCATCGCAGCCCCTGCAGTGATAGTCCCATTTCCGACAGCCCAGCTCTCGGTTGCGCTCACAATATCAACCGCGTAGAGTTTCTGGCCCAACGCCACACCACTTGGTGTGACCGGAGTCCAAGCGGCGCCGTTCCATCGAAGGATTACTGGCGGAAAGCCTCCAGAAGGTGAGGTGAGTGGTGGAGGCGAGTCCCCCACGGCCCAGCCGTCGTTAGTGGCACGCATGTTCAAGCCATTGAGATTCACACCGCTCGGAAGTGTCTCGTAGTGAGCCCAAGAGATTCCATCATAATTGAAGATCGTCCCGTTATCGCCAACAGCCCAACCGTCATTGGTCGCTACCATACTGACTGCATTGAGACGTATGTCCGTCGGGCTAGTTTGAGCAAACCATTTCGACCCGTTCCAGCGGACGATCGTTTCTGCATCGCCCACAGCAAGACCATCGCTTCCGCCTGGCAACATGAAGACATCGTTCAAACCGACGGTCACCAGACTGCGCACAGGTGCCCAAGCAACTCCGTTCCAATGCAACAGCAGGCCTTCCCCAGTTGTGGGGTCCACACCACCAGCAATCCACCCGTCTGTCCCACTAATCATGTGAATGGAATGGTAATCGATGTTCGAGGTGGGCGCGACCATCGGGCCCGTCCAAGATGCACCGTTCCACCGGATTATCGTCGATTGGTAGGGGGAGGCTGAAGCGGATGCGCCAACTGCCCAAGCGTCCGTTGGACTGACGGCGAAGACCGAGTACAAGTTGTTCGTAGTGGGTGAGCTTATTGTTGCGTCTATCCAGCCGGCGCCATCCCAATGAAATATCGTCGCGGGAGGAACCGGTGTGGTCGTGCCTACGGCCCATCCCTCGGTCGGCGAAATGAGAAACACACCACGCAGATCCCTCGTACTTAATGGGGTGGAGAACGCAGACCAAGCGCCCGTCGGCCACATCCCTGACCACCTCAGAATATTGGTGCCGGCGCCCGTGACTCGGCCAACTGCCCAGCCATCCATTCCGCCCGGCAGGATGAAGACCGAGAATAGGTCAGTTATTCCAACGGGAACAGTAGCGGCTGCCCATGAGATTCCGTCCCAGTGAATGATCGTGGCCTTTCCAGTCGTGTCCTGCATGCCAACTGCCCAAACGTCGTTGGCACCAACAATGAAAACCGATGTCAGAGTACCTGCAGTTGCGGGTACGAGAATCTGCCTCCACCTAGCACCATCCCAAAAGAGGGCGAACCCGCTTCCAGGGCAGGTCCCAGCATTGGTGAATATGTCACATGTGCCGCCTACAGCCCAACCATAACTTGAGGTGAGCATCTGTACGCCGTACAGATACGGCGCAGGCGCTACTCGACTTGGCGGACCTACTATCCCGTCACGTGTAGGGTTTAGGGAGCGCCATTGTGAAAGTTGCGCGGACGCGGGCAAGAACGTCATAGTAACCATTAATGCGACCATGCTAACTGTGAATATTGCGAACCTCAGGTTTCGTTTCATCATTCCATCAATCACCTATCATCATTCACCATTCGTTCCAATTTCATGATCATTATGGACTATTCGGGAGACTTCAGGAACCGCTCCAAAGCTTCACGGACCGCCTGCGAGCGCGACCCGACTTTGCCTTTCTCAACCAAGTCGTCCAACTTGTCGAGCGTGTTCAATGGCAACGTGACGGTAACGTTCGCCATCCGTTGACCACGCCTACCGGGCCTACCTGGCAACATGAACACCCAGCACCATCATATTCGCCTGTTCGCCGCTCGCATAGAGTCGCATAGCGGAAGCTTCTTCGAGCAACATTCGTTCGTGATTAACATTAATTGATTATATGCACCACAGTGTCTATGACGGTAGAGTCCCGTGGGCTGGTTTCCCATACTCGTGATGAATTACGGCTAGGCTGGAATCCACACCTTGGAGCGCTCAATCGCAGACATACAGAACGGCATCCGAGTCAGAATTCACGTCATACCGAATGCCAAGAGAACCGAGATGCTCATCGAACCCGACGGCGCCATAACCATGCGCGTGAACGCTCCCCCTGCCAAGGGCAAGGCAAACCGAGAGATCGTGAAGTGGCTTTCGAAGAGGCTAGGAAGACCAAGTTCACACATCCGAATCATCGCTGGCTTGGGCTCTCATCTCAAGGTGGTCGATATCATCGGAATAGATGAGAAGAGTTTCCTAGAGAGCGTTCGTCAAGGACAATCAAACAGCTCGTGAAGGTTGACAGGAGGCGAGGCAGGGGGATCGGGAGTTCAGGCCAGGCTGGGCGGACTCACTTCTTTGGAAAGATCTTCAACGAATCACTCGACATCCAGCTTGGCCTGCCGGTTCTTCTTGACGCTTCCACAGCAGACGCAAAATGCTCAAGGCTTTTGAAGTTCCTATCGTAGACGTGGAAGCTGTCGCTGTCATCCACGTATCTTCCCACTTTAATACCGATCTTGTCCGCGATCATCTTCTGAAGCAGCGTCATGGCATACATGTTCATGAATGCGGCATTGTAGGCGTCCCTGCTTCTCCAGCTTGTGTGCATCTCAAGCCATTCATCGTCGACTGTTTTGCACCAGATCCGTTGAAGGCATGGAGGTCCAGCGACTTCATAATCTCTCCAAGGCATCCACGTGACAGCTTGAGCCCTGTTGGAGAAAGATGTCGGCTTCAGTTTGTTGATGATCTGACTGATTTGATCAGTTTTCTGTCCTGCCTGCTCGTACTCGAATAGGCGCTGGTGGTACGTGTAGTCCCAGCCCCGCCCGATCCAAGAATCCTTGGTCCCATGAAGTACTTCGTCGACATAGTCTGCAAGACTCATCAGACCCTCGCAGCCTACGTGTATTCTCGGTTCTTTCAACGGCTCGTTCACAATTATCTTCATCGAGGACTCCAGTATCTCGTCGACGCCGCTCTTGTTCGTGTACGACTCCTTGCGGGATTTGATGCCTCGCTCACGAAGCAGGAGAAGACTCTTCTCCCATGATTCGGGTAGAACGTTGCCTTCTGCAGTCAGTTGCGGAATGGCTTTCATAGTGTGGGCCTCCGATTCGGTTCTACTCTATTGAACTTCCGAGATGAAAAATTCTGCGCTATGCAAGGCCCGCGGTAGTGTTGGTCGAAGTTGATAGCCGAAAGGTCTTTCTGACACGCTCCGCGGCTTTCCATGTGCTTCTGCGGAAGGGGTCGTCATGACAGGACGCTGCAGGGTTTGCGACAACACTCTGGAAGAGTGCATATGTTGTCCGGAATGCGGTCATGACTGTCCCAGAGACGTTGGAGAAATAGATTGCCCAGTCTGTGGACCCTAAGATGCTCGCCATAGGAAACAGAAATCGGATCGCTCGGGGTTGAAAAATTTCATGGTTGCTCAGATTCCGATGGCCCCAGGTCAATTCTACGCAAAACGGTTTGCCATCTACTCAGCACTCGGAGAACCAAGAATCAAACTCGATAAGTGGCGGCTGTCGATTATCGGGCTTGTCGAAAACGAGCTTAACCTATCATTCGAAGAACTACAACGCCTGCCACAAGTAGAGCTGACGCGAGATTTTCACTGTGTAACTCAATGGTCGATCAAGGACGTTGTTTGGGAAGGCGTGCGATCTCGCGAGCTCGCGAGCCTAGCCAAGGTTAGACCTGAGGCTAAGTGGGTCATGTTTCATTGTGCAGATGGTTACACCACGCCAGTGTCCCTAGTGGATGCCATCGTTGAGGATTCCCTGATAGCTATCAGAATGAATGGCCAGCCTCTTCCAGCCGAGCAAGGCTTTCCCGCTCGACCTTTCATTCCCCACCTGTACGCCTGGAAGAGCGCGAAATGGCTCACGAGGATCGAATTCATAGAAAACTACGAGGACGGTTACTGGGAGGCTCGCGGATATCACGAAAGAGGCAACGTCTCAAACGAGGAACGGTTCAAAGGCCGCAGACGAGAATGAGAATCGTCGCGAATAGCATCACACCCTTATTGTGGTCAGCAGATACTCTAGACTAGCGTGTCTTTGGCTATGCCCTGTCCTCTGTGCAAGAGCTAAGACGCTGTTTGCGTCGTACGATCAAGAACAGCAGACCCAATGCGCTTCCCACAAGCAGCGACTCCAATGGAAATCCTGGAACACCGCTGCTGGTTCCGATCGAGACTGGGGAACTCTTCACACCCTGTGCATCAGCTCTTATCATGAACATTCCACCGCCGGGGAGCCTCCAAGAGTAGCTGAAAGTTCCGTCAGCTCCGCTCGTGACGCGGGCGATTTCTTGGTAATTGGCGCCTTGATTCTGACTGTACTCAAGAGTCACGTTCACCGGACCGCTGGGAGTCGGATGGATTGACCCCGAGATTACTGCCGTTGGAGGGTCCGTTGAGGTATCTAGGCGAGCATTGAGCGAGACGTAAGTGTTCGGCCCGAGGGTACCACTCGAGTAGTACCACTGAACTGTGTGATCCGTTGTAAGGAGGTACGCACTCGCACCGACCGGAGGCAGCTCATACTGCTGAGTCTGTGGGTTGTAAACCCAATATGTCCAGTACAGGTTGGCTGCAGGATTCTGACTTCTGCCGTTTATGCTTGTAACGAATGCGCCTAAGCCTGGATAGCTTGAGAACTCCACCGTCGCAACTGTCATGGTCGCGTTCAACAGGTCCTGACCCGAAGGAACCATTGTGTTGTTGTGCCACTCAATAGGTCCGCTTCCATAGTTTATCCCGATATTCACGGCCACAGTTGCTTGTTGCGTGAACGTCACTGCACGGACCGAGGTGAAGCCCACAAGTGAGACTGCTAAGCCCATTATGATCAGGTAGCCCAAGGCGATTGACAGCGGCTTCCTCATGTTTCTCCCAGGGGAGACTAGGTTAATTAGCCTACATCCCTTTTATGGCTTCCGAGTGGTCGCGAGACGCCAATTGAAGCGCAACGCTAGTACATCATTTACCAGAAGTCTCACTCTCATGGCGTCTTTGACCAGTCTCAGCGTTGCGTCTAGACTGGTACTTGCAGGCGGACCGCCAAACGTGAAACCAGTTGCATTTCTCTGCCTGACTGCAGGCATTATCGGAGGCCCGGTGACCGGATTCGTTGTGGGGCTCTTGTCAATGCTCATTAGCGACATTTACTTCGGAGCCGGATACTGGACGATCATCGACTCAGCATCCATGGGAGTCATCGGATTCCTTGCAGGGCTTCTCTGGAATAGGCGAGCCAATGTAACGAGGACTGAACTTGCCGTGGGCGGATTCCTTCTGACTGCGATCTACGACGTGGCCGCATCTGTGATTCCGGCTTGGATCTTCGGGTACAGTTGGTGGATCGCTATCCTGCTGCTCTACTTACCGTTCCTTGCTGGGTTTGCCGTCGTGTATCCTTTCGGATTCGTTCACGAGCTGACCACAGCGGTTCTGATGGTCGCCATCGGACCTACCCTGATCAGCCGAGTCAGACAACTAGTCAATCACAATAAAAAGAGCTGGATAACAACCTCGAAAATTACTCAGTTGAAGTTGCATACCTCTTGTCCCGATAACAAATCGCAATACCAGAAACGATTCTCCCGTAGCACTATCTCTCCTGGACGGACGAGAACTGGGCGACTGAAGACCGGCCCGGCATGGACGAATGTGTGAAACTCTCCGTTTTCTCCGCATGGGTCGACATGGTGGGGCAAGTCTGCAAGAAGCGACTCGTCAAAGGCTCGTCCGGCAAACGACCGATCTAGAAACCGGGAATCCACGCAGACGAGAACCGCTTTGAATCCGTCTTTCAGGAAACTACTCGCCAGCTTGCGTGTGTCTCTCTTCCAGATAGGAAACACGGCTTCCATGCCTATTTGGGACAACTTCTCCTCACGATACCGTCGAATGTCTTCTAGGAAGAGGTCTCCAAACGCCACAGCTGCGACTCCGTCCATCTTAGCGCGGGTCAGCATATTTCGCATCGCAGATTCGTACTGCTCGTTACTCGACCCTTGAGGGATCGTGACCTTGATGAGTGGGAGGCCGAGAGAACTAGCCTGTTCCGTAAGCAAGGAAACGCGGACTCCGTGCATACTGACGCGATCATAACCCGCGGTAATCGTTGTCAACAAGGATCCGATCTTGTAGCGCGGGTCGCGGGAGAGCTCCATGAAGGCTATTGCGCTATCCTTGCCACCACTCCAAGAGAGAATCACTTTCCGCACCATTGCCACCATTCCCCAGAACGCCCTCGGGTTCTTTACCTCCTGGAAATTGGTCATGAAATGATGGCTGAATCAGAAACTTACACGAGGTCTTCTACTTACAGCACGAACTATCGGAGGAACCTCGGCCCATCTGCTGACTCTACGCACAACGGTAGGTATCCGCGCGTCACGGTTCCAAGGCCTCGTGTAAAGTATGCCCAAAGCCATGGATTTTGAAGCAATAAGTTGCATTAGCGTCGGGGAGTCATCGACAAGGACATCATAGTCTAGCCGTATCTTGGCTAGAGTGGATTCCGTTCGCACGAATCTGTCGTAAGGAACGGAATGAGCGTTCAACCATTCTTTCGCGGATGCGACGGTTCGAGCGCTTCTCCCTGTCACTACATCCACACTTCCGAACTCGCGCAGCAGCTTGACCTGCTCTCCGACATCTTCTTCCGTTGCAGGTATCCGTTCCCACTGCAGCCAAGCATCATCGAGTATTCTGAAGAATTCGTCTCGTTGGATCTTGACGACCTTCCAGACATTCCAAGCACGTATGTCTTCAAATGACAGAGACTGGCCGTGGCGCTGATTGTACAGCTCACACCAGCCGATCATAGCCTCCGCAAGGACACCGTCAAGATCCACTGCTATCTTCAGATCAGACATGCGTCATTTCTCCTTTGCAGAGACAAGGCTCGATCCAGCGTCAACATCGAGATCAATGTGCGACTCGTGAATAGTTGTGCCTTGCTGATATTGGCTAACCGTGATGAATCTTAGGCCAGTTTTCCGTGAACTTTCAGCTGGTACACAGCGAAATCCAACGCTAGTTCTTTGAGCTTTGCAGCTGTTGGGATACCGGTCTTCCTGTCCCAGCCGCGTATTTCGTAGTAGCTGTCGAGCATTAATTGGAGCTCTTCTTTGCTGATCTTTTGGCCTTTGTATTGCCCGTCGGGCAGTGGATCGGATAGCCGTTCCGGGAGCGCGTCATCCTTGCGTGAGAAGCCTTCTCTAACGTTGAAGGCTCTACAGATACGAGTTGTCTCGCGAGCGAGATCAACCCTCAGCAAATTGTCGGAAAGGTCGATCGTTTTCATCCTTGACCCGGATCAGGCAGAGCCATGGAGTATTGAAACTAGAACGCGAGAACGAGCAAAAGGATTCGGAGAAAAACAAGGATGGAGTGGGTCGGACTTGGCGGTCCGGCCCGGGTTCAGGTCCTATTCTATTCGTATTTCCTTGCCGCGTGGTTTCGGCTTTGTCTTTCGCAGTAACACTTCCAGTACGCCGTTGTTGTACGTCGCCTTGGATGTGTCAGGATCCACTGCGGTGGGTAGTTGAACCTCTTTGTGGTACTTTCGCGACGGGGTGTTGACTGAGATCGTCAGCAAGTCTTCCGCGCATTTCATCTGGATGTCTCTCTTTTCCACTCCCGGCAGTTCGGCCACGACTCTGACGTTTTCTGAGTCCTCTACGACGTCAACAAGCGGCTCGCGGGCATCGCTCGGTTCGAGCTTCGCTTCGGGGAGGCCAAACATGCCTCGTCTGCGCGATGGCTTCACGTTACCGAACTCTCTGACGATAGGCTTTCCGTCGGGGCCCATCGTCATAGAGTAACCGTATATGTAGGGGCCAAATTGTCGGACTGTACTGCCATCGGGCAGCTTCCGCTCTGTTACTGCATCTTTCGGCAGGTCTCTTGTCATATCCTTGAACATTCGCTCGAACATCTCATCGAACTGCTCAAACCATCTTTCAGGGGAGAAGAACGGCGACATGCCTCGTCTCCTCCTTGAGAAAGGCCATTCTGGCATATCATCGTCCCAATCAGACATGTCTATGATTCACCTCCTCTCGATTCATCGGTTTCCCTTTCGATCACTCGCCTAACACGCTCCAAGAAGGCCAAGTATTCTCCGAATAGATCTGATCCAAACTGTGTGAGTCTGTAGCTTTCGTCCTCTGCTTCGTTGATGATTCCGCTCTCAAGGAGGGTGGCAAGATTCTCGTAGAGCAACTTCGGGTTTATCACCCGTCGATAGTCTCTCTTCTTGAATCCTTTCTCCAAGAGCGGCGTAAGCATTCTGACTCTTGTCTGGTTTGTAAACATCTCCACCATTTGGATCACTTCCCTGAAGGTGTTGTCGATTTGTTCATCGAGCCAAGGAACGCGAGCCACGTCGAGCTTCCTATATTCCGTCCTGATCCTTGGAAGGTGAAGAGGGCTCGCTGAGAATGGATACAGGACAACCGCCCGTGCGTTACTTGCGTCCTCGACTACCCTGAGTTTCTCGAAGAGTTCCTCATCTGGTGCAGATGTTACGCAGAACACTAACGTCAAGTCCTCGTTGGTCACTCCGCAAACGTCTGCGGTTATCTTTGTTGAAGATCCGGATGAGGGGCCTTCTGTCCTCAGTGGGACTTCGATGTAGACGTGATCATTGCCTCTCTCGAATAGGATCCTTGCCGCATGGAACCTCTCGGCGAGATCGAGTTCCGATTCGCCTTCGCCTTCGTTCTTTCCGAATCTCCTTCGAAACGTGCCATAGTGCATGATATCCCGTGGTCTTATCTCGGACGGGTTGGGCGTGTCGAAGGCGAGCCTCATGGGATATCAGGCGTTACCAGAAGTAACGGTCGACATATAAATGTTACCTATGGTAACGCACGGTATGATGTTTCACTTCAAGCCGAGCAGCGCAGCGGCCTCGGGATAGAGCGAACGATCCTGATGTGGCAGGTACATTGATGCCGCAAACTCCTTCGAGAAGCCCGGATCAGCCCCGAGCTCGATGTACCTGACGCCTTCACCGATCGCCTTTGCCTCCTTCCTTGCTTCCGCTGAGATCAGGCACATCTTAGCCCCAGCGATGGCCGTGTTGCCGACAAACCTGATAACCTCCGTTGGAACTTCAGGGATCAGCCCCAGAAGCTTCGCGCTAGCCGGGTTCACGTAGTTCCCGAAGCTACCAGCGATGTAAACACGTTTCAGGTCGGCTGCCTTTACCCCGACGCGGCTCATGAGAATTGCACAGCCCGCATGAATTGCGGCCTTAGCAAGCTGGACCTCACCAATGTCTTTCTGAGTGATCGCAACCGAATCGCCTGTAGAGGTCTCATCCCCCCAAGCCAAGACGAACGCTCGATCACCCGAGACCTCGATGAGACGCTTGTTGTCGATTCTCTGGAACCGCCCTTTAGAGTCAATCACGCGACATTTCAATAGCTCCGCGACCGCGTCCAGTATCCCGGATCCGCAGATCCCAACTGGTTTGCCTTTGCCTACCGTCTCGTACTCAACATTCAGCGTTGATGGTTCAACTCGGACTCGCTCTATTGCACCATGAACGGCCTTCATTCCATGTCGGATGTGAGCCCCTTCGAACGCGGGACCCGAGGCACAGGAACATGAGACAATATCGTTTTTGTTTCCGACGAAGAGTTCGGTGTTCGTACCGATGTCGAGCATAAGAGAGAGCTCATCGGCCTCCCGTATCCCTGATGCGAGCACGTCTGCTACTGCATCTGCGCCGACGTAACCTGCGATTAACGGAAGCACGTGAACATTGGCATAAGGGTGAGCGAGTATCCCGACATCCTTTGCGTGGAGGTTAATCGCTTCCTTCAGTGCAGGAACGTATGGTGAGAGAGCGAGGTATCGTGATTCTATGCCGAGGATGAAGTGGTGCATCGCCGTATTGCCAACAATAACCAGCTCGTAGACTTGGCCTGGTGTGATTCGGGCCATCGTGCAAGATCGTTCCAGTAGTTGATTGATCGCGGAGAGGACACTTGATTTCAGTTTGAGCGAGTTCTCGTGCGCTTTCATCGCAAAAGACATGCGGGACATTATGTCCTCGCCATAGACCAGCTGAGGATTCTCAACGAACAGCGTGTTGAGGGCCTCTCCGGCCACGAGATCGACCAGAACACCAACCAGCTTTGAGGTTCCAATGTCAACCGCGTACCCGTACATCTCTGAGGTCGTGTCACCACGTTCCAACGCACAGACTTGGCTGAGAGTGGGAAGAACCGCAGTAACGTCCCATTCGCATTCCCGAAGGATCCGAGGGAGTATAGGCAGCAGATCGGGATCAATGTGAGGATTCGCCAGGCGCCCGTCACGTCGCAGGGCCTGTATGAGACGCTCCGAGTCGGGCAGAACGTCAGACAGCGTTGGCTGAGGAATTGTGACGTGCACCTTCATGACACTCGGGCTTAGTTGCACCTTCCGTTCTTGGCCAGTTGACTGGACCTGCCTGATTCTTAGCCCGGTCTCTTCAGGGATCTTGACGACGAGGTTCTCTTTCACATGGACTTGACAGGCTAACCTGTATCCCTGTCGAACCTCTCTCTCCGTGAGAAGATCCTGCTCTGAGTAGGTGAGTTCGCCGAGGCTTTCACCATTCTCCGCGAGGATGACTCGGCATTTTCCGCATGTTCCGTCGCCATTGCAGTCTGAGCGGATGAATACTCCAGATGCGTTGGCGAGGAGACGAAGGTTCTCGCCAGCCTGAGCTTTCACGATTCGTCCTTCTGGTTCGAATCTGATCGTCACCAAGTCTGTTGCCCACTTGTTGTCCGGCACGACTGTTAGGCTGGAGAGAGGCGAAGCCCTAGATGACTCGCTGTCTGAGATTAAGACTACGTCCCCATGATACAAGATACAGAACATGTTGCTTTCTTACAGCAGTTAGTGGAAGCGCGCCTCGATGCGATTATGAATTCGAACCACGGTCTGGCACCAGGTCCGCTACTATTTGTTCGTGTGAATTCCAACGGTTGGACATAACGCAAGGTCGAGGGGGGCTTGTTTGAGGTCACCCCCACCCCCCAATAGAGAGGGTACGGGCAGTTCCGAATATGGGCGCAAAGAGCCGGATTAGGCACTTTGCGTGTGAATCAAGCGAGAAAGGGGGCCAAAATGGAGGGATGGAGCCCCTCCGTGCACCTGACCTCTCGACGGCGAATGTATTACGCCCCTTTTTTGAGCCGGGATTGCGCTGGATGGGACATACCACGCTTCGTTTTGTAAATTATTCTACATAAAGCGCATAAATAGTGCGCAGAAAGATTTAATAATACAGAAAACGAACAAATTATCCGATCAGGGATGGGTGGCAAGATTGAGTCTTTACGCCGAAGAGAAGAATCTGCAGAAAGAAGTGAGAGAACTGACCGCTCCGACCGAAAGCGGAGCCACTGCCCAGAAAGCTCATCCTAAGCCTGAGAGGACCGAATTAGAGGCACAAGCCGCCAAACGCCTAGAAGTTGAACCTCAGCCTCTCATCGAGCTCCGCAGATCGGAGGCCATCTATGAAGAGGCAAAGAAGATCCTCCCATCAGGCGCCTCATCAAACGTCAGAATTCACAAGCACGAGCCCTTCCCAGTCATCTTCGAGCGCGGAAAAGGCTCGAGAGTCTGGGATGTCGACGGAAATGAATACGTTGATTACCTGTTGGCTTACGGACCTTTGATCCTAGGCCACTGTCACCCAACCGTCGTCAACGCCATCAGAGAACAGATACTCAAAGGAACAATGTTCGGGACAACTACCGAACTCGAAGTCGAAGTCGCAAAGAAAATCGCGAGCATGGTTCCGGGGGCTGAGATGGTGAGCTTCAGCAACACCGGCACAGAAGCGACGATGGAGGCCGTGCGAATTGCCCGCGCATTTACTGGCCGCGACAAGATCCTAAAGTTCGAAGGTCACTATCACGGCCACCACGACTACGTCCTATTCAGCGTGGAATCCCCATCAACCGTTGCCGGGCTTGAGTCTGCACCGGCCAAACTCGCCCTCTACCCAGGCATTCCGGAGGATATTGCGCACACGGTGATCGTCGCGCCTTGGAATAACCTCTCTGCGCTTGAGAGGACATTGAAGAAGTACGCAAGCGACATTGCCGCGGTGATCATGGAACCCGTCGTGGGAAGCTCGGGCGTGATCCCTCCCGCCGAAGGATACCTGAAAGGCGTTCGAGAGCTGACGCAGAAGCTCGATGTTCTGCTGATCTTCGATGAGATACTCACGGGCTTCCGTATCGCGAAAGGGGGCGCTCAAGAATACTACGGAGTCACAGCAGACCTTGCCTGCTTTGCAAAGGCACTCGGGAATGGCGCGCCGATAGCCGCTGTCACCGGCCGAAGAGACGTGATGGGAATGATAGGTCCTGGCAAGATAGGCTACGGCGGAACGTACAACGCGAATCCGCTGAGCCTATCCGTGTGCAAGGCCACCCTGGACGTCCTGTCGAAGAATGATGGCGAAGCTTTCTCGCGCATGAACTCAACGACCAAGAAACTGATGGATGGACTTCAACAAGCCTGTGATAGGACCGGACACGACGCAGTGGTTCAGGGGGTTGGCCCAATGTTCCAGCTGTACTTCACGAGGCTGAAGAAGATTGGCACTTACAGGCAGAGCCTGCAGTGCGACTATGAGAAGTTCAAGGACTTCCGCGAGGATATGCTTGAAAGAGGGGTCTACTTCCATCCCGACGGCACGGAGAGATTCATGGTCTCAGCAGTGCACACGACTGAAGACGTTGAGAAGACATTGACCGCTGCGGAAGATTCGCTGAGCAAGCTGCCCAAGAGATACTATAGGTCTCGGTCTAGAGATCGCTAGGCGCTCTCGACTGTTTGGGTCTTGCCGAAGTACAGACCGAACAGCCAGTCCAAGCTCCCTGACAGTGTTCGCCAGTAGAACATCGCGAAACCCTTCTTCATCATGTAGCGTATTCGTGATGGGTGTATTTCCTTCACGGGCATGTCGTATGATCCGACCACGAATGCCGCTTTGCCTGAACCCATCTCGAATGGACAATTGATTCGGCCATTGTACTTGTAGAGCTTCTTTCTTTGACGGATTGCTGAAAGGATGTTGTCCGTCACTGTGATTGCTTGAAGGTGCGCTGTAACGCCCGTCTTTGAGACAGGGATGTTCGTGGCATCACCGATCGCATAAGCATTCTCGTAGCCGGTGATTCTCATTGTGTTCTTGTCTGCTGGGATCCATCCGTCGGCATCTCCGATTCCAGACTCAACGACGACGTCTGCGCCTCGGTGTGGCGGAACCATGATGAGCAGATCGTACGACAGCGATTCGCCTTCGAGTGAGTATATCTCTTTCTTGGCCGGGTCCACGGATTCCACGTTGAAGAAGGTTACGACCTCGATTCCGCGTTCCTTGAATAGTGGCTCGACAACTCTCGACATCGGTTCAGCAGGGTACGGGCGCGGATATGGCGTGAGAAAAGTCAACTTCACTTTGTCGCGCATTCCACCTTTTCGAAAGTAATCGTCCATGAGAAAGGCAGCTTCGTTCGGAGACGGCGGGCATTTGTGCGGAACCCCCGCGATTCCAACCACCACATGCCCTCCGTCGAATTGCTGAATCACATTCCAGATCTTCCTTGACTCCTCTGGGCTCGTGTGAAAATTCAGTGCGGCTTCGCTGAATCCTGGAATTGCTTTGGGATTGGGAACACTCCCGGTAGCGATGATCAGGTAATCGTAGTGAAGCTTCACTCTCGATGCCAAGGTCACGACTTGGCTCTTCAGATCGATTCTCTCAGCGCGGTCTTCAACTAGGTGAACGTTCTGGTTTACTAGGGAGCGTTCTTCTCGGACGATCTCGGTCGGATCTTGACCGACAAAAGCGACATGCAAGTATCCAGGCTGGAAGATGTGCTCGTGAGATCCCAACACCAAATGTACTTGGACTCTTCCAGCATTGATCTCGTTTCCAAGTTGTTTGGCGAGTAGAT
>Ga0315281_10006519_pt1 | contig 16575 bp, 13 predicted proteins | sample YL17G07_0_MG_FD_204540 | JGI IMG/M metagenome (GOLD analysis project Ga0315281, IMG submission 204540) | Sediment microbial communities from Yellowstone Lake, YNP, Wyoming, USA - YL17G07_0 | ecosystem: Environmental > Aquatic > Freshwater > Lake > Sediment | place: USA: Wyoming | collected... | reverse complement strand
CAGCATCTGACGGCAACCCAGGATTTCGTCGAGGAATTCGCCGTCACTCTGTCGGAGACCAAGGATTCCGTCTCGCAAGTGACCACCAGCGTGGAGCAGATCGCGACTGCCGCAAGGGAGCAGAGCAGCGCCAGCAACGAGATCGCCCGCAACGTGGAAAAAATCGCGCACATGACGGAAAACAACGCCGCGGCAGTCGCAGAGACTTCGGCGGCCGTACACCAGTTGCGCGACATGGCGGGCAAGCTGCGCAACAGCGTGGGCCGGTTCAAGGTCTGAAGAATATCTGGAGTTAACACCATGTCTGACTTGCTGAAAAATATCGACGGCCGCACCAAGCTCGCCGGCACCAACAAGCTCGAAATCCTGCTGTTCACGCTCGGGACCGACACGCGCTCGGGCCGCAAGGAAACCTTCGGCATCAACGTATTCAAGGTGCGCGAAGTGATGCGCGTGCCGGAAGTCACCCGTGCCCCGGAGATGCCGCCGTCGGTGGAAGGCATGGTGAGCCTGCGCGGCGTCCTGGTGCCAGTGGTGGACCTGGCGAAGTACGCCGGCGTCGAAACCGAACACAAACCCGACATCATGATCGTCACCGAATACAACGTGCACACCCAGGGCTTCCTGGTCGAGGCAGTGGACACCATACTGCGGCTCGACTGGTCCGCCATGAAGGTGCCGCCGCAAATGCTCGGCGCGCAAATGGGCGGCCTGGTAACGGCCGTGACCCAGCTCCAGGACGGACGCCTGGTGATGATGCTGGACGTGGAGAAAATCCTGGCGGAAACCACCAACTTCGACGACAGCCACTTGTTCGCCAACCTCAAGCCATTGCCGCAAAAAAACCGCTCGGTTTTCTTCGCCGACGACTCGACGGTTGCCCGAAAGCAAATCGCGCGCACTCTGGAAGCCCTGCAAATCGGCTACACGAGCGCCAACGATGGCGCGGCTGCGTGGGAGAGCCTGCAGCGCATCGCCGCGCAGGCCGAAGCCAGCCATGTCCCGGTGACCGACATCATCCAGCTCATCCTGACCGACGTGGAAATGCCGGAAATGGACGGCTACGTGCTCACCAAGAAGATCAAGAGCGATGCGCGCTTCCACGGCATCCCGGTGATCATGCACTCGTCCCTGAGCAGCACGGCCAACCAGAAACTGGGCATGACGGTCGGGGTGGACGATTACGTTCCCAAGTTCGAACCGGAAAGGCTTGCGGAAATCATTTCCCGCATTCTGGGCTGACACACTGGAATCTTCGTCGCAAGTTGGACTGGAACAAGCCGAACCGGACTTAGGATGGAAACCATGGACATGCCAGACAACCAGAAACTGATGGACGCAATCGACGCCAGGACGAAACTCGCCGGCTCCAACAAGATGGAGATCCTGCTGTTTTCCCTGGGGACCAGCGAAATCTTCGGCATCAACGTGTTCAAGGTGCGCGAAGTCAGCCAGACGCCGCCGGTCACCAAGACGCCCAACATGCCGCGCGGTGTGGAAGGCGTCATCTCGATACGCGGCAACATCATTCCGGTGATCGCGCTGGCCAAGATCATCGACCTGCAAGGCGCGCCGGAAGACACCGGCCACACCATGATCGTGACGGAATTCAGCCGCCGCACGCAGGGTTTCCTGGTGCACGAGGTGGACCGCATCATCCGCGTGGACTGGGACAAGGTCAAACCGCCCGAAAGCATGCTGGCAGGCAACGACAGCAAGATCACCGCGATCACCGAGCTGGCCGACGGGAAACTGGTGTCGATACTCGACGTGGAGCAGATTCTTGCCAGTTCCATAGGCGAAACCGTGGTGCCGGAACTCGCCCATGTCGACATGGAAAGCGATGCTTCGGTGTTTTTTGTCGACGACTCCGCCGTGGCGCGCAAGGAAATCGTGATGGTGCTGGACAAGCTCGGCGTCAAGTACCAGCAGGCCAACAACGGCCGCGAAGCCTGGGAAAAGCTGCAGAGCCTCGCCAGCCGCGCCAAGCACGAAGGCAACACGCTGCGCGACCAGATCAGGCTGATTCTGGTGGACGCCGAAATGCCCGAAATGGACGGCTATGTGCTGACCAAGAATATCAAATCCGATGCGCGCTTCAGCGGCATACCCGTGGTCATGCATTCGTCGCTTTCCTCGGATGCGAACAGGGCGATGGGGCAAAGCGTGGGAGTGGACGCTTATGTCGCCAAGTTCGACCCGCTGGTGCTGTCCGAAACCCTGCGCCCGCTGCTGCTAAGATGAAAGACTGCACCATGCCGAATACCGGAAGCGGCCCCAGGCCCGTAAACAATATCTCTCGTGGAGTCCTTGATGGCTGACAAAAACATGAAATTCCTGGTTGTGGATGATTTTTCGACCATGCGAAGAATCGTGCGCAATCTTCTGAAGGAACTGGGCTTCAACAACGCCGACGAGGCGGAGGACGGGGTAGCCGCACTGCAAAAGCTGCGCAACAGCAGTTTCGACTTCGTGGTGAGCGACTGGAACATGCCCAATATGACCGGACTGGAACTGCTCAAGCAGATACGCGCCGACGCCAATCTCAAGCACCTTCCGGTGCTGATGGTCACCGCCGAGGCGAAGAAGGAAAACATCATCGAAGCGGCACAGGCGGGTGCCAGCGGCTATGTCGTCAAGCCGTTCACAGCCGCCACGCTGGAAGAAAAGCTCAACAAGATATTTGAAAAGTTGAACATGTGAGCGGCACGACCTGCTGGCCCGTCGGGCCACACAACGAGTCGCACAACGCAATATTCGAGAAAACAGGAAGTTAACAGGAGGTGTCTGGTGAGTAATGCTACCCAGGATAGTCGGGATACGGAAGATCTGGAGGCACTGTTCGACAGTATCGCCATGGCCTCGGCGCCGTCTGCCGCAGCTGCTCCAGCGCCGGCGGCAGCAGCAGCCACGGCCGAAGTCGAGACTGCCGGAATGAGCAACAACGAAAAAGTTTATTCGCAACTCGGCCACATGACCCGGTCCCTGCACGACACCCTGCGCGAACTGGGCTACGACAAGGCGCTGGAAACCGCCGCCGCGTCGATCCCGGATGCGCGGGACCGGCTCAACTATATCGCCACCATGACCGAACAGGCCGCGGAACGCGCGTTGAACGCCACCGAAGTGGCGCGGCCGATACAGGACAAACTGGCAAGCGACGCCTCCCTGCTGTCGCAGCAATGGCAACAAATGTTCGACAAGCAAATGAGCGTCGACAAGTTCAAGGATTTGGCCACGCAGACCAGGACATACCTGGACGCGGTTCCCGGCCACGCCCGCGCGACCAATGCCCAGCTCACCGAAATCATGATGGCGCAGGACTTCCAGGATCTCACCGGACAAGTCATCAAGAAAGTCATCGAACTGGCGCAGCAAATCGAACAGCAGATGGTGAAACTGCTGGTGGAGACCATCCCGCCGGCGAGAATGAGCGAGGTGAACGCCGGCCTGCTGAACGGCCCCGTCGTCAACGCGCAGGGCCGTGCAGACGTGGTCACCAGCCAGGAACAGGTAGACGAATTGTTGGACAGTCTGGGATTTTGACAGCCATTGGCAGGAGGCGGCTGGTGCTTGCCGGCTGCCGAATGCTAACCGCCAGTTGAGGTATTAAATGAGCGATTTTGACGGAATGGAAGAGTTGTTGGGCGATTTCCTGACGGAAGCCAGCGAAATGCTGTCCGACGTGGACAACAAGCTGGTCGATCTGGAAAAAAGGCCTGACGACAAGGCACTGCTCAACGACATTTTTCGCGGTTTTCACACCATCAAGGGCGGCGCGGGCTTTCTCAACGCGGAACATCTCGTTGCCCTATGCCACCGCACCGAAAACCTTTTCGACAAGCTGCGCAACGGCGAGCTCAAGTTGCAGCCGGAAATCATGGATACCATTCTTGCGGCAACGGGCGTCGTCAAACACATGTTCGGAGCCCTTGCCCAGAAGCGCCAGCCGGGACCGGCTGAAGCCGCACTGCTGGCAGCGCTGGACGCGGTGATTGCGGGCGAGGTCGCGATGGCTGCCAAGCTGCGGATTGCGGAGGATTTTCCAAGTGCAGCGGCTGCGCCCGCATCCTCGCAGGAACCCGACTGGCAGGGCATGTACCAAAGCATCCTCGGCCAGCCGACAGCGTCCACACCCCAGCCGGCGCAAAGCTTGCAAGTGGCTGCTCCGGCCAGCGCCCCGCTCGCTCCTCTCAACGAAAACGCCGTACACGAGCCTGCACCGGCCAGGATGCAGCACCCCACGCCGGCCCAGGGGCAACAGCCGATCACCAAGGAAACCACCATCCGCATCGACACCGTGCGGCTCGACCAGGTGCTGAACCTTTCCGGCGAAATCGGGCTCACCAAGAACCGCCTGAACTGCCTCAAGGCGGACATCGTGCAGGGCAAAGCCGACGGTGAAACCCTGAAAGCGTTCGACGAGGCGGTCAGCCAGTTGGACCTGCTGGTGGGCGACCTGCAGAACGCCGTGATGAAAACCCGCATGCAGCCCATAGGGCGGCTGTTCCAGAAATACCCCCGGCTGGCGCGCGATCTCGCGCGGCAACTGGGCAAGGATGTCGAGCTGGTCATCTCGGGCGAGGAAACAGAACTCGACAAGACCATGATCGAGGACCTCAACGACCCGCTGGTGCACCTGGTGCGCAACGCCGTCGACCACGGCGTCGAGACCATGGAGGAACGCACCGCCCTGGGCAAGCCGACGAAAAGCCTGGTCAGCCTCTCCGCGACCCAGGTGGGCGACCACATCATCATCGAGGTTTCCGACGACGGCAAGGGCATGCGCCCCGACGCATTGCGCCGCAAGGCCGTGGAGAAAGGCGCGATCGACCTGGAAACCGCCAACAGCATGGACGACAAGCAGAGCCTGAATCTCGTGTTCCTGCCCGGGTTTTCCACCAAGGACGAAATTTCCGCCGTCTCGGGACGCGGGGTCGGCATGGATGTGGTGAAGACCAACATCCAGAGGCTCAACGGCCGCATCGACGTCACTTCGGTGCCGGGCCAGGGCAGCACCTTCAGCATCTCGCTGCCGCTCACCCTGGCGATCCTGCCGGTGCTGGTGGTGCGCCTCGGCACGCAACCCTTTGCCATACCGTTGTCGATGGTGCGCGAAATCATCCCGATCGCGCCCAAGAACATCCAGCGGGTTTCCGGCAAGCCCACGCTGGTGGTGCGCGAAGAAATATTGCCGATCAAATCCCTGGCCGCCCTCATCAACTGGCCGCAGGACACGACACCGGCTTTCGGCGTGCTGATGCAGGCCGCCGACACCTCCTTCGTGCTCGCCGTGGACGGCTTCGTCGGACGCGACGACGTAGTGATCAAGCCGCTCTCCGACATCAAGCCCAAGGGCATCGCCGGCGCCACGCTGTCCGGCGACGGCGCCATCGTCCTGGTGCTGGACATGGAAGAACTGCTCCTGGCCAGCAGCGGCGACATGCGCAGCTTCGCATTTGCCGAAGCGGTCTAGGCCGAAACGGCAACCACCCGGCACAGCTTCACCTTGCACTGAACAGGCCACCCCATGCACGAACACGCATTCATCGCCCGCCAGCCGATCGTCGACCGCGACCAGAAAATCGTTGCCTACGAACTGCTGTTCCGGCACGACGCCGACGCCACCAGCGCCGATGTCACCGACGATCTGGCCGCCGGCACCAAGGTCATGATAAACGCGCTGGGCAACATGGGCACCCAATGGCTGCTCGGAGACAAACTGGCGTTCATCAACATTGCGGCGCCGATGCTGGAGAGCGACTTTCTCGAATTGCTGCCGCCGGAAAAAGTGGTTCTGGAACTCATCGAAACGATGCACCCCACGCCGGAATTGCTGCAGCGCATACGCGAACTGCGCGGGCAGGGTTTTCGCTTCGCCCTCGACGATTTCGAGCACACCCCCGATAACGCGACACTGCTGGAAATCGCGGATTATGTGAAGCTCGATATCCAGGCGCTGGGCGCCGCCAAGACCGCCGAGATGGTGAAACTGCTGGCGCAGCACCCGGCCAAACTGATCGCCGAGAAGGTGGAAACCCAGAGCGAATTCAAAGCCTGCAAGGCGCAGGATTTCCAATTCTTCCAGGGTTTCCACTTCGCCCGCCCGGAAACCATGTCGGCCAAGGTCATCAACCCCGGCCACGCCAGCGTGCTCGCCGTGCTCAACCAGGTGCGCAACAACGCCGACATCAAGGAACTGGAAAGCGCCTTCAAGCGCGACGTGGCGCTTTCCTTCAAGCTGCTGCGCTACATCAACTCGGTCGGCTTCGGCCTGTCGTGCGAAATCCAGTCGATCAAGCACGCCGTCTCCATCCTCGGCTACCAGCAGCTGTACCGCTGGCTCACCCTGCTGCTGGTCACCGCCGGTCAGGAAACCACATCCCCTGCGCTGATGAAGACCGCGGTCACCCGCGGCCGGCTCACCGAACTATTGGGCCACGGCTATCTGAACAAGGGCGACCAGGACAACCTGTTCATCGTCGGCGTGTTCTCCATGCTGGACGTCATGCTGGAAATGCCCATGGACACCATCATGGAAAAGCTGCTGCTGCCCGAGCAGATTTCCGACGCACTGCTGACCCGATCGGGAATGTACGGCCCCTTTCTGGATCTGGCCGAAGCCTGCGAAGGCTCGGACTACGAACGCATCGAGAGCTTGGCTTTCAACCTGCAACTGGAGCCGGACAAAGTGAACAAGTCCCATATCGACGCTCTGGCTTGGGTCGAGACGCTGGGCTGCTAGTTCCGTGCTGCTGATTCTGCGTCGGCATTTCTTGCGATTGATCGAAGAAGTCGCGCGCGGCTACGCCTGGGTATCCCTGCTGCCATCGTGGAAAGCCGGTCTATTGCTTGCGCTGCTGACATTTATTGAACCCGGCTCAGGGTCAATCGGACTAGTCGGCGCGGTGTGTGCCTGGTATGCCGGAAAAGTCGCCGGCGCAGACGCCGGCGAGCGCCCGGTGTGCGTGTTCAACGGCTTGTTGACTGGACTCTTCGTGGCGCATGCTTGGGCCACTGGTGTCAGCGTCTTTGCGCTCTCCGTGCTTGGCGGCGTGTTTTCCGGCTGGCTGACGGTTGTGCTTGGCCGCCTGGCGTGGTCGCTGATACGACTCCCCATCCTCAGTCTGCCGTTCGCGCTGGTGGCAATGCTCACAGCGGCGGCAGGCGGCAGTCTTTCCACGCTCAACTCGAACTCGTATGTGGCGCCATCCGCCCTGCTTGGTATCCAAGCCGATAAATTCCTGAGCGCTCTCGGCAATCTCTATTTTATTCCCAATCCGCTTGCCGGACTCTTCGTGCTGTCATTGTTTCTGGTTTTTTCGCGTTACTACCTTGTCCTTACGCTGGTTGGCTATTATGCTGCCCTGTTCTGGCTAAAGCTGCTGGGTGCGGCGCCCGAGCACCTGGCGACCACTGCGTGGGACAGCAATGCCATACTTGCGGCACTCTTGGTCGGCGGCCTCTTTGCCACACCATCCTTTCTGACTGCGGCCCTGGCAACGCTGTCGGCCGTGATTGCCGGATGGCTGTCGCTGGCGCTGGGTCGCATCCTTGATGTCGCACACCTGGTACCCTTTTCGGTTCCTTTCGTTCTTGCGGCTTGGCTGGTGCTCTATGCCGCCGTTCGCAACACCCGGATGACGAGCAGTTTTAATCTCCTCACCCCCGATTTTCCAGAACGTTCCTACGAACGTGCGCAGATCAGCCGCGCCCGCGTAGGAAATCCGGCGAGCGTTCCCCTTGCCCCGCCCTTCATGGGCCTCTGGACGGTATCTCAGGGGTTTTCGGGCCAGCATACGCATCGCGGACCGTGGCGACATGCCATTGATTTCATTGTCATGAAGGGCGGCAAGAGCTTTGCCGCCAAGGGGGGGCGCCTTGAGGACTTTTATTGCTACAACCTGCCGGTGTTGTCGCCGGCCTACGGCCAAGTCTGGCGCGTCGTCAACGACATTCCCGACAACATGCCGGGAACGGTCAACGTCGCTGCCAACTGGGGTAATTGCGTAGTCATCCGGCTCTACGACGGAAAATTCGCACTGGTCGCACACCTCAAACCCGGATCGGTAACGGTGTTTCCAGGGGCGTGGGTAAAGCCCGGTGATATCATCGGCCACTGCGGCAATTCCGGGCGTTCGCCGCAACCGCATATCCATCTGCATCTGCAAACCGGCGACGAGTCGGGTGCACCCACCGTTCCGTTTCACATGGCGAGCGTGCTGATCTCCGAGGAAGGCGAAGCGCCACGCTACAAGTTGGCTGTGATACCGAAAGAATCCTCAACACTCGTCAGCGCTATCGAAGGCGATGCCCGTCCGTTCTATCTGCTTGCGGGCCACGGCCTGCGCTACACGGTGGCGCACAACGAGAACATCATATCCGATTGGACATTGCGCTGCGAGGTGGACGAACTGGGGCGGCTGACGCTGATTTCGAGCACGGGGGGACGCTGTATCGCGGAATCGACCTGGGCTGTATTTTCCTGTTACGAGCGCAATAGCATCCTTGATCCCTATCTCGATCTCTGGCTTCTGGCGTGCGGATATACGCCGGCTTCGTTTCAAGTCGATCGCTGGCAGGATCATTTCACCCCTGCCAGACTGATACCGTGTGGTTCCGCAAAGTGGCTGTCTGTTCTCGCTTGGCCCTGGGCGGCATTTGCCGAGAGCAGTTACCACCGACGCTGGGATGAAACAGCCCAGGCATGGCGCCAGGAGGCACATCATCGGCAAAAAATATCCGGCATTCTGGTCAATACCGAAGCACTCATTGTTCCCCAACTGGGTTGCACATATATTGCCGCCGAGGTCGGAGGTTCCCGCTATACCCTGCAAGCCACCAGTTCATTTCAACGCGCCGATATTGGCGTACCCGCATGGGAAGCTGCCCTTGGCATTTCAACTTCTTTCAGGAGGCCCGTATGAAAAATAAGCTAACTCTGTCAAGAATCATGTTGCTCGGCATCGGCATTACCTCCATGTCACACCAGGCGCATGCCGCCCCGTGGTACTTCAATGCCGCCGCGGACGTAACGGAGGGTTCCTACAAAGACTCGATACTGCGGGACAAACTGTCGGAAAGCGGCATAACGATTTCCGGCGATTATCTGGATCAGGGTGGCGTGACAACCAAGTATAGCAAGACCCGTGTCAGCATGAAAAATTCCGCCACAGCAACGGATCAGAAAACTCTGTTGCTTTCCGGTCGCCTGCATTTTCGACCAGACGCCTTCCCCGGACGTTTGACCGTGCGCCTCGACGGTTATCGAATCACTAACAACGACGTTACGGCTGATACCGATCGTGTGGCTGTTGTCGCGCCGCAGGTTGGCTGGCTATCAAAAGGAGAAAACCTTTACGTCGACTTGGGCTACGCCAGCTCACGTTACCAGAATCAGCTCAGTGTGCGCCAATACACGCCAACCATTGGCTTTGGCTTCAACACCGGCGCGGACTGGATTCAATTGCGCAGTTACCAGATCCGGGGGCTGAATCCGGACAGAGCCGCCGGCAAATCCAGCACCTCCGGACTGGACATGAAATGGACGCATTTCTTTACTTCTCAATCGGCGCTGGTGCCAACATCGCTTACGCTTGGCGTAGCGACGGGGGAACGGATTTATGCCGTGGATATGGACGCCCAGTCGATTGCCAATCTGGCGGATTTAAACAAGGGTGCAGCAACATTGGGGCTGGGCTGGAACATCACAAAGAGTGCTAAATTGTTCGTGTTAGCAGGGCAGAGCCGGTTTCGCAACGTTGCCTTGTCCAATGACTACAAACTGAACGTCGGCTATGCCAGCCTTTCCCTCGACTGGTAACCTTTCCAGTCAATTCTGGTTCAACGTACCCAAATAAGGAAAGTATCCATGAAACTGTATCCCTTGCTCGCTGCCGTTTTTGCCGCACTGATCCTGTCGGCAACGTCCGTGTTGGCCGATGAAGCTGCTTGGCAAAGCTCCTATCAGCTTGAAGCAGCTGGCAAGTACAACGAGGCAATCGCCGCAATTGATCAGGTGCCCGTCAACGGCGCCGATGCCGAACTGAAGGTTCTCCGTCGTGGCTGGTTGTATTACTTGCTCGGCAACTTCAACGAATCGATCCGTGAGTATCGCCTGGCCATAGAGCGCAACAACAAATCGATTGATGCGCGCCTCGGCGTAATTCTTCCTCTGCTCGGGCAAAAGCGCTGGCGCGAAGCCGAACAAAGTGCGAGAGATGCGCTGGATCTGGCCCCGAATAATTACTACGCCTTGTTGCGGCTGACCATCGCCCTGGAGGCCCAGCGCGATTGGGCATCCATGGCGAAAACCGCGGCAACCATGGCCGCCGGCTATCCGACTGACGCAACCGCCTATGTCTATCTGGCGCGGGCCAATGCCTGGATCAACAAAAGGGACGATGCGGTCACGGCCTACACAGCCGTTTTGTCGCGCATTCCAGGTCACCTGGAAGCCAAAGCCTATCTCGAACGGCGATGAACAGCTTTGATCTGAAGCAAAAGCGCGACGCGCTATGGCAGGAGCTTGCCATAGCGGCCAACCATGCCCCATTTGCTGCCGAAGCATTCAGTACTACGTTGCAGCAGCTATTCTGGATTGATCGGTTCTGGACCTATCCGGGTCGCGGAGTCCTGTTGCGTCTGTCGCACTATCTGGAGCAAGAGCAATTCATGTTGATTGCCCAGTTGGTGAATAACTGTTGCTACAGCTTGCAAGCGGACCGCCACCGGCAGCAAACATTCAATCCGTTCATAACCAATCTGGAACAACTCGATCGTCCGGCGCTGCACGAAGACAAGCAACTGGATTCCTTGCCGATCACACCCCCCAAGCCCTATTTCGAAGTACTGATTGTGCATCCGTTTCCTGATGAGTACGAAATGTTGTACCGTCAGCAGATGATGGCATTCAAATCGGCTCACGATGAATTCATTTACGACATTGTGTTAGTTGGTTCGGCAGAGGATGCATTGACAGCGGTACTTGCCAACACCGACATTCAGGCTTGCGTCTATCTGAACCACGCCCCCCCCTCCAACGTTGCTTCTGCTACGCTGTTCGCTGGTTACAGCAAGGCCCTGCTGGCGAACACACCGCCCGTCCAGTTGCTGGACAGTGTGGAAGTCAACCTGTGCAGAAGCATTCGATGCATGCGACCCGAACTCAACCATTACCTGATCAGCGAACAGTCACCGATTGACCTGCCGTTCCCCATTCGTGATTACTTTGACCGCGTCCTGTTCCACGTCAACCCCTTTCATGACTTGCACGCGGCGATCCTCAATGGTGTGCGTAACCGCTTTTCCACCCCGTTTTTTGACGCGCTGCAGGCCTACAGCCGTCAGCCCAAGGGCGTATTTCACGCCCTGCCGCTGTCGCGCGGCGCATCGGTTAAAGGATCGCCGTGGATTCACGACATGCTGGATTTCTACGGCGACAACATTTTTCTGGCTGAAACTTCCTCGACGCAAGGCGGTCTCGACTCGCTGCTCGACCCGACCGGCGCCATCAAGCAGGCGCACATGAAAGCCGCCGAAACTTTCGGGGCAGATGTCAGTTATTTCGTTACCAACGGCACTTCGACCTCAAACAAGATCGTCATGCAGGCAAATTTGAAGCCAGGTGATCTTGTCCTGGTTTCTGCCGATTGCCATAAATCGATACCGTATTCCGTGATGTTGGCCGGTGCGTATCCGATCTTTCTGGAAACCTATCCGCTAGTTGACCATGACCTCTATGGTGGCATTGACCTGGCTCAAATCAAAGCGGTCATGCTGGATCTGAAAAAGCATAATCGTCTTAACCAACTGAAGCAGATTACTCTCACCAACTCCACGTTTGACGGCTTGATCTATCACAGTGAAAACTTCATGATGGAGATACTGGCGATAAAACCAGATGTCATTTTCCACTGGGACGAAGCATGGTTTGCGTTCGCCCATTTTCATCCTCTCTATTACAGCCGCACAGCGATGACTGCTGTCCACAAAATTCGTCAGCGAATGCAGCGCCTCGAATACCACCAGTTCTATGCCCAGTGGTCGGCCGAATTTGAAGCCAATGACAATGAAGACAAGTGGAAGCAAACATTGCATCCGGACCCGAACCGGGTTCAGTTGCGGGTCTATGCCACGCAATCCACGCATAAGACGCTGACATCGTTCCGCCAAGGCTCGATGATTCATATTGCCGATGCACTCTTCAACCAGACGAGCTTTCTCGAAGCATTTCGAATTCACACCTCGACCTCGCCAAACTATCAAATCATTGCCTCGCTGGACATTGGGCGCAGACAGGCCGCTCTTGAAGGATTCCATCGCGTACGGGAATCCATTCTACTTTCGCTCCAACTTCGGCAACGGATTCGCGATTCCGAATTGCTCAAGCCATATTTCGAAGTCCTGGGGGATGATGAGTTGATTCCGCTTTGCTACCGCGAGCGGCACCCAACAGACCAGCATTCAGACCCGCAGCAGGTGCTGCCCTTGGCGCAATCGAAACTGGCCGCGTTGAGTGCCCGCTGGGGCCGCTCCGACTTTGTTATTGACCCGACGCGCGTCACGCTGAACGTCAGCAAGACAGGTCTTGATGGCAGCGGTTTCAGACAGTTGTTGATGACCCGCTATGACATCCAGGTCAACAAGACATCCCGGAATACGGTGCTATTCCTGATCAATATCGGCGCGACCCAAGCGACGATCGACTATCTCCTGCAGGTGCTGTATGAAATGGCTGCCATGTTTCAACACGAACGCCGGCATCGAGTCGCACCGCAGCATATGGAAGCCTCCATCCCCCTGCCAGAGAAACGCATCTTCCACCCGGCGTTCATGCCTTTCGACGATGGTGAATACCACGCCAGCGACATTCGATCCGCCTACTTCCAAGGGGCCGATGAGGCTAACATTGACTTTGTGCCATTATCTGCTGAATCCATGCAACAGGTTCAAGCCGGCAAGATATTGGTCTCGGCCAGTTTCGTTACGCCCTACCCGCCTGGGTTCCCGGTCATTGTTCCGGGCCAGATCATTACTACCGAGATACTTTGTTTTTTCCAGCATATCAAGGTCAAGGAAATTCACGGATTTAGCTTCGAGCGGGGCTTCAAGGTGTTTCGGGATGACCATTTGGCACGGTTGGCCGACGCCAGGAGCTGAGCCACCCTCGCCTCAGAAAGTAGAGCGGCAGTAGACATAACCCAAACAGGAATTGAAAATGCCCCAAACACCAAAGCGAATACTGAATTCCATTGCCGACATCAAGTGCTTTTTTGCGGAAAATGATATTCCTTACTATTTAATCAGTGCCACCAACTTTAACCTGATGGGTATGCACGAATGGGTGAAGGGTTGGCAGAACATCAATCTGGTAGATTGTTTCGACGGCCGACACCCGCAGGTCTTGATCGTTGAAGACGACCATACCCGGGTATTCGAAAGCATTGAAGACATCAATCTGTATCTGCTGAACAGTTTCAAGGCACGCGCCCTGTTCAATAGGCAGCCCAGGGGCCGGGCGGTTTTCCTGTTCTTCGATGAACAGATTGAAGCGATATGCCAGGCGCTGAATGTTGAAATCGTCTTGCCAAAGAACAGCCTGGTACGCGAAATTGACAGCAAGATCGTCACCACCGAAATCGGTAATCAGGCCGGCGTGCGCAGCGTGCCGAATGTGCTGACCAAGGTATCATCGTATGCGGACCTGCGGCAGATAGCCCAGAATGCCGACTTGGGCGAACGGTGGGTGGTGCAAACGGCCTATGGTGATTCCGGGAAAACCACCTTTTTTATCGCCAGCGAAGCAGATTATCACAAGGTTGCAGAGAAAATCGAAATTGAAGGCAAGGTCAAGGTTATGCGCTGGGTCAATTGCGCGGGAACCGCCATTGAAGCCTGCGCCACGCGTTGGGGAACCTTTGTCGGTCCCCTCCTGACCGAATTGATCGGCATCGACTCGTTGACACCCTACCCCGGCGGCTGGTGCGGCAATGAACTCTATGATGCTGCATTCTCTGCTGATATCCGCAGGCAGGTGCAACGCAAGACCCAAGCCCTCGGGGATGCCCTGTACAAGCGTGGTTATCGCGGCTACTTCGAGCTGGACTATCTGATCGACTTGGACACCAACGAAGTTTATCTAGGCGAATTAAACGCGCGCATCACCGGCATTAGCGCAATGACCAACATGTCAGACTTTAGCGCCGGACACATTCCCTTGTTCCTGTTCCATCTGCTGGAATACGAACCTGAAATCGAACTCAGCCTCAATGTCGATGCGTTCAATCAGGCAATGCTTGCAGAAGGCGCCGCCGGTACTGCCGCACAGGTGATCTTGAAATACACCGACGCCCCGCTGAAAATCATCACCCAGGCGCCGGTTTCGGGCATTTATGCCTTGGAGGCCGATGGTCACATGGCGTTGAAGCGGACCGGATATAACCGCCGTGACGCCTTGGCAGAAAATGAAGCCTATGTCTTGCGGATTATGGCCGCAGGCGAGTACGCCTACAAGGGCGGCGATTTGGCAATCATGTTCCTGAATCGCGTCATTCTCGAACCTCATGGCAAATTGAACCCGGTCGGCGAGCAGTGGGTCGGCACGCTCAAACGCTGCTTCCAGTTTCGCGACCTCAATCAGGAGGAGAGATCCATGGTAGAACTGACCCACAATCCTGCAAACGTCAAGAGCGGACGAGAGCAGTAATGCTTTATTCCCAAAAGCGCTTTCAGGCGATCGAAGAAAAGTTCCCCGGCGAAAAGTGGCTGGCACACTACCACGCGGCCTTGCCGACGTATCGATGCTGGTTTGCCCGTGAAGGTGAATTGAAGCGGCCCAGCCTGCTGGAATGCCACGAGGCATTGCAGACCTACATGCCCGAATTTGTCCCGCTGTGGGAACACCTGATAGCCATCGCGCACGCCGATGAAAATGACGCGCGGCTGCTAAGTTTTTATTGTCCTGCACCTTATCTGTCGGGTTGCTCGCAAGCCGTCTGGACGCGCTATACGCCGACACTGGTTCGCAACTATGACTATTCGCCCGAGTATTGCGAGGGGCGAATCATGAAAACCCACTGGCACAATACACAAGTCATCGCCTCAACCGACTGTCTATGGGGCGTACTGGACGGCATGAACGAATATGGTCTTTCCGTCTCGCTGTCCTTTGGCGGCAAGGGAATCATCACCGTTGGATTCGGCATCCCGATCATTTTGCGTTACGTGCTGGAGTTTTGTACCACCGTGGACGAAGCGGTGAAGGTGCTGTGCCGCGTGCCCGCCCATATGGCCTACAACATCACCGTGCTGGATGCCTACGGTCAGGCGCGTACCGTCGAGTTGTCGCCGTTTTCCGACCCGAAGATCACCTACAAGCCTTTTGCCGTCAATCATCAGGGTGATTTTGCGCTGACCAACTATGCCATGTTTTCGCGTTCCTACGAGCGCCAGCAATTCATTATTGGCAAACTTTACGATCCGCTGAGCAGCATAGAGTCGTTTGTTAACGCCTTTGAATACAGCCCGTTGTTTGCATCGAACTATGCGCAGGGCTTTGGTACCTTATACACCGCAATCTACAACCCGCAACTGCGTGCCATGGAATACCGCTGGCCCAACCGGGTGCGGATGTACCAATCGTTTGCCTTCTTTGAGGAGTATGACATCTGGGTCGATCTTTAGTGAGCCACAGTAAACCAGACGAAAAATTATCCGCAAGTTACGCAGACTCCTCACCTACAGAAACTCCGGCGACATCACCGCGCGCAGCACGGTTTGCGTTTCGTCGTCGCGCAGGCGGTTGCTGAACCACCATACGCCGCCCTTCTTGACGCTCCAATCAGCCTCGGTGCCCGATAGCAGCACGGCGGCGATGCGGCCCAGCGTGGGTTGATGGCCGACCACCACCACGGCGCCCTTTGCATCCGGCCAGCCGGCCGCGGCCATTACCGACACCACAGATGCCCCGGTGCCGACCTCCCTGCTGGTCTCATACTCCCGCCCCAGGGCACTTGCCGTCTGCTGTGCCCGTCTTGCCGGGCTGACCAGGATGCGCGCGCCTTCGGGCAGATGGGACTTGAGCCAGCGCCCCACCTGTTGAGCCTGTTTTTCGCCTTTCGCGGTCAATTTGCGCGCATCGTCCGGTACGCCGTCCTCGGCATCCGCGTGCCGCCATAGAATCAGATCCAAAGCCCGGTTCTCCGATGATGAAACAGCCATTCTAGCCCCCGATTGTGACAGACACGCACGCCCTGCTCAGAATTCGAGCACGTCGCCGCGCTCCAGCATTGTCGGCCGGAACGCGGCGGCGACCTCACCGATCTGGCGCATGGTCTCGGCCTCCCTGCCCGGCTCCATGTGAACGATGTAGATGGCCGCGTTGCGCCGGAGCCGGCTCAGCCCGGCCGCCAGCAGCTCGGGCGTCATGTGGCCGGAGATTCCGGCGCCCTCGATATTGCGGTTGAGGAAGGTGGTTTCGATGAGCAGACCATCGAGGTTTTCGATGCCGTTGAGCGCCTCCCAGAATGCATCGCAAAGGGTCGTGTCGCCACTGTAGACAAGGCTCCCGCTGCC
>Ga0315281_10006518_pt1 | contig 16578 bp, 14 predicted proteins | sample YL17G07_0_MG_FD_204540 | JGI IMG/M metagenome (GOLD analysis project Ga0315281, IMG submission 204540) | Sediment microbial communities from Yellowstone Lake, YNP, Wyoming, USA - YL17G07_0 | ecosystem: Environmental > Aquatic > Freshwater > Lake > Sediment | place: USA: Wyoming | collected... | reverse complement strand
GTGAAGGTTGCGTCTCAAGTGCCGTTTGCCTACGTGGAAACGAACCACGTATCTCTTTCAACGGCGCTCCTCTATTACATAGGCGTGTTCCTGGCTTTCAATATCTCGAACCCGTCGTTCGTGAAGAAAATGGCGATGGCATTCCTGATATTGGCAAATGTGCTGATTTTTGACAAGATCACCGCCAAAGCTTTTCCCAGACTAACGGTAACCATGCTGGACGTTGGTCAGGGTGACGCGATTTTCGTGGAATTTCCCAATGGCAAAACTCTCCTGGTGGACGCCGGACCGAAAATCTGGCATTATGATGCTGGAGAGAAAATCGTCAGCCGCTTCCTGAAACGCCGCGGCTTCGCATCCCTGGATGCCGTTCTCATTTCGCACCCGCACATGGATCATTTTGGGGGACTGCAGTCCGTGTTTCTGAATTTGAACGTCGGCCAAATTATTGAAGGCCTGGCGCCTCCGGATACAGGCGTGTATTTCGAATATATGAAAGCCGCATCTAAAAGAGGGACCATCCTCTTTCAAACTGGACTGGGAAAGCTTCTGACAATGGACGAGGACGTGAGGATCTATGTTGTCCATCCGCTCGAAAGAGAAGATGTTGCATCCAATGAAAACAATAGCTCCGTTGTCTTCAAATTGGAATACGGAAACACGTCGATGCTTTTTACCGGCGACGCTGAAACGGAAGCGGAAACGAAACTTGCAAAACGATACGGAAGTTTTCTTCGAAGTCAGATCCTAAAGGCCGGCCACCATGGGAGCAGCACAAGCTCTTCTGACCTGTTCGTTCGCACCGTGAGGCCCCGCGCAGCCCTGGTTTCTGTTGGACTGAACAATAAGTTCAGGCATCCCTCTCCTGAAGTTATGGGGAGAATGAAGCAGGACGGGATTGACGTCGCCCGGACGGATGAGGAAGGAGCCATCGTATTTCAATCAAACGGAAAAAAATGGGAAAGAGTTCAATGGCGCAACTGAATGATCGTCCCGGTAGGACGGCCTGCCCGCCTCAGTGAACCATAAGGCAGGCGGGCCTTAAGGCCATCTTACCAAGAGACTGAATGATTGATTCTCCTCTCCTTCTTCTGTACCTTGCCCTCAAGAAATTCGCTGATACAGACTTCGTCACAACTTTCGTAAAAACATGAATCCTTCAACGCCAGATTCTCTCCATCAATGGGAAGCAAAGACTCTTCAGCCATCGCTGAAGGCGCCGGAACGAAAGCAGGTTTTCGTCACGGATTCCGGGGTTGAGATTGAACGCCTGTATGGACCCCATGATGTGAACTATGAAGACAGACTTGGTTTCCCGGGAGAATTTCCGTTCACGCGAGGGATTTATCCGACCATGTATCGAAACAAGTTGTGGACCATGAGGCAGTATGCCGGTTTTGGAACGGCGGAGAAGTCCAACGAGCGATACAAATATCTTATCAGTCATGGGACAACCGGGTTGTCCGTTGCTTTCGACCTCCCAACCCAGATGGGGTACGATTCCGACCACGTGATGGCAGAGGGCGAAGTCGGCAAGGTGGGCGTTGCCATCGACTCTTTCGCAGATATGGAGGTTCTGTTTGACGGCATACGAGTGCAGGACGTTACCACGTCGATGACGATCAACTCGACAGCGGCCATCCTTTTGTGCATGTACGTGGCCCTTGCCCGGAAGCAAGGTGCGGATTTGAAAAGAATATCGGGGACTGTTCAAAACGACATCCTGAAGGAATACATTGCGAGAGGAACATACATATACCCGCCCGGGCCGTCCATGCGCCTGGTAACCGACCTGCTTGAATGGTGTGCGAAGGAAATCCCCAAATGGAATGCGATCTCCATTAGCGGGTATCACATTCGTGAAGCGGGGGCAACTGCCGTTCAGGAGCTTGCTTTTTCCCTGGCAAATGCCATCGCTTACATCGAGGCGGCGCAGAAAAGAGGACTCAGCGTTGACGATTTCGGAAATCAGATTTCATTTTTTTTCAACGCACACAATAACTTTTTTGAAGAGATAGCCAAGTTCCGCGCAGCCCGCAGAATCTGGGCGCAAATCATGAAGACCCGTTTTCGCGCGCAGCGGCCCGAAACCATGAAACTGAGATTCCATGCGCAAACAGGGGGTGCCACTCTCACTGCCCAGCAAATGGATAACAACGTTGTCCGTGTGACAACTCAGGCATTGGCTGCCGTTCTCGGGGGATGCCAGTCTCTGCACACAAATTCCCGCGATGAAGCACTTGCGCTGCCGACGGAAGAGGCCGCGAGGTTGGCACTTCGAACCCAGCAAGTCCTGGCGTACGAGTCCGGTGTGGCTGATACCGTGGACCCGCTGGGGGGTTCGTATTTTGTGGAGAAGCTCACGGACGACATTGAAGAACGCGTGATGGAATACCTGGAAAAAATCGAGAAGATGGGTGGAGCATTGAAGGCGATTGAGTTGAATTTTTTCCAGAAGGAAATCGCTGAAAGTTCATATCGATACCAGCAGGCAATTGAAAAGAATGAAAAGATCATCGTGGGGGTCAATGAATTTACCGAGCATGCGGAAAAGGAAGTGCAACTTCTTGAGGTAGACCAGAATACGAGAACCAAGCAGGTCGAGCGGCTTGAAGCCACAAAACGGAGGAGAAATACGGGAATGGTTCTCAAAACGCTGGGTGAACTTGAAAAGCAGGCCAAGGGCTCTGGAAACACCGTTCCGCACATCCTGGCTGCGGTGGAACAATATGCCACAGTGGGAGAAATTTCAGATGTTTTCCGGAGATCATGGGGTGAGCATCGAAACGAATGACGCACGATTCGACTGTTTCTTACGAAATGGCCGGGCACAGCTTGATTTTGAACGCACAAATGCTTTAATAGTACCAAATCAATGAGGATTCAGCGTATCGATTAATTGTTAGAGCCTGAGGGGAGCGTTAAGTTGCTCCGTTTTCTGAAACATTCTCCGCTGCAGAATTTCTGCACGAAGGCACTTGTCCATCGGCTTCGGGGTCGTGGGATGTTTGGATCCCAAGGCCTTGGAAGGCTGTGGCTTGCTTTTCTCTTCGTTTGCTCCTTCTCCTTTGGTCAAAATAAAAGAATGGTCGTAGACGGAACCCTCCGCCTCGAAGGAGGCTCCATCCCGTCAACAACCGTCATACGTGTCCTCCGCTCGGATTCCTCTATTGCGAAGTCGATTTCCCTGTATGATCCCTCCAACGGCAAGTTTGGCGTTCGACTGACCGATGGCGATGGGTTCGATGATGAAGAGAGGGTTCTTTTTCGCGTCGTCATCTCGTCCCGGGATTCTTTCCTTGCAAGACTGAACCCGGGCGTGCTTTTTCGTGGGGCGGAATTGCCTGCCCAGGCGCCAACGGTCAAGGCCGACATTTTCAGGAATCATATTCCACAGTGGCGCAGAATACTTCCGGATACGACCATAGCGGAAGGGCAGAGTCTACGCTATCGCATGAGTGCTTACGACCTCGATGGCGATACTGTTTTGTACCGCATTGCCAAGGCGCCCTCCGGTTCGGGGATCGATCGCATTAACGGGCTGTTTTCGTGGACTCCAACATACGATCAGGCTGGGCTACACGAAGCCATTTTCACCGTCGGCGACGGACACAGCTCTGATGCATCCAGGACAATACTGCTCTCTGTCAAAAACACGAACCGCCCTGCGTATTTCAAAACTCTTCCGCATGACACGACGATTCTGGAAGCTCAGACGCTGACGTATGGCCTTTCGGGCGGTGACCCGGATGGCGATCTGGTGCATTATTCATCAAATCGACTTCCCGACGGCGTAGCTCTTGATTCGTTACGCGGGTGGCTGGAGTGGACTCCGGGTTATGACCAGGCAGGAACGCATCAGGTGATGGTTTCCGTGTTAGACAAGGACCATGCAGGAGTCAGAGCCGCATTCCAAATCTCCGTTGTGAATGTCAATCGCGCTCCTCGGTTCACCACTGCTCTTCTGGACACAGCGATTGAAGAGGGCCAGGAGCTGCGATTTCGCTATGCGGGGAAGGATCCGGACGGTGATACAGTGAAATTCCAATTAGTTTCCGGACCGACGGGTGCCACTGTTTCAACAAGTGGCTTTCTTCAATGGAGACCAAACTTCAGGCAGTCGGGTTCCCATGCGCTAGAAATAGCCATCAGTGACGATTCACTCCGAACGGTGCTGAGCACGAATATCCAGGTGGTAAACGTGAACCATATGCCTTCTTTGCCCCAACTCGTCCAGCCGGCTGAAACGGACACGGTTGCCATCAACTCATCAAGGCCAATCTTTTTTGTCTGGACAAAGTCATACGACGAAGATGCTGACGATAGTCTTCGATACATTCTTCGCATAAAGGGAGAATCACTTGACACCACGGTCACGGGTATTCGGGATACCTCGATCGGGTTGAACCTGCGACCGAGATTACAGGCGGGGGCGGTCTATTCGTCGCTGATTTCTGTTTCCGATGGATGGGTTCGGCTGGCCACGCCAACATCCTCTTCGTTCCGGACTTCTCCAGCGGTAGTACCGAAGGAGATTGGCGTCGCTGCACCCCGTGTGTTCTCTTTGGAACACAATTTCCCTAACCCGTTTAATCCAACGACTGTTATTCGTTTTGGGATTCCGGAAAGAAGTTATGTAAAACTCACGGTGTGGAATATGCTTGGAGAGCAGGTTCAGGTACTTGTTTCAGAAGAGAAGGAATCTGGAATTCATGAATCCTTGTTTCGAGCGGAAAATTTGCCGAGTGGCGTGTATCTTGTGAAACTGGAGGCTCATCCTGTTATGGGAACGGACCGGAAGGATTTCATCAGCACGAAAAAAATGATCCTGGTGAAATGAGGGTTGGAAATATCGTTCGTGTGAGCAGCCATCCACCGGATGGCGTTTTCTACCATCTTTTTTCTTTATATTGTTCCATGCACGCGTCAAAATCAGAATTGGCATTAATACGGTCGTTGTCGCAAAAGAAGTATCGTGAAACCGAAGACAAATTCATTGTCGAAGGGTGGCGGTCAGTCCATGATGCCCTGCACTCGTCCTACAAGATCGACCTTGCTGTTGTTCTGCAGAACCATGTGGAAAAGAACATTCATGACGAGCTCTTGGACAGCTTTCGTGAACTGAGGATACCGGTAAAGGAAATCACGGAAAAAGAGCTGAATCAGATCAGTGAAACAGTGCACTCGCAAGGGATTGTCGCCGTGGCGAGGAAGAGGAAGTTCACAATCGATGATATACTCGGCGGAAAAAAACATCTTATCGTCATGGGAGAGGGCATTGCAGATCCGGGAAATCTAGGATCAATCGTCCGATGTTGCGATTGGTTCGGTGTTGACGCACTCCTTCTCAGCCATGGATGCGTCGAGTTGCACAACGAGAAAGTCGTTCGTTCATCGGCAGGGTCGTTTTTCCATCTTTCGGCAGTTGAAAACGTGGTCCTTTCAGATGTTCTACCCCGACTCAAGAAACAGACCTTTGCGATCATATCTACGTCCGGAGATGCTTCCTCTGAGTACACAAAGATCGACCCAGCCAGGAAGATTTGCCTTATCTTTGGAAGCGAAGCCCATGGTGTTAGTGAGGAAGTGCGCAAAACAGCCGACCTTACTGTGAAAATCCCTAAGTTTGGCAAAGCTGATTCTTTGAACGTGGGAGTTACTTGTGGCATTATCCTGGCTCATCTGAAAATGCAAAGCGTCCTAAGGCACTAGCGGATGTTAACCTCTGTCCCGGGGTTTAAAGTCGGTCACTACACTGACGCCGAGGCGTTGACAGGCTGCACAGTTGTTCTTTGTCCGCCCAAAACGAGAGCGAGTTGCGAAGTGCGGGGAGCTTCTCCGGGAAGCCGGGAACTTGCTTTACTTGCCCCGGACAAAACCATGCAAGAGGTACACGCCATTCTCCTTGCGGGTGGAAGCGCATTCGGGCTTGCGGCCGCAGATGGAGTGATGCGGTATCTCGCGGATCACAATATCGGTTATGAAACTCCCTGGGTAAAGGTGCCGATCGTGCCGGCGGCAGTTGTGTTCGACCTCAATGTGGGCAAAAACTCGGTTCGACCGGATGCGGCGTCAGGTTACGAAGCGTGTAAAAACGCCACAAGCGGGATCTTGCCTGAGGGAAATGTTGGCGCAGGCACGGGAACCACGGTCGGGAAATGGAAAGGAATGGAATTCTGGATGAAGGGAGGATTTGGATCGTCCTCAAAATCCATCGATGATCTTGTCGTTGGCGTGGCAGCGGTCGTCAACTCGGTGGGAGATATTATTGGAGAAAACGGGAGAGTTCTTGCGGGATCGAGGTCGATCGACGGTAAGTTTTACGGCGAGGCAGATCCGCATCGGGTTTTTGCACGGGGAAAAGTTTTGGAACGTACAAACACAACACTCGTTGTTGCCGCTACAAATGCCGACCTCTCCAAGGTAGATCTGCACAGAATCTGCCAACGCATGCATGATGGGATGGCTAGGGCAGTTCAACCTGTTCACACTTCGTATGACGGCGACGTGACCTTTGCCCTTTCCTGGGGCTCTGTGCGTGCGGATGTTGACATGGTCGCTGAAGTCGCTGCCCGGTTGACTGCGGATTCCATTCGAAGAGCCGTGAAAGCTGCAAGAAGTGTGCAGGGTATCCCGGGACTCGCCGATCTCTAACTTCATCCTTTTTTTGAATTCACTCGTTTTTCAGGTATATTTTTAGCGTATGGAATGGATACAGGACATCCTTCAACAGATTTCAGCGGAAAACCTCGTTCGGGCTGGGTATGCGATCATGGCTCTCGTGGTTTTTGCGGAAACAGGGTTGCTGGCAGGTTTTTTCCTCCCCGGCGACTCGCTTCTGGTTACTGCCGGCGTTTTCGCAGCGCGGGGAGATTTCGACATTATTTTTCTCAATGTGCTCCTGAGTAGTAGCGCCATCGTCGGCGATGCCGTCGGATTTCAAATTGGCAAGCGTGCAGGACGGGCTTTGTTCGAAAAGCCTGATTCTCGTTTTTTCAAACAACAATACCTCGCGAAGACGCAAGGGTTTTATGATAAACACGGTGGAAAAACGATCGTGCTCGCGCGGTTCATCCCGATTATCAGAACATTTGCACCGACCATTGCTGGAATTGCCGGAATGGGCTACGGGAAGTTTGCAAGTTTCAACGTTTTTGGTGGAATCTTATGGGTTCTCAGTATGACGATGCTGGGATACCTGCTCGGTAATGTAATTCCGAACCTTGATAAAAATATCGACAAGGTGATCATACTTGTGGTGTTCATCTCGATTACTCCGATTCTCTGGCACTTTATCAAGCCGAGACTGTTCCCAGCCAAGAGCGCTCCCACCGATTGACGATGAAAACATCCCACTCGGCTCATCGAGTTTCGCTACCCCGCGCTTTGTCCAAACTGGGCCTGACTTCTCGATCGAGAGCGCTTCTGGACATCGCGGATGGAAAGGTTGCCGTCAACGGAAAGATCGAGCAGAACCCGCATCGATGGGTCAACATGAAAGAGGATAAGATCCTTGTCAGCGGCAAAGAATCCAAACTCCGGGGGAAGAGGTACCTCGTTTTCCACAAGCCCGTGAATGTTGTCACGACGACATCGGACGAAAAAGGAAGAGAAACCATCTACGATGTGCTGGGTTCCAAAGGAGACGGACTTATTCCCGTCGGCAGGCTCGACAAAAACAGCAGCGGATTGCTTTTGCTGACGAACGACAATCAGGCAGCCGATTTTCTCTCAAACCCCGAACATGAGATTCACAAAACCTACGATGCCTCAATCGAGAAACCCATAACACCATCTGACTTGCAGAAGCTCCGTGAGGGAGTGGAAATCATTTTGAACGGCAATGTGTACCGAACAAAGCCTGCCGAAGTGACAATGTTGAGTAAAACGAAAATCAGGATTTCCATCGCCGAAGGGAAGAATCGACAGGTGAGAAAAATGATGGAAGAGCTCGGGTTTTCAGTGCTTCATCTTGTTCGAATTTCTGTAGGCCCTTTTAAGCTCGGCACGATGAAGTCTGGACAGGTACGTGAAATGTCAGCTGATGAAGTCGAGCTTTTGAACGAGATGATGAAAAGGAAACGCGTGACCCGGGGATCCCGCGTGCGGAAAATTTCGCACGTTTGAACGAATGCCCCACATTGCATGTCGAATCGTCGAGATATGTGTGTTCAGACGCGTGGGGGGAAAGTCCCAGTACTTGATTCTCAAGCGGTCTAAGAAAGACAAGATCTATCCGGGGATCTGGCAGATTGTTACAGGCTTCATGGACGCAGGGGAGAAGGCCGTCGATGCGGCTTTACGCGAGGTGAAGGAAGAAACTGGCGTCACCCCGGGCAGGTTCTGGATTGTTCCCCATGTGAATTCTTTTTATGTTGCTGACAAGGACACTCTGCACCACACCATATTCTTTGCTGCCGAATTTCCAAAGACATCCAGGGTTGCTCTTTCGAGAGAGCATGAAACATATCGCTGGAGCGGATTCCAGCCCGCACATGCGAAGTTGGTCTGGCCGGGCCAGAAAAAAGGTCTTCGGATTGTGCGCGACTACATTGTCGGCAGGAAGGAAGCCGGGAAACTCACCGAGTTGAGAATTCTGAAAACAAGAAAGGACGTGCCTTGAGTTTGCTCGTTGTCGGATCCGTTGCCCTCGATTCAGTCGAGACGCCATTTGGTAAGGCGAAAGAGGCTCTTGGAGGTTCAGCCGTCTACATTGCAATTGCGGCAAGCTACTTCACGGCTCCGATTCGGCTGGTCGGAGTGGTGGGGGGCGATTTCCCGAAAAAGCATATTGAGTTTCTCGAGGAACGCAATATCGACCTTGAAGGATTGCAGGTGGTCCAGGAAGGTAAGACGTTTCGATGGGGAGGCCGATACCACTACGATCTCAATACGAGGGATACCTTGTTCACCGAGTTGAATGTTTTTGAGAAATTCAACCCGATCATTCCCGTGAGTTACACCAAATCGGCATATGTGTGCCTCGGCAATATCGACCCTGTTTTGCAGCGACAGGTTGTTGAGCAGATCCAGAAACCTCGACTGGTTGTCGGTGATACGATGAATTATTGGATTGAAACGAAGCCGAAAGAACTCACGGAGATTTTGAAAGCGATGGATGTTCTTGTTGTCAACGAGTCCGAAGCGCGTTTACTGACCCACGAACCGAACCTCATCAAAGCGGCCAAGCGCATCATCAAACTTGGCCCTCGTGTCGTGATCATCAAGAAGGGTGAACACGGCGCTTTGCTCGTGACGGAGGAAACGATCTTTTCGGCTCCCGCCTATCCGCTCGAAAACATTTATGATCCGACCGGCGCCGGGGATGTCTTCGCAGGCGGTTTTGCAGGATGGCTTGCGAAAACGGACGACATCTCGGCTGAAAATCTGAAACGCGCAGTCGTCTATGGAAGCACCCTTGCCTCGTTTTGTGTTGAAAAGTTCAGTGCCGAAGGTATCAAGGATCTGAGTCATCTGAGAATTCAGGATCGATATCGGTCCTTCATGGAATTGTCCCGCTTTGATGAACGATAATCATGGTCAAGCCGGTCGAATGGAGAAACGGCAAACTTCGATTTATGGACCAGACGAAGCTGCCTGTCGAAGAGGTGTATGTCGAGACCGATGACCCGATGTTGGTGGCCTCAGCGCTCAAGAGACTTGCGATTCGAGGCGCACCGCTCATCGGTATAGCGGCCGCCTACGGTGTGGCGCTCGCAGCGCAGCGCCTGTCGGGTCAAAACGGAAAAAGCGAACTCACCGTTCTTCACAAGGCTTTCACGTCACTTGCCGCAACCCGGCCGACTGCAATCAACCTGTTTTGGGCTCTCAGTCGTCAGCGTCGGGTCATGGAGGCGTTGAAGGGTGAGCCAGTCGAACAACTGCAGTCTGCGTTGCTTGCGGAAGCACGGCGAATTCATCAAGAAGATGAGGCTATGTGCACGCGGATTGGAGAACTTGGCGAGCCGCTTCTTCCCAATGCGGCCTGTGTGTTGACCCATTGTAACACGGGGTTTCTTGCCACAGGCGGATCCGGCACGGCGCAGAGCATCATCCTGAGGGCCTGGAAGCAATCACGACTCAAACATGTTTATGTGGACGAAACCCGCCCACTCCTCCAGGGTGCGCGGCTCACTGCATGGGAGCTTCAGAAACTCGGAATTCCATGCACGCTGATCACGGACAACACAGCGGCGTTTTTGATGCAGCGCGGCATGATCAATGTTGCCGTTGTCGGCGCCGACCGAATTGCGCAGAATGGCGACACTGCCAATAAGGTTGGAACGTACAACGTGGCAGTGCTGGCTCATCACCACTCGATCCCATTTTATGTTGCAGCCCCGAGCTCCTCGGTCGATTTTGAGATGCCTGACGGTAAGATGATTCCCATCGAACAAAGAGCCGAAGAAGAAGTCGTTCGATTCGGCGGAAGACGGGTTGCCCCGGAAAACGTGAACGTGTATTCCCCCGCTTTTGATATTACACCCTGCTCGCTCATCACTGCAATCATAACCGAGAAGGGGGTTGCGATGCCGCCTTTCGTGGATGCTTTGAAGGGCGAAACGGCTCACTTGAAGCCTGAATTGAGTAATCGATGATTTCCAAAACAGAGGCGATTGTGCTGAAATCCATGAAGTTTCGCGATTCCAGTAAAATCGTTACTTTCTATACGCGTCAATATGGCAAAATGAAGGCAGTGGCAAAAGGTGCCCGGGACACCAAGAGCAAATTTGGAGCTTCGCTTGAGCCGATGACCCGGGTGGAACTCGTCATATACAGGAAGGAAAACAGGGACCTTCAACTGGTGACGCAATCGGAAATCCTCTCTTTATACAAAAGGGTTCATTCCGACCTCGACAGGATGGCTGTCGCGATGACGTCTCTCGAACTTGTTGACAAGGTCATGCATGACGAAGAGGAAAATGCGCGGTTGTACTCAGTGATAGTCGAGTGTTTAGAGGTGCTGGAAATGACGGAAGGAAAAACGGAGTCAATTCTCTTGGCTTTCGAGCTGCGGCTCCTGGCGCTCTTCGGGTTCAGGCCTGCATTCGACCGGTGTGCCCATTGCTCGAAACATCTCGCCGAGATGAACCCGGCGGCGCTTGCTGAACTTCAGCCAGAAACCGGGTCAGTTCTTTGTCCGTCTTGTTGTGAACAAGAAAGAGCGGCCTCACGCTTTGTGAATGTGAAACGGAGCATCGAGGAAAGCCATCAAGCCAGTGTTGAGACGTTTGCCGTGTTGCAAAAGTTCCTTGACCTTCCTCTTGGAGAAATCCCTGAAATCCGCTATTCTCTTTCTGTGGGGAACGAAATGAGTGAAACTTTGCGTTTGTACATCCGTCAACATTTTGAAGGTTTGAAACCATTGAAAAGCATCAAAGTCTTTGAAAGCATAATCAGTCACGAGTCATCATAAGGAGGTTTGTGTATGTCAGTACGTTCAGTTGTGACGGCGGTGTTGCTCATCGGTCTTGGAATTGTGTTCGGTGTTATTCTCGTCTCCAGTCTTAAAGGTGTGAGCCCTTCATTTGCGGGCGAAGTTGTCAAACTAGGAGAGGGACCCGCTCCGGTGAAAGCGAGTCCATCCCTTGTCGCCTTGAATGAAGCATTTCATGAGGTGTCGAAAACAGTCACTCCGACTGTTGTGTACATCCAGGTTGAATCAAATTCACAATCGGACTCCGACGAATCGCAACGCTTCTTCCATTTTTTCCCGGATCTTAGAAACATGCCAAAACGAGGGCCCGAGATAGGCGCAGGTTCAGGAGTGATTCTTTCATCCAGCGGATATATTCTGACGAACAACCATGTCGTGGAAAACGCGACAACAAATGGAATCGAGGTCAGGCTTTCTGATACCCGCCGATTCAAGGCAAAACTTGTTGGAACCGATCGGTTCACGGACCTTGCTGTTGTGAAAATCGAAGAGGATAATTTACCCGTGGCATCGATGGGCAATTCCGACGACCTGGAAGTTGGGCACATCGTCTTCGCCATTGGAAATCCGCTCGGGTTGAACTCAACGGTCACACAGGGCATCGTGAGCGCTTTGGGTCGCGGCAATATGCGCATCATCGACGATCGCGGTACGGGATACGCCATTGAAAACTTCATTCAAACAGACGCTGCGGTGAACCCCGGCAACAGCGGCGGCGCGCTTGTCAATATCTCGGGCGAGGTCATCGGGATCAACACAGCGATTGCCACTACAAACGCTCGATACCAGGGGTACAGTTTCGCAATTCCAAGCAATCTGGCCAAAAAAGTTGCGAATGACATAATCAAGTATGGCAAGGTGAGGCGGGGGTACATTGGCGTAAGAATCGAAGCGGCCGACGCAGTAACCGCAAAAGCTGCCGGGTTGGAGAGGGCGCGGGGTGTGTTTGTGCGGGATGTCAATTCAGGCAGTGCCGGTGAGGATGCCGGTCTCGAGCCTGGAGACATCATCCTCTCCGTGGATGGAAAAGAGGTGAATACTCCCAACCAACTGCAAACGATTGTCGCATCACATTATCCGGGCGAGACCGTTGCACTGAAAATCTGGAGGAACAAGAGAACAATCGACAAAAAAGTAACATTAAAGCCGCAGGATGACGATGAAGAGACGATTGCGGCGAGGGGCACGAAAAAGAGTGAGCCCGAAGTTCGCGAGAACGCAGGCTCAAAACGGATCGATGTTGCTGGGCTTGGCATTGTGGTGCGCGCATTAGACACCAAATCGAAGAAAAAATACGACACGGAGAGCGGAGTGGTCGTGGAGGATGTGGACGCGATGAGCGCTGCCCAGGAACGAGGGCTTCAAAAAGGAGACTTGATCATGGCCGTTGGCGATAAGCCTGTCTCATCGCCGACTGAGTTCGAATCCGAAATCAAAAGGTTGAAACCGGGAGATGCGGTCATGCTGCGAGTGAGGGGAGAAGATAAGAGGTCACGCTACGTGGCTATTGAAATGCCAAAGTGACACCATTTTTTCCGCAGTTCATAACGAAGGGCGCTCGAGTGTTCGGGCGCCCTTTGTGTTTTTGGGAAATCATTGAAACTATAGCGTTTTTTCCGTTAATTGACTCTCGGAACAAAGAAAGGGACCGGGAGTGATCCGTTACTATACGGCAGGAGAATCGCACGGAAAGGCGCTCGTTGGAATCGTTGAAGGCATTCCGGCGGGATTATCGTTGACTGCAGAGTATATCAATCACCAGCTCAAGAGACGCCAACAAGGATACGGGAGAGGGGGGAGGATGAGGCTGGAATCAGACCATGTGGAAATTCTATCCGGCGTACGTTTTGGACTGACGTTGGGATCGCCCATAGCGCTGGTAATTCGGAACAAGGATTCCCAGAATTGGTTGGAAAGAATGGCTGTGGAACCTGGCGGCAAAGGTGTTGAGAAGATTACGATTCCAAGGCCTGGTCATGGGGATTTCGTTGGGTATATGAAATACCGTTTTGATGACGTCCGCAATGCGATCGAGCGTGCCAGTGCGCGGGAAACTGCCATGCGGGTGGCGTGTTGCACCGTGGCAAGGAAATTCCTCGAGCAATTCGGCATGTTTATCGGAAGCCATGTGTTGAGCATCGGACAAGCCGGCTTGAGAGATAGTTCCCGAGTGAATACACTCATCGCAAAATACGTAAAGGCATCGTGCGGAGCATACAAGGTGACAGAAGAAGCAGACAAATCACAAGTCCGGATGTTGGACAAAAAAATCGAACAAAGAGCGGTGACGGAGATTCGCAAGGCAAAAAAAATGGGCGACACCATCGGGGGTGTCTTCGAAGTGCTTGGCACAGGCTTCCCGATCGGGCTTGGGAGCTATGTCCACTATGACCGAAAACTCGACGGTCAACTGGCTCAAGCGTTGATGTCAATTCACGCGGTGAAGGGAGTTGAAATCGGAAACGGGTTTGCGAATGCCAGGCAGCATGGATCCATGGTCCATGATGCATTTACCGTGTTGAAAGGAAAAATTGGCCGCAAGACAAATAGGGCAGGGGGATTGGAGGGTGGGGTCACGAACGGAGAGATGCTCATCCTCCATGCAGCGATGAAACCGATCTCGACGCTTGCGCATCCTTTGAAATCTGTGGATTTGAAGACCATGAAAATAGTCGACGCCCGCTATGAAAGGTCGGATTTCTGTGCAGTTCCGGCTTGTTCCGTGATTGGCGAGGCGGTGATCGCCCCGGTGCTTGTCAACGCATTTCTGGAAAAGTTCGGCGGTGATTCAGTAAAAGAGATTAAGGAAAGATACAAGGACAGGCGGGATCAAGATACCGACTGATGCGAAAACCGGGAACAGTCCTTGAGCGTATTCCACATCGTATACAAAGAGTCACTTCCCTATTCCTCAAAAGGAATGCTGGAGCATGAGTCAGGGCAGAAACCTTGACTTTTTCTCTGATTTCCCCTATATTTTTAAGGAGGAAAGGCATTCAACCTTCAAGGAACAATTGAGCCAAATGCCCTAAAACTGTGAGGAGGTGCTGTCGTCTTCAGTGCTCATTACGAAACCGTTCACACGAACGGGAAAATGAATAGGAAGGTTCTCGTATTGAACCACAACTACGAGCCCTTAAGTGTTTGCAACGTGAAGAAGGCAGTTGTTCTGTTGTATCTCGGCAAAGCTGAATTGATAGCCGCCAGTGAAGGAAAATCTCTCCATTCCGTCTCTATAACGATGCCGTTTCCGAGCATCGTCCGCCTTTCTGTCTACGTCCGGGTTCCATACAAAAAAATCGTCCTTTCTCGCAAAAACATCTTGCGTCGCGATAGCCATCGGTGCCAGTATTGCGGCAAATCCGATATCGCGCTCACCGTGGACCACATAACGCCTCGAGCACGTGGCGGCCTTGACACGTGGGAAAACCTCGTGTGCGCGTGCATCGATTGCAACAACAGGAAGGGCGATCGTACGCCCGGTGAAGCTCATATAACCCTGCAGCGGAAGCCCATACGGCCGAATCATGTGATGTTTATCCGACATTTCGTTGGCAGTGTGGATGAACATTGGAAGCCTTACCTGTTCATGAACTAGTCCGTTGGGGTATGGAAGGAGTTCTTCGTCCTCGTTGAGTCAAGGAAAAAAAGCAATTCTCAGCGGCATGAGGCCGACGGGGAAGCTTCACTTAGGCCACCTCGTGGGGGCTCTTGAAAACTGGGTAAGCCTGCAACATGATTATCAAAATTATCACCTGATTGCCGACTACCATGCACTCACGACAAACACGGACACGGAGGATATTCATCGGAATTCGATCGACATGCTCATGGATTGGCTGGCGGCAGGCATCGACCCAAAGCTCAGCCCGATGTTTCGCCAATCACAGGTTAAGGAGCATGCGGAGCTTCATTTGATATTTTCCATGCTGGTGACGACAGCCCGGTTGGAGCGAAATCCCACTCTCAAAGAACAGGTTCGCGACCTGGAAATGGAGAACATCAGCTACGGGCATCTCGGCTACCCCGTCTTGCAGGCAGCAGATATTCTTCTGTATAAGGGGGAGGTCGTTCCCGTGGGAGAAGACCAGTTGCCGCATATCGAGATTACGAGAGAGATTGCAAGGCGCTTCAACACGCAATACAAGGAGGTCTTCCCCGAGCCGGAAGGGAGGATCACAAAGTTCGGCAGACTGCCCGGGCTTGACGGAAAACGTATGAGCAAATCGGTCGGGAACACGATTCTGTTATCCGATACTCCGGAGACGATCGGTAAGAAACTGAAGACGGCGGTGACGGATCCCCAAAAACTCCGTAAAGGTGACCCCGGTCGGCCAGACGTCTGCCTTGTTTTTGCGTATCACACGAAGTTTAATTCCGCCGAAGTTCCGGAGATTCGCAAGGGATGCGAGAGCGGGAAACTTGGATGCGTCGATTGCAAGTTGAATTGCTCGAACCACGTTGCTGAAGCGCTTGCCCCGCTCAGGGAGAAAAGAGTCTACTTTGAAACACATCCCGAAGAGGTCAACCACATCCTTGAAGAGGGCGAGTTGAAAGCAAGAACCGTTGCCCGACAAACGATGGGAGAAGTTCATGCGGCGATGCGGATTGGTTGAGAGAGCAGAAATGAGGTTCGTCCTCCATGTATAGCGTCAAACTTCATGATTTTGAAGGTCCGATGGACCTTTTGCTGTTTTTCATCAAGCGCGACGAATTGGACATCTACAACATCCCCATCGCAAGGATTGCGAAAGAATTCATGGAATATTTGCATTACATGCAGGAGCTGGACCTCGAAGTCGCCGGAGAGTTCATGGTCGTGGCCGCCGAGTTGATGCAGGTCAAAGTGAAAATGCTCCTTCCTCCTGAGCCCGGCGAGGCAGAGGAAGAGGATCCGCGCGCAAACCTTGTCAAACGCCTTGTCGAATACAAGCGTTTTAAAGAAGTTGCCTTGGAAATGTCCCGCCGGGAAGACGAGCGCCGAAAAATATTCTCAAGGGGATACCGGGCCGCCGATGAACACGTTTCGGTGGAAGAGACTGCTGAAGATCTTATGAAAGACGTGACTCTCTTCGACTTGATCGCGTCGTTCAAGTTTGCCGTCGATAGAATGCCGAAGAAGTTTGTCCATGAAATTTTCA
>Ga0315281_10006517_pt1 | contig 16580 bp, 9 predicted proteins | sample YL17G07_0_MG_FD_204540 | JGI IMG/M metagenome (GOLD analysis project Ga0315281, IMG submission 204540) | Sediment microbial communities from Yellowstone Lake, YNP, Wyoming, USA - YL17G07_0 | ecosystem: Environmental > Aquatic > Freshwater > Lake > Sediment | place: USA: Wyoming | collected... | reverse complement strand
CAGTTCCCCCGGTTTCAGCGACGTCACAGGCCTCCCCAGCGGGCAGTTCTTCAGCCAGTGGAACCTCGACCGAAACCTTGGCGGCAGTCTCGATTTCGCAAACACCTGGTTCATGATCGACGGCCAAACACGCCCGTTCCTGCGGAGCGAGTGGAGCAACACCATCGCCAACGACCACCAGCTGCAACTGATGGGCATGAACCCGGCGGCGAACTACACGCTGGCGAAGAACATCGACCTGTCGCAGACGACCAATCCGTCCGGCATGTGGAAGACGGACTGGAACGCCGGCTTCGACAGCACCGGCTTCGTGCCGATCGGCGACGGCGGCGAATTTGGTGGCGCCCCGTTCACCGGCCGCCTCGACGGCGGCGGGCATCTCATCACAAACCTGTCGATGTACCGCACCAACACCGATGGCGCGGGCCTCTTCGGCACGATCTCCTTCGGCAGCGAGGTCACCACGCTCGGCGTCTCGGGCAGCATTGTCGGCTATAGCATCGTCAACGCGGGCGGCATTGCGGGGACCAACGAAGGCACGATCTCCAATGTCTATTCCAGCGTTGCGGTCGTCGGCAATGGCGCCGGCAATAGCGCCTTCGGTGTCGTCAATGTGGGCGGCCTGGTCGGCACCAACAACGGCAACATCACCGATTCCTATGCGACCGGCGCCGTAGGCGCGCCGCAATGCGGCTGGGGGTGCTCCTACGTCGGCGGACTCGTCGGGCAGAACTGGGGCACGCTGCGAAACACCTACGCCACAGGCTGGCTCTACGGCGACTATGTCGGCGGACTCGTCGGCAACAACGGGGGCACGATCGCCAACGGTTTCTTCGATACCGGTACTACCGGAACCGACTACGGCGCGTACTATGGCGCCGGCGGCACCGGACTCGACACCGCCAGCATGATGACCCCGGCCTACTTCAACGACCCGTCCGTCTACGGCGCGAACTGGAACTACAACACGACCTGGGCGCAGGTGGACGGCGTTTCCTATCCCTACCTGCAATGGCAATTCAAGGGCACGCCGCAGATCGTCTCCGGCCTCGTCGGCGACAACGGCATCGTCGGCGCCATCGGCGCGCCGGTGGATCCAACGCAGGTCGCCGGACGCACGGTCAAGCTCGCGGTGGACGGCGCGTCGCAGGGCTCGGTCAGCACCGGCGCCAACGGCTTCTACTACAGCGCGCTGTCGGCCAACACGCTCGCCGGCGACGCGCTCCTCGCCTATCTCGGCAACGACGGCGGCAAGTCGCTCGGCGCAAACGTGCGCCAGCTGATCCCAGGCGCGCAACTCAACGGCACCGACATCCGCACCAATTCGGTGACGGTGTCGGTGAAGCCGGACTATGTGTCGTCCGCGACGATGTACGGCGGCTTCATCGCCCTCATGGACACGGCAAGAGGCCCGCTCGGCGACGCCGACATACCCTATTCGGTCAGCGGGCCGGCGGACACCAGGATGGTTTCGGTCAGCGTCGGCAGCCTCAACCTGCAACCGCAGGCGCCTGAGATCTGGCTCGACGACGCCGGCGGCACGCACAGCGGCAGCGCCACCAACGAATTCGTGCTCAAGCAGAGCGAAATCGACCGCGTCACCTTCGCGCCGCGCGACGACGGCGGCGGCGGCTTCTACTACGGCGGCACCATGATCCTCGGCTCGCCGAGCATGGGCAACATCGTGGTCAAGGGCGACGTCGGCTTCCGCAATTCCCTCGACACGGGCACCGGCAAGTGGGTCGGCTCGGCCGCGCTCGTCAACAACGCCCTGGGCGCCACCATCGGCGGCGCCGGCAGGATCACCGCCACCGCGTTGACGGCGTCGTCGCCGGGGAACATCGACCTCGTCACCGACGTCAGCCAGTTCGCCGCGGTCTCGACCCTCGCGCTGGCCAACGGCCACATCATCGTCACCGACACCGGCGCCGGCGGCGCGGGCTTCACTACGCTGAGCCTGGTCGACGGCAATGCCTACCATCCGCTTGCCCTGTTCACCTCCACGCGCGGCGGCAACAGCGTGATGACGACCGGCGCGGGCGGCGTGCCGGCGAAGATCGACATCAACACCGCCAAGGGGATGATCGTCGAGCAGGGCATTACGACCGCCGGCGGGAACATCAAGCTGACCGGCGGCCTCACCGGCGGCGTCCAGCAACACGGCATCGACCTGCAGTCCGTCACCATCGACAGCGGCGGCGGCAGCATTACGCTTACCGGCAGGGCGGGCACCACCGGCTACGGCTCGGGCGTCAACATCATCAGTTCCACCATCAGTTCGCAGTCCGCGACCACCGATGGCGGCGCGATTGTGATCACCGGCTATGGCGGCGATGCGGCCGATCTCGCCTCCTGGTCGAATGGCGTGAATATCAGCAACTCCATTATCAGTTCCCAGCCGGGCGGCCTTGGCACTGGCGGCATCATCTCCATTACCGGCACCGGAGGCGCATACGAAGACGCAGTCGACGGTGGCAGCTGGGGTGTCGCGATAGCCGGCGGCTCGACGGTGGACGCCTATGGCGGCGCGCTGACCCTGATGGGCACCGGCGGCGCCTTCGGCAGCGCCGCGCACGGCGTCGCCCTCGGCGGCAACGCCAGCGCGGTCGCGCTCACCAGCACCGGCGCCACCGTTCAAATCACCGGCATCGGCGGCGGCGACTCGATCGCCCTCGGCACCAGCAAAGGCGTCCGTGCGTACTTCGACACCGTCACGGTCAGCGGCGATATCGTCATCATCGACGGCACCGCGGGCTCCGGCGGCAACGCGATCAAACTGGGCGACCCGGCCTATCCGGGACATACGATCGTCACGGCCACTGGCGGCGTTACCATCACCGGCACCGGCGGCGACGTAGTGATCGCCAATGACGTGCAGGCAGGCACCGCGTTGCTCGGCATCACCGGCATCGGCATCACCAACTACAGCACCATCACCGGCCCGACAGGTATCACGGCCAACGCCACCACCGGCGTGTTCACCAACATATCGGACGCCTCGAACAACGTTGGCGTTCTGACCAATGGCGCCGGCGCCGGCGTGATCAAGGTACATGCCGATAGCGTCGATCTGCAGACCGGCGGCAGTCTCGCGGACAGCAACATCGTCGCCGGCGGCGGCGGACGCTGGCTGGTGTATTCGACCGACCCTGCGAGCGACAATCGCGGCAGCATGGTCTACAACTTCAAGGAGTACAACAAGACGTATCCGGCCGCTCCGAATGTGTTGGCGATCGGCAACGGTTTCCTGTACAGCATCAACCCGTCGGCGGTCACCGTGAACGTCGGCGGCACGGCGGGCAAGACCTACGACGGGAACACGGTTGCTCCCCTTGGCCTCGTCACCTACAGCACAATCGACGGCATCGATGACGATTTGCTGACGTTCACCGGCGCTTCCGGAAACTATATCGACAAGAACGTTGGCGGCCCCAACAAGCAGGTAACGGTCAACAGCATTGTCGCGAGCGCCACCGACGGCGCAGCCACCGTCTACGGCTATCAAGTGGCCAACGGCGGCACCGCGAGCGGCACCATTGGCACCATCAACGCCGCGAACCTGACGCTGAGCACCGGCAACGTCACCAGGAATTACGATGGCGGCCTCACGGCGGCGGGGTCGGCAGTCGCGACCGGCGGCACCTCGTTGTTCGGCACCGACACGGTGAGTGGCGGCACCTTCGCCTTCACCGACCCGAACAAGGGCATCGGCAACAAGACAGTCACCACCGGCAGTGTCACGGTGAATGACGGCAACGGCGGCCTCAACTATAACGTCACTTATGCCAACAACACGACCAGCACCATCAATCCCTTCGCGGTCAGCCTGACCGGCAGCCGCGGCTACGATGGCACTGCGAACATTGCAGCGGCAGCGCTGAATTTCGGGCCGCTGGTCGGCGGCGAGACGCTTATTCTCAGTGGCACCGGCACGGTGGCGAGCAAGAACGTCGGCGTCACTAAGCCGGTGGCGCTCGGCAGCCTCGCGCTCGGCGACGGCACCGGTCTTGCGAGCAACTACACCTTCGTCGGCGGCACGCGCACCGTAGACATCACCCAGGTCGGCCTGACACTGAGCACCGGCGATGTCACCAGGAATTACGATGGCGGCCTCGCCGCGGCGGGGTCGGCAGTCGCGACCGGCGGCACTTCGTTGTTCGGCACCGACACGGTCAGTGGCGGCGTGTTCGGCTTCACCAACAAGGACGCGGGCAGCGGCAACAAGACGGTCACCGCCGGCGGTATCACGGTGAATGACGGCAACGGCGGCCTCAACTACAACGTCAGTTACGCCAACAACACCACCAGCACCATCAACGCCGCCACATTGACGGTCACCGCGAACGCGGCGAACCGCCTCTATGGCGCCGCCAATCCAGGACTCACCGGCAGCGTCACCGGGTTCGTCAACGGCGAGTTGCTGGCCAATGTCACCACCGGCAGCGAAACGTTCAGCACGCCCGCGATCGCCACCAGCAATGTCGGCAACTATGCGATCACCGGCACAGGACTGGTCGCGAACAACGGCAACTACGTGTTCTCGCAGGCCGCGGGTAACGCCACGGCGTTCGGCATCAGCGCCGCCACCCTGACCGTCACCGCGAATGCAGCGAACCGCTTCTATGGCGCAGCCGATCCGGCATTCTCCGGCACGGTGACCGGCTTTGTCCTCGGGCAAACGCTGGGTTCTGCCACCACCGGCGTCGAAACCTTCACCAGCCCGGCGATCGCCACCAGCAATGTCGGCAACTATGCGATCACCGGCACAGGACTGGTCGCGAACAACGGCAACTACGTGTTCTCGCAGGCCGCAGGTAACGCCACTGCGTTCAGCATCAATCCCTACGCCGTCAACCTCTCCGGCACCCGCACTTACGACGCCACCGCAAACGTTGAAGCGGCAATGCTTAATTTCGGGCCGCTGGTCGGCACCGAGTCGCTCACGCTCAGTGGCACCGGCACGATGACAGACAAGAATGTCGGCGCCAACAAGCCTCTGGCGACACTCGGCAGCCTCACCCTAGGCAACGGCACGGGCCAGGCCAGCAATTACACTTTCACTGGCGGCACGCAAACCGCAAACATCACGCCGGCCGCACTCACAGTGAGCGCGAGCGGCGTGAACCGGGTGTATGACACAACGACGGTTGCCGGCGTGATCCTCGGCGACAACCATCTGCTAAGCGACAGCCTGAACCTCGCCTTCAGTGCAGCAAACTTCGCCGACAAGAACGTCGGCACAGCCAAGCCGGTCAGCGTCCTTGGCATCAATGTTACCGGCACCGACGTCGGCAACTATACGTTCAACACGGCCGCCAACACCACAGCCGACATCGGGCCGGCTACCATCAGCGCGGTGACCGGCATCACCGCTGTCAACAAGATGTATGACACCACCAGGGATGCGACGCTTAACAGCGCCGGCGCCGCCTTCACAGGCAGGCTCGGCACGGATGCGCTTACTGTAGCCACGGCCACCGGCTTGTTCACCGACAAGAATGTGGCTAATGGCAAGACAGTGAATATCAGCGGCATCGAACTCGGCGGCGCGGATATAGGCAACTACACGCTCGCCAATTCCACCGCCGCGACCACCGCGAACATCACCCCGGCAAGCCTCGCGGTCACCGGCCTTGCGGCGCAGGACAAGGTGTACGACGCTACCACCGTCGCCACGCTTGCCGGGCCGGGCGTGCTCAGCGGCATCATTGCCGGCGACACCGTTAGCCTGTCGGGCGCGGCGAGCGCGTCCTTCGCCGATAAGAATGTTGCGTTGGACGCGATCACTTCCGCCGTCACTACTAAACCTGTAACCGTCGCCAGTGTCGGTCTCGCCGGGACCGATGGTGGCAACTACGTGGTCACGCCACCGGTCGGCCTCAGCGCAAAAATTACACAGAAGGACCTGACGGTGGTCGTGGGGACATATGACGCGAGTGTTCCGGTGGATCAAAGGGTGGGAATTGAACCGACGGTCTACGATGGCACAGTAGCCGCCAAGCTCGTCGCCATCACATCGATGAGCGGAGTGTTCCCAATCGACCTGGGTCTGGACGCTTTGGGGAAACTCAAGGTAAAGATCGTCGGTGAACTTAGCAATTTCACTGACAACAAGAACGCGGGTGTTGACAAGCCAGTCTATGTCCGCCTATTGCTTGACGGTTCCGAGTCGACCAACTACAGGGCAGAGGGGACGGCCACCGGTACTATCCTGCAGCGGCCACTGGTGTGGAGCGTGACCGATTCGCAGTTCACCGCCGGCGCTACGGCGGTCTACGGCACAACGGCACTGTTTGTGGCGACCTTGAACAACAAGATCGCCGGCGACGACGTATCTGCGCCTCTTATCCCCGCGGTGCTCGACTCGACCAACCATCGGATGGACCTCAGCATCCCGCTTGCCGTCGGAACGTATGCTGAAAGGGTGATGGAACTGACTGGTCTGGATGCCGGCAATTATGTGCTGGTCCCCAATATCGGAAATATCAACAGCATCCCGGGCACGCTGACGGTCAATTCTGCGGTCTGCATTGTGAACTGCCTGCCACCGCCCCCCGCGGCCGACCCGTCCGCTGCGCCTCCGCCGGTACCGCCGGGCACCGGGGTCATCGTCGTCGGCGGCATCCCGATCCAGACTCCGGCTGCATCGACAGTCGAGACGCCCAGCCTCAAGGGTCAATTGCTGGTCTGCAAATAGAGGACATGTCATGAACCTGCATAAATTCCTGACTGTCCATTCCCCGGTCCTTTCCCCTGCGCTTTCCAGGGTGCTGCCCGGGCTCATCGCCGCGTTCGTCATGACCTCGCCGGCCTGGGCCAACGGCAAGCTGACCCATCTTTCCGGCCCGGTGATGGTGAAGAAAGCCGACGGCAGGGAAACCGCCGCGACGCCGGGCGCCGAAGTCAGCGGCGGCGACACCCTGAGCACCGGCAGGAACGGCTACGTGCGGATGGAAATGACCGACGGCGGCGAAATGATGCTGCGGCCGAATTCCGAACTGGTGGTGCAGAAATTCGAGTTCGACAAGGCCGAGCCGAAGAAGGACAGCTTCCTGTTCAGCATGCTGAAGGGCGGCCTGCGCACGGTGACAGGCCTGATCGGCAAGCGCGGCAACCCCGACGCCTACCGTGGCCAGACCAACACCGCCACCATCGGCATCCGCGGCACGCAATACGACCTCAGGGTGTGCGAGGCAAACTGCGGGGCGCTGCCGGACGGGACCTACCTGAACGTGCGTTTCGGCTCGGTGGTCGCAAGCAACACGCTGGGCGGCCAGACGCTGCTGCCGGGACAGACGGCATTCATTCCGCCCATCGGCCCGCCGATCATTCTCAAGCGCGACCCGGGCGTTGGCTTTACGCCGCCGGCGAACTTCCCAAAACCCGGTTCAGGAAACCCGCCGCCGCCACCGCCGCCGCCACCGCCACCGCCGCCCTCATCGACGGGGCCGCAGCCGGTGGTTTGCGAGGTGGTGCCGGGCTGATCGCCGCATCGTCGCAGGGCGGCGGTATAAGCTTGTTGCGCGGATCAAGGCCGCAGGCCGGATCCGCCATAGACCCGATTCATGCGCGCGGCTCTCAATGCGCCACGTCGTAGCCCGCGTCGCTGACCGCGGCCCCGAGTTGCGCGGCGCCGGTTTTCTGCGGGTCGATTTCCACCGTGACCTTGCCGGTCTCCAGCACGACGTCGACATTGCCGACGCCGGCGACCGCGCCGAGCGCACGCTTCACGCTGGCGACGCAGCCCATGCAGGTCATGCCTTTGACGTCGAGAGTAATGGTTTGCATCGGGGATTCCCTTCCTGGACTGGGTGAAATGATTTACTTCGGTTTCCAGCGCTTCAGCAGCAGCGAATTGCTGACCACCGATACCGAACTCGCGGCCATCGCGGCACCCGCGATCACCGGGTTCAGCATGCCGAGCGCCGCGGCGGGGATGCCGAGCACATTGTAGAAAAACGCGAAGAACAGGTTCTGCCGGATCTTGGAAAGCGTCGCACGGGACAGGCTCAGCGCCGCCGCGACACCGGCGAGATCGTTTCTCGCCAGCGTGATGTCCGCGGCTTCGATCGCCACGTCGGAACCCGCGCCGATGGCAAAGCTCACGTCGGCGTTGGCCAGCGCCGGCGCGTCGTTGATGCCGTCGCCCACCATGCCGACCGTCTTGCCTTCGCGTTTCATGGCGGCGACCGCCACGGCCTTGTCCGCGGGGCTCAGCCCCGCGCGATAGGCGAAAATCCCCGCGCCCTTCGCGATCTCCGCCGCGGTTTCGGCGTTGTCGCCGGTGAGCATCACCACCTCGACGCCCATCGCCTGCAGGCTGGCGACCGCGGCCGCCGAAGTCGCGCGCAGCGCGTCGGCGATGGCGATATAGCCCAGCAAGACGTTGCCGCCTGCCCTGGGATTTTCGTCCGCCTCGAGCGCGCCGATCCCGATCAGCGTGCGGCCGCCGGCGCGCAACCTGGCGGCCATGGAATCATCGACGGTCACGCCGCAGCCGGCAAGAAAATCCGGCGAGCCCAATACCAGCTCGCGCCCGGCGAACGCGCTTCCCGGCACGCGCGCCCTGACGCCGCCGCCGGTCACCGCGGCGAACCCTTCGACCACCAGCGGTGAAATGCCGCGCGCCGCAGCCGCGGCGAGCACGGCGCGCGCCAGCGGATGTTCCGATCCCTGCTCGAGGCTCGCCGCCAGCAGCAGCAGCGCCGCCTCGTCGAGATCGCCCGCAGCTTGCATCGCCACCACGCGCGGCCTGCCCTCGGTCAGGGTGCCGGTCTTGTCGACCACCAGCGTGGTGATTTTTTCCGCGCGCTCCAGCGCCGCCGCGTTGCGGATCAGGATCCCGTTCTGCGCGCCGCGCCCGACACCGACCATGATCGCGGTCGGCGTCGCCAGGCCGAGCGCGCAGGGGCAGGCGATCACCAGCACCGCGACCGCATGCGTGATGGCGGGGCCGAGTTCCCCCAGGTACCACCAGGTCGCGGCGAAGGTGAGCACCGCGATCGCCACCACCACCGGCACGAACACCCCGGAGATGCGGTCCGCAAGGCGCTGGATCGGCGCCCTGGAACCCTGCGCCGCCTCGACCATGCGGACGATTTCGGCCAGCCTGGTGGCGCCGCCGACGCCGGCTGCGCGCAGCCGGAAACTCCCCTGCAGGTTCTGCGTGCCCGTGTAGGCGCGGCTGCCGGCGCTCTTGGCCACCGGCATGCTCTCGCCGGTGAGCATGCTCTCGTCGATGCTGGACGACCCGTCCACCACCGCGCCGTCGACCGGAACGCGCTCGCCTGGCCGCACCATGACGATGTCGCCGATGGCAATCGAACCGATCTCGACTTCGACCGCCACGCCGCCGCGCTCGACGCGCGCCATCTTCGGCTGCAGCTGCAGCAGTTGCTCGATGGCGCCGGAGGTGCGCGCCTTCGCCCTCGCTTCGAGAAGCTTGCCGAGCAGCACCAGCGTGATCACCACGGCCGCCGCCTCGAAGTACACATGCTGGTGCGTCCACCCCGCAAAGGTCACCACCGCGCTGTAGAGAAAGGCCATGCTGGTGCCGAGCGCAACCAGCACGTCCATGTTGGCGCTCCCGCCGCGCAGGCTGAAATACGCGCCGCGGTAGAAACGCGCGCCGATCCAGAACTGGACCGGGGATGCGAGCAGGAGCTGCAGCCAGCGCGGAATGAATTCGGCATGGCTGCCGGCGGCCATCGGCAGCATCTGCAACGCGAGCGGCAGCGTCAATGCGGCGGAAATCCAGAACAGGCGGAATTCGACTGCATACTCGGCAAGCCGGCGCTTGCGGTCCTGCTCGCGCTCGTCCGCCGCGATTTCGTGGGCGTCGTAGCCGGCGCGGCGCACCGCCGCGATCAGCGCTGCGGCATCGTAACGCCCGCCGGGATCCAGCCGGATGCGCGCCTTCTCGGTGGCGAAATTGACCTCCGCGTGCACGCCGTCGAGCCGGTTCAGCACGCGCTCGATGCGCGCCGCGCAGGCGGCGCAGGTCATTCCCGCGATCGCGAGGTCGCGGCCCTCGAGCGGAGCGTCCATGGCGATGTTACTGGTCGAACAGGACCGGGATCTTCGCGTGGTGGAGAATCTTCGCCGCCACCGAACCCATCAACAGGCTCGACGCCGCGCCGAGGCCGCGCGTGCCCATCGCGATCAGATCGGCGCCGTTGTCCTGCGCGAATTTGGCGATGGCCGCAGCGGGATCGCCGACCAGCACGTGGGGCGTGAATGCGAGCTTGGCGCCGGACAGGATTTTCACCGCGCCGGCGAGCGCCTTGTCGCCTTCCTCCTGATAGTAAGCCTGCAGCATCTCGGGTGTGGCGACCCGGTGCAGTCCCGGCACCGGCGGCACCGCCAGGTGAACATAGAGCAGATGCAGTTCCGGCGCTTCGCGAAACCACCACAGCGGCTTTTCGATGAACCGGACGAGGGATTGTTCGGCGTGTGCGGAGCCGTCGACGGGAAGAACGATTTTCACGATGCGCTCGATTCGGAAGTGATGGGACGGATCAAAAAATGCGGCAGGCCACGCCGGCACGGTGGACGCCGCCCAACAGGCCCGCCAGGAACACCGTAGATGGCACCGATAGGGTCATGCGCGCCTCTCGCGAGGGGATGGCGTCAGATCAGATTACCCGCGAATAGCGGCTGCTGGTCCGGTCGGCGCGCAGATATTTGTCGAACACCGCGCACACCGCGCGCACCAGCAGGCGGCCCCGCGGCGTGATGGTAATCCAGTTCTCCGAAACCGTCACCAGCCCCACGCTCTCGAGTTCGCGCAGTTCCTCGAGCTCGCGCGCGAAATAGCTGTCGAACTTGATCAGGTAGGTCTGCTCGATCGACTCGGCCGACAGCATGAAATGGCACATCAGCGCCTGGATCACGGAACGGCGCAGCAGGTCATCCGCGGTCAGCTGGATGCCGCGCTGGATCGGCAGTTCGCCGCGATCCAGAATGTCGTAATACTGGTCCAGCGTTTTCACGTTTTGCGCGTAGGTCGGCCCGACCTTGCCGATCGCCGACACGCCGAAGGCGATGAGGTCGCAGTCCGCATGGGTCGAGTAGCCCTGGAAATTGCGGTGCAGGCGCCCCTGCCGCTGCGCCACCGCGAGATCGTCATCCGCCTTGGCGAAATGGTCCATGCCGATATACAGGTAACCGGCGCCGGTGAGATGTTCGATCGCCATCACCAGGAGCGCCAGCTTGTCTTCCGCCAGCGGCAGCTCGGCTTCGTCGATCCGCCGCTGCGGCTTGAACATGGCGGGCAGATGCGCGTAACTGTAGAGCGCGATCCGGTCCGGAGACGATTCGACGACCGCATCGAGGGTGCGCCGGAAGCCTTCCAAAGTCTGCTTCGGCAGGCCGTAGATGAGGTCGATGTTGATCGACTTGAAGCCGTTCTCGCGCACCGCGCGCATCACGGAGAGCGTCTGCTTCTCGCTCTGCAGCCGGTTGACCGCCTTCTGCACCTCGGCATCGAAATCCTGGACGCCGATGCTGACCCGGTTGAAACCGAGTTCCGCCAGCAGTGCGACGGTCTCTCGGCTGACGCCGCGCGGATCGATTTCAATCGAGTATTCGCCGTCCGGCCGCAGCTTGAAGTGCCGGCGGGTTGCGCCCATCAGTTCGCGCATTTCGTCCGCCGCGAGAAAAGTCGGCGTACCCCCGCCCCAGTGAAGCTGCGCCACTTCGTGCGACCCGGTCAGCGCCTCGCCCTGCATCTCGATCTCGCGCGCCAGGTACTGAATATATTTCAGCGACCGCCCGTGGTCCTTGGTGATGACCTTGTTGCAGGCGCAGTAATAGCAGATCGACTTGCAGAACGGGATATGAAAGTACAGCGACAGCGGCCGGTTCATCCCGCCGACGTTTCGATTGGCGAGCCCGTGCAGGTACGCCTCGGCATTGAACGCTTCGACAAAGCGGTCGGCCGTCGGGTACGACGTGTAACGCGGCCCCTTCTGGTCGAAGCGGCGGATCAGCGCGGGATCGACCTCGAGGTCTGCGCTCACAACGGGTGGCATGGAACGAACGTCTAGCATAGGCTCGGGGTCTGGTGCAGAACCGCAGTGTGAAGCCGGCGCGCCGGCAAGGTATTGACGTGGATCAATTTGAGGTAGAATCGGACAATGCCACCACGGTACCCTGACCCGGCCCCCTTGCGGGGATCTCGCGCTGCTGCTGACGCGGCAGGGTCTTCGATGCTCAATCTTGCGAAACTCAAGGTCGCCTGCTCCACCTGCAACCTGCGCGAACTGTGCCTGCCGGTCGGGCTGTCGCATTCCCAGGTCGAAGACCTCGACGATCTCGTCTACGCGCGGAAGAAAGTGAAGCGCGGCAAGGTGCTCTACTCGGCGGGCGACCAGTTTGAATCGCTGTACGCGATCCGCAGCGGGTTTTTCAAGACCAACCTGATCCACGAGGACGGGCGCGACCATGTCACGGGATTCCAGATGGCCGGAGAACTGCTCGGCATGGACGGGATCGGCACCGACACCCACAACTGCAATGCGGTGGCGCTGGAAGACAGCGAGGTCTGCACCATCCCATTCGCACGCCTCGAGGAATTGTCCCGCGAAATTCCGCCGCTGCAGCACCACTTCCACAAAGTGATGAGCCGCGAAATCGTGCGCGACCACGGCGTGATGATGCTGCTCGGGAGCATGCGCGCAGAGGAACGCCTCGCTGCCTTCCTGCTCAACCTCTCGCAGCGCTTCACCACGCGCGGCTATTCCGCGTCGGAATTCAACCTGCGCATGACGCGGGAGGAAATCGGCAGCTACCTGGGGCTCAAGCTGGAAACGGTGAGCCGCATTTTCTCGAAGTTCCAGGAAGACGGGATGATCTCGGTGCAGCAGAAGCATATCCGCATCGTCAACATCCCTGCGCTGCAACACCTCGTCGGGCAGGCGCCCTGAGGTTTCGCAAGGCCGCGGGATCCGCGGCTTTTCATCACCTGGTTTTCGTCGATTGCCGTTGGCCGCGCACCGATCGCGGCACGCCTCATTCCCCCGCTGCCTGCGAGGGCGCCACCCGCCGGCGCGCCGCCATGCTGGTTCCCAGCGACGCCCGCTGCGCGGCGACCAGCACCGAGGCCGCATAGGGCAGCAATGCGTTTTCTTCGCGCGCGATGTGCCGCCGGTACAGCGCGGCAAACGCATCCGGGGCCAGCCCGGCGCGCTCGCCCCGCGCGATCCGCACCAGCACTTCGCGCAGAGCCTGCCACCCCCGTTCCATTTCCCGGTGCTCCGCGCGCAATTCATCGATCAGCAACATGATCTCGGCTTCGCGTTCCTCGGAAGCGATGCGCGCGAGAAGCGGAAACAGGTCGGCCTCTTCATCCTGATGATGGTTTGCGCCGGCGGTATCGAAATAGCGCATGACGTTGGCCGCCGCCTGCTGCGCCTGCGTGTCGGCGCCGTGAACCGGAACATGCGCCGCGAGTTTCGCCAGCGTCTCGAGTTGCGCCTCGATCCGCCCATGACATGCCGACAGCATTTCCAGCGGCTCGTCGAATCCCGGCGCGATGGCGCCGAGCAGATCGTGTGGCTGCATGCTTTTCATCCTCGACAAAAACCACCACCGGCGAACTTCCGGCGGCGCCGCGCCGGGCGCCGCCTCCATCATTCGTCCGGCATCACCCAAGATACGGCGCTGCCCATGCTGCGGGATTCCTGGTGAGCGCCACCGAGACAATGTAACCGAATAGCAGAAGCGCAGCGAACACCGCGGCCAGGCGCCGGCCGCGGGTCCGGCCATGTTTCAGCGCCAGCGAGCCCAGCACGATGTAGAAAATCAGCGCAAGCACCTTGGCCGTGAGCCAGCCATGCACGAAAGGGTACTGCCCGATGCTCCACGCCAGCAGCAGCGCGCTGGCCAGCAGCACGCTATCGATCGCGTGCGGAACCACCCTCACCCATTTTTCGCCAAGCCTGGCGGGAGACCACAGCATCCAGGCGGCGCGCAGCGAAAACAGCGCGAGGCTCGCGCAAACCGCCGCAAGGTGAACCGCTTTCAGAACCGCGTAGGCCATGATGGCATCGCCGCACGAATCGCCAGGGCTAACCCGGCTTGCCGTCGGCGCGGGCGGTGAAATACATCGGCAGAAAGCGAATCGCCCACACCGCGAAGCTGGCGAGCCACAGCAGGCCGGCGATCGCGGTGAACACCGGCGCCGCGCCGGAGCCTGCCGCCGCGGAAAACTCGGCGATCACCCGCATCACGGCTGCGGCGAGCACGCCGATGAAGCAGGACCAGGTGAGGGTGTCGGCAAACAGCGCGCGGCCGGAGTGTCCGAGAGATACCCTCGACACCATGGCGAGCGTCATTGCCGAAAAGTAGCCGACGGTGAGCGCGTGCAGCGGCGCCGCACCCGGCACGAATTCGCCGCGCGACAGATGTCCGATGCTCTGCAGGGTGGAGAGCAGCAATGCGACCAGCAGGCCGAGCAGCGACAGGTGAAGGACCGCCAGCAGGCGTGCTTCAAAGCAGCGGCCGAGGCCCCAGGCCAGCGAGAGATAGCCGACGATGAACAGCGCCGGCAGGTCGGCAAGCCACAGCCAGTCGGCGAGACCCGCGAGATCGATCGCGCCGTGCAGCCAGAACAGTCCGATCAGCGCCGGCAACGACCATCGCGGCCGGGCGATCACATAATCGGGAATCACGCGGCTCGAAAAAAACGGCAGCATGCGGTGCGTCACCGAAAAAAATACCGGGACCAGAAAACACCACAAGCCGATGCTGCGCGAGGCCGCCGCCAGGGCCGGATCGGCGCCGGCGAGCGATGCCACGAAACCGGACGCGGCAACCCAGCCGGCGAGCATGGAGAAAACGATGAATCGCGGATAGAGGTTGTCCGCATTGCGGCTGGCGGCGTTGAACCGCACCAATTCGGCAATGCCAATGCCGAAGCCGGCAAGTTGCAGCAATGCGCCGGCAAGCATGATGCCGCGCCCGAGCCACAATCCGCCGAGCAGGACCATTGCGCCGGCGAACTGCGCAACACCCGCCGCCACATAGGCGCCGCGCTTGACGCTGACGTCGCCGAGCCAGTTCGGCATTGCCGTCAGCAGAAAGCCGAACATGAAGAACGGAAAGAAACAGAAAAGGAAAAGATGCGCATGCACCCAGCCGGCAGGGACCGGCCATGCCGGCGACTGGTACCAGCCCAGGTACCGCCCGCCAAGGTCCGCGAGCCACCACAGCATCGAGGCGAGTCCGGTCAGCATGCCGCCGGCGAACATCACCCGGTGCGGCGCGGCGGCAAGCATGCGCAGCGCCATCGGGATTACGCAGCGTGCGCGCTTGCGCCGTTCAGCAGGTAGTCAAGCAACTCGCGCACCGGACGGATCTCGGCGCCGAAAGGCAGGCTCTCGGAACCGCGGAAGAACAGGCCGCGCTTGACGTCGCCGGCAAGCGCATACGCGAGCTGGCGGTCGATGCAGAACTGCCCGATCCTGGCGATGCCGTCGCGAAGGCCGCACTGGATGAGGCAGTCGAAATCGAGCGTGCAGCGCAGTTTCTTTTTCGCCGCCGCCTGCATCGCCCCGAGATGCTTGAGGTAATTCTCCAGCCAGGGAGTGCGCACGGCGCGCGCCGGCAGGCCGGCGACGCTCATGAAAGTCACGATCTCGTCGGGCCTGGCCTCGGCCAGCACTTTCTTGAAATTCGGATGCGCGTCGCCCTCTTCGGTCACCGCGAACGGCGTGCCGATCTGCACCGCGGCGGCGCCCAGCGCGAGCAGTCCGCGCAGTTTCTCATGCGTATTGATGCCGCCCGCGGGTATCAGCGGAATGCGGCCGCGCTCGATGCCCAGCTCGTCGAACGCCGCAAACGTTTCCTGCAGCACGCGCGGAAAATCGAAGCGCGCGTCGGCGACGTCCTCGACCTTTGCCGCTCCCAAATGACCGCCCGCATAGCGCGGATGCTCGATGACGATCGCGTCGGGCAACCGGTTCTTGCGCTGCCATTTCCTGATGGTCAGAACAATTCCGCGCGTGTCCGACAGGATCGGGATCAGCGCGACCTCCGGGAATTCCGCGGCGAGATCCGGCAAATCCAGCGGCAGCCCCGCTCCCATCACCACCGCGTCGGCGCCGCTCAGGCAGGCCTGGCGCACGTAATTCGCGTAATCGGACACCGCGCGCATGACGTTGACCGCGATCATGCCAAGGCTGCCCGCGAGTTCTTTCGCCAGGCGGATCTCGCGGTCGAGTGCGATGAGGTTCGAGCGGTCGATATCGGATTTGCTCCGCGAGTTCCTGGTTGCCTTCATCAGGTCCGGGTGATGGCGGCGCAGGTCGACGCTCGCAATCGTGCCCACCGCACCGTAGCCCGCGACAGCGCCGGCGAGGCGATGGGCGGAAACGCCGACCCCCATGCCGCCCTGCACGATCGGCAGCAACGCCTTGCCGCGGATCACCAGCGGCGGCAAGGCCGAAGCGACGGCGGCCGTGGTTGGAGATGCGGATGGAGATGGAAGTTTTATCACGTGGGATACCCGCTTGCCGGCCTGCAGTGGCCCGTTCGGACCGGATTGTTGCGCTGGTTCGCGCTCCGGTTCGCGCTTTGGT